>Ga0194052_1000005_pt1 | contig 196464 bp, 168 predicted proteins | sample SepL226m_MetaG_FD_160117 | JGI IMG/M metagenome (GOLD analysis project Ga0194052, IMG submission 160117) | Anoxic zone freshwater microbial communities from boreal shield lake in IISD Experimental Lakes Area, Ontario, Canada - Sep2016-L227-6m | ecosystem: Environmental > Aquatic > Freshwater >...
TTTTTAAGCGTGTTTGCATTCGTAAATATGATGGGTAAATCAGTTTTTAATGCTTGTTTAAATAATAAAGTTCTTGCTTTTAGGCTTAGATAATGTGCATTATATGCGTCTTTCGATGATTTAAAATTTTCGATATTATATAACCAAGGATAGGTGATTTTAAAGAATTCTACTAACATATCAAAATCCAATAAACAATATTTTTTCAATTTCTCTGCAAGTTCCTTACCAAACGTAGTCTTCCCTGAATGTGTCTTTCCAACTGTCATTATAACAAACTGCATGTGTTAATAAGAAATTAAAAATAAAGATTGTTATTTGCTCTCTGTTCTTTCTTTGATTTTATCCATTTTTTGTTGTAATGCAGATTCAATATCTACGCCCATAAGTTTTGCTAGACGGAAAGTAACAAATATAACGTCGGCAAATTCATCTTTGAGTGTTTCTGGTGAATACCTCATCGATTTTTCTTGTCTGATAAATCACGTATGTCATAAAATTTCAGCGTTTAATTCACCTACTTCTTCGGTGAGTTTTAATGTTCCGGCAAAAATTCTTTTGGTCATGTCATGATCACGATGAAATGTTCATTTTCCTTGTTCAGACAATGTTCGATCAATAAAATCCAACAGTGATTTCATCTCCATGTTAATGAGTAGAATATAAAATATCTTGTATTCTTGCTATTGCTTTGGGTAAATTTCTCATACCCTGACCAACGGGATAAAAGGTTGGATAAACATTATATGTATTTTTTTTTATCTTTAATGTCTCATGTTCATTTTGTACATATACAGAAACGGTAATTTTTTTCTGTAATACTATAGAACTTACTTGGTTCCCAAAGGTAATAATACGCTGTGGTTTGATGTGGTCAATTTCTTCATAGATCAGATCTAGATATTCTTTGAAAACACTATCTTTGAGTGGTCTTGCATCGACTTGTGTGCACTTTGCAAGGTTACTTATATAGAAGCCATTATCTGCTATCTCTGTATATACATCAAGGGAAAACTGTTTTGTTCGTTCAGTCGGTTTTAGTTTTTGAATTTGTTCATAGGTTTTTTGGGAAATAATTCAGATTGCAGTTAATAGTTTCCATATGTTTTTTGTTCCAAGTCGTGGAGCACGAAGTCACTTCCATCCTTTTGTACACGAGATATTTCTTCCCGTAGGATTCATAAAGAGAAGAAATGCTTTTGGGTTTTTGATGTATCCTGCACCATAGACAGAAAGCAGAGTTGTATCTCCATGAATATGCTGCAAGGTATCAAACGCAGGAAATAGGTGGGTGAGTTGTATATCTTTCATACAGACAAATAATATAAAATTAATAACTATTCTTTAATTCCCAATCCAATACTTTCAAAAATTTAGGAAGCAAACCATATCTGACTGCTCAACTATAGTCTTGTCCATATCCATCGTAGACGTAATGCGGATTATTTGGTATCGCTATATATCAGCTTGTATCGTTTCAGGTAATGTTTCAACCATTATACAATGCTGCGTGATTTACAAGTCCTGTCCAGGTAAATCAGGTATACGTGAGGGTAATTCAGAGTTTGGTTTTATATTGGAGATGTTTTGCTTTGGAAAAATCGATAAAATCTTGGATGGTTCTGATAAATGTAGCCTCAGTAATTTGCCCAGTTCCATAGTCTTTACTTACAATCTGAAATGGTCAATCACCATTGCTCGGCATATAATAACCACAATTGAGTTCTCTATATCGCGTCGCTATCGTCAATGCTGTAGGAAAATTGTTTGCGAAGCTGATAGTATCTATAGTATTATACCAACCAGTACAAGTATCTGCTGTAGTAATATCCTGACTCAATCAACTGATATATTGATTCACAAAATCTTGCTTAGTTGCCTTGGAAGTGGTTTTCGCTTTTACTTTTTCTGTATTTACTTGGGTGACAAGATAGAGTCCTAGTTCGTTGAGATAGTAGTTTAGTTTTTCATTTCCCGTAAATTGCTCTTGTAGCGTTTTGAGCTGAGCATAAAAATTCCATTTATTTTTCACGTTACCTGTAGTAATCGTATCAAATTGTGTTTTAAGCGAGGTAATTTGTGCAATATCTTGGCTTGTTGGGGTATAGGCAAAAACGCTTCACAAGAAAAGCCCACTGAGTATGAATGCTATATATTTTTTCATAATGATGTGTACATATAAAAAAGGCAGATGTCCGTCAAAGCGGAAGTCCATTTTTCAATATAACATTCTCCAAAAGTGTTGCAAGGAGAAAATACTATTTATGTATGAGAGAGTAGAAATTTATTAGAGGAAGTTTATTGCTTATTAGGATAAAATGACATATTTTTAAGATTATCATATGAATTAGGTGGAGCCTTTTTGGTTGCAGCAAATCATCACATAAGATAATAAAGTGCTTGAGCGTTTTGTGTTATTTCAAAATATTTTTTTACCTCTTCGTCACTTGTTCATGATAATACACCTGCAAATTTATGTATAGAATCAAGTGTGTGATTAATTGCAGCATACCTATTAGGAGTATGTAACAACAAGGCAACATCTTTCATCCATCTGGTATCATTGATAGACAATCATCATTCTTTTTGCTTCGCTAAATCTATAGATGTGCTAAAAAAACTGGTATAGTTACTAGAATCAGTTGCCAATTTATCCAGACGTTTGTAGTCGCTATCTGTCCATCAACGTTGTAATCCCATTTTATCAGCCATAAATGCACCGAACTTCTCTTCATTTTTTGTAAATTGTCCTCATTCGCCCATTTCACCAAATTCTCCTGATTTATTTACACCAAATCCTCACAACATTTTATCTGTATTCTTACTCATAATTTTAGAGGCACCGGTCGCTGATATTCATCATGGGAGAATTGGCATAGATTTTGCCATACCTTCTGTAGTTTTGATAAACCCTTTCATAGTTTCTTCGATGGTTCATCCTCCCAGCGTGAGTGAGAGTTTGATAAATTGCCACATAAGAAACAGCGTCAACAAGAGCATAATGAGCTCACTAAAAAAGTTTTGCGTCTGTCCCAAAGCATTTGGCCCTATGACATCAGCACCCAAAAGATCTTTTTGATTGATTGATATACTGGTTATTCAGTCGATATTGAGTGTCGATGTATTGGGTCCATTTTTCCCCAAGGAAACGCCATTGAGATTATTTTCTCGGGTAGCTCATGATCACGTTATACTATTTTGCATACTTACAATAATTATCAACATCAATGACATACCAGCAACAAAAATAACCGGTTTAAAAACAGCACTAATGAGATTGGCAACGCTAAATATTTTTTCTAATCAGCCACTTCCTCATACTTTTTTATTAAATACTTTGATCAAAATAAGAAATGGTGATCATATGATAAAGATCCAGAGCAGTCATATTCTCATAATGTTTGCTATTAACATTAATAAGAGTGCTACGGTAAACAAAAACAACATAAAAAATCTCAGGGCAAATCCGAGTGTCAAATTAGGGAGGGCTGTACTTCCTTGTCCTATAGTAAGATAGTTTTGGAAACTAAATACGGCCATACCAAGATAAATAAATGGTCCACTTATAGAGTTTTGGTTAGGCAAAATACTTTCTCGAGTTGCAGTGGTTGATTGATTAGTTTCAGGAATACTGGTAAACATATTATTCAATCATGTAGTTTGTGTGGTGAGGTTAATAATACCTCTTTTTGCTTTGAAGGTAGTGATACTGTTGGTGATATTAGTTTGTAATTGTATATCGTTTTTGAGAAAAGCAGTAGGAAATGCTCAAATGCCCGCTGTAGCTATAGTAGAGATATCAATGACTGCTCACATCAGAAACCGACTTGCCTGGATAAGAATGGCTGCTATCAAAGTATTGGTAATTATTTTTTTGATATTTAATGCTTCTTTCCCTACCAGACCTTGGACAATAGAAACAAGTACCAATCCTGCTAGTGCAAAGTTAGCAAAATTTTTCATAATATTTCGGATTTTCCAAAGGTAGATATCCATATGCATAAATGCACCGTAGACAAAATCATTCGTCATGAGTTTCCCTGCAAGGATAGCAAGAATAATCCATCATCGTGAACACAGTGAAAGAACTGTTTGTAAAAACTCTTTAGTAGATGTGAGTACTGCAGAATCTGGTGTTGTGGTCTGTGCATAGGTAGGAAGAATAAAGAAAAATCAAACAATACCAATCAGACCAACGATTTTGATCGTAGTCGGACTAAGTACTATTCTGATGATTTTCTTTATATTCATAGAGCTTATATAAGGTAAAAATTATGTAGTTTGTTTGGCTTCTGTGGGTTTTGGAGCTTCTGTAGCTGTAGATACGACATATTTATTGCTAGTATCTTTAGCTATTTTAAATGTTGTTCCTTCTACAACCTTTGTATACTCCTTTGCTCATGTAGCAAAATAAGCATCAACTATAGTTAAGTTCTTTGCTATAAGTTTATCAATATCAGTTGTTGTAGTGGTTTTGGTAGTTATTTTAATTACATTTTCTAAATTTGTTTTAGCAATCTCTGTTTTTTGATTGGCTTCATATGTCGTATACCAATTATCTCCTAATTTGTTGTTTGATGCAACATTTACTGCTTTTGCAAGTTCATCACTTTTTGTTGCAGCAAGGTTTAATTTATTTATTGCAGCTCATATGTTTTCTGTACTACCACCGATTACTGTACTTATATCTGCTTCTTTTACTCATTTGTCTGTTAATCATTTTTTAATGCTATCTGTCGTTGCATTAGAGGTAATAAGTGTCGTTGCTAATCCTGAATCTATAGTTGTAGGAGGAGTTCACTTATCTGGTGATCCATACACATATTTATTTGCTATTGCAGTTTGTTCGCTATTTTTATCATTTATCCATCTATCAGGAACTCATTTGAGAACATTATAGGCACTACCGACACCAACTCATGATCAACCAATCTTTAAGATAGGCATGGTCCTAAAAACGTTTTCTCCGACTTTTTCTACTTGACCACCAATAGTTTTGCCAAGTTCGTTAGATCTCATAGCTGCGAAGAAAATCATTCGCATAAGTCCTATAGCGAAAAAATTTACCATCAACCAAGAAAATCGATCCATAGCTTCTCCTCAAAGTTTAGAAAATTCCAAAGAAGCTATTCAGCCAAAACTAAATGCATCATTTCCTGGGACATGAGGAGTTATCGATTGTATGCCAAGTGTTTCATGGATAGCTGTGTTTGTATCCGTACTGGAAAATCCGTTGACGAGTGCAGTCATAAAAATAAGCGAAATACTGAGTGCGGCCACAGTGACCACGGGAGCAAAGATGATTCATATGACGCTTTTTACGCTGAGATAAGTATCTAAGCCACCTAGTGGTAGTTTGAAACTTTGTTTGAGGATAATAAATGGTGATGCAACAATATAGAGCCAAAGCACTCCTATTCTTGCAATAAGTACCAATGCCAATGCTATAAGCGGAAAAAATAGCGCGATAGCTACCAGTGATTTGATGATAAAAATTCCTGAAGTTCCCGATGCCGAGGTGATATTCGTATCGGTAAGCTGGGCAAAATTGAGTAGTGAAGAATATATCGTAACGAGTGGTCAGACAAATCATTTGGATTTTTGGATAAGACTAGAAATAGTCAAAGAGTCGGTTCCGTTAAAAAAAAGATTTCCCGTAACAAATGCGGATTCTCATGATCAAATATATATCAGATTTTTAGTTAAAATCGTCGTAGTATCCCATCAGGTGATATTAATCAGAAAATCCATTCCATGTTTATATGCTGGTAAACTATCTGTAGTACATCCTGTGCATCAATATTGTGTTGATAATGTATCGAAAAGTGCTTTTTCGTGCCACATAACAAGTTTATTACCGTACAATGAACATACTTCCAATCCTTGAAATCCAGTCGTAGAATTGAGTTTAGTCTGATTATTATATCCTGTGTCACCATATAATCTTCAAACGACATAAGAGCCGGCAATTTTACAGGGAGATATGTTGACTGTCTGATCCGGTGGAGTTATTCCTGGATATCTAGCAGAATTCCATACCTTAAAATCCTCACCGCCCGCAAAGCTAAGGTTAAATTGATTGAGATCTATAGAACTATTTACCGCAAGAATCCTTTGGTCGCCTATCGTGGTATTTTTCAAAACACTGAGGGGAAGTCATCCTACCGCATACGTAGCTATGGTAGAGACGTCCACCAATGCGGCGACAATAAACCGACTTGCTTGGATAAGTATACCAGCAATCAATGTTACTTTTATGATACCCAGAGGAGATTTTTCATCTTTTGCTGATCATGCTCAATCATTGGAAAATATACTTTTTATGATGGCAAAGAGCACCATGAATCACAAGGCAAAGTTGGCAAAGTTTTTCATCATATTCCGAAACTGCCAGAGTGGAGCATCAAGGTGGAATATTGAAGCATAGACAAGCGTATTGTCCAATGCAAGTCAGGCAACGACCAACAGTGGCCAAAGAAGAAGATACACGAGTTTGAGAATCATATTGAGAATCTGCCACATGCCCGTAGTATCGAAAAGAGAGGTAGTAGCTGGCGTAGTTGTCGCAGGAGTTATTACTCATTGTGCATGAACCTGTTCACTCACTCCCACATATCCATTCATAAAAATCCCTGAACATCAGATAATGAGGAGAACTCAGAGTATTCTTTTTGTTATTTTAGAGTGTACTCGTTTCATAAAGGAGTATAATGGAGTAAAGTATGTTTTTATACTATATACGTAGTATCCAAAATTATATTCCCAAATATGGAAAACACCAAATAAATAGATACATTCTTCACTACTTACCTTGCAAATTTATCAAAATTATGTATAAGATGGGTCAAAATCTGAAAAAGTATTTATTTTTAATGATTTTTGTATGTTATTTATAAATATCTCTAGTGATTATGTTCATCTTCTTGATGATCAGGATGAACACGTGCTCCCGCGTAATGGCATAGAAGATACCTTTGGACCAATGCTTTTAGAATACACCAAAACGCATCCCGTCGAGACTTTATTGCTTCTCAATGGCCCAGGCGGATTTACCAATCTCAGAGTGTGAACATTGGCTATCAATATGCTCAATTCACTTTTGGAGCATGATACGGGCACGTTTATCCCTATTGCTTCTATCACCAAAATGGATTTTTATGCATACGCTCACCAACAAGGCCGACTTCCGAGATATGGAATCATCTACATCGGGCAAAAACATAATGTTTGGTTGTGTGATTTCCAAGAGCATACGCACAAACAAATAACTTTAGAAGAAGTGAATTATTCTGATGACCTATTCCTCGATTGGGTTCATGATCCTTACTGGCCAAATACAGAACATATGATTTCTTTTTCTATGAACAACAATACCTTATATCTTCAATACAACAACGATTCGCACGCTCTACAACTTCCAAATCTTCGTATTCCTTTGACCATGACCGTTCAGCCAGAATATATGATACAACCGACTATGAATTAAAAAAAACATGAAGAATGTAGAATTAAGGATGAAGAATTGAATAAAAAAATAAAAAATTCTTAATAAGCGAAGCACTTAATTCTTGATAAACGAAGTCCTTAATCTTTTAGTATTTTAATGTAATTATGCAGACAAATTATCGCAAACAAAAGTGTATCCTTGGTATCGATCGAGGAACAAGATATATAGGTTTAGCATACGCACTTCATTGAAGTGACGTAATTTTTCCTATTGGCTATATCCTCAATGATAAAATGATGTATTTTAATATCGCAGGTATCATAGAAAAACACAATGTCGGAAAAATTATGCTTGGACGACCGAGCAAACAAAAAGATATTCAAGACAAAATCCAAGCATTTATGAAAAGTCTCGGATATATTATCGAAAATAGAGAGATAGAAATACAGCTTGTAGACGAGGATTACACAAGCGTACAATCAGGTGAAATTATATCAAATACCGCAAACGATATGTGACTCAAATGAGATTTCAAAAAAAATGCCTCTGAAGATACTATCAGTGCAATGGTTATTCTCGAAAGAGGATTGAAAGGAGAAACCGAAAATAAAGAAGAAAAAGTAGAGGTGACAACAGAATAAATTTTAGTTTATTTGTGTAGATATGAATAAGGCTTTCATTTTTGATCGGTCAGGAACGTTAAGCGATAACTTTCATTCTTTTTGTCAGGTATGTGACTTAATATTTAAAACATTAGGTAAAAAACCAATTTCTAGTGAGGAAATTAGATTACATTTCACACTGCCTTATATGAAATTCTGGAATCTTTATTTTCCAAATTTATCAAAAGAGAAACAATGTATATTATATGAAAAATATATCCATCAAGTTGATGAAGCTAAAATATATCGTGGTGTTGATGGTATAATTAAGTTACTCCATGAAAAAGGATGGAAGGTATTTATCCTTAGTTCCGATCCAGTTTCTAAACTCATTCCAGAGACAAAAAAATCATGATTAGCTTCTATGTTTACAAAAGTTGTTGGAGATATCCATGAAAAAGGAGAAACTATAGTATCTCTTGTCCGCGAATTTGATCTAGATACAGCAATGACTTTTTATATTGGAGATACTTCCGGAGACGTAGAAGCAGGAAAATTTGCTAAAGTAAAAACAATAGGAATTTCTCGATGATTTCAGCACAAAAGTATATTATCTACATCACATCCTGATTTTCTTATAGATGATATTGTTGAGATAAAAAAAATATTATAAGTTCAGCTAATCGATTTGCAACAATTCTATTTCATCGGTTTATGTACTCGGAATGGTATTTTTTTATAGGAGATGTATATCTGCCCATTGTTTGAATGTTTTAAAATCTGAGTAAGCAAACGTATGTCATCATTTTTTTTCAAAGGTATCACGTTCTGTTTGAGAATCATCTATGAGAAGAGTGTCTTTATATTCTATACATCCCACTTTATCCATAGCGATATCAAATAATTTTCAACCTTCTTCTTGTTTAAGCATCCCATAATCAGAAGAATTAATGATGTGAGGGAATATTTCATTGAGTTTATTATGTGAAATGGTTATGGTGGTAAAACAATCCATATTGTTTGTGACAATAGCAATATTTTTTCACTGTTGTTTCAATTGTAATGCTATATCTATGAGATTTTGGTTGAGCGTCATATTTTTTATACTTTCTTCAAAGAGATTTAGAAGAATACTGTATTTAATTCAAGTTTGCTCGCTAACATATTTATTTACATCATACATGGTCATTTCGTTTTTCATCCATTTATTTGGAATTTCGCTATGTTTAGAAAATATATGTGTTTGTATGAATGCATAGACTTCAGGATACGTTTCAGACAATGTAGTAAAAAAACGGTCCTTGGAAAGAACACCATCGAAATCAAAGAAAATCGTTTGATATAGTTTCATAATTTGGAAAGTAGATAAATTTTTCTAATCCACTTGTAACAATTCTATTTCATCACTTCATTTTCACAGTGGTATATTTTTTTGTAAGAAGAATTTGCTATAATTTTGTCATTGCTCGAAATTTATGGGGAGCTGGAACAAAAATAGGATATGCTCGGTTCTGAGGTAGTGAAGGAGCTTTTTTGTCTCTTCATCTAGAGCGAGAAAATCAGAAAAAATTACAATAACTCTCCTTTGTTTTTCTTCCACGGTTTTGTGTAAAAACATATTCAATGATGACTCATATATTTTTTTCGTCTTTTTGACCTGAGCTAAAATTTCGTGTACATTATTTCTAATTTCATCGGTATTTTTTTTGTTCACTATACTTACCAATTTCGTTGAAGTAAAAAATCTCTGTTCAGGGTAAAAAAATCTGATATTGATTTGTTCATGCTGACAATAGGAAATGATATCTTCTGCATATGCGAGAACTTGCTTCTCATTAGCTATCTTTCCCCCTCTTCGGTTATAGTTGATATCAAAAAACATATCCAGATTGAGTGATTTTTCTTGCTGGAAAATATTTGTATAGAGTTCCTGGTATTTTGCAGAAAGTTTTCGATTTATTTGTGATGCACTATCACCGACAGAATATTTTCTCATATCGACTTTTTCGCTACCAAATCATTTCATGATATGCTGAAAAACTCCAAATCGTTTGCCAACGATGGGTTTCGTGAGTTTGATACTAAATTTCTTCTGCATATTATGACGACTAAACGATTAAACGTGGAAACGACTAAACGATTGAAACGTTGAAATATTGAATAATGTATTGTATCATACATACTTCCATTTTGTTATGTTTCCACCTTTCCCTATCTATAAGTTTTTAAGTATCTCTTCTTTGTCGCTCCATTTCCTTTTTCCAAAATTTGTATATTGTACCGTCTCATGTCATTTACCAGCGAACATAACAACATCACCTTCTTTTGCTATTTCACATGCGAACTTGATGGCTAGTGTCCTTTCTGGGATGATAAAAAGATTTTTTCCTAATGTTTTATTTTTGATGTTCATAGTGAGTTGTTGTATGATGCTGAGTCTATTTTCGATATCAGGATCATCATCGGTTGCAATCAAAATATCACTGTATTGGTCTGCTATTTCTCCCATGATTGGTCTTTTGGTTTTGTCTCTATTTCCTGTTGCTCAAAAGAGCGTAATTAATCTTCCTGTTCATTTGATTTGACGTAAATAATCCAAGGTTTTTTCCAGCGCATCTGGTGTATGGGCAAAATCAACAAAATAATGTATTCAATTTTTTTCTATCTGTTCCATACGTCACGTAACGGTTTCAAACGACGCTATGGTTTCGATTGCCTTTTCGATATCAACTCCGATTTGGAGTACAACACTCAATGCTGCCAAAATATTATAGACATTAAACTCACCGACCAATTTTGTTTTTACATCATATAGTTTTCCTAGATACATAAATGAAAATGTGGTCCCTGTAGAAGATATAGTGATATTTTCTGCTTTGAGACTGGATGATGCAATGACACTATAACTGAGTTTTTTATCGAATGGCATTTCATCAAACCATTGTCTTCCTATTTTATCATCAGCAGGAAACGCTGCATATTTATTCTGCTTTTTATTGCTCAATACATATGTAAATAACTTTTCTTTAGCCTTTATATAACGTTCAAACGTACCATGAAAATCTAAATGATCATGAGTGATATTTGTCAATACTGCAAAATCAAAGTCTACCCCTTCAAATCTATACTGATTCAATCCATGGGATGATGCTTCGAGGACAGCTATTTTACATCCAGAATCTTTGGCTGTTGCAAGAATGGACTGCAAATCAAAGACATCGAGGGACGTCATCTTCTTAGTATTTACCAGGTCCTGATTACCTATTTTTATATTTGCCGTACTCACCATAACTGTTTTGGCAATATGGTCATTCAATATTTTATGGATTAATGTTGCCGTAGTAGTTTTGCCATTAGTTCACGTAACACCGATTACAAAAAAGAATTTTGATGGATATCCATAAACAGCATTAGCTACTTGGCCGGTGAGTTTTTTCCATAACTGATAGATGACACTATCTTTCAAGAGAAAATATATTTTGTCATAGAAAGTAATTTTTTTGATAAGTGATTTAAGCATGGCTTATGTTATAACTAAAGGTGTGATGTCTAAAACAACTGATAAATACTAAAAACGAACGTATTTTATATATTTAATAAAAAAAATCCATCACTAGTGATTTTTTATTATATCATTTTCACCATTTTTGATAATCCATCATCAAACAATCGCTGCAGTTTCTGTTCTCAAAACCGTTTCCCCCAATCCATAGATAGCATATTCTGTTCATGTAAAAGTCTGGTAGTCTTTACGGGTCAAGCCGCCTTCTGGTCAAATCAATCCGTACATATAGTCAGATTTTTTTATGGTTCATTTACCAGTGTGTTTATCAAAAATCACTAGAGGAGTATCTCCCACCAACGCTTTGGGATTTGTTGTAAATATCAATTCCGGCACTGTTCGTCCTCGTGATTGCTCAACAGCTTCTTTGATTATTTTATTGAGTCTTTCTTCTTTTTTACTATTTCGTTCTCTGAGAACTGATCTTTCAGATGGCCAAAAGATAATCTGATCCAAACCACATTCGGTCAGTTTTTGGACAATCAATTCTATCTTATCTCGCTTGTTTGGCATAGCGATAATTACACTTTTTTTTTCATGGGTGCTTTCATGTATTTGCTCAGAGACTATACTTCATTCTACTATTTTATTGTTCCAACGATCTATACGGACTTCATATCTTATTTTATTGCTTTCATATGTAGGACTTTGTATCCATAGTGTATCTCATATATTTGCTCTGAGAACTTTTCTCAGTTGTAACAAAAGATCACTATCAGCGACAATGATATGGGTATCTTTTTTTGTGTAGTTCGTGATAAAAAGTTGCATACACTAGACGAGAAAACAATAAATACTGACAATTTTTTAGTATTTTGACAGAGTAATGCAATAGCAGCTTAGGGGCTTAGAAAGTTAGATTCTTAGAAAAGTTCTCAACTAAGAATAATCTAAGCTACTAAAAGTCTAATTTTACATTTGAATTTTACTGATTTTTCACTACATACAGAGGAGTTTATCTAGTAGATAAAAAATTTGATGATACAGTATGCAATAGATGCTTTCAGAGTTTTTTTTGCTAAAGGGTTCCATATGTACCCGATTTTTATTATTGTTATAGTCGGGTGTATTATCCAAGTAGTGAAGGTGATTATAGATTTGATTAGATATAAACGTTTTTATATCGGACATATATTTGCTTCTGGTGGTTTTCCCTCATTTCATAGTGGATTAGCAAGTAGTGTGACGATGTTGGTACGATTACAATATGGTTTCAGTAGTGTTCTGTTCGCTACAGCGTTTGCATTCAGTGTCTTATTTGCATACGATGCTATGAATCTCAGATACGAAACTGGACAACACGCACATTATATCAATGATTTGAGATTAGAACTCCAAGCTATTTTACAAAAACAAGAAAAAGAAATCCTCAAAGAAAGAATCTGACATACTCCACTCGAAGTTGCCTGATGAATTGTTTTTTGATCGATTTTGACGTATATCATTTATTATATATATTTCATAAAATAACTGTTTGTATCAGAATATATGTGAGAATAGTAAGCAATGTGTGAAAGGGATACCATACTAGAGTAATTCAGTTTATCGTTATATAAGTCAGTATGATAAAATTTGTAGTTCCCAGAAAAGTAAAAAAAATCCACAGAACATATACCCCTATAGCTTCAGATAAAAAGAAAATCAAACGCTGATTTCATTTTTTTTCTATAAAAATAATTCGACTGATATTCATTCTTTTTGCTCTGATATACGGATGATTTTATTTGCTCAAAAGTTCAATATTCAATCACCAATATACCATCAAAAGAGTACTCTATGATTCATGAGATATTGCTTGGTATGATGAACCGTATCTCTATAAACGTATAAGTACATGGATTAAAGGAGAAAATTATTATGTGGTAAAGTTATACAAGTCTAGGATACTCAATGATATCACATCAATCTATCCTATGGTGAGCGATATAGCTATTGGATATACATCATCCAATACGGTATCGGTTAAATTAACGTTTAGACCCATAGATATGATAATCAGAAACCAAGACGTAAGATTTGCGCTTATTGGTACTACATTATTACAAGTATATTCATGAAACAAAATAACCCACGGAATACATATTCTGGATTTACCTGCCTATCTCAGTGGAATGAATTCATTATCTGGACTATTCTACAGGCAATCAGCATCATGACTGGTACAACAAATATCGCTATTGTATCAATGATTTCTCTGACTTGATCATATAGAATATTTACCATGATGAGAAGAATCCATCGTCTATCTGGATGGCAAAAAATTTTACATCAACAATGGCGGAGATATTGGCAATCAGATTAGAAACTATGAATTACTCAAAAAATATTATAAAGACTATAATCAACTGCAAGATATCGATCTCTGAAGTTTAGAAAAAGATAAGGTAATCGTAAGAAAAATTTCAAAATAACAAAATATACTAAGCTACTGTTTTACATTTTTAGATGGTACATCATGGTACACGAAGACTTTATGAGAGAAGCAATAGCATTATCACTAGAAAATATGCAAAAAAATGCCTGATGACCATTCGGTGCAGTTATCGTCAAAGATGGTAAAATTGTAGGTAGAGGCCGAAACCAAGTGACATCAAGCAATGATCCGACCGCTCATGGAGAAGTTGTCGCTATTCGTGATGCATGTAAAAACTTATGAACATTTGATTTGCAGGATTGTGAAATATATACCTCTTGTGAACCATGTCCGATGTGCTATGGAGCAATTTCTCGAGCAAGAATAAAAAAAATTTATTATGCAAATACAGAACACGATGCAGCAGAGATTTGATTCGATGATAGTGCATTTCATGAAGATATTAAAAAGGACTTTACCCAGAGAGCTATTCCTGTAGAACAAATGCTGCATGATGAGGCATTAGCAGTATTCAAAGAATGGACTGAAAAACAAGACAAAACAGTATATTAATATTGAAATATGGAAACGTTGAAACATTGAAACGTTGAAATATTGAAATATTCATCTTTACATGCTCAATCTTTCTCTCTTTCAATAAGAAATAACTTTAGTTATTTAACAAATTAGTATGCTAAAATCCGACTTTCCTATCTTTGCAAACAACCCTTGATTAGTCTTTTTGGATAACGCTGCTTCGACACAAAAACCACAATACGTAATTGATGGTGTTTCTGAATTTGTTGCTTCGTCATATGCAAATATCCATAGGTGACTCTATTCATTATCTGAAAAATCTGAAGAAGCATATCATCATTCCAAGGAACTTGTAGGTGAATTACTCAACTGCAAAGCGAGTGAAATTATCTACAGTTACAATTCAACGTATGGAATTAATCTCATCGCTCAGTCACTAGTCGTTAGTGATATTTTGCAGAAATGAGATGTTGTTCTTCTCGGAATTCGAGAACATCACGCCAACATTCTTCCTCGACAGATATTAGCGCAGAGAAAATGATTCACTATAGAGTTTTTCACTATTACCGACGAATACGAGATCGATCGAGATGATTTTGATCAGAAATATAGCGATAAAGTGAAAGTCGTATCTGTAGCACATGTTTCAAACGTTACGGGAAAAATTTATGACGTCAAAAAGATACAATCCAAACTTCGCGATGATACGTTTTTTCTTGTGGACGGTTCTCAGTCCGTACCAAATTTTCCCGTAGATGTACAAGATATCGATTGCGATTGTCTAGTATTTACCGGACATAAAATGATGGCGTATACAGGAATTGGCGTTGTCTATTTGAAGAAAGAATGGATCAAAAAGTTAGTTCCGATTATTCGTTGAGGATGAACTATAGAAGATGTCAGTACAGAGGGACATACTTTACTTGGAAATTCCGATAAATTCGAGGCTGGGACACCAAATATCATCTGAGCTGTTTCGCTTTCGAAAGCACTAGAATATATACAATCTATCTGATGAATGAAAAAAATTCGAGAACATGAACAAAAACTCGTGAAATTGTGTCTGGATGGATTTTCAAAATTCAAAGATAAAGTAGAGATTCTCTGACCCTTAACCACGGATAGGGTAGCCGTATTCTCTTTCATACTCGCCAATAATTCCAATTTTAACAATATCGGCGAAACATTTGCAGAGCAGAATATCGCAATTCGTTGTGGTGGTCACTGTGCATATCCACTTCACAAACGTTTCGAAAAACCAGGAACCTGTAGGATGAGTGGATATATATATACTGATGAGCAAGATATAACAATTTTTTTCGAGACCTTAGCTAAAATAGTCTAATTAAATATACTTAGAAAATATGTCAAGTCTTCCTATCGTTCAGGAAGACTTTTTTTTGTAAAAAAACGTGATTATGGATATACTATATATGTATTTTATGACCTTTAAATTTTATAAGAATATTATGGTAGCTCAAAACAAAAATGTTGAGACCTTGCAGACAGAGGTAAATCAAGTTGCTGCAGATTTGGTCGAAGCCAAAAAACAGACCGATGAAATGCTCAAAAAGACTAAAGCTGAAGCAGCAGCACTTAAAACAGAAACGACTTTGGATGAAGTCAAGACAGCAAAAGAAGACGCGAATAAGAAGTTGAAAGCGCTTGAAGGAAAGACTGATGCAATTTCAAAAGCTGAGGTAATCAAACTTCAATCAGAAATAGATACGTATGAAGAGATGCTGAAGGCTTTGGATTCATCAAAAACAGAACTCGCAACACTTAAAGCTGGCGTTACAACTCCAGAAGTAGCAAAGACGTCTATAGATAATACGGTGGACATGACGAATATTACTACAGGTATTGCAGAGATGAAGATCATGGTGACTGAGTTACAGACTCTCATAGATGAGTATAATAAGATCAAAAGTACGCTCACCGAAACAGAAAAAACCACAAAAGAGAAAAATATCGCAGACAAAAAAGCAGTGATAGAGAATAAAAGAAAGGAAATTCAAACAATCATAGACAAAATAAAAAAAGTATGGACTGATTTCAAATTTGACGATATACCTGACGAAACTATGAAAACAGCGTTAAAGACTCAAAAGGAAACAGAGTTGAAAAATCTTGATGATTATAAAAAACAGTTGAATGCCTTAGTAATACCAACACTTACTTTCTGAGAAAAGATAACGAATGTAGCAAATAAAACATGGGAACGAGCCAAAGAGAATCCATGGAAAACGTGAGGTATAGTTGTCTGAGCATGATTATTGATTGGATGGATGGCAGGATGGTTCAAGAAAAAAAAGAAATCAGAAGGTGATGATAAAGATAAGGATGGTAAAACTACAGAAAAGAAAAGTTTCTGGGGTAAAGCATGGAATGTTATTAAAGTGGTTGGTATATGAGGATGAATATATTATGTGATTCATGGATTGGTAAGTGGCAGACGGTGAATGACAGATATGTTTAACTGGGATAAAAGAAATGAGACAAATCCGGAAGATATAAAGTCTCGATACGAGAAGAATGTAGATGTAGCATTAAAGCCAAAATATGAAAAATTTTGAGGTACGGTAGATGAATTTCGAAAATGAATCTGAAATACAGATTCCTTATGAACGCTTCAGAATGAAAAACATGAGGAAATAACAATTCCCAAATGAGCTATTCCTGCTATGTTAGATAGTGCATATGGTAATGTATGAGAAATATTATCAAATGATTATATAACAGATAAGTGGAAGAATACAGGAGGACAACTTCGAGACATGGTTAAAGGGTTATGAGAGAAAGCAATCGGCTATCTTATAAAACCAATGGTATGAGCTATAAAATGACTTACAAATAAAATGTTTGGAAGTGATTGAAAACCCAATGAAGAATTTCAAAAATGGGCACAGACACCAGATGCTACGAGAGATGAACAAATAGGAAATCTTATGACAAAATATGCTATGGTAAGAAGATATCTAAGCGATAAAAAAGATCAATTAGCAAGAAAATATGCTATCCAAGAATTAGCCCACAAAAATATTACAAATCCTACAGAGCAAGATATTCAAGATTCTTTAGATAAAAATAAGGATACTATAAAAGAAAGGATAGAGGCGGATTTTAGTAATAAAAAAATAGCAACACTAAAAAGTGGTGATTCTATTGTAGATACGCTAGAATGAGAAAATATTTACAATCATTCTCCTTCAGAAACTACATTAGCCGTCACTACAGAAGTTCACAAAAGAAAAGATGAAATTGTTACAGATAAGACTATTTGGGAGAGGGCTAAAAATTCACCGGATATAAACAAAGACGATGTTTTATTGACTGAGCTCAATGGGGTATCAGACAGATTTTGAGCATACCTAAAAAAATGACTATTACATAGAAATATTCTAGAAAAGATGGCAAATTGTCGATGAATACTAAATCTTGATGAATTATGGAATGGGAAAGCTGAGGATCTAGAGGAAGTAATGGAAACCATACATATGGATACTATGGTGAAGGAATCTAAAAAAGCAAATTTTGAATTTATGGAGAAAATAAATAAAAAAACTCTTACAAAAGAAGATATCTCAAATTTCGAAAAAGCTATGAATGATTATTTTAACAAGGAAAACGAGATATTACAGGATTTAGAAACAAAAAACAAAGAAGACGGAGATAAAAGTTTCTGAGAAACATCAGGAATATGGATAGAGCGTAGATTCTATAAATTAACTCATACATTTACATGATACGTTATTATGGGTACATGATTTCTATATGCTAGATATGCATGAGTAAGAACAGTAGTAAATAGGATTGTCTCAGTACCTTTAAGTGCTTTAAAAGGAATAACAGTAAATCCTATTATAAGAAATGTAAATGTAAACAATGGATTGGGTATAAACAAACGATTAAAAATGAGGGTATATACCGAGAGTAAATATTGATTCACTAAATTTAGTAATGATTTCAAAGCAGGAAAGATACCGTGAAAGGAAGCTCATGACGTATTTGAATATAGAAAATGAGCATGGAAGAGAACAGAATTGTTTAACGATCGGATTGCAGGAGAATTAAATGTTACAAAAAATCAGGCAATGTTAATCAGAGAATATTTTGATAGTGATAATATTAGGAAGATAGTGAAAAATACCAAGAATATGAATTTTTGAGATTTAGCAGTAAAATTAAATACATACGATACAAAAATAACCTCGCTTTCTTGAGATACAAAGACATTCTGTAAGAATCTATTCGAATCTTCACAATTCAAAAGTATGGACGATATAGATCTTATAACAAAAAATATCGATGCTATAGATATCAAAGGATTAACACCTAAACAAATCAATCAATTGGCTAAAGATTTAGGTAAGGATGTTTCTATCTTGAGTGATCCAGCCAAAGTTGCTTCAAAGATCGATGAGGTCAAAAAAGCAGTTGCTGGAGGGGATGTAGTAGTGAATACAATACCAACACAAGCAACTTCAGATATTTTTAAACTAGCTGATGCGGCAGAAGCAAAGACTAAGATTGCATACAAGGTATCTGAAGCACATCCTAACAGCAAGACAGCTGATATAGTAAAAAAGTTTGATGATGGAACTTATAAAGATTATCCTTGTACAGCAGAAAATTGAAGTGTAAGTACCTTCAAAGCGGAATATGCTAAGCTCGATGGTAATCAAGCAGAATTACAAAAATTAGATTATAAATATGCAGAGACACTTTGGAAGGAACAAGATCCTACAGCCAAAGTTATTCTAGAAGAAACAAAAACAATACAATTAGCAGACTTCACTACCAAGATGGAATCACGTATCACCGAACTCAATACCAAGAAGGGACTGTTTACCAATAATGATGCTCCTGAAAGATTAGCTAAAGCAAATATAGAGAAACAAGTAACGAGTTTGAAAAATATAGAAAGTACCGCAGCAACGATGACGGAAGATCAACTCAAATGATTCGAATCATTATATAAGAATATAAAGTCAGTGCCTGGATGTATGGAAGATGTAGTAAAAACTTGGGATACGGCAGCAAAAGATGCAGACTTGATGAAGGCACTTACTGAGTGAAACATAGCAGAATTAGAAAAATTTAAAGTCAAAGTACCTGAAGTTGAAAATGTGATAAAACTCTTTGATAAGGAAGGAGCAAATGTTGAAAAGATTCTAGCCGGATGAGGGAAGTTTGATGAGGTTTTGGAATCACTCCTCAAGGCGTTCATGAGATTAAGATAATTTACTTTTTATTTTATAGCTATGACAATAGAGGGTATGGAAGTGGTAGGCTTGAAAAACGAAATAGCGGAACAATATATCAAGACCTTCAAGGATGAACTTGGCTGGTTCAAATCTTTGACAATTTTACCCATTGAAGGAAAAATCAAGGATATAATAGTTTCTGATAAAGATGTAGGTGATAAATTCGATGATATAGAAAATTTAGGTGTATGGAAAAATGTCATTGATTTTTTGAGTCCAGCAACCGCAGAAAAGATTTATGCCTTTGTCAAAGAAAAAAAAGAAATTCTAGCAATTAAAAAAACAAAGGAAGAATTAGAAACACTCAAGACTGAAGTGATTACCTGAAAAAAGGCACCAGTAGATAAAGATAAGACAGCAGATAATGATAAAAAAAAGGATAAGGATGAAACGTCAGATAAGGACAAAACAGGGGATAAAGATAATGGCACTACCAAAACAGATAACGATACTACCACAAAAGAAAATAACAATCAAAGACATTCTACGAGAGATGCTGCCATAATTGCTGGCACATGAATTACGATAACTAAGTGAGGATATAAATGATTGGAAAAGATAAAAAATGCTGCGGAAAAAGAAAGAACGGTCAGTGAAGCAGATGTAGAAAAAGTTAAAACTCAGATGGGGGATATTAAAACTGAATTGAATCAAAAAAGCGTCAATGGACATTTTACATCGAAGATGCAAAATAATTTCAAGGAATCGGCAGCAGATTTTCAAGAGACTATAAATAATTTGGATAAGAATACACTTTCTGCAGTCCAAGATTGGGGCAGATTGGGAAATATCCTTCCCAATGATGCATTGAAGAATCTGGATATTTCTTCAGAGCTAGCAAAACAATTACAGAGTTTAGACGAAACGACCATCAAAGAGATTTCTACAATGAAAGATACTGATGCTATCAAAACATTATTAAAAAGTAAATGAGTAACTGAGTCTATTCCTACGGATCTCTTGAAATATTTAGCTAAAGGAGAAAACAAAACTGTGGTAAGTATGATGCTCAATGTATTTGGTCAAAGTAAATGATTGAACTTGGTAATGAAGTGATTTAAAATGTTCTGAGTAATTGATTTGATATTCATAGGTCTCTCGGTTAAATGGATGGAAGATGAAAAAAATGAAGCTGATATCATAGCCAAAACCAATAAATTGAGAGCAGAAAATAAATACAATCTGGCTGATTTTAAAATGTGGAATAATATTATATCTTTGTTAGCGATGAATGTAGCTTGTGAAGCTACGACAACGCTTTTGGCAGGTGCAGAAGCATGATCTATCGGTTGACCTATAGGCATGGCGGTGGGACTCATAGTAGCTGCTGCATTCCAGTGAGTGGAAGCAGGTGCAGAAAAATATTATTATAATGTCGTCGATTTTTTTGCTCAGAATAAAGAAGATTATATCAAACAAAGCAAAACAGAGATCAAAGAAGCAATCTTACAGACGACACATTCTTTAGTATATGGTAATGTGAGCTTAGGCGAAAAATTGACTAGTACATTATCCGACAAGGTTGATGCAAACCAGAAAATGACAACACTCAAAGATGCACGGGAAGGATTGATATATATAGAAGAATTCGATGAAAAAGATGAAAAGACTGGGACACGAAAATTTCCTACATTGATACAATATAAGATGTCTGGTAAGAAGGAAAATGAATTTCTTAAACTTTTAACGACAGAACAGAAAGCAGAATATACCAAAGAGAATACGGCGATGAATGTAGTGATTGCAAGCAGGATGGAATATATTACCAAAGAACATCAAAAAGAAAAAATCAAGACAGCAATGCAGACATCACAGTGATTATACTATATATCCAAGATCCTAGCAGAATCCAAAGGATATGCTACCATGAAAGCAGAAGGAAAATGGAAAGATACGCTAGATTTCGAGGCAAATAAAAAGGGATATAGAGAAACACTAAAGACTTCTTTATCAGTGGATGAAAAGAAATTTACCGTATTGGATACTCTTTATGCCAAGAATCCTAATAAATTTTGGGAATTATATAAATGAGCTGAATTCTATAAACCTACTATAGAACAAGTACAATCCACGGACCCTGATTATATCCAATGTCAGACGGTACTCAAAAACATCGAATTGATAGAACAATATTATGCGTACTTATCGTTTGGTGTTCCCGACGAATCGAGTATCAATATAGGAGAGTATAGTTTTGATTTTATTGATTACAAATATCTTCATCGATGGCTACTCAATATGGATGATAAAAATGCCAAGACCATGGTATTGAATACAGAGCAAACCAAACAACTATTTTTGCAGAATAATTACAGAAAAAGCGCTGATGAAAATCTAGAGGTCTCTGATATAACATCACAGAACGTGCTTTACCAGCTAGCAAAGCAAATTTATGGATATACCGGCAAAAACGATAAAAAATCGCTGATAACGTATTTTTCCAAAGACAAAAAAGATATGAATGGGTTATATTATGACGAAAAATGGCATATTCAAGCAAGCATGGGACATAATCTTCCATTCAGTTTTGATGATGTAGATACTATACAAGATCTTACTGATGCAAACATCGACACAAAAGTAAAAACCATTATCGATAATCGGTTTTATGAAGATATAACAACCACCTCTGATCCTATGTCGGGAAATTCTACAACTACACACCAAAGAAAGCCATTTATAGAAACTAAAGTGTGAAATGTGGACAATGAGCTTATGAATGAGATAGAATCAAAATTTACAAAAATCATCAAACAAGAGCTGACATATAAAATACTGACAAACAAAAAGAAGACGGAAACTGATGTCATAATGTATATCAAAACACATTCACTTCAAGTACCAATTACTACAACGGAAAATGAAAAATGAGAAACCGTAGAGTCCAAAGAGAAAGAACAATGATATATAGAAATCCCATATTATCTGATTATTGAGGCAAAGAAAGCATGAATTGGAAATCTTGAGGGATATGTATTTAAATATAAAGATAATGCTATTATCGCATGTGCACTCAAATCCAATATAGATGAACCATTTCATTTCTCCCAGACGCAAACAAATATTACCAAAGAATATGTTGAAGGTGATACAAAGCTTCCAGAAAATGCACAGAAATATATTGATTATGTGGATGTCGCCAAAACGAAATTCGAGAACCTTATTGATTTCAATAATAATGATCTGAATATTTCTGCAGAATATCTCAAGACATACAGAGAGAAAATCAATGCTTGGGAGAAATTCAGACTTTCTCTACTCTCACTTGATCCAGCAGTAGCAAAATCTCAATTAGATACAAAATACCAAGAATATCATGATTATTTCGAAAATACATATATAGGTCTGCTTATGAAAATATCCAAATTTAGTCGGACAAATAATTTAAACGATGTCCAATATCTCAAAGAAGTTGATATGTATACGGCACAATTGAAAGATATAACTATTGAAAAAGGGGTGATAAAGTGAGCAGAGGAATCGTTCTCTGAAAACCAGAAGAAGATATTTATTGCAGCATTGGGACGTTACAAAATAGATGGTAAAGATATTCCTACTTTAGCAAAATCATCAGAAGATGCAGATAAGAAAAAAGCAATCTGGGCGGTGAAGCAAATAGTAAAATCTGTCTTGGAGGCTCAGGTGATGGGATTTGACACACAGGGAAATATTTCTAGTATTGTACACTGAGAAAGAAAATGATTTGAATACAAACGTCTGTTTAAGAAGGAAGAACGAAATAGATTAGAACAGATAGAAAAAGTTGTCGATGCGAGGGTAGCTATCAATGCTGACATTAAAGCATATTTCGATGAATCATCCGTTAAAATAGATACAAAAGCAGTCGATGCAAATAAGGTTAAAATCAAGCCGGTAAGCAAAGAAAACGAAACCACAATAATTACAACCAATGAAGTCCAGAAAACGATAGAAAAGACAAACAGTACCGATAAAATTTGGCTTGGTAGATGATCAATAAAATTCGATCCGGAAACCAATCTTCTCACAAGCTGGGACAAAACAACGAAGATCGATGCTACCAAGTTGATGATAGATGGACTTACTACCAGATTTAGTACACTAGAAGAATTAGTCATGACGGCAAATCTTATGAATCGATTTAAAGAGAAATATCCATGAGTCAAAGATTTTTATTTCGGTTCGAGAATGCGATCGTGAATAGATTATGGAATCTATAGATCAAAAAGTTGAGTAGATACAAAAGTCCTTAGTATCGATACTATCAAAAAAATCTACCCTAGTATTTTGGATAGTAACAATGATGTTAAGCCAGAAATCATTGCCTATATAAATTCCATTACGTAGTTTTATCTTCTTGCTTCAAATATGGTAGAAAATCAAGAGACACCGAAAGCACAACCAACAACCAACAATGCACCAGAATCATCAAAAGAAACTATAGAAGATACCAAACAGCAGTTGGCTGAAGCATATCTCAATTTTCTCGACAAACAAAAATGAGGATTTCTTGGAGCTTGAGCATCAGCTGGAGTAAGTCTCAATCCTCTCCAAAAAGAAGCATTGGAATATTTGACTACAGAAACAACAGGTAAAGACAAAAAAGATATATTTACAACTATCCGAAAAAATATCAAAAAAAAATCTATAGAACAAATAAGTGGATGAACAATGTTAGCTTACGACAAAAAAAGTTTATCAAAGATGAAAGCACTGATTATGCAAAATAAAAATGACGAAGCAAAACTCCAAGAACTTATGACACAGATTCAGGCAGGTACCGATCCTACTATTGAAACCGGTACAGAAACTGCTGCAAAAACCACTACTGAAGCTATAAATACGGCTACGGTAGCGTGAGCATGAGCAGTGTGAGGAATCGCAGCGGAGAATTCTTTTGAAGAATCCGAAATCAAGAGAAATGATTATGTGTATCCAGTTCCAAATGCAAAAATAAATTCTCCTGTAGGTATGAGAACGATAGAAGGTATGTGAACTCATATGCACAAAGGAGTAGATATAGCAGCTGCAGAAGGGACACCAATCTTATCTATAGCTGATGCAACCATAGAATCAGTAGGGTTTGGTAATACTACAGGATTCAGCTGATATGGAAATTATATGCAAGTGAAATTGAAAAACTGATATAGAGTCCTTTACGGACACATGTCCAAACCCGCACAAAAAGCCGATGGTACAGAACGGAAAAAATGAGATACCATAAAAAAATCGGAACAGATATGACTCATGGGAAGTACTTGATCGAGTACGGGAACCCATCTCCATTTGGAGATTAGAAAGGGTAAATTTGATCATGATGATATGGAATATTTTGCCAGAGAATATCTTAATCCGATGGCAGTATTACCGGTCACAAAAGATATGGTGGCAGCTAATGTGCTAAGTCATATAGATGAAAAAGTATTGCTGGCATAAAAGATAGTTTAGATATCCTTGATAATTTTTTTTACTACACCGATAACTTTGGTTTCATCATATTTACTAACTTCTACATTATCAAAAAACCTATTAACAGACTCCAAAAGCCGTTTACCATCTTGTTGGATGATTTTTTTTAATTTCGGAAGATCATTGTGTACGACGAAAACATAATCATTGATATCATAACTTGCTTGTTGTTTGATCAAAACCAAATCGCCATCTTGTATTTTTGGTTCCATACTATTCCCTTTTGCTCTGACAAAAAAACATTTACTGACATCTTTGACGCCAAGCATGGCTATCGTTGCAGGAATTTTTTCTTGAGAATATTCATCGACGACACTTTTTCCTTTGTTTCCACATTGAGCAAATCCATAGATGGGAAGCTGGACAATATCATGTAAACTATCCGTGATGCTCTCTCTGATTAATCTATATCCTTGATCATCTTTTACAAAATATCATTTCAAAACCAATTGATTTAATTTATTCAATACCGTCTGTGGATGTCCCGCTCAAATATTATGAGCTATTTCTCTCAGGGTGATTCATTCTTGATTGGTATTTTTTTTGAAAAATGCAATAAGAGATCTTTGGATATTATCTAATTCCTTCATGGTAATGGGTCAGAAAATAAAATACATATACTATATATTAATGTCAGTATAATTATCTCTTTGACAGTGTCAAGTAAATTTTGACAAAATCAATCATATTTTTGACAGACATAGAAAATATAGGTAAGCATACGAAAAAAATCTCTTGATTTTTTGTAAAAATTTATTAATATTGATTTCGTTGATGTAAACCTGTTCGAAATATCACATACTTTAGTTATCCGATCTTTATCGCAAACAAAGTATAGTTATATCGACCTGTCTATCATAATTAGAAATTGAAAATTAGAAATTCGTTTTATAATCTTATCGCAATAGAGTATGACAACAAAAAAACAAGAATTGCAAGAAGCTTTCAAGAGTATTGAAAAGCAATTTGGAAAAGGTGCCATTATGAGAATGGGGGATAATGCAAATGTAGGTCTTGTAAGTACATTTCACAGTTGATCGTATGTACTTGATCTTATCTTAGGATGAGGATATCCAGAAGGAAGGGTGGTGGAAATTTATGGTCCAGAATCATCTGGTAAAACAACCATCGCACTTCATGCGATTGCGGAGATCCAAAAAAGAGGCGAAACTTGTGCGTTCATAGATGCAGAACACGCACTCGATCCACAATATGCAAAAAAACTTTGAGTAGACGTAGATAATCTTTTACTGTCACAACCAGACTTTGGAGAACAAGCATTGCAGATTGCAGAAGAATTAGCAAAATCTGGCGCTGTGAGGTTGATTGTTATTGATTCTGTAGCAGCATTAGTTCCTAGAGCTGAAGTAGAAGGTGATATGGGTGATTCATATATGGGATTACAAGCAAGGATGATGTCTCAAGGGCTCAGAAAATTATCAGGAGTTCTTGCAAAGACAGGAACAACCTGCGTATTTATCAATCAAATCCGTATGAAAATTTGAGTGATGTTTGGTAACCCAGAAACAACGCCGGGAGGTAATGCACTCAAGTTCTTTGCTTCACAAAGAGTAGAAATTCGTAGAGGAGACAAATTACTTTTGGACAAAGAGCAGATTGGATATTTGGCAAAAATTAAGATCTCAAAAAATAAAATATCAGCACCATTCAAGACAGCAGAATTACCAGTTAAGTGGGGAGTATGATATGATAAAACGATGGATATTGTAGAAGCAGCAAGTATACTCAAGTTGGTAGATAGAGCATGAGCATTTTATACCTTCGGCAAACAAAAATTTCAATGAAAAGAAAAATTTGTAGCTGCGTTAGATAGTGATGCAAAGACAAGAGCTAGTATAGAAAAAGATATCCAAAACAAGATCAAAGAAATGAGGATGGGAAAGAAGGTTCTTGATGATGAAGCACTTATAGCTGTAGAAACTGAGATAGAAGAAAATGCAGCTGAAGCAATAGCTGATGCAGCAATTGAAGCAATAGAATAATAAGTTTTTGTATAGCTTTGCTTATTATAAAAAATTACCCGTGGCCTCTATATCACAAAGACTACGGGTATGGTTATGTTGATGATTTTTAATCTGCCTCAGGGGAAAGCTTGTCGCCTACCACAGGCAGGTTAAAAAACAATCAGTATAGCAACTTTACCTATATATTAAAAAACCTCTAATTATTTCAGAGGCTTTTTTTACTTAATAAAAAGTGTTTTCAGTTATTGTACTTCTATACTAAATTCACCTATTTTGGTATCATCCATATTGATTATAACACTTGATGTTCAGATTTTTTGACCAAGGATAGAAATATCTACAGAGCCATTACTAATCATTTGGAGTGTAGAAACATTTGCTTGGACATTATCATTCGTTGAAAGTATCGTAAATGAGAAAGGAAGTAATCCATCATAGGGTTGTCCATTTTTATTTTTGATTTCAAGCGTAAGTGTTGCTACTTCACCAAGTATGAGTGGTGTTTTGGATACCAAAGTAAATGTAATCTCATTTTGAGTCAAAAAATGTTGTGCGATATCACTTAAATTATCCGAGGTAAGTGATAGTTTTTTATCAATTGATCCCTGAGAAACAATCACAGGGGCTTGTGGGGGAGTAACTATCACCGGAACAGTAGGAGTAATCGGTGTAGGTATATCTATAGGTTTTGGAGTAATATCCGTGGAAGGTGTAGTCTGACCTGTATCAGCATTATGAACTTCTGTAGAAAGTATTCCCGTATGTAATGCTATTCATGTAGTGATTATGGGTAAGATAGGAATATCTATACCTGTTGTACTACCCGTAGTTATGGTATCTGGGACACTTGTTCTGCTATTATAAATATAACATTCTACATTCGCTGTAGTGAGATCTTCTCGACGATCAGTCATGCTTCATATTCCTACTCGTGCCATATCTCTTACAATAATTTTTTTGAGTGTTTTATCATAATGGATTACCTTTCCTACATGTCCATATGTTCAAAATTTTCCTCATGCATTATATACTATCAATGCTCACTGAATTGGTGTCACTCAAATTTTATATCAGGTATCTGATGCATTTTTACATCGATCGACAGCATTTCCTCACCACGTTCTCTGTTGGGTGTTTTCATCTATAAAGGGAAAAAATTCTGGAGAAATTCTTGCTGCTCCATAGGTACAATATCATTTTGCAAAAGTATTATCTATATTTGTATCCATACTCCATATCGAAATAATATTTCATTGTTTTAGTGATGTAGCTGGATTTTGTATAGCCATAAGTAAATGTTGGGCAACTTCACTATCATTATTCCTATATAAATCTTGGTTGAGTCCAGTAAGATTTGCAGAACTAAATGATATAATAGCAATAGTAGTGAGAACAATAAGTTCTAAACAATGAAAAACATGATGATGCATATGACGTATAATATGCAACACCTTATGTATGTGTCTATGAAAATGCTTTACCAGATGATGATGGATTCTCTGATGAAGTTGTAATTTCTTTTGTTTTTTCATTCAGATATAAGATGATAAAGCGCGTAAACCATAAAATAAATTTTTTATTTCACCGTTTAGGCTTCATTCAATTATATCCGTAAATGTGATTTTTGTCAAATTTTACGGGACTTTTTTCTATGCTATGAAAATTTGATAAATCAAATTTTACGGGATTTTTTTCCTAACATAAAAATTCGATACATCAAATACTGAATGATGTTTTTCTACATACAAAAATATGACAAATCAAATAGTACAAGTTTTTTTTGTTTGCATTAAAATAGTAAAAAACTACAAAAAGATTGTACATGATATTTATGTAATATAGGAATATATGAATAAACATATTTTATTTGTTCTAGATTATTATTTACCTCATAAAGGCTGATCGGAAACGGTATTTGAAGCTATTATTTCTCGTTTATTGACCAAGTGATATACGATTTCTATCATAACAAGTCATTTCGATAGCAAGCTACCCACACAAGAACATAAAGAATGATTTCATATCTATAGAATCGGAAAGAGTAGAATCAGTTTTATATTTTGGGCATTATGTAAAGGGATTAAAATTATCAAAAAAAATCCAGATATTTCTGTGATTCATACAAGTACCTACTGATGAGCTATTCCTGCCTCATTGCTTGGAAAGATTTTTCACAAAAGAGTGATTCTTACCGTTCATGAAATTTTCTGAAAACTTCGAATGTCATACAAGGGACGATGGAAGGGGTGTCTTTATAAATTATTTGAGAAAACTATATTTTATTTTCCGTATGATGTATATCATTGTGTGTCACAATATACCATGAATTCTGTGAGATTGGTATATGGTATTCCAGACAAAAAAATTATTATGATACACAACGGTGTAGATACAAATTTTCGAAATCCTGAAGAAGTATCTCCCTTTGATATCAAGACACGGAAAAATAGATATGGACGAAATAATCGCTTTATAATTACGTATTATGGCCACGCAGGGAAATCAAAATGACTAGATTATTTAGTTCGTGCTTTGCCCGAGCTTGTGATTGTAGATGCAAAATTACTCTTTGTTTTCAATCTCATCGATTCCAAAAGAACTACATATATCAAAGAAAAAATAAGAAAATATCATCTCTGATCTTCTGTTCAGATTTTTGATGGCTTTGAAAAAGAAGATCTCCGTACCTTGATTGCAAGCTCCGATATGATTGTTGCACCATCATTATCAGAAGGATTTTGATCCGTCCATACAGAAAGTGTAGCGATGAATAAACCACTCCTCACAACGTCTATTGCTTCTATCCCTGAAGTTGTTCGAGGTAATGTAAAATTTATTGCTCCTGCTTCCAAGAGAGAAATTATTCAAGCAATTCTCGAACGTGATCAATGGATACAAAACCCAGAATATACACTTCCTTACAAAGAATTTTCTCGAAACACTACAGTAAAAGAACTGATCAAACAATATCGTTAATAAAAACGTAAAGATAGTTAGCTCATCCATAGTCCCTTATGAATAAAGGTCAAAACTCACACACTCACCAAGAATATTTTTCACAAAAGTCGTTTTTCGGTTGAGAATTCAAGGTAACTACACTTGCTATTTTTATAAAAAATGACGTAGTATCTATAATAAAGAAACATACAACTAATGTTGAATTTTGAAGCTCAAATGTTACATATGTACTATCAAACAACAAAAAAATTAATGTATCTATCTGTAAGTGATCCATTAATTGTCTTTGTTAATTTTTAGTTGTTAGTTATACATGATGGTCGATCAGATTCCGCAAGTAATACCTCCACAAGCAGTTCCGCCACAAGTAAATACACCGATACTACAAGCGGGAAGCGTCCCTACACCACCACCAGTTCCGACAGCAACAATACCCCAATTTCCATTTCAGCAGGCGCCTGTCCAGCAAGCACCAGTTCGTCCAGTCCAGACAGCAAATATCACCAAGCCTTCATCAAAAATTTCTATGCAAACAATATTAGTTGGCTGTGGAATATTATTTATGATTGTTGTAGGGTGATTATCATTGGTATTTTATAATCTCATGAATAATCCGACACAACTTACAAGTGTAGGATTGGACCCAAATACTACCAAAACATTATTACAAACATTTTCCGTGATATTTTTTGGACTTTTGACGTTTCTGGGTATAGGGCTTCTTATCGTTAATCTCTATAGATTGATTTCTGTCAAAAATAAATCAAAAGTAGGATATATTGTAGGAGCAATATTGTGATTTATTGTGTTTATCGTTGCTATCGTACTGTGAGCAAAAGTGATTACTATGGTGAGAAATTTTTCTGTGGACAATATTCTAGATAGCGATAAACTGATCATGCCATATCTCCAATTGAAAGACGGTATAAAATATACTCGTACTACAACTGATTTGAAGCTTATCGCACCAGCTACAATGTATTATACACTCAATACCAATTATTTCAATGCACAAATAATGCCACCACTCGGACAAGTGACGTTTACAGAAATGCTCTTAGATTGTGGAAACGGACAAAAACTTAAGCTGAATTTTACTACATCACAATTTGATTGATCGTGTGTATATTTCAAAAAGGGTGAATATTCTCTCAATCTCGAGACGAGTTATACCAATATCCCTACTTCAGAAAAACTTCAAAAAACATTTTCTGGATGATCAATTATATTCGATTCTGAAATTACCGTAAATCCCACCAAATCCAGCCTGACATTCAACGATGCAAAAACAGAAATGATTGTGGGGAAAGCGCCAACCAAGGTACTCTTTGATGCGAGTTCAGTATTCAAAGATCTTGGGCTTACTGATTACAAAATCATCTGGGATTTCAATGGTGATGGTACACAAGACAAACAAAATAATGTTTCTACTACATTCGTATACAATGAAGCAAAATTATATAATGTATATGTAAGGTTTCCTACGCTCAATAATTATATTTATACATTCCCTATCAGAGTAGAACAATCCGATGTCCCTGTCTGTGAAGTTATTGTAACCAAAGCTGATGGGCAAAATTATACCGTGACGACAAATTTCTTAGACAAAACAATTAAAATTACCAATTACCAATTTGATGTTCTTGATAGAAACAATAAAGACATATCAATTGCTACTATAAAAAACAATAATGGAACATTTACCTACCAATTCCCTGGTGGTGGACTCTATGCTATTCAAAACACATTTCTTACCCAAGACGATAAACAAGGACAATGTGAAAGTGATGATATACAAGTCGGTGCAAGTAGTTTTCAAGTAAATTACGATAGTTATTTCAAGTCATCACAATCACCTCAATATCAAAAAGTAACGGACAAAGGAAGTGTCTCGTTAGTATCTGGCCAAATTATACTCACAGAGATTCCTACGGTTATTAAACTCCAAGTTAATCAGATTACTCCAAATATTCCAACGGCTACAAAAAAAGTGTTGATAGATGGGAAACAAATAATCTCCATAGATGGCAATACGTTTGAATTTACTATTGACGATAGTGCTGATCATCAAGCAACACTTGTGGTAGAAGATACACCAAGTTGAGCAAAGACAGAAATAAATATTCCTATAAAAGTAAATAGAGCTGACGTTATCCCTAAACTTATAGTGACTCCAGATACTGTGGGGACAGATCCATTTACGGTAAAATTTGATGCATCCACGACAGTGATCAATGATACGGGTGATGAATTAGTGTCGTTTACACGAGACTTTGGAGATGGTACAGGTTGAATAAAAAAAGATTTTTCAGAAGCCATTATTTCTCATACGTACAGATATGATGTAAAAAATAATAATGGAATATATCATCCCGTAGTCACTATAAAAACCAAAAAAGGTCGTGAAGTTTCAGTGTCACCAGACAATGATATTATGGTTAAGAGAGCAAATCAGACACTAAATATTACTATCCCTGATTATCCTGCACAACAAGCAAATGTCGGTGATAGAGTCGGATTTTCAATAGAATTCAATGGGTTACCATCAGAGATTCGTCGAGATTTTGGAGACGGAAAAACAATGACATGTAACACAAGGCAAGAATGTGGAACAATAAATCATGTATATGCGCAAGCAGGGACATATTTAGTTAGATCTGCGGTGTTGTATAAAGACCAACCAACAATCGATGGAACGATTACTATCAAGATAAAATAATCACTATACATTAGGGTAAAAAAGTCACCACAAAAATAGAAATATATGGAAACCAAAACAGAAGAAAATTCAGTGTTTGTTATCTGTTCAGTAAGAAAAGCAGATGAAACTACAAAAATGGGTCTAGTAGTATATAAACAAAAATTAGAATCAGAAGGATACAAGGTTCATCTCCCTCATCTGGATACCAACCAATCCGGAAGCGGATATGAAATATGTGTGCAAAATACGACAGCCAATATAGCTGCCAAACAGACGCATATTATCTATGATGCTACATCACAAGGTTCGCATTTTGATATTGGAGTAGCGTTTGTAGATACATATTTGCATCCAGAAAAAAAAGTCTATGTACAGGAATATATGACAAACGATCCATTGGGCGTATCTACGGACAATCATTTGCATATCCTCTTTGATGACAAATTGGGTGGGTATGAAGAATGGGTCGGCAGATTTCAAGAGATGCTGCAAGCAAAAACTATTCCCGTTTTATATATGCCTGAAGTCCAGATTTCACATATCAGATTAGGTATGGCGTTTGCTTTGTGTACATTTTTCGCTGAGAAACGTATCAAAGTAATGTACAATGGCGGAATCGTTGATGCAAATGGGCAGTACTTCATCTTGTTTGAAAGATCATTTGGTACAATGATTATCGAATGGGAAGAAGCACAAAAGAAATTAAATGAATACTCATAAGATAGTCTCCAGGTATTCTGGAGATTTTTTTTAAAAAAAATATATACGAAGGAAAATAATTATATTATCATATACGATATCTTTATAATATATTTGTGTTGAATATAATTATGTATTTCCTATAAAAAATACTACCATACTGTTCTTTATTTATTTTTCTATTCTATGAAAAATATTCTACGAATATTGCCACTTATGGTCCTATGTCTCTGATGAGTATATGCTGATAAAGAAATAAATGTATCATTGGATTTTTGTGGTACTTCAGCAAACGCATTGACCTATCATATAGATGCGGGCGTAGAAACGGGTATTTGTTATGTATTTTCCAATCATTCCAATAGCCCTGTGACGATAAAAATTTGATTCGTCGATGGAACATTTACCAATGATCAACAGCAAAATAAAGCATGTCTAAGTGATACTGCGGGGGAGAAATTCTGAAAATATGTAACAAATTATGATCAGCTACTTACCATAAAGGCAGGGGAGACAATAAAAAAAGAAGCAAAGCTATTATATGCAACAGGTATGAATGGATTGTATCATGGTTGTATAGTATATTCTGTAGTAGAAGAAAATAGAATTATTTCTGGCTTTTCTATCATCATGCGCAAAGCAAGATTTATAGATGTAGTTGTTGGAAAGCCCAAAATCATACAAGGGCCATGAATTGCATTAGCAGAGTTTACAAGTGTAGATGGAGAAAATATATCCAATGATCATAAGATTAGAATTTATAAAGATAGCACAGACAATACCTATGTAGTACAGATTAAAGTAAAAAATATTTCATCTGGAGATCAGGAGGTAGTGATTACTTGAGATATTTCAAATATATTGTCGTACAAGGATACTTTTGTAGAAACGCGTAAAATTCTAGAAGGAGATCTCTTGGTGATTACCAAAAAAATTGGAGAAATTTCTCCGTACAATCTCAAAATAAAATTTACCATCAACAATACGCCATTTGATTTTGATACGAAAGACACTATTCCACAACCAATCGTGGGAACGATAAAAGAAGAGACGGTTATCTGAATGTGGAATATGATCGGATATATCATATTGATGGGAATACTTCTTTTTGTAGGTGTCGGTGGATTACTTCTCCAGGACAAAAAAAGAAGAAAAAGAAAACATACGCATCATATGCATGCACATCCTACACCTAATCATCACGAATCCCATCATCATATCTGACATAAGCATACCCACAAATGATAATAGAGTATTTTTCAAAACACAAAAAAACTACCTTTAAGGTAGTTTTTTATTAGTCTATCACACCCCCGTTTTGGTAGATAGTTTCGATTAAGAAGCGAATAGCATCTTTACATCGTGTTTTGATGCATAACCGTACAACAAGTATACTCAGATTTTTTTATTTGTCAAAAATAACGAGACTTTTTATGGTAGACCATAGAGAAAAAGATAGCGCAGATTTTTGATTGAATTATTTAGAAGATTTTATATACTTTATATACTTTATATTTTTTCTCACGATGACTGATTTTACTCAAGAAATAGCACATCTTCAAAAGCTTTGCTGTATATCACTTTCTCCTCAGCAAGAACAAAAACTCTGAGCTCAACTCACGGAAATTATTGGATTTCTCTGAAAACTTCCGGAAACGAAAGTGAAAAGTGAAAAATGAAAAGTGGAAAGCGAAGGAAGGTTGGCTTTAAGGACTATTGCTGGAGTTAAAGAAAACTCAGACAATAAGAAAATTCTAAAAAATGTGAGACATGAAATAGTAAACAATTCTATCGTGATAAAGTCAGTATTATCTTAAAATCAGTGAACAGTGAATAACCACCAGTGAATAGTGAGGGATTTACTTTAATGTGGACTATTATAGATTACGATAGTCAGTAAATATACAATTCCATCATTGTTAGTTATTAACTATTAGTTATTAGTTAATTTAGTAGTTCCTCTTGAAAAAGATAAGCTATTTTATATGCTCACAATCGACCAAAGTTTTTTTTTGTATTAGAAAAAAGCTAAATACCTTATTTTACTCTATTAATTATTATTATGGCCGAGCGAAAAGACCTGTTGCACGTGAGAAATATCGGAATCATGGCGCACATCGATGCAGGTAAAACTACCACTACCGAAAGAGTATTGTTTTATACAGGAAAAAAACACAAAATCTGAGAAGTACATGATGGTGCTGCGGAGATGGACTGGATGGAACAAGAAAAAGAAAGAGGAATAACTATTACTTCCGCTGCTACGACATGTTTTTGGCATGATTGTCAAATCAACATTATCGATACCCCAGGGCACGTGGATTTCACTGTTGAAGTAGAAAGATCACTCAGAGTTCTTGATGGAGCAGTAGCATTGCTCGATAGTTCTCAAGGAGTTGAACCACAGACAGAAACGGTTTGGAGACAAGCTGACAAATATGGTGTACCAAGGATTATCTTCGCAAACAAGATGGATAAACTTGGGGCTGATTTCTATATGTCAGTAGATTCTATAAAATCTAGAATCACAGACAAAGGAGTTGTTCTTCAAATTCCTGTAGGACAAGCTGACGAATTCAAAGCAATCATCGATTTGCTTACTATGAAAATGTATACGTTTTCAGGAGACAAAGGTATAGAAGTACATGAAGCAGAGATACCAGCTGATATGCTAGAAAAAGCAAAAAAATATAGAGAAGAAATGATCGATAAGGTATCCATGTTTGATGACGAATTAGCTGAAAAATTTCTCGCAGGAGAAGAACCATCTATTCAGCTTATCAAAAAAGCAATCAGAGCAGGGACTATAAAAAGTGATTTATATCCTATTCTCTGTGGTTCAGCACTTGGAAACAAGTGAGTACAATTGGTACTTGATGCAGTGATTGATTTCTTACCGACACCACTTGATAGAGGAGCGATGAAAGGACTTGATCCAGATGATGAAACTAAAGTACTTGAAAGAAAACCTGAAGATAGTGAACCCGTATCAGCGATTGCATTCAAAATCGCAACTGATCCATTCGTAGGTACACTTACTTTCGTAAGGGTATATTCAGGTATTATCAAGACAGGGGATACTTTACTCAATCCACTGACTAGACAAAAAGAAAGAGTAGGAAGGTTGTTGCTTATGCACGCAAACAAGAGAGAAGAAATTTCTGAAATACATGCAGGACATATCTGTGCGTTCCTTGGACTCAAAGACACAAGAACAGGACACACGCTTTGTGATATGAAAAACCCTATCATTCTAGAAAAGATGACATTCCCTATACCAGTTATCGATATCGCTATCGAACCAAAAACAAAATCTGATCAAGAAAGAATGGGTATAGCGCTTTCCAAACTTGCTTACGAAGATCCTTCATTCAAATATTTTTCTGACCCAGAAAGTAATCAAACAATTATTGCAGGGATGGGAGAATTACATCTAGAGATTATTGTAGATAGACTCAAGAGAGAACACAAAGTAGAAGTAACTACGGGTAAACCACAAGTTGCTTACAGAGAAACGATTACGCAAGATGCTAAAGGAGAAGGAATATTTAAGAGACAGACAGGAGGTAGAGGACAATTTGGACACGTATTGTTGAGACTTGAAAAAAATATGGAAAAAGACTATGAATTCAAAGATGAAGTATCTGGAGGAACGATTCCAAAAGAGTTTATCCCAGCAATCGATAAAGGAGCTAAGGAAACTGTTGCTCAAGGAGTATTGGCAGGATATCCTATCATCAATGTAAAGGTAATCCCATATGACGGATCCTACCATGATGTAGATTCATCAGAAATTGCGTTCAAGATAGCAACCTATAGAGCATTCAAAGATGCATTTATGAAGGCAGGTCCATGTATTTTGGAACCTATCATGGATGTAGAAGTAGTGACTCCAGAAGATTATGTAGGAGATGTAATGGGAGATCTTTCTTCTAGAAGAGGAATGATCCAAGGACAAGACAAGAGAGGAAATGCAGCAGTTATCAAAGCTAAAGTTCCATTATCAGAAATGTTTGGATATACAACAGATTTGAGATCAAATACGCAAGGAAGAGCTCAATCATCTATGCACTTCGCATCATATGAAAAAGTACCTGAAAATGTCGCTAAAAAGATTATCGAAGAAAGATCAGGTAAGATCAAAGCTATGGACGCTGAATAAAATCAATAGGTATAAATATAATAAAGAAGCTCCGCTAGTTTGCGGAGTTTTTTTCTATAAAAAAAGACTGACAGATACGTCAGCCTTCAACAAAGGAAGTTTTTTACTTCCAAATTCCCTTTAATGTATTTTTTAAGAGTGAAGTTACCCCTAACCAGCATACGCTGCAGACTAGCATCCAGAACCAGAAGATAAAGGGTGCTTCATCAAATGTATTGCATTCTTTCATATTCAGGAGGGTATGAGCACAGGACACGATGACGATCATCAATACTGTTCCTGAAACAGTTTCTACCCAGAACCATGGGGCCTTAATTGTTGCTTGAATAGCCTGAACTCTCAAACTTCTGAATATGCGTTTCCATTTTTTATAAACGTAGAAACCGAGGAAGATAAAGAGAATGAAGGTCAGAATGGCCCAAAGATGGGAAGATATAATAAGCCAAAATGCCACACACACCTGCAATAACAAAACCATCCACATAATTTTTGAAGCTAATTTTTTCATTTGTTTACAGTTTTATTTGTTTAGTATATAATAGATATTATATAGAGAATGTCAATAGATAGTTATATTTAAAATATTTTATATAATTTCCAGGTAATCCCTTGAGTTACCAGAGTAAAACAAGTTCATCAGGAGAGATTTTCTGCAAATTGATTTGATCACATCCAGATATACAAAGGTCTATGTAATGTTTCATACGTTTGTTTGAGCATCGCACATTTGATACTTCCATCATTTGTCCGTCGTTGATTCTAGTTTGCATGGGTCCACATATCCATATCGGACATATCAGGATTTATATATGCTCTCTGACTTCGTCACATAATCCATGGAGTATAGTTTCTATGAGTATTCATCACTATAGTATTCTTTTCAATAAGCATATCCAAATATTTGATAGAAGAAAATTCTTCTTTGCTTATAAGGGGGATATTTCTATCAGCAACATATCATAAGTAATGGATACTATTTCAGACACAAAAAATGCAAGCAAAAAGTATTCAGATATATTGTAGTCAAATCCTTTTGCTGATACGTATTATTTCTATAAGTGCTCTAGCAGCAAACACGATGACAAAGATATCTAGAAATAGTATAGTTCTATTGAAATTGACCAATGAAAATAAAATTCGTATCACTACTACTATACATCATAGTATCCACCCATCAAGTTTTTTTTCTTTGATTTTGGTCCATAAACCAAACAAACTTAGTATGATTATTGGCCATTGTAATTTTAGATACATCATGATATTCATAAAATCTCATCAACTAGAATCGCCTCAGAGGGTATTTTCTATAGCTTTTATAGCTTCAGGCATGACACGACTTCGCAGAGGAATATATAGTAAAAAAGCACATATTCCAGCGACGCCAAAATACATATGATCCATGTAGCAAAGTAAATATGTATGGAAATTTATTGAGAAGAGATTTAGCCAAGATGATGGTAGACTTCGTAGTTAATGTACTTAGTAGAACAGGAAACTTCAAAGATGAGTCATCTTGTCTTATGTTTAATGATATCGGTACACAAAGTACAGAAATGAAATGATATATTACCCAAGCATGCCAATTGGGACTAATGGGATATCATCCTGATGGAGTTACGGTTAAATCTTCATTCGATCCAAATGACATGGTACCTAGAGCACAATTTGGTACAGTATTATCTAGATATTTACGATGGACAAAATATGCGGTAAGCAATAATCAAGTATATTATACAAAACATTTACAAGCACTCAAAGATGCATGAATCATGAATAATATAGCAAACCCTAATATGAAAGAACTTAGATGACGAGTGATGTTGATGTTGGAGAGAATATATGATCTAGGTAATTAATATGGTATATACAAAAGAGTTTTAATAATTTACAAAACTTTTTTGCTTGAAAAAGAATATTCAAGTACTATAATTTTTTTATGAAAAAGGAAATACTCGTCAACGATACCATGCAAAAAAACTATACCTATTATCTGACTCAACCCATAGGACAGAATTTTTCTTCAATATTCCATCCAGAATTAACTCCCCAAGAGATGCTCGAGATGGGCGTATTCTGAGGGAAATACATGACGGATTGTAGAGATGAATTCCCTGAGGATCGATTTACTAACGCAAAATTGTCTCCTAACAAAAAGAATCCGAAACTCAATTTTTTTAAAGTAAATGCTTCGCTTTCGCTTCATGAACGAAAAGAAAAATGATGGATACACCCCGATGATCCCAGGGGTCGATTTCAACGATATTGCAGATATTATATGGGGAGAAGGGGACCTGATGATGAACGCCAAATCAAGCGTCGAAAAGCTATGACAAGACATGTCAAAGCAATCAGAAATAATTGTTATCCATTAGATTGGGAATGTAGAAAAAGACAAAGGCAAGCGGTTCTTCATTGGGCATATGATAGTAGAAATATATAAAAAAATATGGAGACTGGAAAATCGAGTTATAAAGATAACATGATCTTTAATTTTTCAATTCTCCATATTCCATATATTAAGAAATTATAGTTCTAAACTAACAAATATTACGATGAAAATTATTATTTTTTTGATTATATTTTTTAGATATGTGTTACTTTTTTTTTGTTGATCAAAATGCATTACCATCTTTTAATAATTCGTCCATCTCTTTCCTCTTACTCTGGATTATATGGAGTATTTGTTCTTGATTTATAGGATTTTCTGTTGCTAAATATCTATTTAAATCTTCTTGTTCATCAGCTGGTTTAAATTTACATATACAAGTATTCTGATCATAATATGGAAAATTTACTACTATTTCACCGTCAGAAAAAGGATTTGTTTCTCATCCCTTTTCTCAATTACTTAAAATATGTTGTAAAGAATCACATAAAATTATAGTATGTATCCTATGAGGGCCAGGAGGTATTTCTCTTCTTAATCCCATTTTAACTATAGGATAGACATCCGTCCAACGTTCTTCATGTTTTGGAATATTTGAAGGTAATGTTCTTCTGAAAAATAATACATAATACGGATTATAATCTTTCTTTAAACTATTATAATTCGAGGTGTTTAGAAGAAATTTTTGTTGTATTTCTTTGTCTGGTATTGCCAATAAAAAAGCTTTAACAAAATCTTCATCTTCACAAAGACATTGAACATTCGGCGAAAAATGATCAATATCAAATGGCATTTTATTTTCTCTTTCAGGCAATTCTAGAGGCATTCTATATCTAAATTTGAATATGAAACATTATTTATTATAACCCCAAGATATAAAAATGTCAAAAATTCGATTATAGTCATCATTTAACTTATCCAAATAATCATTATAAGAGTTTAGTCTTTTAGTACTTATATCTAATAAATAGAACTAATTATAGCATATATAAAAAAAATCACCCTTAATGGTGATTTTTTTTATATATTATACAAAATCCGATTAATCTTCTATAAATGCTGGCCTTTTATCAATAATACCTCCAAAATAAGAATACCATTTAACAATATGTCTCATAAATCTTACCTGTCTTTTCCAAAGACCTTCATGTCTTTTTCATAAAATTAATTTATACCAAAAATGCAAAAATCAGACTATTGCAATCCAGATACCCCAAACATACAAAGGCCAAATCATGATAAATACCCACAATGGACGGAAAATAAATAAGCGGGAAATTTTTTTACGAAAAGGGGGATTGTAATCAACAGTTTGAGGTCAAAGGTCTGGTGTAGAGACAACAGTTTGTGTCTGAACACTTGGTGTTGGCATAGGAGTAACTTCTTCCATAACAAAAAGTAAAAAATAAAACACGTATATTGTAGTATAATCGAAATTATATATTTTGCAAATCATTCATAATATAGAAAACATAATGAAAGTCACAAATTAATATAAACAAACTAGCACTAAAAGAGTTTACTATGTTTGTAGTTATTTTTACCTTTACAAACATGCTTTGATCAATCAGACAAAGAGGGGATGAGGATTATCCAATCTTGAATTAAATTCTGGATGCGATTGAGTAGCGGTATAATACGGGTGGTCAGGTAATTCTATATATTCAACTAATTTTCCATCTGGAGACATTCCACTGATAAGCATTCCATTCCTTTCCAATAATTCATGATATGCAGGATTGACTTCATATCTATGGCGATGTCTTTCTTGGATAATGGGTTGACCGTACAAAGTATATACTCTACTTCCTGTCTTCAATATTGCTTCATACATTCCCAAACGCATAGTTCATCATTTATTAGCAATAGTTTTTTGATTTTCCATAATATCTACTACAGGATCTACCGTCTTTTCATCAAATTCCGTAGAATTAGCCTGTGAAAGTCAGCAGACATGTCTTGCAAAAGAAATGACAGCTATTTGTAATCCCAAACATAATCACAAATAGGGGACATTTTTTGTTCTACAATAATTGGCAATATTTATTTTTCATTCTGTTCCTCTTGACCCAAAACCACCAGGGACAACGAATCATTTGATATCATGTTCTTGGATGTAGGCAAAGATTTTTCCTTCTCGATTATCTCCTTCAAAAAATTCTGTATCCAATAAATGTATTTTGATAGTACTATCAAAGACAACTCAGGCATGTTGTAACGCTTCGATAACGCTCATATAACTATCTGTGAGATATGTATATTTTCCTGCTAATGCAATATGTATTGTTTTTTGAGGATGCATAACTTTATGTACTAATTTTTCCCAGTTTTCCATATCAGGTTCTCTTTGTTCTCCAAAAAGTCTTTTTTGTATCAGAAGATGTAACTGCTGTTCTTGAAATGCCAGTGGTACTTGATAGATAGTTTTTTGATCAAGCGCTTCTATAATATGATCGGGATCTATATCAGTAAACATAGATAATTTATTTTTGATTTCACTATCCATGGGTTCACGTGTCCTACATACGAGTATACTTGGATGTACACCTAATTCTCTGAGTTTAATGACAGAATGTTGGATAGCTTTGGATTTCATTTCTCCAGAAGTAGAAACAGTGATCATAGGTACCACGTGTACAATCATAACATTTTCTCTACCCAATTCATGATGAAGTTGTCTTACCGCTTCGATAAAATGTAATCATTCGATATCTCATATAGTACCTCATATCTCTACTATTGTAACTTCATTATGTGCTGCAACATCTTTGATTCTATCTTTTATTTCATTTGTGATGTGAGGAATAACCTGGACTGTCTTTCCGAGATAATCACCCCTCCTTTCTTTTTTGATAACGGAGAGATATATTTGTCACGATGTTATGCTACTTCTGCTGGTCATAGTTTGATTGATAAATCTTTCATAGTGTCCAAGATCTAAATCAGTTTCAAATCCATCACTGGTCACAAAGGTTTCTCCGTGTTCAAAAGGAGACATGGTTCCTGCATCTATCTGTAAATATGGATCCATTTTTACTATATCTATCGTATATCCACACGCTTTCAGAAGTTTTCCTATAGAAGCAGCAGTTATTCATTTGCCCAAACCAGAAATTACTCCTCCCGTGACAAAAATCAGTTTCATGGTATTTTTCCAAAAAAATAAAAAAAGACTAAGAGAAACAACTGGTACTACCTAGTAATTTATGGTAGTTTATAAAAACAGTGGTTTTTTTTAGTCTAAGATAGTGTGGATAATAAATAATAGAGAAGTATTTACAAATGTTTTCAAAAAAATACCCCTTTACTGAATGACTTTAAATGTTGAGAGTAGTGTTGTGAGGGGATGTACAATTGTTTGTATAGTGTCAAAATCTTTGCATTCTTGTTCATACGGCGTACCACAATAAGGTCAACAATTATTGTTTCCACATCCATTAGTCGAATGTATCGTGATAGGAAATACATAATAATTAGCATTTCATTGTATGACAAAACAATAGAGAGTATAAAGTTGTCCCGCACCGACGTCAGTTCCTTGATATAGATTATATATAAGACCATTATTTGTTTTACCTTCCGTACTTCATGACTGCATAACAATGTTTTTCATATCTGGACAAGCAACTCCTATCGGATCTTGACCCAAGGGAACTACTTTTACGAGGGGTGGCCAACTAAGAGGACGCCAAACGTTACCACTAAAGGTTTCTGGATAAGCAAAAGATATACCGTTACCAGAGTAGATAAGTCGATTAGCTGGAATTTTACTTGACTGTGGTAGTATGTAGGTTATACCTAGATATCCAGTACTTATAACGATGATTGATATGAGGGTAAAAAGAAATTTTTTCATAGAAGTTGAAAAAAAGTAAAAAAATTATGATACAAATTGTTGTGCGTAATATTTTGGAGTCAATTTTTCACCAGTAGTTTGTTCAATCATCGTATTCCAATGATATTTGCGTCCAGAATAAAATATTTTTTCTTTGAGATAGGTACCAACCTGGGGCTTATTATAGAAACTTTGAAATGTATATTCCGATGAATGTATTACATTTCAAACCAGATGGTAATAGAGTTGTGAAGCAAGCAATTCACCAAGCATATAATTATGATAATAACAAGGATAACACGCTACATGGATTTTAGATGCTCGATCTGCATCAGTATCTCTCTGAGACGGACGGTGTAACATCTGATATTTCTCTACAAGATCCCATCGTAAGTTATTCAGATTTTGATCAGGATTTGCGTACATGCTTTTTTCGAAACGATACATTACCTGCATTCGACGTGAAGAAATTAATTGTTCCAAGCGAAGGGTACGGAAGCATGAATCTGCAATTTTTTGTTTTTCATCTTCAGATATATGAAGCATATCTTGTATCCATTGTGGATTGGAAGCAAACCTTCAAAACATCATAGCTATTGCCTCTGTCGTGAATGTATGAGCAGGTTCAATCAAAATATATGGTGTATGGTCGTAATCAAGAAATTTATCATACACTGCATGACCCAATTCATGTAGTTGTGTATTCATCCATTTAGCATTTGGTTTGATGTTGCAAAGTATACGGACGGTTCATAACTTATCACTGATGCAGTAGGCATGCTGATATTTTCAAGGTCTCTCATAGAGATCACTTACCCTCAAAATACTTTCTACGGGCAATCATAAACTTTCATAATACCTGCGTGCAAGTTCGACTATGTCCTGATCTTTATAATAGGTATCAATATCAATCTGATATATTTTTGGTGCTTCTTGGAAATATCTATTCTGATAATGTCGAGGCATCAAGAGTGATTTTTCGATACCAAATTTCTTTGCTAGATATTCATCAACATATTCTTTTTCTTGGATAAATGCATCGCGAGTAAGTGTATCCAATTCATCAAAGAGTGTGCTGATCTCTTCAGGATCCTGTTCATCTAGACGTAGACTCATGTCATGATGATTTTTATATCATAAGTCTTTGGCTAAGGTATTGCGCATATGAATAATCTGAATCACATCGGGAGCGACTATATTACCTATCTCTTTGCTTGCTTCCCACGCTTTCTCTACTTCTTCACTGTCTGTAGATGTAGAAAGTATATCTTCTATTTGATTATCGGTATATTCATTATTATCGATTTTTGCTCTACATGTAGCGAATGTATTTTCTATCTTATTTTGTAATTCCACCATTTCTTTTAGTTTTTCTTCATCCATTTGTCTCGATTGATACGACAAAAAAAGGATTTCAAGCTGACGGGTGAGAAGGGGATCATGAATATTATCTTTACCAAACATTTTAATGTGTTGAAAATCTTCTTTGTTGGTATAGATTTTTTCTAGAGCTAATTGCATGTCACCAGCAATTTTATACGCTTCTTTTTTCCCAGAATTTGTTGCTATAAAATATGATGAACAAGTATCTTTATATTGTTTAGAGACAATAGCGACGTGTTTGTTGATAAAATCAAGCAAAGCTACTTCCGTTGATGTAGACATAGTACGTAGTACAAGCATATAAAAGAGAAAATATATTTATATACTAGAGAAACTTTTTTCAAAATGTATTTTATCTTTTTTTCGTAAGATTTCTCCGATATGATTTATAGTATAGGTAATGAAAAACGCTGAAAGTACGTCGATGGAATAGTGAAGATGACCAAGCAATACAATAATTCCAAATAATATTGATGCCAAGATAAAGAGATATCTCAGGAGTTTGTTTTCCCAAAATATCAGTGCCATGAGAAAAGGCATGCCCGTATGGCCAGAGAAAAATAAATCTGCTCAAAAATTTATCTTGCCCATAATACCTGTATTAATAATAAGAATACTATCTGGATATGGTCCAAGGTGAGTGAGCGTTACAAATACCGCACGAATAGCGATAAATAATGCAATAGATTTTAAAATATACGGTATTTGTTCTGGATATCTTATACACCAAGCCAAAACAAATAGAAAGAATACTAATATGCCTCAGATAAACCAAGCATCTACATCATGTGCCTTAGTATTGCTTAATACAATATCAGTAACAGGGGTAATTCATTTTTCATTAGCATAACTTCCTGCATAGAAGTTTATAAAAAGACTTCAAAGCAACAATACCAAAGCTATGAGCGATGAGGTTACTAGTTGTCTATTAGCAAAAAATAAAGTGTACGCTTTTCTCATTATAAGATATAGAGTATAAAACCATAATTATCTAAAGTCTTTGTAGTGTTTTGTCGCTGATTTATGAAATATTGCTTGCGATAAAAAATTACTTACATAGGTATATGCCGATTTGAGCATACCCTCACCTACGAATCTTCTAGCAGAGGTAGGCATAACCAAGCGTAAAGTAAACCTAGCCGTACAATGTTTAGCAGCTCTACGCGCAATATCTGTATCTTCACCATAAAACACTATCTTGGTATCAAATCCATCTATCTTATCAAGTACAGATTTTTTTATAGCAAAATTTCCCCCTACTCATAGATATCAAATCAAAAGATAGCTAGGATATCAAAGGATTCTCCAATATAATCGGTTGCCTATTTGTTTATGCCAAGGTAAATCATAGTAATGATAGGGTCCACTAATAAATCATATATTTTCGTCTGAAGCAAACTTCTCATGTATTTTTTTTGCCCATCATGCTGGCATATGAGTATCAGCATCGACAAAAGCTAAGATATCACCTGTAGCTTCTTTATATCCTCTTTGGCGGGCAAAGGTCAATCATTTGTTATGTTCAGTAATTACTCTGACACCAGGATATTCTTCCGCTACCTTTTTTGTATTGTCAGTACTAGCATTATCTATTACAATAATTTCATGAATATGACCATCAGCATGACGAAGAATATATTCAAGACACGCTCAGATATATTTTTCTTCATTATGTGCAGGGACAATAAGACTAATCGTGAGATAGGGCTTATGTTGCTGTGTAAGAGAAGATGATTGTTGTGTCATTATGAACTAGGTAATATCATAAAAAAACAATTATCTAAAGTCTTTAACCGGGTCATTAGAGGGTTTAAACATATGGGACAAATACATATATCCAGTTTTTAAAACCCCTTGGTATTTATACCTCCTTGATGAAGTCGGCATTTTTAGTGTGAGCACGTATTGATTTTGTGTATGATTTTTGGCTCTATGTAACAAATCTGCCTCATCTCAATAAAAGAGTATATCAGTATTGAATCAGTTAATTTTATCTAGTACCGTTCTTCTAATAGCAAAATTGCCTCCTGTACATACTCATCTAAATAGTTTAGACATACAATACGTCAAGAGGGGAGCATAATACAGTCGAGAATAGAAAAAACTATACCAAGGTAAATCATAAAAACAATACGGACCAGAAATTATTCATACATGGGCATCACGTACAAACTTCTCATGTATTTTTTTTGCCCATCATGCTGGCATATGAGTATCAGCATCGACAAAAGCTAAGATATCGCCCGTAGATTCTAGATATCATCTATTACGTGCTGGAGAAGTGCCTTTTTTATGTTCTGAAACTACTTTGATACCAGGATATTGTTCAGCTACTTTTCTTGTATTATCTGTACTAGCATTGTCTACCACTACGATTTCATGAAAATAACCATCTCCATATTTGAGTGCATATTCGAGACATGATCAAATATATTTTTCTTCATTATATGCCGGTATGATAAGCGACATGGTAAGTTTAGTCATAGCGTAAGAAATGACATAAAATATTAATTTTCAAACCCTTTGGTAATATTTTTGCTCACCTTACGATAGGTGAATATCATGATAAGTAGGATGACGGCTATAACAATACCAGGATATTTTATATACTGACTCGCAAGGTTATATCAATTTCATAAATGATATCCAATAAACAACAAAATAATTGGTTGGATAAAAGATGCAGGTATACTATAGGACAGAAAACGAGAAAACGACATATCAGTCATTCCGGCACTGGCAACGATAGCAACGCTAATCATATAGGCGTTTTTACCAAAAACCATAGTTTTGATGGGATGATTGGTTCGAAGTCCTTTCATTGTGTGAAGATGACCAGAAAGAAAATTTGACTTGTCGATAAACCTAGAAACTTTTTTTGATGTCATTGATCTACGTCCTATTCGATAATACATAGCATCACAAGCGATATCAGCAAGCAAGATAAGCACAAACACTATCCAAAGAGTAAAATATCCCTTCCATATCAAAAATCAGCAAACCAAAGTAGATGCTTGTCCCTCAAAAAATGAGGCGGGAAATATCATCCGATAGCCATAGCGTATAAGTAATGCTTGCATACAGTCCACAATCTAAAAATAAAATGTATCATACAAAAACAAACTATTTCATACTTACTTCCAAAAGTCTTGTTTGATTCTCTAGAACCAAAGCATTGATCATATCATCAATCTCTCCCGTCATGAGTACGGGTAAATTTGACCATGATTGGTGGATACGGTGATCGGTCACTCTATCTTGAGGAAAATTATATGTTCTAATTTTTTCTGATCTATCTCACGTTCAAATTTGATCACCTCTGAGAGATTTTTGTTCAGCATTTTTTTTATCGACCTCTATTTGATATAATCTCGATGTAAGTACTGACCAAGCTTTTTCTTTGTTGGCACGCTGTGATTTACTGTCTCAAATATCTACGATCAATCCACTTGGTAGGTGACGTAATCTTACTCCTGTCTGGTTTTTATTAGCGTTTTGTCCTCATGCTGAAGATCAGGCATACGTATCCATTTCTACATCTTTGGGGTCGACATGAAAATCTAAATCTTCTGCTTCTGGCATGATAGCAACGGTTACCGTTGATGTATGGACTCTACCTTGTGATTCTGTCGCTGGGATTCTTTGTACTCTATGGACACCACTTTCAAATTTCATAATAGAATATACACTATTTCCACTGATTTTTACCATCACAAATTTAATTCAACCAACATCAGAAACTTGCTGTTCTACGATTTCTGGCTTCCATCATTTTTTTGTTGCATAGCCAAGATACATTTTCAAAAGCTCAGCAGCAAATAATCCTGCCTCATCACCACCAGCTGCTGGCCTGATTTCTAGGAAAATATTTTTTTCATCATTCGGGTCTTTGGGAAGAAGGGCAACTTTGATTTTTGTATCCAAATCGTCGATCATAGATTCAGATTCTTTGAGTTGTTCTTTTGCCATATCAATCATTTCGGTATCTTGTTCTGTATCAATCATTTCTTGTGCTTCTTGTTTTTGTTGATGAGCTTTTTTATACTCCTGATAAAGATCATAGATTTCTTGCATTCCAGAAAGTTCTTTGTTGAGTTGGATAGATTTTTTATTATCAGAAATGACGTCAGAATCCATCATTTGGTCTCTGAGATCTAGATATCTTTTTTCTATATGAGCTAATTTTTCTAACATGATAATATAATTAACGAATAAATAATGTAAACATATATAGGGTAAATATACTTATCCTATAAAACATACAGAATTATTTTCGCTAATAGAAAATTTGTCCAATGATGGTAAATAATAAATTAAAGATAAAATTAATGATTTGGACGAAAATAGGGTTTGCCAAAAACACGAGTAATATAATAAATATTATTCCAAAACGTGCATATCTTTCCATAAATTCTGCAGCTTGATACCACCAAATTTTGATCAATCTGTATCCATCCAAAGGTGCTATAGGAATAAGATTGAAAATAGCGAGTGCAATATTTAGTCAGGTAAAACTTTTCCAAAAATTAATCATGATATCATTGGTATTGAGATAGATATCATTGGGTGTTCATCACATAACTTTGGCATAGATCAACATCACAAAAATCCCCAGGATTGCTAATATTAGATTTGTCGCTGGTCAAGCTAACGCCACCATAAGTTCTCCTTTACGAGGATTTTTATAGTAGAGTGGATTAATTTGTACAGGTTTACCTCGTCCAAAATGAGCAAGAAAAATCATCAAGAATCCTATAGGATCAATGTGTTTTAGCGGATTTGGGGTCAGTCTTCATTGGAGTTTGGGAGTTGGATCTCCGAGACTGTAGGAAACATAGGCATGAGCATATTCATGCATTCAAATAGAAACCGCCAATATAATGGCCAACTGGATGATATCAAATATTCACATAATTACTGTATCATACTAAAAGATTAAGAGTTTCACTTATTAATAATTAAGGGCTTTGCCTATTAAAAATTTTGGAATATATTTTACATAAATCATTAATCCTTAATTTTTAATTCTACATTCTTAATTTTATTTTATCGCATTGGTAAGAAATTTTGAAAAATTATTAAAATCCCATATTTTTTTTCCATCGATATGGATAGTACTCACAAGTTTAAGATTTTTATAAATATAATTTCTTCGATTATATTCGTTGATATCTCAGTTGTCCAGGGTAGTAAAGAGTTTGTTTACAATATCTGGTTTGAGGTTGATCGTGAGATATTCTTTTCCGAGAATAACAAATGGCATATCTTTAGAGTAGATACTATTGATTTCAGTAAGTGATTTTTTCTTCCCCTTGGTATCGGCAGTAGTATATTGTTGCAGGAGTGTAGTTAGTTTTTGATTTTGATATTGTGAAGGATTTACTTCTGATTTGTCGGTACTAAAGAGTTTGGTGAGGTCTTTGTTGAGTCCCATGTCTACGGTATTGATCAAGAGATCATAATTTCCAGCTATAAGTCTACCCTGTAATTCTTGTGGAGTAGTGATTTTGTCAAAAGTAAAATTTTCACTAATATTTGCAGCTTTAAATATGCTTTGTAATTTCGCAACGACAAAATCATTGATATAATTGCTATAATATACTATGGTAAATTTCACAGGATCACCAGAAACTACAGCTGCTGTTGTCTCTTCAGAAACAACGTTATAGATATCTAGGGAAGTGATAAGTGCTTTCTTGTTTTTATTATATCCATAGATACTATATTTGTTCAATCATGTTCCAAGATTTTTTTCCGCAAGTCAGAATGTATACCATCATGATTTCCCTCACTTTACAAAATGTTGTGGCGCATATGATTTCCCTTGATATTCCATAGTGACTTTATCATAACTTTTATCAAAGACGAATTCTGTAGGGAGGGATATTCAGGTATCGATAAAATATACTCATTTCTGATTTTCTCATTTGATAGAGATAGATTTTGGTAGGGGTTGGACATTAATATCGATCAAATCGTTTTTGGTGATTACGTTTTTTGCGTAATCACGATTAAGTAAATCTTTGATATCAGTTCACGTGGATTGGAACACATCAAACATTCCATCAGTATTTTTTTTGAAATAAGTTTCGTATCCACTATCATAAAAGTTGTGTTTTATTAGTCATCAAAGCACTCTTCTTCCTCTTACACTAAGTTTATCAGAATGGGTATTGAAGAAAACCGTAATAAGCTGGTTGGTCAAAATCTTTTTGGCTATATATCAGTGAAGTGTTTCGTCGCCGACATAAGCATCTATAATAGAATCATTTCAGTTTATGATTGATGTTTTGAATGCATCAAAAGATCCCATATTCTTTACTTGATAAAAATTTAAGTTACTCTGATTACAATTTACTAGATTGAATACCAGACTATATTCATCATTAGATTGGGAGACAAGATTGGAACAATTAGTATATACCGGTTTGAAAGCAAAGATAGAGGTATAGTCATTGAGATATGAATTCATTAACATATGCTGAGGAAGAATATAGTTAGTGAAAAATAAGATATTATCTGGAGATGCAGTAGGAAATGTCACTTTAAGTGTATTGTTTGCATCTTTACCCACAGTAATGCTAGAATATTGTTTCAATAAAGGAAGCTCCCATATATTATTGTGGATAACCTCGTTATACGTAAAGAAAACATCTTCTAGAGAAAGTGGTGTTCCGTCTGACCATATAAATCATTTGTTTAGAGCAATACTATAGTTCTGATTATCTTTGGTGGTTACGGTACATAGATCAGGGGCATATGTCGATGTGTTATTATCATAAGATGCTTTGAGACACGCATTAAAGAGTAATCCCTGATAGAAATCACTTTGTGTATCACTACGAAGATAGGGAAGATAAGAAGTATTCCCAAAAATACCCTCGACAAAAGTTCATCACTTATTATCTATTTGTCCGGAAGAAATTCGAATGTATTGATATCCTATATAGATACTTATCACTATCCACAAAAAAGCCGACAAGAAAAATATATATCTAAGAATATCTCTTATAATCTTTTTTTTAATGGTTATCATTACTTATTTAGTATACGGTAAAATAAGCGATACAATAAGAAAAACAAGACCAGAAATTAGAGCAACTTTCTTCAATTTATTTTCGAGAGTTTTTTTGCTTCCATATTCATTTCCTCAAGCCATACCACCGATTCCCAATCCGAGTCCACCTTTTGGAGACATGAGTAATACAGATCCGATAAATACTATTCCCGCAAGGATAAGTGCGATAATCAAGAGCGTACGCATTTTTTATAATAACAAAAAATAAATGTTGCTCTACTATATAAATATACCAAAAAAAAGCAATACAAGATAAAACGACGAAAAGTAATCAATATTCGTTTCACTCACAATAAAAATAGCTTAAACAAAATAAAAAAAACAGTTACCTTTCAGCAACCGTTAATCTTTCGCTTAGGCGAATATTGGTCTATATGTTTTTTAGTTGATAATTGCAAAGTTGACAATAAGATATCCAGCTCCGAGGATGAAAATTCCTATAACCATATAGAGTAAACTATTTTTGATACTTTTGACTTGGGCAGGATCATCTGGTTTCGTTAAGAGTTTAACCGTCTGGATGATGATAACAATCAAAATAACCAACGAGGCTATACCGAGCGCATAGTTGATGACCTGATACAGTATAGGAATGTTTTTGTCCGCCAATACTCCAGATCATACGTCTCACAAATTAGTGATATCTTTTACTACAGTAGTTTGTTTTCCATAAATTGCTTCTACGATTTGTTTAGATCAGATAATAATCAACATAGAAATCACGTTCCATCCAATAAGTGTGCCTGCTTTTTTCTGTGCATCAGTATCGCTACCAAAGAGGAAGGTAATGACACGTGATACCAGAATCACAAACATAGCTCCGAGGACGAGATAGATAGCAAATTTGATAAATGGATAGACCACCTTATCATACAGTCAGCTTGCTATTTCATATCATTTAATTTGACCGCTTGCAGGATTGAGCAGATCAAACACGTTTTGTCCGATAAACTTAGCACTCATAATAATGATAATCCCTATTACTCAATAGATAATATATCTGGTTCATTCGCTCGTAGCTTTATCATCACTAGAAAACATGACTTTATAGAATCAGAGAATCGCAGAAAGTATTCAGAGAATAATCACGAGAGGAACCAAAACATTCATAATATTATTATACAAAAAGTTTTGTAGTCCTTGTGTTCCCTTTGCTCCTTCAGCGGCATCAAGGTTTTTACTTATTGATGCAATACTTTTGCTGAGAGCAAGATCGAATCTATCAGCCTGTACGACTTCAAATGTTCATGACCATATATCATTCGCCGGATTGACTACGGTACCATTGATCATAGAAGTATTGATTTTACAGACCAATGTTTTCATCCCCAACGATTGGGTAAATAGTGAATTAATTCTAATATTCATTCAGACTTTGGTTCAGGGATTGACTACAAAACTCGTAATGGGATTGGATTTATAGACATCAAGATTTTGTTGTATTCGTCTACACGTAAGAAATCATGTAGCAGTAATCGCCTGATTGACAATATCTATTCATTTATTTTGGAAAAGAATAGTAAGTTGTGGACTAGATGACTGGGCAATCAATCCACCAGTAGCATATTCTTGTCAAGGAATACCTGGTGATCCATCAATAGCAAGGTCTATACCAGAAACAAGTGCACCACTGGTATGACATTGTGAACTAGGGTATTGATAGGTTTGCCGGTTTCCATTGAGAATACCACCACTACAGGACAATATCGTAGAAAAGTCATTACATGTTTGAGGAAACATGGTTCACGTTACTGAATATCCATATCATTGTCGTCATTCGCCAACCGCTACTCATCGAGCAGGAGGCAATTTACATCATCAACAACTTGAAAATGGATACGTGCTTGGATTACCACTAGTTCGCGCTCCGTTGACACAAGTGAATTGTTTCAATGATTCATCGCATGCTTGGGTAGCAGTGGCTTGACCAATAGTATATTTTGTGATAAATTGTAGATTAGGGGTATAGATATTCGTTGATGTATCCAAACATGATCCGGATCCTATATTTTGACATCAGGTAAAGAGTCCCGATACATTTCATGACCATATACCATTCATACATTGTAAGACTTTTGTATAATCTGAACAATAATGATTGTTTACTTCAAATGCAAATTGTTGGGTATATTTCGTAATAAATGAACCATTAAGGAGTGTTCACGTATTGGTGATAATATTTGGACATGACTGAGTATTCGCATCTACACATCAACTATATAAGGAAATTTGATTACCACCACTTCGTAGTCCATTTACACAGCTAAGTGGTTGTAAAAGATTGGCACATACACCAACAGAACTTGTATATCAATTCACTGCAGATCCATGAGGGACAGTGGTATTTGTTCGAATATTGAAACATCAAGAAAATGCTCATGGATTATTACATCAAGTAACAAGACCTATTTGTCCTTGTGTACCGTTTCATGACCATATACCATTCATACAGGTGAGGGTCTTTTGGATCGTAGTACAAGTTTGTCCTTGTGTAGGAATAGCGGCAGTATATCATATCAATATCTCTCCATGATCTCTATAGTTGTTGGTCCATATGTCTATACATTGTGCTCGATTGGGATCTATACAAGTCGCATGAGTATAGAGGTTTGGCGTGGTTCATCAGGTAAATATTCAGTTAAGACATTGTAAATTTTGACTCAATTGCTGACAGGTTTGCGTATAAGTTGCTTGAGCGAGTTTATATAAAGTTCTATATTCCAGATGATTTGCTCCTGTAGGTGTTGTACAATTTGCTCGTGTATGAGGAATACATGAAGGATATTTAAAGATATTACCATTAGCAACACTTCCATTTACACAGGTGATAATTCATACGGCTCCCGTACAACTTTGGGTAAATGTTGCTTCAGAGATTTGATATCATGTTTTCGATTGTCCATTCATAAGGGTAGAAGGAGTCCATCCGGGAAGTAGCGTACAATTTTGTCCATGAGCAAATGCGACAAGTGCAAATGCTATCGCCATAAGCGAACTAATAGTCTTTGTTATACGTGTACTCAATCTGTGTCTGTACTTCATTGTCTTATTGATTGTGTATAAAAAGTTTTTTGCCATATCCTATCACTGCTTTTGCGAGAAGTAGAATTTCTCTCGCGATAGGCAAGTGAGGAAGATGTTTCAACTGAATCACCATAATCATATATCTGAGGGTAAGTAATCAGAATCAAGCAACGTAGGTTCGAATAGTAAAATCAATTTTCATAATATACACCAGTCAAATCATCAAAAGGATTCAGAGAATATATTCTATAATAATGTTGGTATTGTTATGAATATCTATGATGCGACTATATGATTCTTTTTCTTTTACTATTTCTGTTTGCAAAGTATAGACCGGCATGGGAACAAATATATGCACAAATGATTGTATAAGATAGCGTAATGATCAGGTGATATATCACATAATCTCTTCAGGGTTTTTCAAAAATAGTTTATTGAGTCGTTGTTTGATAGGTATAGTCAGAAAATCGATATCAGACATCAATGCAGCGACTCTAAATATAATAAGAATAAGTAGTGTACTACTCATAAAAATATTTCCAGACATACATACTCATAAAAATATCGTCCAGAGAAAAAGAGATTCTTTGATTCGTCGATTTGGTTTATCAAAAGTATGTGCTGAATACCACAGATAAATATTGTAAATAGGTAGATATTTTAAAATAATATCTTTCTTGTTACCTTCGATAGTATAGTTTTGTGGTTTAGTACTTCGTCATTTTAGCAGACTGATATCTGAAAGAATACTTACTACACTGATAACCAACAAAAAGATTAAGAGAAAAATACTGATGGTATACGTCACACTCAAAATCTTCAAGGCAAATATATAATTCATAATTCATGATGCTATGGTGATAACTCAAAATAACAAAGTAATATAGCCAAATTTTATATATCCACGGATAAAATCCCTATCTGTATCAGTAATATCTCGCGTATTTTTTTTAAGCATATTTTGTACCAATGGAGAAAAAAACAACGCTGCTGCTAGCGAAAGTTGAGTCTTGGTATTATTGTCGTGTGTTTTCATTTCTTCGATCATAAACTAATTGATAATTAAAGATGAATACTGTCGGACTTGGTTTGTTGATGGATTATTATAAATAAACTATAGTCTATAAGCTTGTTATTCGTTCGTTTTTCGTTTTCCACTTTTCGTTTTTCATTATTTTGTTAATTCACATCAGTTGTGATAAATTCTTTTTCTTCTGGTGATGCAAGGATTTTTACTCCTACGTGCTGATTGCCAGCAAATATTAATCATTCTCCGACACTAGAAGAGACAAGTCTTCTTTGCTCAGCTTCTGAAAGTCCAAGAAGTTCATTCAATGCTTTGATAGAGGTCGTAGATTGTTTTAATAATATTTGTAAAGCACAGTTGGAGATAATTGGTTTACCATATTTACTTCTTACAAAGTCTTCAATATCTTGAGAAATTACCGTAATTCCTAATCCATATTTTCTTGCTCTCTTGGTTAGTCCAAAAAGAAATTCTGCTGATGTCTCGTTTTGAAACATAATCCAAGCTTCATCACAGGCAAGCATCCTTTTTTTCTTATGTGATCTTACTTTGGTCCATACCCGGTTGAGTACGTTCATCATCGCTGGTGTCTTCAATGCATCTTCCAAATCTCTGATACTAATCACGGTAAGTTTGTTATTAATATCTATATTCGTGTAGTTATTAAATACTTTTCCAAATGTTCCACTGACATATTTACTCAATCTCAATGCCAATCTATCTCCACCTTCCATTCATTCCAAAACATTCATCAGATCACCCATGATTGGTGGTTGTTTTCCTTCGTAATTTTCTGCTTCGAGTGAGAATCATTTCAGTGAATAGGTGCTTTGTAAAGCTTTATCGAGCAATGCTTCTTCTTCTGGTGTACATCATCAAATCAAAATCTGGATCATTCCTATCAAACTCATAATCTGACTTCTTAACAAATCTCCCTTTCCATATTCTACATCTTCGATTTTTGGTGGAATATCAAATGGGTTCAGATATTGTTGTGAATTTGTTGCGATGTTTACATAGGTTCCGCCTACTTTTTGACAGAGTGCTTTATATTCATTTTCTGGATCAATGATGATGACATCGATATCGTTGATCAAGTATCTGAGTACTTCAAGTTTCACCGTAAATGATTTTCCAGCTCCAGAAGTAGCAAGGATGACACTGTTCATATTAGGTAATTTTTGATTGTATCTATCGAAGATTACCAATCCTCAGGTATGTAAGTTGATACCATAGAGGATTCCTGTTTCACTCACCATATCATTGGAGATAAAAGGAAATCATCCAGCGAGTGATGACGTGACTGAGCTTCTGCTGATAGCAAGTTCATCAGTACACAACGGTAATCAAGAAGAAAATCCTTCGTCCATTCTTTGGATTGCGCTTTTGATTCTGATTCCATATCCTGATATTTTTTGTTCGATTTTTTTACCAGTTTCTTTGAGCTTTTCTTCGTTATCGTCATACACATTGATATAAAATGAATTTTCAAAATATCTTTCTTCACGAGTCGTAAGCTTTTCTCTAATCATCTCTACGTCTCTATATTGCTGTTCTACTTCCATATCAAGCGTGATACCTTTTTGCATGGCATCCTTTACTTCAGCCTTCAACTGTGTAGCTCTATTTTTCAACATAGACTGAATAGCTGCATCATCTTCTGGATAGATAAACCAGGTCATGTCCCATTTTGCATGGAATCAAAAAATATCTCTTGTTCGTAATGCATCGATGTATGATGGATAACTTTGTGCATAATATGTTTTTCAAAAAATTCCTGACACATTATAATAGGTTGGTTTAAATTCCCAATAAGACGGCGCAATGTGCGTTTTGTAATCACTTATCACGGTAGAATATTCTTTTTCTGTCTCCGCGATATATGTTCTCATTTTACTGGTTAATTTTTGATCGTTGTACTGTTCATCGGGCAGTTCAAGTAAATATTTAACTTGTTCTCTCAGTTCCTTATCTTTGATTTCATTGTTTTCTGGTAAGCCTTCTCTTTTTTTACCACCAATCATACCTGTTCCTGTAGACGTTCCTCATTTCTTTGCAAATAAACTAGGAAAAATACCTGATAATAGTTTATCAAAAAATCACAATTTTCCTGGTGTAGCTGGAGCCTGGAAGAGAGGATATCAGCCATTGGCTATATATCAAGTATAATCCGTATCATATACTACGTTTTGAATGACTTCCATAATGTATAATGCTAAGTGGTAAATATGCCTTGTTGTATTACTTATAAGTATACTCAGCATGGTATAAGAAGCAAAAAAACATCCAATATCTCTACTATTTAGCGTTGACAAATATAAAAAAAGACGCCAAAAATTCTTTATCCTTTGTATAGTCAAAGGGCAAAAGAAGTTTAACGTCGTTTTTATCCAGCATAGCTGAATAGGAATTATTTAAATTCCTATGTGAAAAAAACAGCTAATACTTGTTGACTTATAGTTGTAAATATGTATAAGAATATAACAAAAAAATACATAAAAAAATATGCCAAAAAGAAAGCAAAAAAGAATTCTTATTTTTGATGCGGGATATCACTCGCATAGTGGATATTATGAAAAACTGAAAGAACACTACAACTTGGATTATTGTTCTTCTATTCACCGGTTTTCCCAGCTGAGTACGATGTCAAATTTTCATTACGACGTTGTAATTATCCAGCCGCACATGTACGGACACGGACATTTTGAAGTGCCGGATTCGCAAATTGGGCAGGCGGTGTATCGCAAGTTCTTCGAACACAAAAAGCACACAAAGGTAATCGTGTGGGCACATAGTGTAGAAGCTGCACTTGAGCATTGGGGTGATACCGTAAAAATAAGGCAAATAATACCCGTTCATCAGCATTTCGATTTTTTGCCTGTGGTTCACGGGATAATGACTAAAAAAAACAACAAAAAAAAGTGATTGTATGAAAAAAAAGAAAATTTTAATTGTTATGGTTGAGCAGTTTAAACATGAAGGTATGTTAGCTCGTGAATTAAAAGAGTTGGCAGAAGAATATGAGGTGTTGCTCGCTCATTCAATAGTGGATGCTTTGACTAAGATAGCTATCGCTGCATTAATGAAAAAAAACCCTATTTGTGGACTCGTGTTTCAAAGGGATACCTTGGCGTCAAATCGTGCAAGGTGTAAAGTTGTTTGTGAATTTGCTGAAGAATATTCTGATAAATTCGTTATTGCTATCAACATGATCTATAATGATCAGGATAGTGATGCACGAGATCAAGCCGTCAGTGCAAATTATTGCAAATCAAATGATTGGGCACAGGTAAAGAATATTTTTGACAACAACATTACAAAATAATTATATTCTCCCGGTTTTCCGGGAGAGTTTTTTTTAAATTGAGAAAAACCCCCCGAATAGTTGGGTGATTTCAAAATATATCCTCTTCAAAAGAGGATTGACATTTATAAATATTTAGATATAAGAAATAAAATACAATAAATAAAATACAATAAATAATACAAAAAATGAACAATAATAAAAAATTTAAAAACAGAAAAGTATGGCTTATCAAATTATTAGAATTAGGTATGCCCTATGAGGTAATAGAAAAAATGTTGGAAATATCACATTCTACATCAACAAATTATATCACACAACTTCGTGAGAGTGGAGCATGGCAAAAAGATATAGTTTCTATCAACAATGCAAAACCAGCAATATTGAAGCTATATGCTGACATCAAATTCGTGAACTTTGCTCCAATATCTTCTTGGGATAGTGACTTCAGGGTAAAACTTGATGGTATATTGGCAGAAGAGTTGGAAGAAGAGAAAATTATCCAAACTATCAGGTATGCTCTACCAGCAATCGTATCTTTCAATGACATTATCTATACTGATGAAGTCTCTGTAGGATACCGTAGGTTGATTAGTCGATTATGGTCCAGACATAATGATGTAGTATCATCAGAGATAATAGTATGGCGGACATATCTCTACAAAATTTTTGTTTCACATCTGCCATTGCCAGAAAAAAGAGAATTTTTTTGGAAAGACGATCATTTTATTCGTGATGTAATCAATGTCTCTGCCAAGGAAATGCGATCAGCAATCGCTCCTACGTTGACGGGTTATATATGTCCGATAATTGATGAAGCTTTGGGAAAATTGATACAAGGAGAGAAAAAGGTTATAGAGATGTATTATGGAATACGTTCTGATGTATATCCACTGGAGGATATTGGAAAAATACTTGATATTGCCGATGAATATGTTCACCATCTCAAAGACAGGGGAATTGTAAAATTAAAAAAATCACTCGCACATTATTTGAAACCCATAAGTAATGCATGGGAAGATGAACAATCGTATAAAGCATCATACGAGCAAGAGATGAAAGTTATTAAACAAAAGATGTTGAATCTGGAAGAATCGTACAAGAAACAGTTTCTAGATGTATACGAAACTGAAATTCATGCAATTACAGAATACAATCAAGACTTGGTTGCTCGTATTGTAGATATAGATTTCCATATACGCATCATCAATTGCTGTAAAAATGCTGGCATTGAATATGTATGGCAGTTGGTACAATACACTCCTTATGAGTTTTTGAAACATCGTAACTTAGGTAAAAAGTCTCATAATGAAATTGAAACGTATCTGAAGAAAAAAAAGCTTAACTTCGGTATGAGATTCTCAGACGTGCAAATAGGATATTTCAAGTTACAAAGCAAATAAACAGAATCTCCCGGTATTTTCGGGAGGTTTTTTTATTTTTGATTAAAAAATTAAAATATTAAAAAATTTGTATAAAACAAATCTTTGAATTTTCTAAATCTTCACAATCTTTTAGTTTACACGATACTTTCAGCCATCCAGTCCACTTTAAATCCTTTCTTCGCCAAGTTCAGCTTTGTGAAAATGATGTCCATAAATTGCCTTACGTTTGGTCATTTCAGGATAATATTGTATCTATATTTTCCAAACATTTTGTAAATCAGTGGTGGGGTAGAATATATTTCAATCTCTTTTAACTGATATTTTTCTTTGAGATAAAGGAGATCCTTGTGTAAGGTATCGACTTTGGTATAGAGCGATTCTTCGATTTCGTTTTTGTACAAAATCACACAGAGTTCTCCAAACGGTGGATACCCATTTACTTTTCTAAAGATAGTATCTTCTTCGTAAAATTTTTCTTTACTCATCCTACATGCGTTGCGAATGCTGTACTGATCTGGGTTAAATGACTGTACGATAAAATTGGCCGTTGGATGTTTTACAAATGCTTCATAGAGAAAATAGAAATTTCTTTCTGCTGATGTATAGTCAGGGACATTCAATCCTAAATCTGCATTCAAAAATATAATAAGATCGAAATTGATCTTGCTCGGTGGGGTAGCGAGGAGGGAAGTTCAGATAATGATTTGGTGTCCAGATATTTCTTCGGTGATTTTTTTGATTTTATTCGGAGAATTTACTGTTTCTGATTCGACAATCAATGCGTATTGGTTATACTCATTTTTCAGATATTCCGCGACTTTCTGAGTTCCCAATCAGAAATTTTTTATCTTTTCACTATGACAGGTAGGGCAGGTGATAGGCACATTATATTGTGTCTTACAGATATGACAGAGTCCGATAGTCTCTCACGATTCAATCTTATGATAACTGATACTTACCGAACAATTTTTACACTTGGGAATATTTCCACAAGCGTGACAAATCATTCCGCCAGCATATCATTTTTTATTTACCAATATACAGATTTTTTTTCCTTGCTTGAGATATTTTTCGATGCCATCACTCGCCAATTGCGAAAAATACGGAGTAATCTCCTTGCTCATATTCACCAGGAAAATGGATTTCTTGGTCTCTTGTATGTTGTGATCAAAGCGTTCGTAATTCATAAACGAAACAGTATTGAAATTTCACCGAGATTCAAATTATAATTTTATTAAAAAAACCAGCGAAAATACTTCGCTGGGTTAAGTTGTTTTCTTTACCACCTTTTACATGCGTAGGAGATATGGAAATCTTGGTTTTTATTTCCTACGAAATGTCCTTGTGGGGTGCCGAAGAGTTTGGTATCATGGATGACAGGTTCTATACAGATATATTTATCCGGATTATCAGACCAAATATAGACCTTTTGTTGTCCTGTCTGGAAGCTACCAAGACAAACCATAACGACAGATAGCTTTTCATCAAGCTGGATTTCGAAGACATTTTCGAAATCGAATTTCTGGGCATTGATGAGTTTGTCGTCAGAAAAGAGCTCCATATTCATTTCTTTGCCATCCCGTATAAAGTTCAGATACTTTCTGTTTATCTTGAAGTAAGGATGAAATCCCAAACAAAGTGGCATCTCCTCAGAAGGATCACCAGACCAAACAGATAAGGTTTGGGTCAGTGTAGGAGTGTTGAATTGGTGGTGTAATTGCGTCTTAAGTGTTACATCATAAGATACACCATAAGCGTTTGGTGTCCCAGCCATAACCATGAAATCACTCTCTGTTTGATTACAGGAGAGTATGTTTTTTGTATCCCGCAAGAATCCATGTTGGGGAATTTGAATTCCCTTATACATGATCTTTTTTCCAAAGTTGGGGAAGCAGATAGGTATTCCTCCTCGCTTTTTTTGCTCGGGAAACAAGATGTCGATTCCATCAACTTTCCATGAAGTGACGGTAGGAAACTCATCGCTTATGGTAGCGATAGTGTTTAAAATTTCTATTTGCATGTTTTATATATGTTTTAGACTGACATACTACATATTTATCTTCTCAAATCAATATAAGATTGACATTCTACAATAAATATATAAAATAAACAAAAAAACAAAAAGATTATGGAATATTTAGCCAGTTTCCGAAACAGAAAAGTCGATAGTAAGGGAAGATTTCCTCTTCCTCCTGAATGGATAGAGGATAGTGAATTCTTCTTCGAAATACAAAGTACAGAAAATCCAGGAGAAGGATGGTTGCATCTCTATACAAAAAAACAATGGAAGAAATTATTCGATACCGAGAAAATTCCTTCAATAAAGATGTCATTTTCACGGCGTTCAACATTCGTTAAAATTGATAAACAGAACAGGTTAATCTTACCTAAGGAATATACGAAAAGAAAAATCGATCTCGTAGGTATGGGTGATCATATCGTAATAATAGAGTCTGCTTTATGAGCAGGCTTTTTTTAATATACTTGACATAATAAAGTAAATAACTATAATAAAAAAATAAAAAAAAACAATAAAAATAGTAGCATATGAAAAAATTTACCATCATCGGGATTTTAGCTGCTGCAAAGTGCTTCAGCAGACAAGAAGGTGCTAATGAAGATTTGGAAAAGGCTTTACGGAATACGGAAAGTGAAAAGCAGTCAAAAGCGCCAGAAGAAATAGTCGTCGTTGAAGAACAAAGTTTATACACTGTGTTTTCAACGCTTGTAGCAATCCATTGCTTAGATAAAATGGTTGATGCTGTAGTCAGAAAGTACAAGGAACTTGGTCATGAATTAGTTCCATAAAACAAACTGACTACAAAAAAGATTATGACACCAGGGTTTTCCTTGGTGTTTTTTTATTCTTCAAAAAATTTCTGAATCTCTTCGACGAGCATAGTATATTCGACGATGGTACTTACTTTTTGCTTAAATTCTTTAGATCACGGGATTCATTTTACATATTGAAATAAATGCTTTCTAAACTCTGCAAGGGTAATCGCTTGAGAATTCTGGACATTGATGGGCAAATGCTCTGGCATCGCCAATATATCTTTATATTTTGCTTTCTGATCTTGAAAATAATTTTCATAACTAATCATATAGTTGAGATGTTTCAAAATCGTGTCTTTGATTTCTTCTCTACTTGGGAGATGTGGAGTAAAGATCCACGGGTTCCCAATAGCCGCCTGCCCAATCATTATTCCATCTAAATTTTCTTTGAGTGTTTCAATATCATCGTACAATTTTATTCCCCCATTTCAGAGTATCTTACATGCTTTATCTGCTTTCTTTTTTAGTTCATACACGAAATCCCAATTACTTTCAGCTGAATATCACTGCTTTACTGTTCTCCCATGGATGGTAATCATACTTACATATGTACTTGCTTCGATGAGAAATTTCATTTGTTCTTTCAAATCATGTTCGTTTATCCCTGTTCTTGTCTTGATACTCAACGGCATCTTCATGATTCATGAAAGTTTTTTTATTGTCGCTAGGGTTGATGTTCTCTCTTTCAATAATGCACTACCTCATCAGGTATTCATAACATTTCTTGCAGGACATCACATATTCAACTCGATTCATGCAAAATTGTATTCAGATTCTTTTTTCATCTCTGTTTCCGTCTTGCCATATTTATTTTGGATATCAAAAAAACACTTCACCAACATATCTTCATTCGCTCAAAAAATTTGCACTATTACGGGTGCTTGATCTTTATCCGTCAATAAATGTTTAATTACTCATGTCGGATTGATAATATATCCATCTGCATTCATAAATTCAGTCCGAAGTCATAATGTATATTTGTTTTTTTCTCCATATATATCAAAAACTTCTTTCACTATTTGGCGAAAGGCACAGTCCGTAAATCAGTCCATAGGTGCGAGTCAAAGTATCATAGTAAGTACTGTAATGAAACTGAAAAAAATTTCCAGCGAGAAAAATAATTTTTTAAATTGAGTTATTTGAAGGTCGATTGAATATCGCTGAATGAAAAAATTATATCAAAGAGTATCAATATTCAATAAAGATGAAGGGGCAATCTACGAGGGGTTTTTTGGTCTTGTCATTTGTAAAGTCAAAAGGTTTTTTTTGAACCTGGTAGTCAAAAAAAAACGCCCAGCCGGCAAGGCGATAGAAAAATAAAAGTGACATCAGCAGAGCGTTGAAAAATATATTTGAAACAAATATTCATTGTTTTTTACTCCATAAAATATATAGTTTCGGCATGAGACATAGACTATCACGACGATGTAATTACTGGTTCCGGAAGCTCGAAGGACGATTTAGATCTTTGGTGCTTATTTTTTTTATTATTTCAATATATTTCGTTCTGCTGTATAAATGGCAGAATCCAGGCATGACACCCTTGATGGTTATTAGATTCGTTGAACAGATAGCAGAAAAGAGACCGATAGTACTCAAATACACCCGGGTGCCTATCCAGAAAATATCTGATTATAGTATGTATGCCGTGATGGCAGGGGAGGACCAGAAATTCTTGGATCATTACGGATTTGATTTCGATGCTATCAGAAGCGCTTTGGAGACAGACATCAAAAACCAATCAGCGATTGTAGGTGGGAGTACAATCACCCAGCAAACTGCGAAAAATTTATTTCTTTGGCAAGGACGTTCTATTTTTAGAAAAGCACTGGAATCCTACTTTACCATACTTATGGAACTTCTCCGAAGCAAGGAAAGAATATTGGAAACGTATCTCAATATCGTAGAGTTCGGTGATGGTATCTATGGAATAGAACAAGCATCGCATTACTATTTCGATACTTCAGCAGACAAATTAACCAAAAGCCAAGCTACTATACTCGCGGCTATTCTACCTAATCCAAGATATTATCAAAATCATCTCCGCAGCTATGTACTTACTAGCAGAAAAAATGCAATCAGCAATAGCATAAATAGACTCAAAAGAGATGTGCAAGATAAACAGTTTATAAATAATATCAAAAATTAGTGTATATGTCTTTTTTTGTTCCTTTTTTTCAACTGACGATAAATAAATCGAACAATAATTCCTATCAAAATAGCGAGTACTACAACATCGACCATTTTACTATATTTCATAACCAAATTTCGATGTTCTTTGAGATATTTTCCGACAAGTGCAAGGAAGGTATTTCGGAGTCCAGCGCCGATGAGTGTATAGACGATGAATTTGGTCAGATTCATTTTTCCCATACCCGCAGGCAGGGAGATAAGATGTCTCACCACCGGAATAAATCTACTTATTAAAATAGTTATACTTCATCTTTTTTTGAAAAAATGTTCGGTAGACGCCAATTCTTCTTGATCTAACAAAAAATATTTTCAGAATTTTCTTACAAATGGTTTTCCTCCATAATATCAAATTGCATACGATATCAGCGATCAGATAATACTTCCTAGGGTACTAATAATAATAACTCCTTGTAAACTAAACTGTTTCATTGCCACCAAAAATCCAGCAAACGGCATAATTGCTTCACTAGGAACGGGAAAAATCATACTTTCCATCATCATTCACAAAAAGACGGTGATGTACCCAGTGTGTTGAATAAAACCAGTGATATAGGTTGCAAGAAATTCAGTAATTCACATACTAGATAGTGAAAAGTTAAAACATATCAAAAAATACTACAAAACAGTATCCAATGTAATCAAGTGGAGTAGTAAATCAATATTTCTTGTAAAAAATAAAGAAAAAAATATACTCTATAGTAGAGAGAAAAAGACTATTTTTACTATATATCTCATGAGGTAATGTGAGCAGAAACAGGAGAGACAAAACAAATCGCAGATAAATTATCTTCTTCAGAAGAAAACTCTGTTGTTGGTATTGTCGAGGGAATGGTAAGCAATCCCAAACGTACAAACGCTATAATAGATAATACATTCAAAGATATTTCATCGGTAGTAGTAAACGAAGATGCTAAACAAGTAGAAAAACAGAACTATTTGACCAATATATTAAATACAGTCACCAAATTTACACAGAGGGTACCTAAGATCCCTTATGGTATGAAAGATGGTGTAGCGGTGCCAGGTGGTTTGGTATGTGATCAATTTGTAAAAAAAGTATTGAAAGCAAACAATACCAATATCGATGATATTTATGGTACAATAGAGATGTTTAGAAGGATAAAACCAAATAAAAAAGTAATATTCAAAGAAAAAAAAATAGTTGACATACCTCCTGTATGATCGATATTATTTTGTATGGAAAATAAAATCTGTGGCCATGTAGGATTCTTTATGGGTATGAAAGACGGAAAACCACAAATTGCTGATGCAAATAATTCATGAGTATCTCAAAGAGAATTAAGATCGGTAGAACGAAGTAAAATATATTATGAAGAAAATTACAGAGAAAAATTTATTGCACAAAAAACATCCAAAAAAAAGATGATATAATAAGGCGAAAAGTTTCTCTATGTGTTTTTATTTTCCTATGCTCTTATGAACATAATTATTCTCGAAAATATTCGTTCCGCTTACAATGTAGGAAATATTATTCGTACGGCTGATGCGTTGTGATGGCAGGTTCGATTGACCTGATATACACCATCACCTGTAGATACTCAGAAAGTCGTAAAGACCTCACTCGGTGCTGAAACCAACGTGTGATTGAAACAATTTGGACATACACCAGAAGCTATCGATTATGCAAAAAAAGAATGATTACTGGTGATCGCTGCAGAAATAACCAAAGATGCAATAGCATTAGAAACCTTAAAAAAAAGCAAACATTCGGGTATAGCTATCATTTTCGGAAATGAAATAGATGGTGTGCTCGATTCTACGCTCAAATTGGTCGATGATGTAGTATGTATTCCGATGCAAGGAATCAAAGAATCGCTCAATGTAGGTCAGAGTTCTGCTATTTTTATGCGAGCATGCAACCAGATATAGAGATATCAATAAAAGCTTGTTATTTTGTAAAAAATATGTATAGTATTTTTAAACAAAAAAATAAATTAAAAAAAATTAAAAAAATCTGATTATGTTAGAGATTACAAATTTAGGAAAAAGTAACAAGGAGTGCGTTCCATTACTCAAAAAAATGTTCTTGAATCTTGGTATAAAACCCATTGATCCAACCAAAGAAATGGAATTCTGGAGCGTAGAATCATCAACGGATTCTTTGTTGAACGAGCCAGTTCTTTCAAAGGACGAATTGGGTAACGAACTCAGAGCAGTCTATTTCATCACTCGCAAAAAGAAGAGTAAGCGAACAGAATTGTTTCGTTTTACAGAAATCTTTTCTGCTTTAGAAAAGACTGAAGTAAACACAACAATCCAGGAAGTGATTGATTACTTCCTTACAGAAAAACCTGAATACATAGCACCTATTGCTGTGCTCTGTTTAGGGAAAATTAATGAGGATAACTGGGAATATTCTGGTTGTTTCTTATATAATATCCCACTTCCGGTACCAATCATTGATATTCCAGAAGACACTATTCTCGATTCCGAGATTGCTCATGTAAAAAAAATCAAAAAAAACATGTAGCAAAATGTTATAAAAAACCCTCGGTATGTCCGGGGGATTTTTTTTCAAATATATATATATATATAATTATTTAATTTCTCGTGTTGCTATCATTTCATCTACCTTTTGTGTATATTCACTAAATGTTGCTTCAGTAGCGGTATAGGTAAGGATGTACACAACAGCGTTTTTGATAACATATATTTGTTCCCATTCTAATGTTGTGGTTCATTGTGTTCATGTATAGATAAGTTTTTTGGCATCTAAATCATTCACTTTGATAGATTGATTGCTTATCTCAGTAAATCCAGGGATAAGTTTAATAAGTTCTGGTTTGGTAAGTGTATAATAATCATCAAGCGTATATGTTTTATCCAAAGCTTTCTTGGTTATACCAACATTTTCTTTGATAGTATCTCATGAACTGAGTGGACTAAAAAACATCACAGATGATCCATACACATGTTCCTGAAATGTTCGATCTCCAGGAAATTGTACAGAGTATCCATCAGTTTTGCTAGTATATGATTGTCGTTCAGGGACATTTTGCTGGGGCATAGTATTTATAGATCAGGTACTAATAGCTCACGTACTAGTGGATACTGGAGTAATGCTAGTTGATCAGCTTTTTGTACATCCAAAGAGAACGAGGGAGCAAGTGACCAGGAGAAGAGAAAGAAATTTTTTGGTAGAACTCCTATACATCATAGTGTTTTGGTTAACACAATAAAACTGACACAAGTATACAAAATAGTAGGCGTTTTTCAATAATATATAGTCCTGATTTTATAGCACACATAAAATGATTATTAGAGACTGTTTTCGTGAGAAAATATGTTTTTTGTCGCTATGATAAGACTATTTTGAGATATTTTTCGTGATGTTTCCATGACTCACTTATTGAGATAACATGCATTTTCAATAACAAATCCACTGAGCGAAACAATTCTTTTCAGCTCTGTTAACGTATAAATGTGGTAAAATCTCTCATCAGTTATTTTGCCATTTTTCCGAGGAACCATAATATCATTCCATTGATGTTTACCAAGTGATAGTGTATAATGCCGTAATGAACGTAAAAAATATTTTTGATATTTTCTGAGAAACCATCGAGAAAATGATCGATTGGTCATGATCAATTTGCCATCGTATTTCAATATTCTATAGACATTTTTTATAACAAAAAATCTTTCTTTGTTGGTAGGAATATGTTGAAAACTTGCCACCCCGATCACGAAATCAAAAGATTCTTGTTTCAATCACTTGAGATAATGGACGATGTCATCGCAGATAAATGTTGCTGTAATATATTTTGCTGTTGTTTTACTCGTAATCTGTTTTTTTGCAAAGTTGAGTAAGTTTTTGGAAATATCTACGCCGACATAATTGATTTTGATTCCTTTGAGCTGTATCAGGTGAGCTAGTAATCTACCACTTCCACACCCAAATTCCAAAATAGTAATAGTTTTTTTCTTGCTGGCACTGATTTCATGCAAAAAAATATCTGCATCAGCTCGATGTTTATTTCTTGTCTGGTAGTATTTTTCTGCTTGAGCATCATAGAAGCTTGCCAAAGATTTTTTTATATCCATATAATCATAATGAATAATGAAAAGTGAATAATGAATAACATCGGATGTGTCTGATTATAAACTAGTATATTTTATAATAGTTTATATTCATGCTTGTTTATATGTTGGTTACTCAAACATATTTTGTCCAATCATATGACTAGTATTTTTAATCTCTTGACGAGATTGTTTTTCTAAGTCTTCGAGTGTAAATGTAATTTCTTCTCCTTCTATAAAGAGTTTTTTGAAGTGCATAAAATAAAGGAAAATAAGCATAGTCATTCTTACGTCGTTTTTACAATATCTTTTAAATTCTTCCAATGCATCTATATCATTTTCTTCTATATATTTTTTGTATAGAACCTCTCATTCAGCTCATGAAGTGAGTGTTTTACTTACATTGACCAAGGCTTCAGCTATTTTATTCAATCCAAGTCTTTTACCAGTCATAGCCTGTACAAAAAGGAAGAGATCGATACTTTTTTCATTGAGTTTTTTGATTTCATCATTATCTCATTCCACATTATATACGGATACCATATTATCAAATGCGATACTATTGAATCCGACGATATATCCATCAAAATCTAGCATTTTTTGGACGAAGTCTTTCAGTCATTCTTGATCAATATATTCATAGGTCATTTTATTCCCTGTGGTAGGGTGCATAGCATAAGCAAGCAAAAATTTTGTTTCTTTGAGATTTTCAATATTGGTATCTGTTTCGATATCATAGACCATATAATTTTTTCATCAGATAGTTGAATATTTTCACGTATGAAATTCGTCCAAGAGTATCTGTTCGATAGATTTTTGTCCGGTTATTTTTTCTTTTTTGAGAATATAATTTTTTACCATACTTTGAAATTCTCTTTTTCACTGCTCATCAAGGATAACTTGGACTTTTTCTTTTTCATCCATGAGGACATATTCATCATTAATATTCTGAAATCTAAAGGTAAAATCTCCTCTATACATATAATAGATCTCGTTTCCTTCCTTAAATATTTTTTTGAAAAGATCACTCGCCATCATACAATGTTCTTTTTTGAGAATACCATAAAAATTACTGATAAAAGTATTCTGTACTGTTTTGAGTTCGTCAAGGGTAAATCTTTTGTACATACGTGGAAAAATAATGAATAATGAATAGCAAATGATGAAAAATGTCGGATTTTGTTGTATGAACTATAATAGATTACGATAGTTTATAATACATTCCCACAGTATTCACCTTTAATTCTTAATCGTTTTGGTATATTCATTGTAGTTTTGTCGTGCCGTAAGATCTGAATTTTTGATAGCAGTCAACGGATCTATGACAAAAGAATTTATAGTGTTTTGGTGTGCATCATCAAGCGGTAAATTGAAATTTTGTATAAGATAAGGTTTGTTATTTGTAAGGATATTTTTGAAATATCGAGGTCAAAGGGTATTAGTCTTGAGCACATAATTTACGATAAAATCAATTCATCAAAGAGAAATATCTACGAGAATCGTTCAACTACTATCAGCAATATCATTTGCTTTGATGCCCATATATTGTTGAATATGTTCAAAAACAACAATAGCATTGGTAGTGCCTTCATGTCATTGAGTCGGTGAAGTATATGCCATGATAGCTTGAATAGTATCCGCGAGAGAATAACTATTTGAAACGATAGTATTGTACGATGTTTTGATAGCGTTTTCTAGTGTTTTGTCGGAAACGGTGACGTTTTCTATACCGCCATCTTTTAAAGTAAATTCATAACGCACACTATGTTGATCTAGTATAGCCATAGTAGGAGTACAAGAAACAAGAGTGATGCTATTCAATGCTTGTAATCAGGGACAAACGTCGGTAGTGGCATTGATAGGTGCATTTGTTTGTTCGTAGAAGACAAGATTTTTGGAAATATAACTATACAATTCTCCGATAGAAAAATTTTGGATAAGAAGGAGATTTTTGACCACATCATTAATCTCTGGTTTGTTCTGAAATTCTATACTTTTGACTATGAGCATATCATTTGTGTATTCCATAATAATATGTGATTTGATGGTTTCGTTCTTATCAGGGGAGAAGAATTTTATATAAGCAACCAAATCTATAGTTGTTTCAAATACACTTTGTTTTTCTATAGTTATATACGGGATATTTTGTAGTTTTTTTTGTATTTCTTCTGCCTGACTGATAGTGGTAGTATTTGCTCATGTACTTATATCTTGTTGTACGATGAGTGACGTATTGAGTATTTCATTAAGAAGTCATGAAAATCACAGCAGAGGATCACCCACATTCAAACTATTGATACTAGCCAATAGTGAAGTAATTTTACTACTTCAGATATTCTGGCTAAATCCATTTGATTGATAGGTAAATTTTTCAAGAGCAGAAGAAAGATATTTATTATTATATCGATACATTTCATCTTTATAAAATTGATCGACAGTATTGTTTTGGAGTATTTCTTGGATAAAATCGAGATAGGTACTTACTTTATATGTATCTATTTTATTAACAAGAAAATCTTGATAGAGTTGCTGCTGGTAAGAAAGTAATTTATACTCATTGAGTAATGCATCTTTATAACTGATTTTTTCGAATGATTGATTTTCTAATGTATTCTGGATTTCTATAAAAAGGGTAGTTCTCTTAAATACATCTTCATAGGTCTGTCAGCATGCACCAAAAAGTGTTTTGATGGTGTTGTTTTGATCGTTGGCATATAAAAAATATTTGGATAATGATTCGCAAAATCTTTTTTTCTGTGTAGGTGTAGTTTTGATAGCTTCAAAAATCTTTTTGAGTCCAGAATAGTCTGTAGGGATAGTATATACAAAAAAGCTATTCAAAAAATCATTGAGGTAATAGTTACACGTATTTTTAGAAAATTTATTTTCGAACAAACAAGAGATATTAAATGTATCTACCAGTGATTTTGTTAAAGGTAACTGAACACGAGTAAATGATTTTGTAATAGTGATCTTTTTTGTAAAGACAAAATTATTTACAAAGTTTTCCAATTCCGCTACATCATAGGTGTTCCCAGAAAAATAGGATAATGGTTGGATAGGGATAGTGTTGTACATATAAAAGTATCTAGGTATCACAAATCCTTTATACAAAATAAGATTATTTACTGATTTTATAAATCATGCTTCAGTTTGAAAATCTCATTGAAGAAATTGAATTTGGAGATTGTTATCTTGTATATTCTGATTAAGAAATTTATTAAATTCTGTGATAAGTTTAGTTTTTTGTACCATAAGTACATCATCAGTTTGAAAGACCTGGATAGTAGCGGCGTGTGAGAGTACTCTCTGGAACACATATATACCTATTACCAGTGCAACAAAAAAAATAAGATAATGAAAGACAAACCCGGATATCTTTTTATACTTGTTTATGATTTTTGTTTGTATATCGTCCATGCTACCAACAATCTGGTAATAAAGTATTTTACGTACCCTATTAGTATATAGTTTTGCTCCTCATTTGTCAAAATAATCTTTATATCCTCGCTAGATCAAAAAGATATGTCAAAAAAGCATTACATAAAAATGTCAATAATCCGCTTGCAATTGTATTGGATTTTTTTATATACCTGGGGCATAAATACTTTTTTATATGGTTAAAATGTGCTATTATGAAAAAATTACTCACTCTAGGAGCTCTAGTAGCTAGTGTTGCTCTCTTAGCTGGTTGTATGAATAAACCTGCAACTGTAGATACTACAGCAACTGGAACAGACACAACTACAACTACAACAACAACTCCAACTCCAACTGTAGAACAAGTTGCACCTGCAACAGATACTACAACAACTGGAACAGCAGACACAACTACAACAACAACTCCAGCTCCAACAACAGGAACAGGAACAGCAGAATAATTCCCTAGATAGATAGGTTGAAATCCTCTGTAAAACAAGTAAAAGGAGAATCGTAAGGTTCTCTTTTTGTTTATATTTTAAAAAATCATGCGTCTAATTACTTATATCCAAACCCGTCATCAAATTTCCAGAAGAAGCTTTGTTGCTTTGGTAAACAAAGAATGTGTTTTGATAAACGGAAAAAAAATCACCTCGTATACCCAAGAAGTAGTAACTGGTGATAAACTTTCTATAAAAGCTCCAAATTTCAAAATAGATGAAATCATTGAAGAGAAACACACAGATTCAACGATTATTCTCCTCAATAAACCAGTTGGCTATGTTGCTTCCAAATCAGATCCTCATAATAAAACTATTTACGAACTACTTCCTCCAGAATATACAAATTATTATTATATCTGAAGATTGGACAAAAATTCCCATGGATTGCTCCTCTTGACTGATGATCCAGGACTCGTCAACGAATACGAACATCCAAAATTTGATATAGAAAAAGAATATGTCGTAGAGCTTGATCAAGAATTAGATGCTAAAGATATTCAGAGAGCGCTATCTGGGGTAAAAGATGAAGACGAAATGCTCAGAGCGATAAAAATCACCAAGAATAAAAAAAAGTATCATTATAATATCACGCTCAATGAATGAAAAAAAAGACATATCCGCAGAATGTTTAAAACCATTGGATATCGCGTGATGGGTCTCGAAAGAGTCCGTGAAGGAAAATATAGTCTAGGCAATTTGAAAGTAGGGGAGTGGAAAATTATAGGACAGAAATAATTATTCCAATTCATTTTCACGTATAGTTATTTCAGAATAATCATGGGTTGCCTCAGCTCTATGTCCAGACATAGTTCTCCGTGTTTTCCATGATCATTGACCATCGTTTATCTTGAGTCTGATTCGTCTATCTTGCGGGATATTTCATCTCGTAAAAAGAAGCATATTGATGCGTTGTTGTTCTTCTATGCTGAGTAATTGTACTTTATCAAGATAGAGCGTCATATATTTGTGTCATTCATCTTCCATGAGTTGACCTAGTCCATTGAAGGTAATATCACTTTCAAAATTCAAAAGTCTATTTTTTTGTTCTTCATTAATATTTTCTTGTAATAATGTTTTGAGTGATTCACTATAATATTGTAATATTTCATCAAGAGTTAGATTGTTTTCTTTTATATATGTATCCCATTGTTCTTTGCTCTCTGTTACAATAGTATGTCTTCAAATAGCATTACTCACGATATCGTTTTTGTTGTTTGCTTGTGATTGTTTGATATATTCTTTAAAAATAAATAACATAATATCATCTTCTCATTTATTACGACAATCTATATACAGACTCAATATTTTTTTGTCTAATGTTTCCATAAGTTCTTTTTGATTGCGTTCTCTCATGGTACGGGAAATCATATCTTCAAGCTTAATAAGGTTATCAGGATTCCATTTTTTTCTTTCTGGTATTCCCCCCTTTTCACGATCATATTCGTATCACGGACGTATCATGTCACACTGCGGCGCATCCAGAATAAGATTAATATAAAAACTATTTTTTATCATGGATATTCGTAAAAATAAAGTCTATTTCAGATCATCTTTAATTTTATCCAAAAGTTGTAGTGCTTGGAGTGGGGTGATTGAATTTAAATCATAACTTTCGAGTAATGATTTGATTTTTTCATAGGCGAGATTGATTTCAGGATTCGGTTGTAGATCAAATGTAAAAGGTGAAGAATCTTTATTATTTCATTCTTGTCACTCATTTTTTCTTCGCTCCTGTTCAAGAATATCTAAATGTCTTTTTGCTTGTTCTACGATAGTCAGCGGTATTCACGCGAGTTTAGCCACGTCTAAACCATAACTTTTGCTTGCTCACCCTTTGACTATTTTTTTCATAAAGATAACTTCTTTGTCGGTCTCATAGACGCTGACGGAAAAGTTTTTTACTCCAGGCAACGTATCTTCCAACTGAATTAATTCATGATAATGGGTGGCTATCAATGTTTTTGCTCCGATATTCGTGACGAGATATTCCAATATTGATTTGGTAAGTGCGAGACCATCGTAGGTCGCTGTTCCACGTCACAATTCATCAAAGATAATGAAAGATTTTTTGCTCGCATTGTTCAAAATATTTGCGACTTCAATCATTTCGGTCATAAACGTAGACTGATTTTTTGCGATGATATCTCCACTACCGATACGCGCAAAAATCGCATCAACTATTCCTAGTTTGCATTCCTTCGCCGGGACAAATAATCCACAATGCGCCATCAAAACTATTAAAGCATTTTGTCTCAAATAGGTGGATTTACCTCACATATTCGGACCCGTGATGATGCGCAAAAATCAAGAATCTTCGTTAATTCATATATGATTTCATTCTCAATTCTCAACACTCAATTCTCCATTTAGTATAAGGTCATTTGGTATAAATTGTTGGTCAAGAGGAAGGTATTTTTCGATTACCGGATGTCTTCATTCGATGACAGTCAAGCTCTCTCATGAAATAAATTCAGGTTTTACAAAGTGTTTTTCTTTTGCTAACAATGCTTGCGAAACGAAGAGATCTAACCGTGCTATTCGTTCAGCAAATGTATTCAATGCTTTCACTCATCATGCTATTTTTTCTTGTGCTTGCTGGAGTAGGGTAAACTCTAAACTACGTAAATCGTCTTTTGCTTGTAATATATGTACCTCTAGATTTTCTAGATACGGAGAAGAATATCTCTGCCCTCACTTCAGCGTATTTCTACGAATTATTTCAAATTTTCCATCTCATTCTTCATTTTTCATTTTTCATTCGTCATTAATTTTTGAGAGTTTTTCCTCAAAAATTGAAATGTCCTTATTCGTTACCTCGAGAAAATATCACTGATTTAAAATATATTTCACCTTTACATTGGGTATTCATCCGACCTTGGCTAATTCTTGCTGATATTGCATGAGTAGCTCATCACTGTGATATGCTATCTTTCTGAGCTCATCTATTTTGTCCTGATAGCCATCACGGATAAAATCGATATCGTCTTTATATTCCTCATCGTTTTTTAAAAGCTGTTCGAGATGATTATAGAGATGCTGTACGTCTCATTGCGTAGTTTTACTGAGTCACAAGTAGCATAGTTCACCAAGCAAAAATTTGTTTTCAAAAAATATCCTCAAGGTCGCCCTGAGTTTTACAAAGGTATTTGGCAATAATTTTTTATACAAGAGTATACTTATGAGTTTGGGAATATCACGAACATGAGTCAACATCTGGTGAATACGTTTGCTTTTCATTTCTTTGTATATATTTCCTTCATGCAATCGTTCAATCATTTCTTCATCTAAATAATGTTCTATGGTATGTAGCCTTCGTTCAAGTTGGTATTGGTCCTTGATGGGATTGGTTATAATATAACGGAGAAGCCTAGCTCCGCCTGCTGTTTGGGTGATGTCCAAAATATTCAATAAACTATATTTTTCACTGCCTTCATACGTCGATGATAATATTTCCAAATTTTTTATCGTGACATCATCAAAGATGAGATAGGTAGCTTGGCTGTGAAAGGAAATTTTCGTGATATTGGTCAGCGTATGTTTTTGCGTGTGTTTGAGATAATAGAGGAGCAGCGTAATCGTGCCTAGTCTTCATTCTTCGATTGCTTTCCCATAGCTTGCACTATGTTGGACTCCGGTCATTCATACAAGAAATTTTTCTGGATCAGGGGGTAAGTCTCGGATGGAAATAAGACAGGTTAGGTAGTGTTGGATAGGTAGCGTGACGCTCTCTTTTTCTGGAAAATCGATATCAAAAATAAGCTCTACGGGTTTAATCGTGAGGATAAATTTTTGCATCTCAGCGATGTCAGCGAAGCTCTTGGTCCAGTACTCACCGATACTGAAATCGCCCCAAGCGATGTGATAGCTTTGTCCATTGGTATGAGGAAGAAAGGTCAGTGCCATGGTATAGGTAAATTCCTTCTTTATCTCTTGAATATAGGTTCCTGGAGTTATTATACTCACAACTTCTCTTTCGACAATCTTGCCGGGAATGGGTTCGCTCGTTTGTTCAGCGATCGCAACTTTATAGCCATGATTGATGAGTTTCGTGATATATTTGTCTGCGCTATGATAGGGGATGCCAGCCATAGGGACAGAATTTTCAGAATTTTTATTTTTGCTCGTCAGCACAATATCCAGTACTTTACTACAGGTTTTTGCGTCTTCAAAAAAGGTTTCATAAAAATCTCCCATGCGGAAAAATAAGATACAATCTTCATGTTCTTTTTTGATATCGAGATATTGGATAATAGCTGGAGTAAATGCCATACGATTAGCCTAAAGCTTAAAGCCTAAAGCTTGAAGTGATCCTGGGCTGATAAACGTGGAACTTAAAGCTAGATGTTTGTATAAATTATAACAAAAAAGTCAAGTAATAAAAAAAGCGCTCCAGATACGGAGACGCTAATGGTAGATACGGGTAATACTTACACTTCTTTGAGTTGTTTATCAATGATATGGTAATCACCTTTATCATCGAAAATTTGAACCTTTACGTCCATGCCTCTGTATTCTGCACAAAGAATTAAAGCGGCCTGGCGGTCAGGAACATCTTCACCAATTTGATGGATAATAGAATCAAGAATAACGCAAGCTCTAAAATTACCAGAACTTGCTCGTAAATTGGATTTATCTGAGCCCAATTCTTTTGTTTTTGTTTTTTCTGGATGCATGATATTTTTTTTGTCTTAATACATAAAAGAGAAGAAATGTCAAGTAAATAGTCTTTTTGAAACAAAACATATCTATCATAAAAAAAAATGCCAAAAAAATATCGAATATTTGTGTATTCTAATTAAAAAAAGCGTCCCGAGATATCGGGATCGCCAGAGTGTTTTTTATGGAAGTAAATTGCTTAATGCCATACATCTGATTTTAATTGCTTCATTTTTTAATGCTTCTTCCGGCATACAGCCTTTTACTGCCAACGAAAGGACTTTCCTCCTCCATTTGGCTGTTTCACCCGGCAATGGAATCCTATAGCAAGTAACACCTTTGTGCAACCCTTTTGCTTTCTCATTGGCAATATAGAATCTTTGATTAGCAGAGGATTCAGGATCAAGGTTGAAAATCTTTTCAGGATTTTTTACAATATCCTCAAGAAACTCTCCAAGTAGCATAGTCGCGCCGGTAATAGTGCCGCGGCGTATAGCAACAACACAATAGGGAAGCTGTTGTCCCTGTTTTGTGATGACCATGGTAATAAATGGTACCTTTGGAAGGTCCTTTTCTTCTAAAAAAATAAATGGATTCATAGGTATCTGTATTTTTTTTTGTTTTTAATTTTATACATAAAAATATATAAAAGTCAAGTAAATGTATTGGAAACATATACCAAAACTTTGAAAAAAATATGATTGGGAGTATACTTACAACGTGGCGTTAATATTTACTTTGGAACTCGCAAGCATATATGCCAACAACGTTAAGTAAAAATATTTTGGAAATTGATGACTTACAGGGAATAAGTCCAAATTTTGAGCAAATAAAAATTATTTCACAAGAAACTGCTCAAAAAATTGAGACCCTGATTTTTGGAAAAGATAAAAATACCTTCAAAATATTGACGACAAATAATTTTTCCCAATGACTTGCTTCATTACTTAAAAGCTTGGAAGATAAATGATATAAATACGATGTATTTTATACATCTCCTCAGTGATTTACGTATGCGATGAGTTGGTATAGTGATATGGAAACTATCGCACAACAAAAAAGGACAGCAGAAAAAGAGCAGAAACAAGCCGCAGGAAAATGAGCGATAGCTATGATGCAGAAAATTTTCGATACAAGAGATACCATAGAACCAGGTGATTTTATTATGGAACTTATTAGACTGGCTTTCCAAACCGGAGCTTCAGATCTCCATTTTCAACCACAAGAAGACGGATTGATTGTGAGAATCAGAATAGATGGAGTACTACAAGAATTATTCAAATTTACTCATGACGACTTCAGAAAATATTTACAGAAAATGAAATTTATTTCTGGTACCAAAATGAATATTGATTATCTTCCTCAGGATGGAAGATTTGCATTTGAGGCGACCGATGTCAATGGAGAACAAAGAAAGGTGGACGTGAGAATAAACTTTATGCCAGGGGTAGAATCAGAAAGTACGGTGCTTAGATTTTTAGATCCCACCAAAGGTATTAGTACATTTGAAAAAATAGGATTTACCGAAAGGACATATGAAGTACTCAAAAGAAATTTAGAAAAAAACACGTGAATTACTATTTTTACTGGACCGACAGGTTCATGAAAAACGACAACACTGTATACGATTTTGAGTTATCTTAATGATGGAAAAAGAAAAATCATCACTCTAGAAGATCCTATCGAATATGAAGTAAAAGGAATTCAACAATCACAAATCAATTATAGTAAAGGATATACCTACGAAGTTGGACTCAAAGCTATACTCAGACATGATCCCGATATTATACTTATTTGAGAAACGAGGTCACAGGAAACGGCAGAGATAGCAATTAATGCGGCATTGACAGGGCATTTGGTATTCACCACACTACACACAAATTCAGCTATAGAATCTATCCCAAGGTTGACGAGCATGGAAGTTAAACCGTATATGTTGGCACCCGCATTGAATTTAATCATAGCACAGAGATTGGTCAGAAAAATATGTTCTCATTGTAGGACAACAAGAGACGCTAATTATTCAGAACAAGCAGAAATAAAAGAAACACTCAAAAAAATATCTGATCTTGATCAAAAATTTACGATTCCATTTGATGGTAAAATTCCAGAAATTGTAGGATGTGACGAATGTAATGGAACAGGATATAAATGAAGATTTGCTGTCATCGAAACATTTGAAATAACTGATGATATCAAAAGGATGATCGTAGATGGAAAAATTGGTGTTGATCTCTATGCAAAAGCCAGAGAAAATGGCTTTCTTACGCTTAAGGAAGATGGTATCATAAAAATGCTTCAAGGCAATACAACCTTGGACGAACTTAGAAGGGTTTTATAACATATCGGTTTATCGTATGAAAAAATCTATCGTAGCTAAAGACAAATCAAATACCAGTAAGGCACATCATTTTACGACGCTACAAGAGCTCATCATACTAACAAATAGTGAGCTTGAAGATGTGTTATATATCGGAGAAAAACTTTGTGGTCGTAATTATCGATCAGATTTTACGTTCAAGACAAAGGCTGAAGTGGTAGCATTAAGCAAAAAAATTAAAGCAAATATTAAAGAGAGCGACTTTTTTGTATACAACGAAAGGACAGGTGAAACGGTCCCTTTCAAAAAAAATGATTACCTATTATATGATCGTTGATATTTTTCTTTTGATGGGAAAAGTTATGTTTCCTATGATGACAATGGAAACGAAGTAGGAAATTTCCCCTGTTCATCTACCTTACCTTGTTAAAAAGGTATAAAAAAAACATAGAACCGAAAACGATTCTATGGGAATGGTAATATACATTTCTTTGAGGCTTATTTTTTTTCTTTTTGTACAGAAGAGAAATCAGGTTTAGAAGGATAGAAATCTAATTCCCAAAATATAATTTCTTTGATTCTGTTTTTGTCTATTACCATAATATTACATTCTGGGTGAGGACATTCATACACAATAAATCCCTTAAAATCTGGGAGTATTCGTATGTCCATCCTTGTGTCACCATGCATGGGACAGAATAGGGGAGGAACTTCTCGTTCAGCTTTTTGGAGGAGCTGTTTATGCTCACAGTCCTCGCAGATAAAGAGGCCATCATCATTTTTATGGTTTGTTTGGGTCTTCTTACAAACCTGGCAAAGCTTCCTTTTGGGCCACGCAAGATATACAATAAAAGCCAACATGAAACAAGCGATGATAATAAGGAGAGCCAATCCCAACGAACTGTGTAAAATTTTTTCCATTTTCTATTTGTTTTTATGTGAACACACTATAAATATTACTAAAGATAAGTCAATAAATATTTTTTAATTGATTTTTCACTGACTAATACTATGTATTTTATACTATATTTATATTTTTATAGCTGTTCAACGTGAAGGATAAACTGACTATATATATCGATGAGGTTGGAAGATGACCACTAGCTGGTCCTGTCTATGTTTGACTTATATTGCTCAGAGGAAAGATATCCTTCACAGGATATAAAGATTCTAAAAAATGTACACCAAAACTGAGAGAACGCTTATATGAAAAAATTATCAACGAAAAAAATGTCCAACGAGTGACAGCAAAATGTGAACATGGATATATAGATAAGTGGTGAATAAGTATAGCAATCCATACAGCAATAATCAAAGGACTAGAGAAGTTGTTATTATCCCATACAAAAAAAAAGAGTACCGGAATCAAAAATATAATCAAATCTCTTGGGTCAGAAAATATTATCCTGGTTTTGGACGGAAATCATGATTTTAAACTCAGGAAAACGCTAGGTATTGAGGTAAAAACTATTGTTCACGGTGATGATTTAGTCCCTCAGATCAGTATGGCATCTATTGTTGCCAAAGTCGAGAGAGATGCAGAGATGGTTGCATACCATAAAAAATATCCTAAGTATCACTTTGCTGCGCATAAATGATATGGTACTTTACTCCATCGTACTGCAATCCAACAGTATGGCCCCTGTAAAATTCACAGAAAAAGTTATCTCACCAAACTAAAAAAGGTATAAAAAATTCATGAGTATGTGGTATATTTATTAATTTTTTTTACATAAAGAAAAAGATGGAATTACTTCCACCCCTTTCCCAAAAAAGTCTCTTGTATTATATGGTATATAATTGCATTATATGTCTATAATATAGTAAGATCTTTTTGTCGTAAGCTAATTATTCAGCCATAGCAGCAGAACCAATCTTTGTTACGTCTTTAGCTTCAGGACCTTTTCTTCCTTCACCTACTTCGAATTGTACTTCATCACCATCAGCGATAGATTCACCGATTACATTAGTTCCATGTACGAATACATCTTTTGAACCGTCTGCAGGAGTAATAAATCAGAAGTTTTTAGTTCTGTTGAAGAACTTAACGATACCAGTTGTCATTGAATAATATTGGTAGTAAATAAAATTTTGGAGTTTTAATATCTCCAATAAACACTATACGGGAAAGTTGTGAAAATACAAGAGAAAATTTATACAAAGAAATAGTTGACTTATAATAGTAATTAGCTATAATAACGAAAACATCTTTTATAATTATTCTTATATATTATGAAACAACGCACAAATAAGGCAGAGCATGAAATGAGAAGAGAGTCTAGTAAATTTCAGAGACAAGAAACATGAGCGCAGAGAAAAGAGTTAGCAGATAATTTATCTTCAGAGGCAACGAAACAATTTGCTTCTGTTACCAATAATGTGCTAAAAGACGAATTTGGTGAATTATGTGATATGAAAATAAAAGAAAAGGGATGATATTTTAAAATTTGTATGAACAAGAAAGGCGTACCAGAAAAAAGTGTCCCACAAATAGAGATAACGATAACCAAGGATTTTAAATTTAATATTCATCTCAATGATTATGAAAATTTTGAGGAATATTATTTTTATGGAGAAAAGTTAACCACAAAAGAATTGATGAATGAGGTTGGAAACTTTAAGGAATTTTTGGCTGGAAAGAATGAATTAGAAAATAGTAAATTAGAAAAAATAGACTATTCAACACAAGAAGCGATATAAATAATCTACGATAATAAGTATAACAAAAACCAGAAATATGAAAAAAATCATCAGTATTGTCCATATCGTGCTGTACTTACCAATAGGATGGGTAGTCTATATTATTGATACCAAAGGGATGCCATTATCCCGTGCATGTTGGACGGTAGGAATACTTCTTAGCTTACTTATAATAACGGGTATCCCATTAATGAAACATAAAAACCCTCCGTCTTGAGAGGGATTTTTTTATAAAAAAACTGCCGGAAATACCGACAGCATACTATCAAAATATAAAGAATAATTATGGCTTAGTTACAATACACACATATCCGAATCTTTGATCAAAGGGACGGATGATGCATTTAACTAAACGTGGACTTTCACAATAAGTTTTCGCACATTCAGCTAATCGCTCTGCAAGCTTATTATGAATTTCTTCCGTTTTTTCTGGTAATTCTTCGACAAAGATAACGATTTCACCTATTGAACCCTCTGAGGGAATAAAATAGGGAGTAATGTCATCTTCTGTGAGATGAAGCTCTTTCATTCCACACACTCTTTGTTTGAGTGCGGTTAGGAATCTCTCCGTTTGGTGATGTTTTTGAACACCCAATAATAAAAGGATTGCCATAGTTTTTTGTTTTTAACTTATTAGAATACCATAACAATTTTAAATAAAAAATCAATTAATCTATAGAGCAAGAACTAGATTTTTTTTTATTTTTTTTGCTAATGAAAAGTCAATAAGTTGAGATGGTTGGTGTCTAAAAATATCAAATCATTGCTCATTATATCTAGGGATGAGATGTCGATGGACGTGCTGTATTTCATCCATATACATCAGATATACTTTTTTTATTTTCAATGTTTTTAGTAATGCAGTTCTTGCTTCATCAACCTTATTCATTAAAAACTCATACTCTTTTTTGGAAAGGAGATGTAAATCAGATATTGGTTTCTTTCGTACAATAACAGTATGTCATTCAACAATAGGATAATTAGCCAAACAAATATACAAGTGTTCATCCTCATAAATCATTGCTTCCGGATAGGGTATAGGTAATTGCTCTTTCATAGGAGAACATTAGCTAAAATATATTTACGCTCTTAAACTTCCATCAACACTTTCTGCGGCTGTAATCGCCTTATTCATAACTTCATTGATTTGTTCAGTAGTCATCGTACCATCTCATACGATTTTTATTTTTATGGATACTGATTTTTTATTTTCACCTAGATTCTTACCTGCATAAACATCAAATACTTCGACGTCTTTGACTTCAGTAACTTTTTTGACTGCAGAAAGTAGGGAATCAAAACCTTTACTCGCATCAATCACAAAACAGAGATCTCTCCAGACTATTTGATCTTGGAGTGTTTCATACGTATAGCTATGGGTTTCTGTATGTTTCTCATGGTCTAAAATATCAGTTATATCCAATGAGAGATATACGACACCACTACTTTCTCAGATTTTATTGTTTTGTAAAATCAAGGGATGAAGGGCTCATACAAATCATATAACGTGGTTTTTAACCAAAATCATCGCTTGTTTTTTAGGATGAAATTGGGTAAGCATTGTCTTTTCAAAACTCAGAGTACCAAGTTCCAATTCTTTAGCAATTACACTAACAAAATGTTTAGCTTCCAAAATAGGATCTTTGTCCCATTGGTCTATATTTTTTTGATATATCATAGCGCCAAGTTGCATTTTTTCATTAACAAACTCAGAAGCGAAGATGTTTTTATCTTGTTCATTGTTCTCTGTTTTTTGTTTTTTGTTCCATATTTTTCCGATATCAAAGAGCTTAAATTCATCAAAAAATTTACTATTTTTACTTACATGAGTAAGTAATCCATAAAGCATATCATCTCTCATATAGGGTGCTTCTGGATTGATAGGATTCTGCAACATATACATATCGTGGATATCTCATCCAAATTCATGCAAAGCTTTTTCGCCAATTCGTGGATATGTTTCTGTTTGATTACAACCAAGGGTGTTTACAAGGATATCTTCAAGTTTTCTTTGGATTGCTACATATTCCGTATATGGGGTATAGGTGATATCACTCAATAAAGGAATATTTTCTATCTGATCATATCCATAGATTCTTGCCACTTCTTCATAGATATCCTCAGGGATGTTCAAATCGTCTGGCGATCTCCATAATGGACAAACTACAGATATTTTTCAATGTTTAATTTCTAATGTTCAACCATCTACTCACGTACATCATAATCAGAAAAGTATTTCTTCAACTTGTAAATCAAATCATTTGATCTGTTTTCCGAAGATAAATTGCTCCATAATTTTCGTATCTACCTCAATATGCTTTCTACTTTCCGCTTCAATCTTTGGGCTAATAAAGTAGGAAAGTCATCCAATCTCAAAGTTTCCCAGATCTTTTGCATAGTAGTTCAAATCGTCCAAGAAAAGAATCAGACAAAATAATGTTCGTCGTGGATTAATATTTTTTTCAAATCTCAATTCTGCATCAGTTCTCAATCCTAGTCTTGTTCATGTTTTTCTCACGGCAACCGGATCGAAATTTGCGATTTCTACCAAAATATTTTTTGTACTTTCGGTAATTCAACTTTCAAGTCATCACACAACTCCTGCAAGGGCAAGTATTTTTTTCTTATCAGTGATAACTACATCAGTCGTTTTCAAAATATGCTGAGTTTCAAATAGATCAGTAAATTTTTCTCCATCTTTGGCGTTTCTCACTATAATATCTCCATCGACTTTTTCTGCATCGAAAAAATGTATCGGTTGTCCGCTGATATTCATAAAGAGATTAGAGAAGTCTACCCAGTTACTGATTGCTTTTGCTCACAAATCCAACATCTGTAATCTCGTGAAAAATGATGTTTGATGGACATCTATGTTTTTCAAGTGTAACAAGATATATGCGTTCAAATTTTCACTTTCTCCAATAACTTTTCTTTCTGGTTTCGTGCTATTTTCCAAAATCTGCATAATATGTTCGGGTGTACATTGCTGGTGATACTCTTTGATTTTATTGAACGTAATCGCTCATTTTTTATGTCCGTAAATAGCATTCAGTTCTGTAGCTGTACCAAAATGCCCAGTCAAATCAGGCCTATTGGTCAATGATTTATTATCCACTTCCATTACTCGATTTTCCAATCGTGGAAATTTATTTTTCAATGCAGTTCATAAGTCTGCATCAGAAATATCTTCCAAATCTTCTGTCAGTGACCAGATGGAATGTTTTTCCATATCTTCAAGAATTCATATCTCTTCCTTACTGCAGATCATACCATTGGACTCTATTCCTCTCATTTTTCTAGGTTCTATAGTTATTCATGCTTTAGGAAAGTGTGTCCCTGGTAGTGCAACTGGTACATACAATCAGGCAGCGACATTTGATCCACCACAGATGATTTGGTATACTCATTTTTTTCCGCAATCGACCATACAGACTTTCAATTTATCTGCATCAGGATGTTGTTCACAAGATTTTACCAACCCAATGACAATACTTTCCGCGATGGTTCTGTAATTGATTTCCTCTATCTCGCATGTTTTCAATATGAGATTCTTCGCGATATTTTCTGGTGTATCATTGATAGAGATAAATTTTTTCAAAAGTGGTGAGGTGTATTTCATACAACTGATTAAAATATTAAAATAGTAATAATATTAAAAAATTCTGCTCACTAGAAAACCGGTAGACCAAATATTTATTTTTTAATCTTCCAAATATTCATAATGTTTTAATGTATAGTATAAATAACAAAATCTCATGAGAAAAAAAGAGAAAAATTTCCTTCTTGCATTTATATCTTCATTCCATAAAAAAAAGGCTCAACAAAAACACTACATGAGTTAGTTTTTAGTTGTTAGTCATTAATTGATTATGATCAATCCCCTAAGTGGTCCTAGACGCGTAATAAATAAATTTATCAAGACAATCCTTATCGTCAAATGTAATCTTCAGCAACCGTCATACAGACATCAAGAGAAGATAATTTTTGGCTTGATTAAAAAATGTAAAAATACGGTATTTGGAAGGAAATATGGATTCGAAAATATCCAAACCATACAGGATTTTCAGGATTTAGTTCCTATTTCTCATTACAAAGATTTTGAACCACGAATCATCTATGCGCTCAAGGGAGAAAAAGATATAACCTATCCTGGAAAAGTTGATCGATTTGCTACATCTTCGGGGACAACCTGAGGCAATGCAAAATATATTCCCATCACCAAAGATAATCTCAATGCATCACACTTCAAAGGAGGATTGGAACTTCTCAGTATGTATATCAAAAACAATCCGAGGACACAATTCTTTCAGGGGAAATGACTGGTCATCTGATGATGATTTACCAAAAATCCCTATACAGGAGAGGATAATGTCGGATTTATTTCTGCAATATTACAAAAGACTGCACCATGGATAGGACAGTATTTTCGTGAACCGAAGCCAGAAATTTCCTATATAGATAGTCGGGAAGAGAAATCACAACGCATGATAGAAGATACCGTAAATAAGAATATCACATTTCTCAACGGACAACCCTCACGAGGATCCAATTTCCTCTATAAGGTATTGGACTATACAGGAAAGAAAAATATTTTGGAAGTACGACCAAATTTTGAGCTCTTCTTCCGATGAGGGATGGCGATAGATTTGTACAAACCACAGCTCCAAGCATTATTCCCCGGCAACAAAGTGAAATTCTATCAAGCATATAATGCGTCTGAATGATTTTTTGCGTGTCAGGATTCTAATTTTACCGATGATATGTTGCTGTTCACCAATCATGGAGTATTTTATGAATTCATTCCGTTCGAAGAGTATGGAAAAGAAAATCCTAAAGTATGTACACTCGAAGACGTAGAGATAAACAAAGATTATGTAATAGTAATAACTAATAATTCTGGGCTCCGAAGATATATACTTGGTGATACTATTAAATTTACTACTTTACATCCATGGAGGATAAAGATTTCTGGAAGAACAAAATATTATATCGATGTAGTAGGTGAGTGTGTGACCTCTGATTATACCGATAAGGCCTTACTCGAAGCTTGCAAAAAGACTGATACCATAGCTACTGATTATATGCTTGCACCGATTACGTATTCTGGAGGAAGTATCAGAGGTGCGTATGAACGAGTAGTGGAGTTTACCAAAACACCACGCGACGAAGATGAATTCGCCAGAGTATTAGACAAAGAATTATGTAACATAAATTCATACTATTTCGATGAAAGATATGATACCAAGGTGCTTGGAGAGCCTGTAGTACATTGTGTAAGACAAGGGACTTTCTATACACGATTGAAAAACAAAAACAAGCTCGGTGGCCAACACAAAGTTCCCAAAGTTTCCAACGAAAGAAATAATATCGACGAAATACTTGTAATACTAGATAATGCTTAACAAGGTACGGACATATATACGACAGAGATGTATAAGGTTTTATTACTGGGCTTTCCCTGTACATGAGCTTTTTTACGATCAAAAAAAAACTATCTCCCATATTATTCAAAAATATAAGACGGTCGATTATACAAAGCAAGTGGTAGCTAAGGAATCAATGGGTGAATATACGAGAGGACTTCTTTCTTTGTTGATGGTAACAAAAACATTTAATTTTATTTTCGTAACCTATCTCAAAAATTTCATCTATCCAGAGATGCAAGAGGCAATAGATAATGCACAAGAGATACAAAGAGCAATATTAGCGTATATAATTACTACAACAACATCGACAGTATTTGGAAAGGCTCATAGATTCCACGATTTTTCTGATAATGTATATGTAGATTTTATTCATCATGTTCCTGTAGTCAATTACGATCAATACAAAGAATGGATAGAGCGTGCAAAGAAAGAACCGGATATTATTCGACCTGGAAAAATAAATAAATTTTCGGCATCAGCAGGTACGACAAGTAGGAAGAAACATATTCCCGTCACGGATGAATCTTTGGAATCTGTCAATAAAGCTGGATTGAGTACTTTTGCTGCATATGCAACCAAATATCCCAATACCCAAGCATTTTGATCATATGCCCGACCACTCGGGGGGACTATACAAGAACAACTTGAAGATGGAACTATCATCGGTGATGTATCGGCATTGATAATTTTGGAAAGAAGTCGTATGTTGCAGAAAAAATATAAATATCCGATGGAAGTATTTTTGGAACCAAATCGATATATCAAGAGAGATCTTTTTATTCAAAAACTTCACCCCCAAGAGCACACGATAATACTAGGCGTGACAAGCCGAATAAATGAAATATTACAATATATGAATACTAAGGCATCCAAAAAGTTTACAACATTTATTAGTAATCTTGAATTAATAGTACGATGATGAGTGAGTGCTAGACCCTACATCAACTATTTCAATAAGTTAGGAATCTCTCATATCTGAGTATATAATTCATCTGAGGGATATTTCGGATATCAAGATATTGTACATTATGAAAACGAGAAAGCACAAGCGCCATATCAGCTTCTCATTGATCATGGAGTGTTTTATGAATTTGTAGCATTTACTCCAGAAAATTTCGATCAAGGGCAATTGAAACCTACAGCCAAGATACTTCCGATGCGAGAGATCTCAGCACAAGACATAACAGATAAAACAAAATTTGCATTGATCATTACTACCAATAGTGGATTATTTCGTTACCTTATCGGTGATGTTATTCGTTTTGTCGATAAAGAACGGAGATTTGAAATCGTAGGTAGAACGAAGGAATGTATCAACATCAAGGGAGAAGAATTAATGGAAGATCATATCAATGGAGCACTACAGAAAATAAATACAATATATACATCTGATTTTTCATGATATACGGTCGGCCCTGATGATGAAGAAAATCCTCAATGTCACGAACGGATCATTGAAGGTGTTCTGCCAAAAAAATGTTCATTGGAAAAATTTACAAAACAACTTGATATATTTCTTCAAGAAGAAAATGCAGATTATGAATCAAAACGCAAAAATAATATCTTACTCAAACTGCCGCTCATCCATATCGTAGCTCCAGGGACATTTCACAAGTGGATAAAGATGCAGAATAAGTCACTGTGATGACAAACAAAAATACCCAAGCTCTCTTCCGAGAGAAAGATTATTGAAGAGGTAGTATCCATAGCTAAATAGGGCATTGAGTTTTCCTATATTGAATTGTGTAGTGAAAAATTTATACTATTTTCTATAAAACAAAAAAACAGCAGAGCCATGAAAAAAATAAAAATAATGAAATGGCTCGGTAATATATTTTCTCCTGTACTTATCCCTTTGTTGGTCCTTATAATTGTCGTATGTAAAATATTCTATTTTCTCTGGCCCTGGCTGAGATTAGATAGATTTTATATGCCGACCCACCACAAAAAGGATAGGAAAAAGAGAAGCATATATATTCCGAGATTTATACATCTGCCTAAGATGAAATTTAGGCATGCAAGCAAGGAGCTTGAATTTTCTTGTGGATGGAATGTGACGAAAATAGCATTGGATTATCTGGGTATTGAAGTCTCAGAATCCCAGTTGTATGAGATGACTGGCGACAAGAATATGGGAACCAGTCATTGGGAGATACAACAAGTCATAAATTACATTCTCAAACAGCAGTTGTGTCCTTGGCAAGCAAAAATATGTACACGCGTACGATTACAGGATCTGGAGGAATATCTTTCTAGATCATATCCTATTATTCTCCTCTTTCTTACTCCTTTCAAACAAGAAGGAATGGGACCAAATGCACATTATCATCATTTCGGATTACTCAAGACCATTGATTGGGGAACCAAGAAAATACAGATTCTAAGCCCCTCGGGTGCTGGAGTGTATCATGAAGAAGTACTTAATGATGCAGGTGTTGTAGAATTTAATATATCTGATTTTTTGCATATATTCTATGCTAGACCCAAATTTCTGATGAAAGTGGAATATCTTTCTACCAGGAATAAAGGCAACATACTCGTCGTTATACAAAATATCACTCATTGGATATATAATCTCTTCATACAGGTGACATTGATTGGCGCATATTGTCTCCGGATAATTAATCCTGGAACCATTGTGCTTATTGAGCCAATAAACAAAATATGAATGCTGCCCGACGATATTTCGTTCGGGTTTTTTTATCAATTGAAATAAAAAAAAGTCTTCAAATACAGAAGACCTTATTCATCTTATAGATTTGCACGTACATTGGGATCAAAAACTAGTGCTTTCATGGTCAAAAAAGCATCTAACTCTTTCTGGGTGTTTGGAATCCCTTTTTCTAAGCAAGTTTTTTGTTGATCAAACAATTCAGCTAAAAGATAGATATCCAAGGAATAGACGGGATAGGTATCTATAGCAATTTCTTCATACGGATTGGGTAAGAAAGGATCCCAAATTTCACGAAACGTAGGAATATTTGTGGGAAAGCCACCAGCAGTCAAAATCAAGATTTTACGTTCCTTGTGATTGTGCTGGAGTTCTGTCTCTCTTACGAGACCGATTTCAAAGCAATCGTCTGCTTCTTCAATGACAACAAATCTGTTTTTAGTGATTTGGTTAATGGGCAATCTAATGACATTCATGGTATTCATATATTCTTTTTATTTTTTTTCTTATATTGTTTAGCGAAAAAATTTCAATAAAAAATCATATGTACTTGATAGCCTAGACTAAATATCTATACACTAAAAAAACGTAATTTGAACTTTGTAATTTACACGAAAATGTATGTAATGAATAGTAATAGATTATAAATAATTACGTGAAGCTAATTACATCTGCTGAGGCAGATAAATTACACCCAAGTAAATTACTTTTATATTATAAAAGAAATCATGAAAAACATCCAAAATGTAGATCAACAGATATATGATGCGATTCTCACTGAACAGAAAAGACAGTCAGAGGGGATGGAGCTTATTGCAAGCGAGAACTATCAATCTCCAGCCGTCCTTGAAGCACAATCTTCGGTATTTGCCAACAAATATTCTGAATGATTTCCCGGTCGTAGATATTATGGAGGACAGGAAAATACTGATATCATCGAACAACTCGCTATCGATAGAGCAAAAGAGATCTTTCATGCAGACCATGCAAACGTACAAGCATTATCATGAGCAGCAGCAAATTTATGTGTATATTCAGCGCTTATGAATCCTGGAGATACGATTCTCGGAATGGACCTCACGCACGGATGACACCTGACCCATGGGGCTCCAGTGACTTTTTTTTCTAAAGTATTCAACTTTATGAGATATAAGACAAAAGCTGATGGAACCGTTGATTTTGATCAAGTACGTGCATTGGCTCATGAATATAAACCCAAGATAATTCTTGCAGGATTTTCTGCATATCCGAGAGAACTCGATTATGAAAAATTTGTAGAAATAGCAAAAGAAGTTTGAGCTATCGCGTTTGCTGATGTATCACACATCTGATGATTTATCGCTGCATGACTCCTAAAAAATCCATTGGACTACGGATTTCATGTCATGATGACAACGACACACAAGTCACTTCGTGGTCCTAGAGGTGCATTGATTCTCAGTAAATGAATCGTTTCCAATCCCCTCAAAAAACCTGAAGACACGATAGAAAATATTCCGACAAGAATCGATAGAGCAGTATTCCCTGGTATGCAATGATGACCACACATGAACACTATCGCGGCTATCGCGGTTGCATTACACGAAGCAGCTACACCAGCATTCAAATCGTATGCTGAGCAAGCACTCAAAAACGCACAAGTATTAGCTTCAGAGTTAACAGATCGTGGATACAAATTAGTAACATGATGAACAGACAATCATATGGTAATTGTAGATTTCAGCGGTACGGAGTTGGACGGATCTGTGGCAGAAAAAACATTAGATAAAATCTGAATTTCAACCTCCAAATCCACTATACCTGACGATCTCAATCCACCATTTAGACCATCAGGACTTCGTATCGGTCTACCAGCCATGACGACCAGAGGAGTAAAAGAAGAAGAGGTAAAAAAAATCGTTGAGTATATGGATGAATCATTCAAAAACAAAGATAATGAAGAAGTCTTAGCAGAACTAAGAAATAAGGTCAAAGAAATTAGTTTATCCTTTCCAGTTCCTGGTTTATAAAAAATATATATTGCTATTTCTCTAAAAATATATATAAAATACATTCCCTTTATCGGGAATGTTCTTTGACATACTGAATTTTCAGTGGTCTTCTTTCAAGTGCATTATGCAAGGCACGCCCTCGATTTCAGATGTTTCAGGTGGAATAGGCTCCCATCTGCAATTTTCCGACCGACACTTGGAAGTAAGGACAATACGGGCAACGCTAATCGGCCCGATTTTGATTATCATTATTATGGCGGGAAATCCGCACTTGGCAGTAATTATACTAGCCAAAACATGAAGGAGTAGTGTTCATCTATGGTTTCCATAGCTCTCAACCTACTCCTTTTTCCATATAAAAAATAGACTTGACATTTACATTAAAATAAATATAAGAATGATACACAATTACTTAACCAAATAGTGTTAACAAAAAAAACCATGATCAGAGGATCTCCGAACACTCTCCTTAAAGGGAATGCATTGATCTGTATGAAACATTAACCGGCCCGGCCACTCCAAACTGCTAAGAACGCAGACGGGAGTATGCCCAAAACACCGTGTATCATGAAAAACACATTAAATGGGCGATCGCCGCCCCAAAACAAAAGCGACAACACAAATGTTTAATAAACGAAAAAGTATGCTAAAACACAAGTACCGGCACGTGGGGCTGACGGCTCCATCCAGGCAAACCACTCAGGACATGTTCTGAGCGAGGGTTATGAAAGGTTTCCCTCAGGATATGCATAAAAAAACTCTTTTATGACTCTTTAGAAGATAGAGTTAGTAGTCCGTTGCCAAATAAGCCTTAGGGACAATAAAAAATCTTCGCCGTCACATGGAAGAGATATCTACAAAGAGATGATCTTTGAATGATATCCATAGTACAACATGCTATGAAGTTGTGAGTCTAGAGGAAGCAGAGCCTCCAGATGGTCAGACCATCATAAGAACAAAATCAGAAAAAACATTCATTAAAAGGCCCGGAAATTCCGGGCCTTACCTTTATTTCCAAAAAACAGAAATCATTCAGTATTGAAAGCAAACCGTAAATATCTATAAAAATATAAAGCTTTATTTCTTGCAAAAGGATGAAGGCAAAATCATATATAGCAAAATGTATCAAAAGAATAGAATCTAGAAATGATGTGGTCTGGAATGTTTATCCTTTACATTACAAAGCATGAACATTTGAATTACTCAGAATACAATCAAAAAAGATTACCTCCAAAGATAAAGTCATTCTCATTACATCCTGAATACATGGTGAAGAGATTGCTGGACCACTGTCATTACTTACATATTTCAATAGAATTATAGATTTTATTCATCATCACGGATACAAAGTCATTATCTATCCACTCACCAATCCTTCAGGATTTGAACACGGAACAAGAATGAATATTGACGATGATTCTTGAGACAGTGGGAATAATGATTTTCTTCGTTATCTCTTACCCAATGGAAATATCGTTGATGAACTATGAGATAAAAAAGAATACACCAAACGATATCGATCAAACGACCCTCTACTCAAATTGAAGCTACCCGTAGAAACTACCATGCTTACTACACTTATTAAACAGGATGTATACAATCATATCATGATAAGTGTAGATTTTCACCAAGATTATATAAAAAAAGAACGTTGAATCTGTACATATCACTACGCTTTTGGCGATCTTGATCTCTATACTCCTATCATTCATGAACTTGCAAAATATATTCCATTACTTTCAAATAGTATGATAAATAGCTGATTTATGGTACGAAAACATACGCTAACCAACGATTATGGCTTTATTGTAAGACACGATGGCAGTATTACTGATCTCATGTGGAGACTTGGTGTACCGTATACCGTAGCAGTAGAGACAACAGGACAAACGCCATTGACACTTGCAAAAAAAATTAATCGACTCTGGATCAAATGACTGGTTTTACTTCTTGATCAAGATACACCATGCTGACAAAAAAAACATTCTTCATCAAAACATGAGCCAAAAAAGAAAAGGTGCTAGCACATATTTTGGAGTTTCCCAATTTCATCCAGCCAAATGATTTTGCATGTGGGGTAGCCTGAGTGCTTTCCGTATTGTGGTATTATGGAGAGGAAGATCTCAGAGAATGTGAGCTAGAAAAATTACTTAAAACAACAAAAAAAGAGTGAACAGAAACGAAAAATATTATACGTTTTTTTCAAACAAAAAAATTTACGGTTGATGCACGTCAGATGACCATTAAAGATCTAGAAACGTATATCGATAAAGAAATACCTATCATTGTCTCTCTCCAGGCACGAAGTACAAAAAAAACTGATTATAAAAATATACGGAATGAAGGACATAATGTGACAGTCATTGGATATACCATGAAGTATATCTTTTTTGCTGATCCCGTTACTCAACGTACGTGTTATCTACCCAAGGCAGAATTTATAGTAAGGCGACATGAACAGGAAGATCGTACATTATACAATAATTTTGGTGTGGCAGTATATGGTAAGAAACCAGTATATAATCCACTGATACTTGAAAAAATTATGTAAGTAGACTATCTATACGATCCGATAATTTTTATTATGAATGTATTTCAGCTTATTGTTTATACTATTACAGCTGGATATTTTTTTGTAAATATATACAAGCGTATGCAGCAAAGAGAACTTAGATTTTAAAATTTAAAATTTAAAATTATCATAGGTATGAAATTCAAAATTTTGATGAGTATAATATTCGTGGTAGGAATATTTTCCTTGTGAGTGAAATCAGAGGCATATCTTTTTGGTATGAAATCATGGGACAATAGCATAGAAAATATCCAGGAGATCCAGAGTGAATATAATCTGGATTTGCCCATTGTTTCGTTTATTTTTGATCCACGAGGTCCTCATGTAGAGAAAATAATCTCTGGTCTCAACCAACAACTTGGCGAAGATAAAATCTATCATATTTCGATTTCACCAAATATGTTTACCGCAGCAGAGGTTGCTGCTGGCAAATTTGATACAGAATATACCCAATTTTTTCATGACGTAAAACAAAATAATCTCAGGGTGATTTTCCGTACGATGCACGAAATGAATGGGTGACGATATCCACGAAGTTCAAATCCTTATCGATTCAAAAAAGCATGGATTCATGTACGAAAACTCTCGAGAGCAGAATGACTCGATCAGTCAAATATTCTTTTTGATATGTCCGTCAACGCACGGGATTTGCCGGCAAAAGGCGGTAAACCAAAACAAACGGCAACATTTATCCAATGTCAGCCAAGTTTTAAAGAAAAATTAAAATGTCCTACCTTTGAAGATTATTATCCTGGCGATACATATGTCGATCTGATGGGAGTTACGTTTTACAATCGAGGAAAGGGAAACGGTAACAGACGATGGGGAACTCCCGACCAGATTGTGAATGCTGCAGGACGAAAGACATTAGATAGACTAAAAACCTTTAATAAACCGATTTTTGTGGATGAAGTAGGAACCACAGCGGTCAACTATACTTGAGCATACAATTATGATAAATCCCTTGAAGTATACGCGAACAATTCGACATTAAAAAATGCTCGGCTACTTCAGCTCAAGGATTTTCTCCTCAGAGAAACTAGTATTGTAGGGGCGATTTATTTCAATGTGGATCTGACGAATGGTTTGAAAAATCGAACAATAGGAGAATTAGATTGGTCCGTGATAGATTTTCAGTCACATAAATTCTACGATAAAATACTCGATATCTACAATGCAGGTAAGCCAAACGAGACCAATGCACTCTACTATCTTTTCAATATCAAACGTGTAACGCTCAACGATAAAACATATTTTATACCATCTGACTATGCAAAACCCGTGAAAGATCTCTATTCCTTTACGACAACCTACCTCACAGGACTCAACGACCAACTCAATTTTCTTGATCAGACAAAAGCAAACTGAACGCTCAGTAATAAATATAAAAGATTCAAAAAATCAGATCTCGATGCTATCGTAGATGCTACCAAGAAGTTTTTTCAGTAAGAAATTAAATTAATGCCTGTTGAGCAACAGGAGCTATATTTTTAGCTGTGATATTTCTATTTTTACAGTATTTAGAATTTAATCGGTTTGATAAGACTTTTGCTCCTTTACTTGCATTACAAGAACAACAACATAATGCAATATTTTCTCTAGTGATAATTGTTGCATCATTTATAATATGTTCCCAAGTTGCTTTGTTTTTCCTTGATTCTATATCAAATTTTATTCAACAATAGATACAATTTTTATCTCTATTGCATATTTCATTTTCAAGCCAATTAGGAATATTCCATTTATTCATGTTGATTATTTTATGTTTGTATAAAAATCAAAATCAAAAAAATGTCTTTTTTTATTCTCCCAAATATAACCAATTAGTCCTTTTTCACATTTATCAATAGGAATTGCATTACTGTTTTGTAGTTCAGCCAAATGGCCAAAAAAAATTGAAAAATTATTTTTATCAAATTGAATTGCCATCCAACAGGCAGTAGCGTTGTATTTTATTTCAGATTTTCTTGCTTTTTCATAGGCATTAGTTCAAAGATTATATCTTGAATTGATTTTCCCATTTTTCTGAAATTTGTTTCTAGCTTTTACACTAATAATATAGGTTTTCCCATCTTTCTCGCATTTTAAATCTGCAAATGGCTCATTTAAATGACCATCATTAAGGTTTTGTATCTTATCAAAATGTTTATCAACTAAAGCTTTTATTGCAAAAAGTTCACCGAGTTCGCCTAATGATTTTTTTCTTGCTGCTTCTTTCTGATTTATATTATCTAAAGAATTTAGCATCTATTTTGTTTTGAAAATTTAAATATTTATTTTACACCAAACTTACTATCTCAAACAACTCAAGCAATACTTGATCTTCAGTCAATCCAGCCAACTTAGCCTGATAGTTTAAAATAATTCTATGTCTAAGGACTGGTAATGCAACTTTCTGGACATCTTCATGAGTAACATAGGTTCTTCCAGTTGCTAAGGCTACTGCCTTACTTGCCTGCATAAGACCTATAGAACCTCTCGGCGATGTTCCGTATAATATATGCTCGTGTTCTTTTCTCGTTATACTTGTTAGCTTGGTAATATAGTGTTTGATCTCATCAGAGATAGTTATGTCGTCGATCTCTTTTTTAATGGCTGCTAATTCACTATGAGAGACCACACTCTTTATTTTGGTCAAATCTTCTTTTTCCATGGTATCGAGAATTTTCTTTTCGTCTGCCAGACTTGGATAACTTACCAAAACCTTAAATAAAAATCTATCAATCTGAGCTTCGGGGAGGGGGTACGTTCATTCTTGTTCTATCGGATTTTGTGTTGCTAAGACAAAGAATGGGTCAGGGAGTTTATGAGTTATTCCACCTATCGTCACTTGATGTTCTTGCATTGCTTCCAGGAGTGCCGACTGTACTTTCGGGGTTGCTCTATTGATTTCATCTGCGAGAATTATATTCGCCATAATTGGCCCCATTTTCGTATCAAATTCTTGTGATTTCGCATTATATATTTCTCCACCAAGAATATCTGCAGGCAAAAGATCAGGGGTGAATTGGATTCTTTTGAAGTCTAATCCAAGGAGCTGGGAAAAGATATGAATAGTTTTTGTTTTAGCTAGACCAGGAAATCCTTCAACCAAAACATGTCCACCACAGAGGATATTGATCATGATAGCATTGATGAGACCATCCATTCATATAATATGCGTATGCACCACTTCTTTGAGATGTTTCAACTCTTTATGATGAAATTCAATATGCTCGAGTCCTTCCTCGAAATATTTCGTATCTATAGTGTGATGATGATCCGGAGATTTTTGTTCTTTTTTCAAGAAATTAAATATGTTCTTGCTATCATCCTTAAAAAACATCCAAAGGACAACAACCACAATTGTAACTACCAAAATCAATAAAATAATAAGCGTTCGCATGTATACAAAAATAATGATAAATACGACTATACTATGTATCTTATCTGTAATATCAACAAAAATCATTGCTAGTGTTATCCTGAGCATAACGAAGGATATAGTAAATACATATATTCTTCATTTCATTCAGAATGAAAAAGACATTTTATAGTAATCTTGGATGCACTATTTTATTTATAATATGCTTTCAGCTTTGAGCTTCAAGCTTTTGGCTAGTTTAGTAGTGGAATTTGTACATTCTCCTTCAAAAATATGTTTCAATGTTTCGGATTGAAAAATGGATATTTCGAACACTAAAATTTTGTAAAAGTTTTGGATGAGAGAATTATGCCGAGGCATAAATTCCCATTTCGGGAATTTGTTTATAAATTCACCAGAATTTGTTTATAAATTTTCTTCGGAAATTTGCATTTTTTACAATTCCGGCTATACTTAGTAAGATGACTAAAAAGCTTTACATCACCATGTAGTCATTTAATCATTTAGTCGTTTAAGCGCTATAGTATGAATACTTTATGAACAGCAGCGTCAACAGCCAAAGAAACATTTCGAGACTTTATTACAAGGATGTATGCAAATCCTTTTGTTTCCAAGATAATTGCTATTGTTTTAGCAATTGTATTGAGTTTCGTTCTTTTGTCGGTTTCCAAAATTCTTGCAAATTATATCAAAAATAAAATTACCAAAAGTTTTGTTCTCAAGTGAAATAAAGACGTAGAAAATGTGTCAGCGTTATTAGGAGATATTATCTTTTATGCACTTGCTATGTTTTCTCTGTTTATAAGTTTCAGTATCGTTGGTATCCAGGTAGGACTTATTCTTTGAGGTATTTCTATTGGTGTAGGATTTGCATTTAGACAAACGCTCACCAATCTTATCTCTGGTATTATGATCTATACAACCAAAGAATATCAGCCAGGAAGTATAGTTTCCGTAAAATTACCTGGAGGAGAAGTGACGGGAAAAATAGAAGAAATTGACATGAAAAATATCATTATGAGATCTTTTGATTTCAAAAGAGTAGTGATTCCAAATTCTAAATTTGTAAGATCAGTCATCAGAACATATAGTTTAGAGTCCGTATTAAAACTCGATATTGAACTCAATGTAGATATCAATTTAGATATAGAAAAGATAATTGATCTGACCCTTATCAAGACCAATTCCTATGATTTCGTTATATATAAAGAATATACACAGGTACTTATAGAGAGTTTTGATCAGAAAGTATGTAAGTTTAAAGTAAGCTTTTGTTTTAATCCAAATGCTGGTATCCCAACCGATGTCATGAAATCTAAAGTACAAGCAGGATTAATCCAAGAATATAAAAAAATGATCGTACAGAAACCAACCACATAAAAATAGTCATTCTATATATCGTTGGAGAATGATAATAAATTATTAGACGAGAAGAGATTCTAGTTTTTTCCTACCAATAAAAATTGCAATTTGCTCCGTGTTACATATAGTAGTGTAAACAACTATTTATCATTTCGCTTTGCTTATGATCGCATTTTCTATCGGCTCAGTCAATATTTATCGATACGGGATATTTTACTTTGTAGCATTCTTGGCGGGATACATCTTTTTCCATCGAATTGCAAAAAAAAATATATTCTGAACTAAATTCCCTGGTGTACAAAAATTTCTCCAACACAATATCGATGATCTCATGCTTTGCATATTTTTTGGCGTACTTATTTGATGAAGACTAGGTCACGTAATCATCTATGACTTTCCGTATTATTGGTCGCACCCGGGTGATATATTTCAAATACGGAGATGATGAATGTCATTTATCGGATGAATGATTGGTGTTACTATGGCGTTGGCTGGTCTTGCACGAAAGAAAAAACTTAAACTCAAAGAGATAGCACTTCTGTTTGATATTATTCTTGCTATAGTACCTTTTGGTATTATGGTATGAAGAATAGGAAATTTTCTCAATCAAGAACTCTATGGTGTTGTAGTTTCAAATCGATTGCCACGTCTTTGATATCCAGTATTTTCTTTGCTTAATGATCTCCATATCTTCCATGTTTACCCACAGATAGATAATCAGTTGAGAGTGAATACCAATTTTCTCGCAAGTTTTTTCGAAGGATTCCTCTTATTAGTCATCACCATGAGTATTATTCGCACCCGGGTGAAGACAAAAGCACCGCAACCAGGAAAAATAGTCGCTGTATTTTTGATAGGATATAGTTTCATTAGATTCATGCTAGAATATCTGAGAGCTGATGCTCAGTTAGAATTCCACGGACGATTCAGTGTCTCTCAGTGGTTTTTTATAGGATTCTTTATAGTGGGTGTAATGATGTTGATGTTTAGAAAAAAGCTAAAATAAATCTTAGCTTTTTAGCGAATAAATCCCCAATTCGCATCAGCAGATTCCCTTTGACTTCGCAAGGGACAAGCCTCCCCCTTTTTCAATGGGGTCATTGGCCACTAAAGTTCTCCTTGAAAAATGAGATACCCCGCGGACAGCGGGGAGAGGATTTATTAAAAAAAATTTATTGTAAAAAAGACGCCAGAAATGGCGTCTTTTTTAGTATATAATTTATACTTATTTTATTTCATAGACTACTTGAACATCTACGGTCACTTCAGTCTGTCCAGGTGAAAGTGCTGGAGTGCTTGGTGCATTTGTACTTGCTCATACAGCCATATTAACTTTATCGTACATGATAGGCCCTGGAGTATAGGAGATATTGTTATCGGTTATCATAACTGGTTTACCAAGCATAACTCCGCCGGCTTTGGCTAATTGTTCAGCTTTTGCTTTTGCATCAGCGAATGCATTATCACGGGCTCATTGCATAGATGCATTTTTGTCCTTGAGATCGAAATACGTGTTGTCTACGTTCACTGCACCTATTGCTCAGATTTTATCTACGATATCAGCACCTTTCTGTCAGAAATTATCTCCACTGACTTTTATGGTGATGCTTTGTGTAGCTCTGTATCATAATAATTTTCTTCAGCTCGCATTACTTCGATCATATTCCGGATAGACATTCACATTTGCAGTCTGGATATCTTTCTGTGCGATGCTTGCTGCATTGAGTATGTCATTCACTTTAGTGACTTTCTGGTTAGCTTGTTTCTGTGCTAGTTCTGTAGTAGCGGCAAGCTCAGAAATAGAGACATTGATGACCAACATATCGGGCGCTACAGAAGCTTTTCCTTCTCCCATTACCGAGATAGTATTTGTTATTCCCTGGGAAGATTGTTGATTATTTTTATTGGATTGAACCATAGCATTTCCCACAAAAAATGTAGTGAGTGCCAAAATCAGTGCTGCTCACAAAAGAAAAAGTCAGTTAATGGTTTGTTTTTGCATGATTATTTTTTTAAATAATAAAATTACTTATTCTAAATATACTTGAATGCTGTAGGATAATCAAGCTGATTTTCTTGAACTTTTAAACTATATCATTATTCTGAATTCTGAATTTTACATTCTGAATTTCACAATATGACTACCCGAAAAGAGATTGCTGATACAATATTTCCTGAAGTTACCGAGACTATCGAGGATTTAGAAAAAAAATATCCACCAAGAGCAAATCCTATCTGTTCGCGTTTTGCACCAAGCCCGACTTGATTTTTACATATAGGAGGAGTAAGTGCGTTTTTTACAGAACGAAAATTTGCTAAACAAAACAAGGGCACATTCTTCTTGAGAATAGAAGATACTGATCAAAAGAGAGAAGTAGCAGGAGTAGTAAATCTGATTATCAATTACATGAAAATGTTTGGTATCCAGATAGACGAATGACCTATTTGAGAAAATAATAGCGATATAGGAAACTACTGACCGTATACCCAGTCGCAAAGAAAAGATATGTACAAGGTGTTTGCAAAGTATCTTATAGAAAATTGATTAGCCTATCCATGCTGGATGACACAGGAAGAATTGGAAGTTATTCGTACACAACAGACAAGAACAAAAGTAACTCCAGGTATTTACGGTAACTATTCCGTTCGAAGAAATAAATCACCAGAAGAAATTTTAGAAAAATTAGCTACCGCCAAAGATTACGTTATTAGATTTCGTTCTCCAGGTGAGCTAGGAAAGAGGATAATTTTTGAAGATCTCATAAAAGGAAGTATAGAAACGATGGAAAATATTAATGATATCGTTCTTATTAAATCTGATGCATTACCGACCTATCATCTTGCACATGTCGTTGATGACCACCTGATGAGGGTATCTCATGTTATTAGAGGCGAAGAACGACTCGCTTCGGTGCCCTTGCATATACAACTTTTCACCGCTTTTTGACTAGCATATCCAAAATATTGTCATCCTGCATCATTGCTCAAACTCGATAACGGAAATAAAAGAAAACTTTCCAAAAGACATGACCCAGAAGCAGATATCTGATTTTTTTTCGAGAACGGATATGCAAGCCAATGAATTATCGAATATCTTTTGACTATCATAGATCCAAGTTTTGAAGAACGACAAAAGGCAAATCTTGAAAAGAATTATCTCGATTTCGATATTGTACTTGAAAAGATGGGAAAATCTGGAGCGCTGTTTGATTTTGTAAAACTCCAGAGCGTAAACAACAATTATTTATCCAGAATTTCAACTGATGAACTGTATGATCAAAGCTTAAATCGAGCGTTGAAATATAGACCAGAATTGGCAAAAAACATGCAAACAGATATCGCTTACGTAAAAGCTGCTATTAATATTGAACGTCATACCGCAAAAGATCCGAAGAGATTTACTACCTATGTTGACGTAGAAACCCAATTGAAATTTTTCTTCGACGACGAACGAACGAAACTGAATGAAAATATTGAAACGTTGAAAGTGGGCAATGTGATAGCTGATAAAGTATTAATGAGAAAATTTGTCGATGAATATATTCAAATATTGAAATTAGATACGACCGTAGAAGAGCGGTTCGCTCAGCTGAAAGAAATCTGAAAAAAATATAGTTTCGCAACAAATAATGCAGAATTTAAAGAATGATGATATGTTGGTAAAACTTGAGATCTAGCTATGTTTCTCAGAATTCAACTCTGTTGCGCAACTCAAACGCCAGACCTGTTTTCCGTGATGCAGGTGATGGGTAAAGAAAGAGTGATGAAGAGACTTTTAACTATATAATATATATAGAAAACAAGATAAAAATGACCTTCTGGAAAGGGGTCATTTTTTTGCAAAAAAAATAATTCTGGGTATAATTGTACTATGAGGATATTTTAGATTATTATACTGTCATCATGGATGCAAACTTACTTATTACCCTCCAAAACTATGGCCTTTCGGAAAAAGAAGCGAGAGTATATCTCACGGTTTTGGAATTGGGAACTTCTATCGCTAGTACTATCGCCAGACGTGCAGAACTCAATAGAGTGACTGTATATACTATCCTCGAAGATCTCAAAAGAGATGGGATTGTAAATGAGACGACCAAAGAGGGGATAAAATATTATAGCGTGATCAGTCCAGATATTTTATTGAGACAGTTGGAACAAAAGTATGAGAGTTTCAAAGAAAAAGTACCTGAACTTTTAGCTTTGGCAGAAAAGTATGGAAACAAAATAAAGGTTCAATTTTTTGAATGATTGGAGGGGATAGTAAAGATGTATAACGATTTGTTGACATCAAATACGGAACCTATCCATTCATTTTTGTGACTATCAGATATGCACCCAACACTAAAGAAACGTTTATTTGAAGGGTTTGTCCCTCAAAGGATAAAATTGAAGATACCAGCAAAAGTCATTGTGAGTGATCAAGTAGCAAATCATGAATACAAAAAAATGGATAAGAAATCAGTCAAGGAAACTCATGTCATTAAGTGAGATCTTTTTTCATTGTATGGAGAGATTAATATCTATGGAGAGAATAGAGTTATGATAGCCATGTTCAATGATCAGGAGATGTCTTGAGTTATTATTCACAGCAAAACCATGCACGATAGCATGAAAAGTATTTTTAATTTGGTTTGGAAAATAAAGTAAATAGATGGTAAAAATAGGAAAACTCATAGATAAGGTTATATGAATGAGAGAAAACAAATGAGTTTCTTATAATCTTTTCAAAACAAAAAAGAATTTTACGATAGAATTAGTCGATGCATTGAATTATACATGGTTACCAACAGAAGAATACGAAATGTTCTTGATAGATTCAAGATATCCCAATAAAGGATTACAATGTTTTTTTGCCTATTTCAAAGATCATGAAAAAAATGAACATATGAAAGAAACAATAACCATAGAAGAATTTGAAAAATATTTCGATGAAATGATAAGGGCATATGCAACAAAAATTATCGATACATTCTTGGAAAATAAAGATACATCCAAAACATATGAAAGTTTTCATATATATCTTTTAAGAGAAAAGTCGTTTATTCTGGATGTGATATCAAATGTAAAAATAAGAACTATGTATGAAAAAATATATCAAGAATACCTTAAATTACATAATAAAAATGAGTTTGGGTTGGAATTTAAACATATTGATGAACAATTGGGAAAAATGAATTCATGGAATGGTATATGAGATGGTAGTTTTCTGTATAGTCGGAGTACTACAAAAAGCAGTGGTATAGGAAAATATAACAATGCTGTCGAAAATAAAACATATAAGGATATCAAGCCAACAGAAAACATATTGTACGAATCTATCTTATCAGAAAAAAATATAGAATATGCATATACAGTTATCAACAAATCTAAAACGATTGTGGAAATATGACCAGGAGGAGTAACTAAATTATTAGACAATTTAAAGATGCTTTGCTGAGATAGAACACAATTGGAACGGTTCTTAAAAAATAAGAAAATAAAATTGTTGGATGTGGCAGCAGAATGATATGTGGGAATAAAAAATCAATTGAATGAAATAGTTGATAATGTATCAGAAGGTGTAGAAGGGGATATGACGGATTCAGAGAGTCTTGCTTATCAGAGCGATCAGTCGTGTTATTTTATGTTTGGTGGTACTATAGGTAATTTTACTCTAGACGAAATAGAAAAGATATTAGGAAACATGAAGTCAAGGGATCCATTGAAAAGCTCTTATGTCTTCATGACATATTTTACAGCACCCAATAAAGAGAAACTCACAGAAGAAGAATATAATAATGCTGTCGCAAGGGTAGAGGCAATGTATGGGGGGTGAGACAAAAATAATCCACAATATAATCCTGCTATGGAAGATTTTATATTGTCGTGATTTGAAGCATTGGGAATATCTAGGTATACTACAAATGAAAAAACACCACAAATTGAATATGCAGTAAAATATGAAGAAGCAAGCGGACATACCCCAGCAAGGATAAAATTATGAGTTAAGGTGCTTAGTGAAATTAATATAAAAACAACAACAGGAAAAACATTTTACAAAAGAGCTGGAGAGTATATCTGGTGAGTGCAATCATCTAGATTTACAGAAGAAGAATTTAAGCAATTAGCTAAAAAATCATGATACGATATGCCTATCGGAGTAGATGATAATTGAGTCGGAGTAGCGGTGCTCAAAAGTAAACTATGAATCAATGATAAATATAAAAAAACAAGGAATATTGTCTGATGAATACTTATATGATCGATGCTTTTGGGGTGATGAATGATGGCAAAAAACATTCTTCATAAAAAAGAAACACAAAAACAACAAAATAGAATAGACAATGAATTTGCAAGCAATCAAAAGATTTCTTTTTATGGAAATGATCATGGGTATTATGAACTCAAAACAGAGGCAGAGAAAATAAAATATATAAACACGGTGACAGATAATGTCTTTGCAAATATTTCCATACGTTATAATACACAGACAGACGAATCGGAGGTAAAGAAATTAATCAGATTATATATCAAAGATAAGGGAATACTTTGAAGATTTTCAAATACAAACAATTATAAATATACCATCTTTGATATAGCCGATGAATGTGCAAAAAAGTATGGCGATATATTTATAGAGAAGGGTATCAATATCATGCCATATGATCATATCAAAGAGTATGAGGGCTATTTCAATGATCTCATTCTCGATTCAACTATGACAAATCAAAATGTTGTGCAGATACAAAAATCATCAACAACAAGTTTGCGAAATGGATATGTTATTTCTCCTATAAACGAATCGCTGTATTATGATATTCAGTTGGAATGTGTAAAGAACTGAATTAAAAGGGAGATAATAGAAAGAAAGACAATTCAGGTGGAAAGTGGAGATGATGTTCGCATCAAAACATATATTGGTCAAAGTACAAATATAAAATCTTACTCTGTCAAAGACGGATATTTATATGTCAAAGAGTGGGTAGAACGTCCATATAAGTATGTGATTGCAACAAGCAAGGATGGTGAGACAAGAAAAGAAGTGGATCCTATGATCATAGCATATGATTATTTTTATCAGAATAGACCAATAATCAATGAAGTATACAAAAAATTCTGAGCCATATATCGGAATCAATCAGGAAACTATAATCGAGAAGATAATAGTACATATTGGCGAGTAAAGGATTCCATAAGGAAATTGATTATACGTGATATGTTGAAAACCTGAATGTTGGATAGGTTACCAAAAAATAATAAGATGATTATATCATATCTTCAATGATTCGTCAAAAGAAATGCAATTATTCTACCGAAGGAATGAATTTCTCTAAATCCTTATGATGATTATCAAAAAAAATATACAGAAGCACTGGAGAATACATCTAAAGTCCAGGGCAACGAAATCCCCACTCAAATTTCTTATGAAGAAAGACAGAAATATGATTTTCATTATATAGGAAAATTTTATACGGAGATAGGAGAGGAATATGATGTAGCAGAAATGACTATAGCAGGGGTAAAATATCTCTATGCAAGAAATGTCGCTGAAGACAAAGATACCTATCACACAGAAGAATGATTGGATATTAAAATATTGAATTATTATTTTTCACGTGGAAAAGAAGTTGTTTAATCATACAAGAAAACACAGAAGATAACAAAGGAAACTTCTGATGGCATAGTTAAGAATATACATGTTCAGCCCAATAATTTTGTGAATTCAATCCACACCAAAAAACCAGACTCGAGATCAAAAGGATTTAATCCATGATTAGTAAAAAGGTAGAGAAGAAATCTGGTACAAGTTTTTATTTATAGAATAGATGAAGTCTATGAAGAATATGATTCAGGGAAATATAGAATGTAAAGAATGTGATAAGATATTCGAGAATATCACAGATATTTCATTAAGTAAAAATATAGCGCCCTTTTCTACTGACATAGAAACAGTAATAGCATCAGCAAAACAACAACATAAAGATGAATGTGAACAACTGGGAGATGGCAGTATTGGCCCATTTACGCGTACTGTAGTTATGAATCTACCGATAAAAGTATATACTCAGGAAGGTAATAATATTGATATGAATTGTAAAATATGGTCCAGGACTATGCAAAATTTGATAAATGATGATGTCATACAAAATATTCGTTCATCCTGATCAGTGGGTCTTTTGGATATAGATTTCGAGTTCAATATGTGATCCACAGAATATTCAGAATATCATTTTTCCGATGCTGATTTTTTCAAGAATCTTAAACAACATACCATTAGATTCATCAAAGAAAATCCACAGATAGAAAAAGCGATGGTGGATAATTACTGTGATTGATTATCAGCTACATTATGATATATGAAGAGTAGGGAACCAATTATTGATCAGTGGGAAAAGACCACAAGAGATTTATTTATATCATTGGGTATGCCAAAAAATTTTGTCCTACAAAAGCACAATAGGGTAGTCCCAGATACTATCATTTTTGGTACCTATGGACCAAAGTGGAGGGAGCTCCTTCCATCTAAACAAAAAAAAACATTTGAAAGGTTATTGGATATAGGGCATGAATTGAAGTGATTTGATGCGGCACAAGTAACGAAAAGATATATCGAAGATATGAAAAAAAATAGTGAAGATCTCCAACAGATGGTATCGGATATCAAAGAGGGCAAAAAGGAAATCTGATTGGATTCTAAATTTTTCTATTTGGATAATGGCGATAATCTCTATGATGAGGTAATAGAAAAGAGTAAGTATAATGAATATTATAAAGCCGAATTAGATTTGATACAAGAAAATAAGGAAAGAATCTCCCCATATCTTAGAAGTAAATATATAGGGTTATGATGTGGAAACGGAAAAAAAGATTGTAGTATGATTTCAGAAAATATAGATACGGGTAGTAGCATACCATTTCAACCATCTTCCTGATGAGGAATATCAAAAGTGATATTTATAGATAGTAGTCTGAGATCACTTTCCAAAGCTGAAAAACTTATAAGTAACAATAAGGGAGAGCGGTGAGTATCGCTGTGATCAACAACGATAATGTTTTCTCAGGAATGGATAGATACTTTGCTTCAAACCAATGAGATGAAGACGTTGACATCGGTAACACACAATCCCAAAGAATCATTACTCAATATCCCTGATATCAGAGAGTCATCAAATATGTTTGCAATTTTTGGAGGAACGTTTTGAAATTTTGAAACATATAGACCAACATTCCTGAAACAGATGGATGAACTTATGAATCAGGGTGATATATTGTGTATATCTCTCTTTAATCCACCTAAGACAGGAGAGGAGAAGAAAAAAATCATCCGTATGTATGATACGCCTGAGATCTATGCTTTCATGAAAAACTTTTTTATCAAACTGGGAATTCCAGAAGAAAATATATATATCAGTGTGTGGTATGATGAAGAAAAAGATGCTATAGAGATTGATGCACGTGTAGATTGAAAAGATAATAAACCTATTAAAATACAGTATAGCGGAGAATCCGTGATAGTTCCCGATGGTACCAAGTTTCATTGTCTTACGTCCAAGAGGATGGATGAGAAAATACTTCAAACATGTATTGATCAATCACAGACTCCCCTAAAAATTATAGATAAAATAACTACAGCAGGTAATCCATTTTCCTTGTATATGATTTCCAAATAGGAGTATATATATTCATCTGTTGGTATGTTTTTACAACATAAATTTCTCTGTAGCTATTGATAGTAGGTAATAAATCTATAAAGTATTCATTACTTTATATCCTTTTATGCATAATGAAAATACGTAAACAACTATCATCTTCTACATATTCTTGCTACTACAAAAGTAGGAAGGATTTCTCGTATTGTAGATAAATATATAATACGTCAAACATATATACCTTCCTATCATTGCTGATATGGGAGGTTTTTTTTTATTATTTTCACTCTATACACATGAAAATGACTATTACATGAAGGCCACTTGATATACAAGATCTTACTCAAGACAAGGTAGAAGAGTTATCTATCAGATTAAGTAATCGACAAAAAGATGAACAATTTATGAAATTTTTAAAAGATGTACCTATGTCACCAAAACAAAATCAAAACATCATTGAAGCTACCTTGGCAGAAGAGCAGAGCGTATACAAAGTGATTATTGATCAAGCAAGACAAGAGATTATTGGCTCTGTGCTCTTTGACCAATTCAATAGTGAAGATAGGTCTCTAGAGTCCTACACGAGAGTAAATCCTGGATGTAAATGATGATGAATTGGTAGTCAATGTAGAAAAGCTATTATAGCTGAATTATTATCATCAACAGATATCCAAAAAATAATATCGCGACACTCGGCACGAAATCAGTGAAGCTTTATTATCAACAAAAGAGCCTGATTTAGATTGATAGATTTTGTTCCCAATAAAACTTACCTACCCAATATCGGGAAAATTACCGATGATTTCAAACGAGAAATAAGTAAAGGACAAAAAATCCAGTCACCCGGAGAGATGATTGATAGGGAAGAAAAAAATATCCAGCGTATCATGGAAGGAATACAGAAATATGAACTATTTTACTTATTATCCATCGATGGATAGGACAAAACTCCAAGACAAAATAGTAGAGAAAAGATAGTCGTATCCGGCTAATTTTCTCTTGTTGTAATTTTACAACAACAGTATTTACTAGTTCTCCATTGATATTTATCTATATTTGTATATTTATAGAAATGTCAATGTATACTATTTTATTATGTTATATAGTCACAAATGAAGGAAAAAACAACTATTTCACTTACAGAACTTAATCAGAAAATTGAAACATTCAAAACCGATATCAGTAATTTTTCAAAGGAGAATGAAATCGAGTTTGAACAACAGCTCAATGATATAAAGCTTGATGCACAATTCGTGCTTTTGGAATCTGAAGAGAGACAAAAAGAAAGAGTAGAAAACCGTAGTGAAACCAACAAAAAAATTCTGGAATATAATAAGCAAGGTCCCAAAAAAGCGATAGAGGAGTATATTAAGGAAAATACCCATGAATTTCTTGCGACATTACAGAAAAAATGAATGCATATGGATGATCATGGAGATATTCTTATCGGAAAAATAAAAAAAGGAAATAAAATAAGTAATGTGGTTCCTATGCACTTCAAGCCCAAACCAATGATTACAAAAGACCATTATGAATTTGTTAGAGCGAGATTGCATGCAAAGGAAAGTGAAATTATTTTACTACTCACTCAGATATTCGATAACGCCAAAGAGAAAGCAAAAAATATTTTCGAATCATATACAAATCCCGAACAATTGTTTGAAAAATTGGGCATAGCTATACAAAAGGTAAATTATTCGTTTTTTACCCAAGAACAGAAAAAAGAGAAATTACCAAGAAAATGAGGTATTCATGATGGACTCAAAGATAAACCAGACTATGAACCACCAACATTCAAAAAAATATGATCGTTGATGAAGTATCTCTTGGATAACAATATCTCATTTCGTGCAAACAATATCATAGAAGATAATAATCAGCGATATCAATTTTATTTCTATGATAAAGATATTACTATTCTGATTTCTGATGAGGTTACAGGTAATTGTTTCAGAGATTCAACCTACGCTATCAAAGGTATAGTCCCATGATTGAGGAATATCAACAAAGAAGAACTCAAGAGTTATCAAGGGAAAAGGATTATGTTCAATGAAAATCGAAGTAGAAGAATGGAATCTGTATTTACTGATGATCCACAAAATTGGCCGATAATAGGCGAAGATAAAGAAGAACCGACCGTTGTTCCAAAAACACTGATAACTGATAGATCTAAATTTATAGGTATCATGAAAGAAAACTTCACTCCGAAAAATCTTACTACAGCGACCTATAGGAAATTCGCCAAGGAATATAATGAACGTCAAGGAAACGAACTTTTGTTAAACGATACAATATACGGAAGTGTATCATTGCTTGGTTTATGAGGAAAGAGAACCATCGAAGATATCAAAAGAGCTATTTTTGAGTCCCAAAAACCGAAGTTGGAGATACCGAAAGATTCATGTTTTTCAAATGAACATACCAAACAGAAATTGTTAGCAATTCAAAACTGTGAAGGTTTTGACTCTGAGAAAATTCTTTGATCTACGATCTATGGAACTTGGGTATTGGAACTTTTGAGGAAGGCATGTAAAGAGGAATTTGTAGATGCCGTCAAAAACAAATCATTGAAAGAAAAAAAATCAAAACTTGAAGAATATACAGGAGTAAAAGATATGCCATTATTTGCAAGCAAAATAACCTCTATGCTATGAGGACGTATAAGAAGTGTAGATGCTGAATATCAGAAAATGCTTCGAGAAAGATTTACTCTCTATATATATGATAAGTCCACATGAGAGTTCTATAATGAATTGGAAGATAGTATCTTAGAATATGAAGTTACATGGGAAGATCAATGATTACATCCAAATACTAACAAGGCGGATAAGAAAGTAAAACATCTGGAAGAGGAAACTAATCAAAAAAATCCAACAAACGAGAAAATAGAGAAAAAAGAAGAAAAACCCAAAGTTGTATCATCAAAAAGATTAAAGGGACTCCAAGAAAATACACAGATTGATTTGGGAGATGTGTTGAAAAATCCGATAACGATGCAGACCTTTCAGTTATACGGAATCAAAAGCGTCAAAATCGTTGATGAAAATCCATTATATCGAGTAGCGAAGGCATACAATTGTCCGATAGAATTGAGACTATCCAAATCAAGTGTAGGGAATGATGCCGTATTTCTCATGGGAGATAAAGTCAACGTCTTCTGAGTCAAAAAAAATATCAAGGAAAATTATATCCAGGTATGTGCAGAAAGAGAGGATTGATACCACAAAGTAGTAAAATTCCGTAACACACATCCAGATACCTTGGTAGATGAATTTATCCGTGGCGAAACCTATGATGCAGTAGTAAATAATATGAGCTGAAGATTTGCTTATGTATCTCTGACCAAGAATTATTCAGGAAGATTACTCATCAAGATAGGGACAAAGTACAAAATGGGTGATATCGTAAAAGTGGTATTTGATGGTATGGGAACAAATCACCAGAACAACCCATTCATTAAATTACAGTAATTTTTTTTATCTCTTATGATTATTGCCAATGAAAATATCTAATCACTCTATCCATACTCTATCTGAAAATGAAGTAATATTAAATAGCAAAAAACAAAAAATTTCCAACAAAAAAATATATTTTGATTCTGACGGAACCGAAATAAAAATCGGCTACGATGAAAAGACCGGTGTCGGATTCGTGGAGATTATAGACAACCAATAATTTTTATTCATTCATCATCAGAAGATGATCAAAAAAATAAATCAATTGCGTTCCATAGTAGGGAACAAAAAAAATTCATGAAAAAACTTCTTCGAACTCAATTTCAAAGAGGTGAATATATGAGAAAATAAAATCGCTCGGACTTTCTTCAAAGTAGATTTGGATGAAGAATACGGACAACTCGGGTCCAGAGAATATCCCAGCTATTTTTACATCAAGACGGAAGGTGGAAATATTTATAAAGCATTCAAACCTACCTATGAGATCTTACGGAGCCTGACAAAGGGTGATAACGTTAAGTGTCAGAAAATACTAAGCTGGCCCACACAATGGTGTCTTTATAATCCACAAACCAGAAAGATTACAGGAATAGAAAATACTGATATCAGATGTGGTGATATTTTTACATATGCGTCTCAGTGCAATACATCTACAGTAAAGGAGATTGTCGGGGTATCAAATAACATATGAATATGATCTCCAGCTTCTTTGACATCAACCATAGAACAGCAGTTCAAAAAGAAAATGAAATAAGTTTTATATTATATAAATTATACACACATGACAAAAAAAATTGATGAAATTGATCAGACTCCAGAAAGTGGAGAAAACAAAACATTATGAACAAAGAACACAGAAGTATTCCACAATATTTCTGGTAAAGGTACGATAACCTTAGATCAAGATGTTCTAAAGGATTTACTAAAAAATATTGATAGTAAAAAAGAAAACATTCAAAAAGTTACTTCTCTAGAAGATATTGATACCTTGGTAAATGAATCTATGGAAAGCTTAGATGCGGGGACGATACATACGTGTATTTCGCTTATAACAAATTACAAAGATTCGTATCTAAGTAGTAAGACACATGTGTCTGTCCAAAAATTTATAGAAGACCATCAGATTGAAGATATGGATGAAAAATTCTTGGCACTATCAGAAGATATGAGAATCCTGATAGCAATATATCGAAGTAAAATAAAGAAATATTGATACTCATGCGGGTGATGATTCTGATATTATAAAACACCTACTTCATGTGGGTGATGTATATCATGAAGAGAAAATATGGAAAAAGCAAATCTAGATCATCTGGCAAAATATATAGGAGAGAGACAATATCAGGTACCCAAAGAAAGAATCGAGGCAGCTAAGTCAAATTTCCTCCAAGAATTTGCATGAAATGTAGAAAATCCTACAGAGAGTTTACAAAAAATTATAAAATTCTATACATCCAAAGTCAAAGATTGTGAAGAGAAAATTCAAAATCAAAAAGCTATGAATGCTATAAAAGAAAACAATAAGGTACTGACTGATGAAATCATTTTGGATACTATTCCATGATTTGTATGACATATTGCTGACCAAAAATACGCATCACATATCCAAGTAGATATACCAAATAAAGTAGCAGCATATATCCAATGAACCAGTAGAGATTCTAAGTCAGCATGAATGGAATACGGTAATTATGTAGCTGTACGATATGATGGGAAAAGGAAAGACGTCCATGTCGTGTATAGAGATGCTTACAATTCAAGTAGAGATGATCGATCACTGTGCTTTAGTGCGTTAGAAATCAAAGACATAAAAACCAGTGGCGATAGAATTTTAGTAACTGTACAAGCGAGTAGCGATAAAAATGCTAGAACATACACCTTTGATTTTCCCTTAGCAAAACAAGAAAAGACATGATTGAGTAAGGAAGAGCAAGAAAAGTTTACTGAGACATTTGAAACTACTAAGCAAAAAATTTTACTAGAACAAAACAAAAGATATGACGGACATCAGATGCCAGTATATTGCCTACCGCCAGAAATGATGTATGATAATATGCCATGATGAGATGTTCCCTATATAAGACCAACAATATCCAGTGAATATGTAGATAAAACAAACTGAATCTGAGTCATTGTAATTTACAAACAAATCGATCATGCTGCTGATAGAAAAAGACAATTAGCGCGAGAATGATGGCTTATCAAACAAGATGGTTCTTATGATAGAGTAGAATATGAAAATATGCGAGATACTGAAAGATTACAGGGAAAACAAATCAAAATGGTTGCACAAGAAATAGCACAAAAAAACAATAATTCAGAATCCAAATAATTTTATTATTTTCAATATATTGCCATGAATGAAGATCCTATACTCCAAGAAATCAGAGATTGATTTGATGAATTGTTCCTCTGAACACAAAATGAAATATCTGATAAATCTAAACAACTGTTTACTACTTTATGAATTGAGTGATTCGCAGAGATATTAGCTAGATCAAAAAAATATTGATTTGTTACTTCTCAAAAGATACTCGCTGATTTAGTTAAATTATCATTCGTTGTATATAGTAATCTAGATAAGCTTCCTATACAAAGAAAAATTATTTTACCAGAAGAAAATTGATCACATAAATTTATTGTGACATCATTACCCCATAGCATACTGCGTGGACCTTCAGCGGATGATTTTACACAGACGGATACAAACGTTCTTTTCTTGGTCTCTACCGGTGATGATATGCATGCTAAGATTGCAAAAAAGATATGATTGAAATGAATATCATGAGAAATAAATGTTTTATGATGAGCGTGGATAGATATAAATCATGATCAAAAAATATTAAATATTCGTGATGATTCTGGTAGCTACTGATCTTGTTCAAATCAATTCGTAGAATGGATGCTACAAGAATATAAAGAGAAGTGATATAGCATTACCATCAATATGACAAATCAAAGAGAGTTTTTCGATGAAAAAGAAGAACTATTGGAAGAAAATATACTTGAAAAGAAGTTAGAACTTTTACATAGGTGTTTAGTACTTTCAGAGGTTCCTACTCAGCTTCCAAAGGAATTATCAATGTATACGGAATCATTTGAACTATTTAAACAGACAACAAAGGATTGTGGTGATGCGTTTGATGATACATATATTGAAGCATTGAGAAAACTTCGTGATGTTTTATTGGAAGATATATAGCAAACATCTAGAGAGAAAACCTTTCATAGTGATATGGGAGGTTTTTTGTATACAAAAAATATAAATATATTAAATAAATATTGACATTAAACATTAAATATATAAAAAGAAGATATGCTATTGTAGTATAAATATTTATGCAAATAATAACGGGGAAACTCATCCTGGCAACAGAAATTGAGAATACGTAATAATCGTCACATAAACAAAATAATAATAAAATCTATATCTATGAAAAAGATATCATCATTCTTCATGGTACTTGTATCCTGTACGTACATCAGTTGTGTTCACAAAACAGCACAACAGCATTATCAAGGAATAATAACTTCCGGTAATGTATTTGTCCATGAACCTATGTATAAGGATACTAGTAATTATGAAATGTACCTTCGTGCCATGTCCGATCCATTTTTCGGTGATCATTGCGATTATCTTGTCTACAGAGAAGGCTTTACTTATACATGTGTTGCTGTCGATACGACACTTTCATCGTTTCAAACCAGGATACAATTAGGATTTGCACCAGGAGATACTCTGTATTATCAGGTTGCCAAAGGTATAGCTAAGTTCTTGATAGAAACAGGCAAGGAAGGAAATGCAATTCATGTAAAACTTCCTAGACCAGAAGAACTAAAATCTTGGAATGTCTGGAAACTTCTATGTATACATGAAGCAGTACACGTAGCTGATTGTAGGGAGAATAAACAATACAAAGATCCCGGAGGGGAAGAGATTATTCCTTATCTCACAGAAAAGGATGCCCTCAAAAAAATGAATCCTGTATGGTATGATCATTTCTGTGCATCATTTGTTCCTTTCTATAAAGATTGTGGATTCTGTCTGGAAATGTTGAGTGCAATCAATGTTGTATTTACTACTGATTCCCTTTCTCAGGTAGAAAAGTCATCTATGACAGGGGCACTTATGATCTTCATAGCCATGGAATCCAAAGGAGTGAAAAATGGGGATAATAAGAAGATGAATGATATTCTTGCAGAGATGAATACCTTTTTACAATCCACCTCATCGGTCAACTATTATTGATAATCATTCGATGTTAATGTCTATCGCCAGTATGTATTATACTGGTTTTTTTAATGTTCAAAAAAATATTTTCCAGACTCATTGTATTGAATTGTTGTAAAATTCCGACAACATGTTTTGGTAGTTCTCCATTGATATTTATGTATATATAATTAAAAGTGGAAATGTCAACAAACAAAATAATAAATAAAAAAATAATCAAGAAAAGTGATCATTAACAATAATCGTATAATCAAAAAAAACAAAAGCCATGTTCGAAAAAAACGAAAAAATTAAAGGTTTGGAAGCTGAGATTACTCGCTTACAAAAAGAACTGGATATGTGCAGTTCCCGACCAATGAGCTCGGAAGACACACATGCACTCAATGAAAGAATAGTAGAACTTGAAACACAAGTTACGCTGCTTTCTGAAATTAACAAAGATATCGATGATGATACGCCATCAGGTGATTTGATTGTAAAACTTCGTGATGGATTGCTCAAAGCAAAGGCAATTATTGTCCGTCAAGATCAAACCATCAAGGAACTTACTACTGAACCATTATTATTTGCTGTCGTGATTCAGCTCCAGGAACAAGAAATCAAAGAACAAGATCCACTGAAAATTTTCAAAAATAATGTAGCCGTTCGTATTCGTAAAGACAGTAAATTTTACCATCAACATAATGGCATAGGCATTATAATCGACGAAAGTAAGCAGCATGGTTGGATTAGGGTGAAATTTGAGAATGATTATGAGAATAATTATCGCATTGGACTAAAGGATGTGGAGGATGGTGTTTGTGATCTAGAGCTTGCACAAAAGCCCTTGTCAGAATATCCATCAGCTATTGTATTCTTCCAAAATCAACTGATGCAGGTGCTTTTGCCTGAAAGTCGTGAAGTCATTGTTACTCCTGGAGATACCGTTAAGATATCTTCACAGACGAAACAAATCACTGACGTAGTTGGTAAATTCAAAGCAGGAGAAATCTCTACAGTAAAAGCCATCATTGATGACAATCACTGTGAAGTGGATTCCTCTGGAAGTCCTTTAGTTGTTTTCCGTGGCGTATTCACTGTTGATACTTTAGAAGATGGTGATAGAATTGTATTGGATTCATCCAAAGCTGTCATCGTTGAAAATCTTGGAAAAGATTCCAAACGTTTTACCTTAGATACAAATGTACAAATCGAATGGTCAGCCATCGGCGGATTGCAAGAAGCAAAACAGCAGATGATTGAAGCCATCGAAATGCCATTTATTAATGAAAAGGTATATTCATTTTATCACAAGAAGCCCATCAAGGGGATTCTTCTCTATGGACCTCCGGGATGTGGCAAAACCTTGTTGGCGAAAGCTGCAGTTACCTCACTGGCTAAGATGTATAAGGTATCATCTACGCAAGCATTACAATCAGGCTATATTTATGTCAAAGGTCCGGAGATTCTGACCAAATGGGTCGGCGAATCTGAAAGCATTGTACGCCAATTGTTTGCTCGTGCACGTAAACACAAACAGAAATATGGATATCCTGCAGTGATTTTCATTGATGAAGCGGAAGCCATCCTCAGAAAAAGAGGAAGTGGTATCAGTTCAGATGTGGAATCAACTATAGTGCCCATGTTTTTGGCAGAAATGGATGGTCTTCAGGATACGGGAGCAATCGTAATCCTTGCTACAAATCGTCCTGATATGCTCGATCCTGCAGTGGTTCGTGATGGTCGTATAGATCGTAAGATCAAGATAACCCGTCCCGATATCACAAGCGCATCGGAAATATTCAAGATTCATCTTGGTACTTTACCACTGAATAATGGATATTCTTACGATGAATTGGCAGCTGTAGCAAGTGAAACACTTTTCTCTGACAAGTTCAAATTTTACGATTTGTTCTTTGAAAAGGAAAAGACGCTTGCATTTAACCTCTCCAATATCATCAACGGTGGTATGATAGCAAGCATCATTGATCAGGCGACAAGTTTTTCTATTCGCAGGGACTTAAAAACTCCCAAGAAAAAATGTTCTGGTCTCATGAAAGAAGATATTCTGCACGCCATAGAATTTGTCTATGAACAAAACAGAGACATCAATCATGAAGATGATATTAAGGATCTCGTAGAAGATACCGGTTTGCAACTCAGGAATATTAAAAAAATTAGCCCAACTACATTTGTTCAACATCAAATACAATAAGCTATGCAAGACTTTCAGAAAAAAAAATCGCAAAAGCCAACGGGTAATGGATCTGGTAATTCGTTCGAAGATATTGAATCCATCCAGAGGGATGAGACAGCTACAGACGCTCTTCTTAATGAAATCGATATGCTTTTGAATGCATGTTCCAAGCCTATCGCAGACATGGAAAAAGAGAAAGAAGAACAAGAGCAAACAAGTAATTCAGGTCAGTGTGGATGTTTTTAAAAAAAATAATATGGAAAAAATAATTCAAGCATTAGTAGAGTGTCTTTTGATAGCACTCGCAGGATCAGCAATATCTATGACGCTTACCAAAGCAACAATAAGCAAATCACTTCGTGAAAAAATAAAATCAAAAAGTAAGTTTTTCGGAGAATTGTTGAGTTGTCCATATTGTACGAGTCATTGGATACATGCGATCCTCGTTATTTTCTGCCGACCATTGATACTTACCTTCTTCCCTAGAATGATTATTCCTGGAATGAATTATATTATCGTTTGGTTCGCATTAGTATCATTAAGTTCCTATGGATCAGGGCTCATTTACAGAGCGCTCAGTCCTATGGAATAATATACAAGACTCCGGTTATTTCCCGGGGTCTTTTTTTATATTCTCCTTCACTGGTCCTGTAAAGGAAAATATTCTCTATTTTCATTTCATTCTTCAAAAAATGCTTCTATGTTTGATTGAAGAATAGCTAGTTATCAAAACGAATAAATATTCGATTGGTAAACTATGATTGAGTCCCATAAATTATAAAATAATATATGTTTTCTAAAGTAATTGATAGATATTTTGTTGTAAGTTTCCGACAACAGTATTTGGCAGGTAAGTATTGATATTTATTATATTTTGTATATATATTACATACACAAAAACAAAACAGTCAAGTTAAACAAAAAAACAAAAAAATAAATACATATGAAAAAAATTATGATGATTATCATTGCCATCATGGCAATCAGTAAAGTAGCCTTTAGTCAGATTACTATCGACAAATTATATGTAGGTAGTTTATCAGGGACTTCTTTCTCTATAGATTCACTTCACACATCTAGTTTTACTAGTGTCCGTATGGGTGCCATGGCTACCTATAAGCCGGCCAAGTGGATTGAAATCAAGGGTTGGGGTATGGTACAGTCGGAAGCAAGCATAGGTAAGGCACAAGGAGATGTTAGTAAAGTATCCAGTTTACAGCAAATTTGGATTAGATTCAATCCATCTGGTAAACTGAGTATTGAGGTGGGGTCAATGGCAACATTGCCAACGGAACAAAGACCGCATCCGGTATCTATCGGTGGACATTTTGAAACTTGGAGCCAGGCTCAGATTCCAGGAATGGCACTCAATGCCAAGGCCAAATATCAGTTGAGCAAATCCATTAAAGTTGGAGCTGGTATCGCAGTACGCAGAGATAGTAAAGGCTATATACCAGAATATTCTGGCATGATAAACTTTCATGATAGTATTGCCACATTATCAGCTTGGTATGCTAATAATCTGAACTTCGGTTCTGTATTGACGGTAAGTGTCGGCAGATTTAGTTCAAATCTAGTATACAAGCAGAACCATATGGATTTGGCTAAGCCAGAAAACATACTGGCAAACAATATCAGTCTCAACATCAGTAAAAAGGCCAATCTCTTTCTCTACTTTGATAATGGGTTTGATTTGGGAAAAAACAAACTCGTCAGAAGTGAAAATGGCATTTACAAATGCTTTGATAGTGAGTGGATTGGTGGATTGTTCTGTATCGGATACAATTACGTTGATCATACTATTAACGCCTATGTAATGTTCCATCTTTCCAGCAAGAAGTCTGATGGGAAATGGTTTCATGAAAGGCAGTAAGTCTATCACAACAATACAATTTCCCTGGGTTTTTCCCGGGGATTTTTTTAAATAAAAAAAAACCACTGCATATCAGTGGTCAATAATACTTTCCTACTATCGTAATGGTTCATGTAGGTAGAGGATAGAGTACTTTTAGACTATGAAGACATCGTATTTGAGTGACAGAAGAGACACAGATTTCTTCTTTGTATGACACCTTGATATAATGAAGCAGTCTTTTTCTATAAATACCTGTTTTTCGGAATCACTTTTTGTTGTAATTAATACGCTGCATTGCTGTTTGCTTTGTAAAATGCTCAATTTTGTTTGATCGTCCATATGGCTATGTTTTTAGAGTATTGTAACGAATTTTTATTTTGTATCAGCAGTCATAGTTAAAAATTAAGAAAAATCAATGACTTGCATAAAATAGGTATAATTATTATTAGTATTGACTTCATTATACATATTTATATATTTTTAATTGAAAATTTATTGAGATATCGTGGTAGAAATGACAGAATGTATCAATAAAAAAACAAGAGAAAATCAATCTGAACATCATCAAGGGTCAGATCTTTTTTCTATAACAAAAAACTCATCCAAGGAAATGCTAGAAATCTTGGAAGCAATGAAAGAGGATCCGAACATCGTTACAGAATTATATAAAGCATTGAACGTTATCCAAAAAGATAAGGCTGACAATATCGAGTATACAAGAATACGAAATTTTGCTTGGCATAGAGTGCCATTGGCTGATATTTCTACAGATATCAAAAATTTCCAAAATAGAAGAAAACCTTATAGTGAATATAGCGCGCAGGGGATTGTCGATGCCGTAAAAACGTGAGAATTTAAATGGAAAATGTTTACGCCCGCATTGTTGTGGAGAAAAAATGATGGGATATTATACGTCTTAGCAGGACATTCAAGACATGAAGCATTTAAAAGACTCTCTACAATCTACAAAGATGATGCAGCAGTAAAGGGATATTGTGAAAAACACAATTGTGATTTTGAAGATTTACCTTCGCTTATCCTCAATGATATCGATTTTGATGATGCAAAAATGGTGGCGTTGATGTCCAATGCACTCGCTACTGCAGAGACCGATGTCGAAAGAGCCGATGTCTATAGACACATGAGGATAATGGGAAAAGATAAGAAATCGATAGAGGAGTTCTGAAAAAAATGTGAAAAAAGTAACCGATCAAGGGTGAGATCATTTTCTCATTTAGCACCAAATGGGATGGCGATGGATATGTTGTATGCATTTGAAACAGGCGAAGATACTAATTATGTTATAAAGAGAATTTCGTATTGGATAGGTGAATTGAGAAGAAAAAATCCAGAAATATCTGATATGCATGAGGGTGAATTGTTTGACCGATTACTCAACAAATGAGTATATGGAAAAAATAAGAATAAATGAGAAATCAATAAGATGGATATATTTATAGATATTATAGAAAAACATATTCAACAGCTGAAAGCGCACAATGAATTCGCTGCTGATCAACCACTAAATATCGCTAAGATAAAAGATATCTCCTATGTGATGAAATATTATTATGAGACATTACAGAGCTATAGATCAAAAAAAGGAGTGCTCATGCAAGATTTCCACGCTTCTCGTAGAAGGATAAGTCAACTAAAAGCAACGACAGATATTTCTGATGAAAAAAGAACTATGTTGGCAAAATTAGAAGAGCAATTTCAAACGTCATTCAAAGCTATTAATGAATGCGAAGATGTCCATACTGCGACGAATATTTTATTTGATGCGACAGAAGTATATCTCAATCCAGATGAAGAGATTGCTAGATGTGAAAAGATACAAGCAGCAATAATTAAGGAGATTCAAGACATAGAAAAAAAATATTATATACATCGTGGCAAAAAAAATAGTTTTCAAAATGCAGGTAAAACCGTAATGAAACTAGATTTTACTGGTGAGTAAGGATAGATTGATAATTGATATATCAGATAATCATGTACTGTTGTTTTTTTATGCAAAAGTATTTATATATTGACATTTAATTATATTAATATATAAAAAAATTACAATCATAGTAGTAACACACAAAATTAACCGATTATACAACACAAGATTGTCGTTACTAGCGTACTTGGTTCATTGATCTTTATGGCCAATATCTACGGAGCAGATGCTCAAGGAGACTTATATCTTTCTCCAAGGTATTTCTCCAAGAGGTGGAGGAAAAATGAGAGGGGTATGTACTCATTCCCTCATTATGAGGTAGAACTACTCAATATGCGAGATTTCAAACAGCTGAAGCACGGCCTCAAACTTCATATCCACAGTTCTATTAGAGCGAGGGGTGAAAAAGAGTTCATGTGTTATACTGCCGACCTTCCTACACAGGAATCTGCAGAGCTTATGTGGAGAGCATGGTGTGTCGGCACGGTATATTCATATATTTGTGCACAAACCAGTCGCTTACCAAAAGACCATGATTTCGGATATCCATTTGTTGAATGCAAAGAGGATCAACAGACATTCATAGATCATATGGCAGCTCAGGGTATCATTATCTTAGAGCAATTATGTGCTTTATTATATTAACTGATTTACAGTATTTCCGTAAATCTTTTTTTAATAGAAAAAAACTCGATTGTTCGAGTTTTTTTCTATTTTTATTTTTCAATCTTTAAATTTTTTAATCCTCAAACCTATGTAATGATTTTATCGATTATTCCATATTTCAAAGCTTCTTCAGCATTCATCCATTTGTTTCTTTCCATATCTTGAGCCACGGTTGCTGTCTTTTGCCCTGTATGCTTAGCAAAGATATCAATAAACATGTTTTTGACTTTTACCATCTCTTCAGCTTCAATCTGGATGTCAGTTGTCTGTCCTGTTATACCACCTCATGAGATAAGTGGTTGATGAATCATGATTTTACTATGTGGCAATGCATATCTTTTTCATTTTGTTCCTCATGCAAGAAATACTGATCCCATAGAAGCAGCTAATCAGGTAACAATTACACAAACATCACATTTGATATACTGGATTGTATCATAAATAGCCATACCACTATAAACCTCTCAACCCGGTGTGTTTATATAGATAAGAATATCTTTATCAGGATCTTTCTTTTCCAAAAAGAGCATCTGAGCTATTACAGAACTTACTAAATGGGAGTCAATTTGATCTCCGATAAAAATAATTCTATCTTCAAGTAATCTAGAATAGATATCATAAGCTCTTTCTCATCATTTAGTTTTTTCGATTACGCTAGGTATTAGTGTCATATTGTATAATTTACAAGGTAAAATACATGTATCAATGATATACGAATTTAGGTGATTTACAAATATCTATGGGTAATTTAGTGATTTTAGCAACCAAAATCAACTTGAATTTATATAATAAATGTATAAAAAATTGAGTAATCCAGCTTATTGTCTTTACTTATTGATAAAAAGTGATATGAAGATTTTTTGAAAATTGTTAGGAATTTCATTAGTATGTATAACAGTCTTTTTTTGATTAATTACGAAAGCAGCTACCTGAGATACTACAGGAACAGGAAATATATCTACTGGAGTGACAACTACAGGGACAGTGAATACGTGAACCATACGATATACTTGATCACTACTTACCTATCTAACTACTCAAGAAAGCGGTATACTAGCATTATCAAATACAACATATGGACAAGTATATACTGCGTTTAGTAAAACATGACTCAATATTCTCAAAAGTATAGGGTATCAGAGTTTAGTATGTTTGTGAGCAATCAAAGATGTTTCGTTTTTAGCTCAATTTCAAAAAGATAAAACAGCATTGACAATAGCATTTCAGCAAGATTTTGTCGACATACAAAATCAAATTTTATCGTTGGAAGATAAACAATCGTTACAGACATCTGGGGGAGTCAATGTCTTTGATTCAGGAACTACCTATGAAAGTGAAAAATTAAAAATTAAAAATATTATCGATACAAAAGTGGCTTTATATCAGTGATTGATAGCTACGTTTGCGACCAACTATGCTGCAAAAAATATTGATTTTCTTACTACATATCTCCAATATAGTGCTGCTAATCAAGCTTTGATACAGGGAATTCAAAAAAAAATGGATACTATTCAGAGTGTACTTACCGCTTTCTCTTGAGTAGAAGATACAATCACTGCCATCAACGCAAAAATACCGTGATTGGATGATGTGATCCAAAAAATAGAAACCGCAAAAACAGCAGGGTTGGCAAATCTAGATACAACGTTTCAATCACTTATTGATGCTACTATCAAAAAATATACAACACTTCAAAATCTTTCTGGCGGATTGAGCCAACAAAAAGCATATATAATAAATGAATATCAGGCAGACTTTACTACTTATCTAAACAATACGTTTCAGGGGCGATACGATCGCAGCCAGTATCTTGCACTCAAGGATCAAATAGATGCATTTGAAGCAAAATATTATACTATCAATAATCAACTCAATTGTACAAATATTCTTGCTATGAGTGACCAAGCTACAGCACTAATAAGCAAGATCACTACTATGCAAGTGTTAGTTGATTCGTGATTATCAAAAATATGATCGGATGGAACAAGTACGACATTCAGCGATCAGTTGTATAGTGGTTTCCAAGCGCTCTATATCCAACAATTTAAACAAAGATATACAGAATATACAACCTATATAAAAAATTACATTATGACAGCATTCAAAAATTCTTTATCGTCTCTCACTTCTACCGTAATAAACACTGTCTCTACTACTTGAACTTCAACACCCACAATAAAAGCGCCCAAATATACATTTACTAAACCATTCCAAAATGGTGAATATAATCAAGGTATCAAAACATTGCAAAATATCCTTACAACACTACAACTCTATAGTTGAGCGATTGATGGCGTCTATAGCAAAGCTACCAAAAATGCTGTGTATCAATTTCAGCTAAGCAAAGGATTACTCAAGTGATACAAAAATAAGCCAGCCGTATGGTGACGAATGGGTCCTGCGACAAGAGCAGCACTTAACAAATTATCCCAATAATCTATCAGAGCTAGTAGTCAATTATCCATGAAATAATTTAATTTTTAAAAAGGGAGTATGGTTAAAAACAAAAAAAAGAGCCCAGGGAGACCCAAAAAAGAATTTATCTCTCATAAATCTAAAACACCAACCAAAAACTGACCAGGGAGACCAAGGAAAGAGAATAAACCACATACGGTGAACAATCAGATTTCATCTACTACAGTTTGATTTGTAGAAAAATCTGTCGATGGTTCAAAGAAAAAAGATCTGATTATTCTTTTATTGTTTCTTTTCTCGTTCATATTATTTCTTGTTTCTTTGTATTTCACGTTTATGAGAAACAAAAAATCGGATACTCCAAGTCAGTCAACTATGCCCGAAATAACAAATGTAGATACAGGAAATATTGATTATACTACAATGAATACAGGGAGTATCGTACAAGAAGAAACTTCTCCGGCAACAGGAATTACTCCTCCTGTGCAACAAGCTAGTCCCTCTGTACAACAAACTCTTCCGGTAATAATAAAACAAGAACAACCCGTAACGACAGAACAACAAATACTCATGGATTTCTACCATGCAGTAAATACTATAGATACCGCAACCATTTATAGTATGGCAGATGCACATCTCAAACAGTCTAATGTCTTTCAGACCTATTACAGTAAAAACTGGTTATCTAAGTTTTCTGCGGTAGTTCTCGCACCAAAGATTGTCGTTAGCAATATCCAAGAAAGACCAAACACCACCAATAATCCGAGCATAAAAAATTTCTCATATACAATAGAATATACGATTATAAAGAATCAACAGAAATTCACTGAAGAACGATCAATGATACTAATTCCCAAAGACAATACTTGGAAAATAGGAAAATTGTTATGTGAAACTAAAGGCTGTTCAACGATGCCATTTTTCAATCCAGATAAATATAAATAAAACAAAATATATTAAGATTACCTTCGGTAATTATTAAGGACTTCTCCTATTAAGACATTAAGACAACATGCTTAATTCTTAATTCTTAATTCTTAATTGGTTTGAAAGTATGGAAATAGCAGACATAATTTTGGAAGCAAAACAAGAAATAGAATCCTTTCGTGAAAAAAATCCTGATGGAGTTGTTATTATCCGATGAGCTACAGCGACAGGGAAAAGTAAATTTTCAATATTACTTTCACAATATTTTGACGAAGAAATTATTTCTGCAGATAGCAGACAGATTTTCAAATATATGAATATCGGAACTGATAAAGTGTCAGACGAGATTCTTGCGAAGATTCCCCATCATCAAATAAATATCGTAAATCCAGATGAGACATATACTTCGGGACAACGGAAAAATGACGTTTACAAAATTATTCCTGACATCCTTGCACGTAAAAAACTTCCGATGATCGTGGGAGGGACATGACTCTATATCGATACGGTGTACAAAAATTTTTCTATGCCAGATATTCCACCAGATATGAAGTTGAGAGACGAACTTTTTGGAAAGGAGGATAAAGAACCCGGGATTCTTCATAAGGAACTCATGAAACTTGATCCCGAAGAGGCAGCAAAATTACATCCCAAGTCTACGAGATATATTGTGCGTGCATTAGAGATTTTTTACAAAAGCGGACAAACTAAAACAGACACGTTTATTTCTCAGCAACCAAGACGACCATTATTAATGCTTTGAATACGACGTGAAAAAGAAGATACCAATAAAAAAATAAATACGAGAGTCAGAGAGATGTTGAAGTGATGACTCGTCGAAGAAGTCCAGTGATTACTCAAAAAATGATACGATAAAACATTACAATCCATGCAGGGAATCGGCTACAAAGAAGTCGTAGAATTTTTAGAATGACGCTGTTCCTACAAAGATATGGAAGATCGTATTATGATAACCACTCACCAGTTAGCAAAAAAACAGAGGAGTCGATTTCGCAGATATATGGCTGAAGGTATTCAGTCTCCAAGAGAAAATGTGACCTATAAAGTACGAAAATTATCATAAACTAAAAAACACTCCTCCTTTATGCAAAGGATGGTAAATATTTTTTATTATTTCTTTATATATTTCATTTGGATTCCCAAAAATCCGAAAATTTCTTTTTTGGTATTTCTTTTTTTGATATCGACCAAAACTCGCGCAAGCGTTTTTTTCAATAATAGTCAAATATCGGGTCATGCTGCGAGTTTAAATTGTTTGATGATATCTCAACCATTGATGACGAGTTGTTTCATGGTGAATTGTCATTCTTCTTTTTGAAGTTTTTTTAGGATGGTTTTGAGTTTATCTACATCAGACAGATCGGAACTATTTTGTAAAGGATTGTATTGTCCTAGTCTATCAGCCATAGCAATATCCAAAACATTTATCGCTCTTTCATAGCCGGCTTCGCTAAAAAATGTTCTCACCTTTTTTTCGACATTTTCTTCTTTGGCAAAAATCATTTCTTCCGGTGTGTGATGATGCGCGATATACCAAGCGATATCAACAATCTCTTTACTGGAAAATCATAATGATTTAAAATCTGCTTTTGCATACTCAGGTGAACTTCTTCTATGGTTCAATGGTCCCGCTAGAATGCCTCTAATTTCTTCTTTGGTAAGTCCCTCGGCATAAGCCCCAAATTGATCTACCTTACCCACATCGTGATAGAGCATTGCTAATCTCACGAGCGGATCTTTATTGATTTTCTGTACTTCATAGAGGCAGAGGAGGGTGTGAACATATACATCAAAAGGATGATACCTGATCGGTTGTTCGATGTTTTTCGTGGCATATAACGCAGGAAATAGATGTTCCAATACTTGTGCTTCGTCGATCAAGGAAACAAAACCAAAAGGATTACCTACGGTAAATGCTTTCATGATTTCTTCTTTGATTCTTTCTTTGGCTACGTTTTGTACCAATGCATGATTTTTTTTGATACTATTCCACGTCGTTTTTTCAAAATCAAACAGCATTATTTTTTCTTCTTTTTTTCAATCTTTCAATTTTTTAATCTTTCAATTTTTCAACTTTTCATTAAGTACATTTACAAATCTAATCGCTCTGAGTATTCTTAAGGCATCTTCGGTAAATCTATGGTCAGGATCACCTACAGCTCTCAATTTTTTATGGATACTATCTTGAATCCCTTTATGGGGATCAACGACTATACGTAATAATTTTCCTGTATCAGACTTTTTTTCTATCGTAAAAACTGTAGCTGATTTCAATATGTTTTTAATCTGATCTGTTTGAAAGTTTCATTCAGCAAAAAGTTTGGCAATAATCGTATGATCTTGGATGATGAGGAGTTTTTGGTTGGTAATATACAGATATCAATGGTCGTCGAGTCTTTTGAGAAATGTTTCGTCGTCAGAATATTTGTGGATATTTTTTTTATCAATCAGTGATGTGAATTCAGCCTTATATGGCACATTCGTATAATATATACAGTTAATCGTAAAATCTCTTCTCTTCGAATCCAATAACACATCATTGCTTCGGTTGATAACATCTGGATGACGAGAATCAGTATACTCACTTTCTGTACGTAATGGCGTCAGCTCATATTTAATGACTCATGAATCAATATTTTCTATTTTTCCATTCTTCAATTTTTCAATTTTTTTTATAAGTGTCATCGTTCAAAATTTCTCGGTCATGAAGTAGGACATTCATGTTTTATCTATCAGTGTATCTATCTTTTGGGGGTCTCCAGCCATGGTAAAATCTATATCTGTGGGGCTTTTATCCAATCACAAAAGTGGATCTCTGACACATCATCACACCAAAAAGAGTGTGTGTTTATCTTTGATCCTTTTCTGCAAGAAACTAATATGCACATCCAGGTGTTTAAGATAATCGAAAAAAAGCATAAATAATAAATTAAGGATTAAGAATTAATAATTAAGAATAGGTGACAAAGTAAATATAGATAAAGTCATTGGTTTTTCAAGAAAAGAAAAAAATCGTTTCATGGAAAAAATCTTGCAAAATCAAACGGAATCAGTATACTCTATGTGTTAAATTTATAGTTTACGAAAAATCTTTATGGTTACTTTCCTTACAAATAATGGAAATAATAACCAGCTCTGCAAAGAGAGATTTTTCTAGAACATAAAGGTTACTATATCCCATTGATATAAACTCTCTAGAAAGTCTCTCTGGAGATTTTTTTCGTTTAATTTGTTTTTATTTTATTACTATATATACCATGACAAGCACAGAAAGAACACCAGTGATTCTAGATACTTACAGAGATTGTCCCATCAATTGTATCGACGAATCGTTTTTATGAAAAAAAATGACGATTGCATGATGGATACATGCTATACGCGATCATTGAGATTTGGTATTTATCGATCTGCGTGAAGATGGAGAGATTTTTCAGATAAAATTTTCCCGTGATGTTTTCGGGGATATTGATAAGATTCCTAGACTTAAAAAAGAGTCAGTAAGTATGTTTACCTGAACCATCATCAAAAGAGCACAAGATGATGTCGATTCCAAAAGCAGAACAGGTACTATAGAACTAGATTGTACACAATTCACTTTACTATCGGAAGCAAAACCACTGCCATTTGCTATCCATGATGCAAAAATAATTTGAGAATCTTTAAGATTGAAATATAGATTTCTAGATTTGAGAGAAGAAAAAACGAGACAAACTATAGTTATGAGAAGTAAGATAGTCTCTTTTATGAGAAGATTTTTGGAAGAAAGAGCATTCATGGAAATCGAGACGCCCATATTGGGAAAATGAACGGATGAATGATCCAGGGAATTTATTGTTCCTAGTAGAATTCATTCATGATTGTTTTATACCTTACCACAAGCGCCACAACAATACAAACAAATGCTGATGGTGTCAGGGTTTAGTAAATACTTCCAAGTGGCGAAATGTTTTCGTGATGAAGATGATAAGGGCGATAGACAGCCAGAATTTACGCAATTAGACTTGGAAATGGCATTTGCCAGTGCGGACGAGATCATAACATTATTCTCTGATCTGTTGATTTCATTAGTAAAAACTTATTATCCTGAAAGACCACTACAGACAGATACTATTCCACTCATGACATACCAACAAGCGATGGATGACTATGGAACCGATAAACCAGACATAAGATTCTGACTAAAAATGAAAGATATTACGCATCTTGTTTCTTGAACGTCATTTGAGGTATTTCAAAAACAAATTGATAGAGGATGAATCGTGAAATGTATTAAAGTTGAACAAGATATGACCAAAAAGCAGATTGAGGATTTGACGAAATTAGCAATTCATGCCGGACTTGGATGATTAGCATATATTACGGTACAAAGTGATTATCTGCAGTCGCCTATCGTGAAATTTCTGGGAGAAAAAGTATCACAAGATATCGTAGAATATATGGATGCAAAATTGGGAGATACAATATTTTTCTCTGCAGCGAAACGTGAAATAGCTGATAAAGCACTAGATATTGTCAGAAGAGAATTAGGAAAAATGCTAAAATTGTATCCAGAAGATATGATTTCATTTTGTTGGATAGTCGATTTTCCTATGTTTAAAAAATGAATAACAGGAAAATGGAAATTTACTCACAACCCATTTTCACTTCCTAAAAAAGAACATATAGATTTGCTTATGGAAGGAAAAGATATTGAAAAGATACAAGCTCAACAATATGATATCACACTGTGTGGACAAGAAATCGGTGGATGATCAATCAGAGCACATCTTCCTGAAATTTTGAAAAGTACGTACAAAGTGATGAAGTATTCTGATGAAGAGATACAGCATAGTGTTGGCCATATGTTAGATGCATTTTCCTATTGAGTTCCTCCACATGGAGGTATAGCATTAGGTATCGATAGAATTATCATGATTCTCCAGCAAGAAAAATCCTTACGTGAAGTTATCGCATTTCCCAAAACAGGATCAGCAGAAGATCTTTTGTTTGGTGCACCATCATCATTGTCTGGTAAGACGTTGAGTGATGTTCATATTAAGGTAGAAAGCTATATTACCACCCAGGGAAAATAAAAAAAAATAATTTTCAATTGCTTTTTTGCTTGATTTTTGTATATACATCCAGCATATATTTTTTGTGTATGGTAAATATATTGTGGGTGAATAGCTCAATTGGCTAGAGCAGGTCCCTCTTAAGGACAAGGTTCGGGGTTCGATTCCCCGTTCGCCTAGATGAAACAGCTACCGGGATAAACCCCGTTCGTCTAAATTAATAACATAACAAAGAGGGGATGACTTTCTCTTTTTTTTGTTATCTGGTTTAGTAAAGTAGAAAAAGAGCTTCTAGCTTTAATCTTTAATCTTTAGTCTAATACTATGCGTTTTTACGATGAAGTCACCATAAATGTACAGTCCGGGAAAGGATGAGATGGAACAGTTACCTGAAGAAGAGAAGCAGGAGTCGCTTTTTGATGACCATCAGGAGGAAACGGTGGTAAAGGATGATCGGTTATTTTACAAGCACGTAAAGACGAAAACACTCTCCAAACCTATAGATATAGATCAACATTTAAAGCTCCTCATGGAGAAGCAGGAAAGTCAAGGGATCAATATGGATCAAATGCAGAAGATTTAATTCTCTATGTTCCTGTAGGGACACTTATAAGAGATAAATTGACCGATGAAATACTCTATACCTTTACCAAAGATGGAGAACAATATACTGCAGTCGTAGGCGGTGAAGGAGGAGTAGGGAACATTCATTTCAAAGATGCCGTTCATCAATTTCCTACGTTTTGTTTGCTTGGTGAGCCGGGAAATAAAAAAGAACTTGTACTCGAGCTCCAATTACTTGCTGACGTAGCATTGATTGGGACACCAAGTGTGGGGAAAACGAGCATTATTAATAATATTTCCAATACTAAGGCAAAAGTCGCTGACTATCCATTCACGACATTGATACCAAATCTTGGATCAGTGACGGTCCAAAAAACAAACTTTAATGTTATAGATATTCCATGACTTATAAAAGGTGCTGCTGAAGGAAGGTGATTGGGAAACGCATTTTTGCGTCATATTCTCAAAGCAAGGATTTTTTGTATGATTGGTGATATTTCTAGATATGACAAATGAATCAATGAAATACCAGAACTGCTTGAGGAAATTTGTACCTATACGCGCACCAAATTTAGCAAAGATCCCAATGCGGTAGAGATCCAAATCAGAGAAGATAAGGGGATGATAACCTTATTTATCTATGAAGAAGAAAAATTGGTAATAGAAAAAAGAATACTCTTTCTCATCAATAAATATGATCTCGTCAACGATCAAGAAATTCTCAAAGAATATAAAGCACAATTTCGAAAGGAGATTTTGGATTTCTTCAAAAAGGAAAAAATCTGAACCAAAATTACGAAAAAACTCCTCGAAGAGCATACCTTTACTATCTCGGCTGCAACTCATTTCGGTATCGATGAACGATTAAAAAAGATTGTTGAAATGCTCAACAAAACAGATGTCCAAGAGGTCTATCATATAGAAAACGTTCCTCATCATGAAGTAAAACATATCGAAAGTTCAATCAGAAATATTAGTGATCATGAAAAAGAAGTATTGATTAATGAAAATTACATTTCAGCAACAGACGCGCAATACGTCAATGTTCGAGAAATTTATAACGAAGAATTTGCTAAACTTGTTCGAATGATGCAACGAGGAAATGATGAGGCAGAGGCGCGATTTTGGAAGCAACTTGGTCACAAATGACTCTTAGATGAATTTGAAAATAGAGGAATCCAAAAAGGAGATATCTTCAAGGTATTGAGTCCTTACAATGGGCAAAATCCAAAATATATACAATACTAAGACTAGTGACTAGTGAATAGTGAATAGTAAAAAACACATGACTTTCTTATATTATGAGCTATTGTAATTCACGATAGTCTATATGTACAATTCTATCGTTTTTAACTTTTAGTTTTTCACTTAGAAAATGTTTGTAATATTGAGTATTAGCGATTCTGATAAACATCGAGAAAAAGTAGTCGAAGAGTATCGCAAGCGTCTAGGTAAATCAGTAAATATAGTAAATATTAAACCAAGCAGAAAGGGAAACAATCAACAAATAATTCAATCTGATACGGAAAATATCATCGCTAAGCTGGAAAAGTTTTCAGAGTATAAAAAGGTTTTATTAAGTAAGGAGGGGAAACAATTAGATACAGTAGCGTTACACAAATTTCTAACAGACAAAAACTGTGTGTTCATTATCGGCTGACCATACGGATTGAACGAACCAGCATTGACCAAATATATTGATGCTAAAATTTCTTTCTGAGCAATCACCCTGCCTCATGGTCTAGCAAAAGTGACCTTATTAGAACAGCTCTATAGGATTTGAACAATAGAGCAGGGAAAGAGTTATCATTATTAAAAAAGATTGACTTAATATATTAAATATATAGTATAATTTTTAAAACAAAAAACTAACACGCTAAATTATAAGTATATGCAAAAACCAATATTAACAGTAAAAGGGTTAATTGGCACAGCTACATTAACCATTGCACAAGCAATAACCTATCTTGATCATCAGAATTACAAGTTGAGGGATTCAGAAATGGTTATTCTGAACGATGATTTAGAACTCATTGAGGTAATGCAGTTCGGAACGCTTAACGGCATAAACGAAGATGGTGAAGTATCGTTTATCGCTAATGGTGGCGGTTTGGAAACAGTCAGATTGGGGGCAAAGAAAATTCTTATAATTTTCCCCATAAATAAACCCAAACAAGCTGTTTTCTATCAGTAAACGTATCCTAATTAAATTTTTTTACGAGTCATCAGGAGGGTATTACTTCCTGATTTTTTTAATATGCTGATTTCTTTTGCAATTTAGTTCCTAATTCCTATATTTTCCATGAAAGAAATCTGAGATAATTAGCGAGACAGATTAGAAATTTGGGACGTATTCCATTCTAAACTTCTAATCTGTCTAATTTGACTATATTTTCTTTCAAATTTTATTCTTATTATTTTTTTAGTATGTCTATCAAGAAAAAGGAGTTTACTCTCCATACACAATCTTTCGATCGAGAAGGGAAAACGCTCTCGTTTGAAACGGGAAAACTTGCAGTCCAAGCTGACTGTTCACTTAAACTCCAATTTGGAGACACCGCACTTTTATGTTCTACCGTGATGGAAAAGAATCCAAGATCAGATTCTGATTTTTTACCGTTGATGATTGATTTTAGAGAAAGTTTTTCTGCAGCAGGAAGACTTGGATGAGCTGCTTATAGAAGAAGAGAAGGAAGACCATCAGATCAATCTGTTCTTTACTGTAGACTTACCGATAGAGCACTTAGACCTATGTTTCCCAAAGGTATGATCAATGATGTAGTGATTACTATTACACCACTTTCACTTGACCAAGAGTTGGATCTTGGCGTTTCGACTATTATCGGATCATCATTGTCTATCATGGCAGCGGGTATTCCTTTTGACGGACCTGTAGGCGCAGCACAGATCGGATATATTGATGGAAAATTTATAACCAATCCTACGAGAGCAGAGTCAGAAAAAAGTTTATTTTTGCTATTAGTCGCAGGTAAAAAATGATCAATCAATATGATTGAAGCGGAAGCCAATGAAGTACCCAAAGATTTGCTCAAACAAGCATTTGAGTTTGGACAAAAGGCTATCGATATATCATGTGATTTCCAAACTGAGTTTCTCAAAAAACTTACGATACATACCAAAGAGATAATGTACAATAAGCCATCAGAAGCGCTTATTGCATATATCAGCAACATCCTTACCAAAGACAAATTGGCTGCACTTACGGGCAATAGCAAAGTACCATTCAACGAATTATCTTCTCTGTACGAAAAAGAAGTATTGGCGATTTGTAAAGAAAATATCACTGATAATGAGCAAGCAGATTTCACCGAAACTAAAGTGAAAATGTGAGTATTCACTGTGATAAAATATTTTCTCCGTCATCGCACTATCGATACAGGAGTAAGAATTGACGATAGAGATCAAAAAGATATTAGACCAATTTTTTGTGAAGTAGGGACATTGCCGAGAGTGCACGGAAGTGGATTGTTCCGAAGAGGTGATACACAAGTATTGACGACCGTTACTTTATGAGGACCAAAAGAATATCTGATTCTCGATGATATGGAAAACAATAACATACATCAAAGATATTTTCATCATTACAATTTCCCTCCATTTTCTGTAGGTGAAGCAAAAGGTACCAGAGGAACAGGAAGAAGAGAAATAGGACATGGAAGATTGGCAGAAAAAGCATTGGAAAAAGTACTTCCTACGATGATAGAATTTCCCTATACCATCAGAGCAGTATCTGAGTGTTTAGGATCAGGGGGTTCAACATCTATGTGATCCGTTTGTGGTTCAACATTGGCACTTATGGATGCATGAGTTCCTATCAAAAAACCTGTTGCAGGGATTGCTATGGGACTTATGACTGACCATGATGATGACGATAATATTACCAAACACATAGTGCTCAACGATCTTATGGCTACAGAAGATTTTACTTGAGATATGGATTTCAAGGTTGCAGGAACGAGAGATGGAGTAACTGCCATCCAATTAGATACAAAATTGAAAGGAATCAGTATGGATATTATCCATGAAACAATCGATAGAGCTATCGAATGATACAATGAAATTATGGATCTTATGCTTCAGACTATCGCTGAACCTAGAGCAGAAGTTGGACAGTATGCCCCAAAGATTAAGATTATTCATATCAAACCTGACAAGGTAAGAGAAGTTATTGGAAAGGGTGGTGACGTTATCAATGGTATTATTGATGCCAATGAAGGCGTAAAGATTGATTTTGAAGATGATGGAACATGTTATATCGGACATAGAGATCAAACAGTAATCGATAGAGTAGTAGCTATTATTATAGACATAGCATCTGACCTAGAAGTAGGCCAAGAGTTTGACGCAAAGGTCAAGAGAATAGAAGATTATGGATTGTTTGTAGAATTACCTAAAAAGAAGATGGGACTCTGTCATATTTCCAACCTTGGACAAAGATACGATATTCCACTTACCAATCATTTCAAACTCGGACAAGTTATCAGAATAAAAATTAAAGGTATAGACCCAGACGGTAAGGTAGCAGTAATCAAAATATAAAAGTATTGTCTACAAAACAAAAATAGGCGAGTTTGCCTATTTTTTGTATAAGGTAAAAACTAGTTGACTTTTATTTTCATTTTATTACAAAAACTTATGGATGCGCAATAAAACAATAGTGATTCCCAAAAAAACTCAATGAGAAAGTATGGGAGCAGCCCAAACTCCAATATTTGGAGGGTTATAGGACCCTGCCGTGGAATAGACAATATACCAAAAAATGGTGTCTTACCTAGGGGTATCCTGAGTAACTGGCAAAATCCAGTGAAATCACGTGCATAACCAATCACGTAAGGCTAAACGCATTCTACAAGGTCCATGGTATCGCCCTGGACCTTTAGTCGTTAAAAAAACTTGTTATTTTTTATCCAATCGGTAATTATATAGCATAAAAATACATGTTCACACAGTATCTTTTACTTATTTACTAGTTCTCTATGAAATTTCTAAAAACATTTCTAAAAAATGTAGGAATATTTCTCGGTCTTTTCATTCTTTTAGCGCTTGCTAATCGATGGTATTTAGGTGGATTTGCGAAACTGGAAGCAAAAGAACAAAATATGGGTCCCTATACAATAGCATATATCAATTTTACGGGAGAATATGGAAAAGTAGGACCATCAATGACCAAAGTAAGTGAGGTACTTTCCGGTGCGGGTATTATTTATGAAACCGGTATCGGTATCTATTATGATGATCCAGCTACTGTTTCGTGAACTGAACTAAGAAGTGATATAGGTGCGGTGATTACATCACAAGATAGCAGTAAATTAATAAATACTAAAGAGATAAAAATAAAGACGCTTCCCGCAGGGACAAAAATAGTTGTAGAATTTCCTCTAAAAAACACTATTTCGTATATGATTTGACCGATGAAAGTCTATCCTGTAATCACAAAATATATGGAAGCAAAATGATATAAAAAAACTGCTATGTTAGAATTGTATGATACAGCAGCTAAAAAAATCTATTATATAGCAGATATCATCAAATAATATCTAGTATTTTCATAAGAGAGGCGCTATTGGCGTCTTTTTTAGGTAAAAAATGAAGTTATTGGTAATAAAATACTACTATATAACCTTTTTGTTGTTTTGGTAGTAAAATTATACGTATATATGGAACAAAATTGCAAAAAAACATGGGGTGAATATACTTATACACGAATACCTTTAGCCCTAGAGATGTGTATGGATAAAGTATGAGAACATAATCATTATAGATTACCACATAGACATCCAAACACACAGGATGAAGTTGCTGATATACTCAGAAAGAAGAAAGAAGTTATGGATAGTGATATGAATATTTTGATCAAATTGGCAGAGTATTATTACGAAACCAATAAAGTTAGAGATTATAGCAAATATATAGAAAATACTGATCATATAATTGAAGACGATGAAAAAGTATCGCAGTTAGAATATCTCTATACCTTAATCAAATATGAAGGGAGAGATACAGCAATCCATATAGGGACAGGGGAATTTATTTCGGAAGTATTTACAAGAAAAGATATACTAGCATATAAATGATTCTCTCATAGTCCACTACCGTTATTCGTGGTTGCGGCACGAGCAGAACAAGAGCATAGAGAAAATACTCCCAAAAAGTTTTTTAATGAACATGCTACATTATATGCTCCCAAATGATGACAAGTAGAAGAACGCATAAGTCACAAACAAAGAGAACAGAGTATTAATTATGGAGAGAGTAATGGTATTATGGAGTATAGTGATGCACTTCTAGCACTACAAAACGGACAAATTCATAAAACATTCCACAATCCAAAATCCTTTGAAAGATTTATTACAAAAATAAAAGAACTTAAAACATATACTCCTGAAAAATTACAGATACGAAGCAATATAAAAAAAGAATTTCTTTCAAAGAATAAATGAGAAACAGAAACATATTCAGAAGAAGAAAATTATAATATGATACATGACTGTCTCTGGAATATAAGTGGCAAGAGTCAGGAAAAAATGTACACACTTATACAATCGTTTGATCTACATAAACAAGTTTTTACTCATACACATATGTTTTAATTATTTAAACAGACAAATGGATTTACAAAGTATCAGACAAGTAGCTGATGATATCAAAATCATAAAAATTCAGTGAGCGACAAATATCGCCAAAGCTGGAATCGATATCTTGGTCAAAGAAATCAAAAAACAAAATTTCAAATCTGAAAAAGAATTTGATACATTTTTCAAACAAGCGATTGTGATTCTTAAACAAGCGAGGGCTACAGAACCGATGTTGTTTAATTGACTTAAATACTGTTTAGCTAGCTACAAAACATTATTGGCCAAGAAAGTTGATATCAAAACTATGACAACTAAATTGTTCCAATCAGGTAAAAGTTACTTAGGTGATATAGAAAGAGAGGAGGCATTGAGACCACTTATCTGAGCTAAACTTATAAGAAAACATATGAATATTATGACCCACTGTCATTCGTGATCAGTAGTAAAATTACTCGTGACTGCCCACAAACAAGATAAAGATATTCATGTATATAATACGGAGACGAGACCATTGTATCAGTGAAGAAAAACATCACAAGATCTAGTAAAAGCGGGTGTGCCTGATACCATGATTACTGATGATGCAGCTCCATTTTTCGTAGACAATTTGTATGAATCTGATACACATATTGATATCTTGATTATTGGTTCAGACGCAATCAAAATGGATGGAAGCGTATACAACAAAATTGGAAGTTTCTGATTGTCATTAGCTGCTCGACATTCCAAAATCCCTGTATACATTGTAGGAAGTTTGACCAAAGTAGATACCGAAAATACCGTAAAAATAGAACAAAGATCTGGGAAGGAACTTCGAGCAGAATCCCCAAAATGACTCGAAATTATTAACTACGCATTTGATATGGTTCCTGCAAAATTCATCACCGGTATTATCACGGAATATGGAATTATTAAACCTAAAGATATCAAAAAAATGGTAAAAAAACATTGTCCATGGATGATTAAGTAGGGTATTTTAGATAATACAGTTGTTTGTATGAATGACATTGAATCACCTAAATTCGATAAAAATGAGATTCTTGCAAATATGGTTGTAAGACAATTTTGAGTTAGTCGGCAAAAATTTAGTAAAAACAATCAAGAACGATTAGCAAAAATGGCAAAAATACCAGGAAAAGAAGAAAAATATATAGGAAGTCTAGAACAAAACAACCGCATTAGAGACAGAATACTTAAAAATGATATGCTTCCTTTACATGAATATACTGAGGTAATAAAACAGTTTTCTAAAGAACAGACGACAGCATTACAAGCTGCCTTTTCTGATACACAAATTAATATGTATATGAGTAATCTTACAACCCAACAGATAGAAAAATTCAAAAAACTTACTCCCACCCAATTAGTAGGATTTTTAGATGATGAAATAACTAACGTTAAGAACAAAAAAGAACAAATTTCAAATAGAAAAAATTGAACAAATATTAATGAAAAAACTAATGAACAAATGGTAATTCTAGATCAATTGGATGATGTAGAAAAGAGAATAGATAATATAATAAATAGTGAGGACATATTAAAAGCTTTCAGAAAAGATCAAATCAAATGAATATTTGCAAATCAAACTACTGAGAAGAGTTTTCTCATGGAATCCAAAAAATTTAAAGTAGAAAACAAGGCTACGTATGCGAAATGGGTAGAGTTAAATGGCGAACAATGAGCAGAAAAAAAAATCAGAACAATGTATATATTACAGCAGATAAATAGCTCAGAAATACAATCAAAAATGAGTGAAAAATCTAGAACAGAAATGAATGCTTTAGTAATAGAATATTATGAAGCTAATCAAAAATTAGGTATAGATCTTTCATTATCTAGCATGCAAAAAATCTATGAAAATGCTAAGCAGTACATTGGATCAGAATATACAAAAAATGATACATATGCTGTATTGCTTCATAATGTGAATACAGATTCAGATATCACAACATATTTCGATAATCACAAAACAAAAGAATTGGTCCCTGAATGAATGAAAGACAAATCATATTATACAAAATTGCTTCTTTGGTATCCGACTTTAGATAGTCAAGAAAATGGAAAGAAACTATCTGAATATCTCTCATCTCTCAATAATGATATGACGATAAAAGAGAATACATCCAATGAAGAAAAGAAATTTATTACTACCTTATTGCCCAAACTCAAACAGCAAGGAAAGCCATATGAAGAAAAACTTCTCAATAAAACCAATGCTCTTATGCAAAATACAGCCATAGAACAATGTATACTTACCCTCCAAAAATATATGGATGTAAATATCAGCGAAAAAGAAAATGCTATCAAACAGATGAAAGTGACGGAAAATGCAGATGCAGTATCTTCAGATCTTGTCTTGCACATTAACGGCACACTCAATGGTAAAAAAATAGCTCTTTCATATAATTTATTGACAGGAAACGTATCATACAAAAGCTTTTTAAGTAAAAAAGCTGATACTGATCAAAGCCCATTAACTCTAGGAGTCTGAAATGAAGAAGATCAGGTGCCACTTATTACTTTGCCAAAATTTGGTGATTTTGTAGAAAGTGCTGAACATAGTGATTATCATAAGTTGATCAGTGATGCTGAAACTATCGATGAATATGGGAAAAAATTTACAGAAGGTATTCAAAATGATGTACAAAAAAATCTGGATAATGATATGGATATACAAAAAGATATGCTTAAAAAATTCATTATCAAAGATATGATTACGCAAAATATATTTTCTCTAGCATGAAGAAATATGGATATAAATCCTTCTGGATATGTGATTACTCCAAATGGACAAACTCAATCCTATGCTTTCTATAATTTTATGTATAAAAGTTTAGAATATTATTCTATGGGATCTATAGACCAATTACAGTTATTTCAAAGTAATATAAATACACTATTGCAGTATAGGCAAGAGCCACGAATAAGTCAATCACCAGAGGTATTGATACAACGTAAAAATGAAAATCAAGAAATGTTTGCACTCCAAACAATTACCAATCGTACTATTATTACAAACATTACCAGCACATTTTCAGATCAATGACCAGAGACAAATTTACAGTCATTTTTCAAATGTTTTGAAAAACAGGTGTGAGGAATAGATATTGTAGATGTGGAAATGATGGGTGATTACTTCAAAGCAGCAGCAGGAACCAATAAACAAGATAATGCAGTAGGGAAATGGAAGAGAAATGACAGATTTACCACATTAACAAATAATTTGGAAACTAAAATATCTGGTGATCAAGCAAGGGTAGATTTAGATGCCCAACTAAAAATGGCATACAAATAAATTTGCCAAGAAAACAAAAATCAGTATAATTACATTATACACTATACCCTTTTAAAATTCTAATAGATACAATCATGAAAGAGACGTTTAATAGGATAATAAAAGTCTTAGGACTTAACGGAAAGGATAAAAAATCCGAAGAATTGGATTTTTGATGAAAACTAGAAAAAACCGGAGAAAATGAATATGTTTTTGAAAGTTATGGTCAAAAAACTCAGGTTAAGAAATATGATGAATTAAAATTCAATATATGAGGAATCATTGATACAGAAAAGCATATTAAGTTTATCGCAGATTTCATAAATCACGGTAAACAAATAGCGGCGGAATGATCGATGAACGACGGAGTGAAATGAACTTCATTTTCTTCTTATAAAGATTTTCCTGATACAAATATTGATGTTGTATTTCATATAGAGAATGATGTTGAACCAGAAGAGATGGGTGATGAATATGAATCATGATATTGATCTGCTAAATCAATCATTGAAAAAAAAACGTTTAATAAAATGAGTCAGTCTGAAAGATATCTTATTAATAAGAATAAGTCAACAATTGAGAAGTATTTAAATGATCGGGCCAAAGAAAAACATATAAATGAAATGCCAGTATCCACAAAAGAAATTGAAGCATAAAAAAATATTATTTTACATTATAAATATAAACAAAAATGGATATTAAAGAACTTCTTGTTTCGCTTAATCCTCACCAATTAGCGTACGTGAATTTGGATCTACCCAATCCTAAAAACGGTGAATATATGTTGTGTGTATTTCATCTTATCCCAGGAGGAAAGTTGAATATACTCCAGGCTGCTTGTGAGGTATCAGCAGAATCATCTACTGGGACAAATTTTGCAGTACAGACAGAGACAGCGTTTTCTCGTGAAATGAATTCATTAGTATATAAAGTGGATTTAGAAAAGAATTTGGTTTGGATAGCATATCCACGAAGATTATTTGATCGTGGAGGTAATGTACAAAATATATTAACTTATGTTGCATGAAATGTTTTCGGAATGAAAGAAATCAATGCGTTGAAAATTCTTGACGTACGGTTTCCCCCTGCAATGTTAGATCAGTATGATGGTCCAAGTTATACTTTAGACGATATGAGAGCATATTTAAATATTTACGATAGACCAATTTTGTGAACGATAGTTAAACCAAAAATGGGATTGACCTCAGCAGAATATGCTGAAGTAGCATATGATTTTCGAAGAGGGGGTGGGGATTTCGTAAAAAATGATGAACCACAGGCTAACCAAGATTTTTGTCCGTATGATAAGATGGTAAAATATGTGGCAGAATCAATGGCCAAAGCCGTCAAAGAAACAGGACACAAAAAGGTTCACTCTTTCAATGTTTCATCACCAGATTATGATACTATGCTTGCTAGATGTGAAATGGTAGTCAATTCATGAATGGAACCAGGTTCATATGCATTTCTTATTGATGGAACGACTGCAGGATGGATGGCAGTACAGACGTTAAGAAGAAAATATCCTACAGTATTTATTCACTTTCATAGAGCAGGACACGGAGCATTTACAAGACCAGAAAATCCTATCGGATACACCGTATTGGTATTATCTAAATTTGCAAGATTAGCAGGTGCTTCAGGTATCCATACAGGAACTGCCGGTGTAGGTAAAATGGCAGGGACGCCAGAAGAAGATGTAACTGCAGCACACAATATTTTCTGACTCGATGAACCAGGACATTTTTTTGAACAATCGCGAGGTAAAATACCAGAAAATGATGCAGACCGGATTAAAAAAGTCCAAGAAGATCATCATCAGCATGTTACCAAAGAAGATGATAGTTGGAGAAATATGAAAAAATGTTGCCCAATTATTTCATGAGGACTCAATCCAACGCTCTTGAAACCATTTATCGATGTGATGTGAGATATAGATTTTATCACAACTATGGGAGCTGGTTGTCATGCACATCCGGGTGGAACACAAAAGTGAGCGACAGCGCTCGTACAATCATGTGAAGCATTTATCAAAGGAATAGATATTCATGAATATGCCAAAGATCATGAAGAATTAGCTCAGGCGATTGGATTTTTTGAGAAGAAAGAAAATAAAGATCTAAGGCACGCAGCAAGAAGAGAAAGTAATTAGTTTTTATTTATTAAATAGTACTACGGATGAAAAATGTTTTTTATGCCAAGACAAAATTTGTGGATCTCACAGAAGGAGATAATTTGACGATATGGATTAACGAAGCACAAGCAGCAATATATGGTATCAATGCAATGGATAAAATTGCTATGAATTACAATGGTCAAGAATATGTATTGGATGCTAATCTTACTCATAGATATGTAGATCAGACCGAAGTTGGTATTCCCAGAGATGTCAGTGAAAAATATGATATTCCTGCATGAGCGAAAGTATGTCTTAGTTTTACACAGACAAGCTCTGCTGCTTTGGATGCGCTCAAAAGAGCGTTAAAATGAGCTAAATTTACACAAGAAGATATTGAAGCGATTATGGAAGATATTTCTAGTAATCGTTTTGCAGATACCTTGGTAACATATTTTTCTGCATTAGGGTTTTTCTATAAATCTAGTGATAAAGAAATGTATCGAATGGCCAAAGCTATGGCTGAAGCTGGAGAAATGTTGCACCGAAATGGTATCGTAGCTGATAAACATTGTATGGGTGGTGTACCAGGAAATGAAACGACGATGATTATAATTCCATTACTTACTTCACTTGGTATCAAAATGCCAAAGGTATTTTCCAAAGCAATTACTACACCAGCAGCGACAGGAGAATGCGTCAGTGTATTGATGGATATTTCATTCTCCAAACCAGAAATTGAAAAACTTGTGAAAAAGAATAATACCTGTCTTGTACGAGGTGGTGGCTTAGATTTAGCGCCAGCTGATGAAAAATTGATAAAAGTTGCCTATCCATTGTCTATGCAATCTTATCCGAGAACTATTGTCAGTATCATGGCAAAAAAATATGCAATGGGGATCAATCATTCATTGATAGATATACCTGTAGGACCGACAGCAAAAGTACCAGATATGAAAACAGCTAAACGACTCAAAAAAAAATATGAATATGTAGGTAAAAAACTCTGAATGAAGGTTCACGTGGAGATTACTGATGCCTCTCAGCCTATCGGAGCAGGAATTGGTGCCAAACTTCAAGTGAGAGAAGTATTACGCGTTTTACAACAACATCCCAATAGACCAACAGATTTAGAAAAAAAAGCACTCTATCTTGCTACTAGGATTATAGAAATGGTTGGTATGGCAAAAGGTAAAGACGCTCAAAAATTAGCGTATGGACAACTAGTATCGTGAGAAGCACGAAAAAAGATGCAAAAAATTATTTCAGCACAAAATGGTGATCCTGATGTACATTCGGAGAAATTAGTATTGGGAGAAAAAACCAAAGATATTATGGCAGACAAGAGTGGTACTGTCAGTGAAATAGATATGCACATACTCAATATTCTTGCAAGGACGCTTGGTGCACCTATAGATTTGACAGCAGGTGTATACTTACATCATAAGCTTGGTTCAAAGGTAAAAAAATGAGAAAAAATATTTACTATATACGCTGATGAGGAAAATAAAATTGATTTAGCAATAAAATTTTTGAAAGAAAACACTATTTATAAAATAAAATAATGATAAATTATATTACTTTATAAAATAAAGGGGCAATCGAGAAGAAAAGCAAGATGATGAACGTATATGTTTTAAATTTTCTAACAAAGCACAAAGAGATTTTACATTGATAACCGTATAGGTATATGACCAATATCGTAATGAGTATGGGGCCATCAAATAATAGTGAGTCACAGCTGATCAGATGCTACGAAAATGGTATCAGGATATTGAGATTCAATTTTCCTCATTACGCCCAAGAGACAACAAAAAGAGATGTAGCTGTTGCGCATACGGTAGAACAGAAAATTTGATGAAAATTTCAGTTACTTCTCGATACGGAAGGGCCTGAAATCAGAACAGGAGTTTTAGAAACACCAATTACTTATACAGTTTGACAGGTTTTTAATATATATATCGATGAAAGTAAAAGAGATGTTCAATGATTATTTTGTGATTATGTTTCATTAGTCGATGATGTGAAAATAGGATGAATCGTCAAAATAGATGCGGGATTGCTCGAAGTAGAAGTTCTAGAAAAATGATCAGGATATATAGTAGTCAAAGCATTGAATAATTTCGTGGTCGGATCGAGAAGACATCTTAATCTTCCAGGAGTTCGTATTAAACTTCCAGGGCTTACAGAAAGAGATAAGTCAAATGTGCTATTCGCTATCAAAGAAAATTTTGATTATGTTGCATTGAGTTTTACGAGAAAAGCAAATGATGTAATTGAGTTAAGAAATCTTTTGAAAGCCAATGGTGGAGAACAGATTAAAATCATTGCCAAGATAGAAAATCAGGAAGGTGTTGATAATGTAAATTCAATTATAGATGCGAGTGATATGATTATGGTTGCTAGGGGAGACCTAGGAACTGAATTACCAGTAGAAATGATTCCTATCCATCAGATGAATATTGTCAAGGAGTGTAAAATAAAAAATACTCCCGTGATAGTGGCAACCCAGATGTTGGAATCAATGATTTCCAATCCAGTGCCTACGAGAGCAGAAGTAAGTGATATTTTTTACGCCGTACGTGAAGGTGCTGAATATGTGATGTTGTCATGAGAAACTGCAGTAGGAAAATATCCCTTAGAATGTATCAAAGTGATGAACAAAGTAATTACTGAAGCGGAGAAATATAAATAATATATTTTAGCCATTCAAGAACTTTATGAAAGAAATCATAAAAAACATAGAGAAAAATAAAGCTCTAGTGGTAGGAACTTGAAAGAGCAAAATATGACAATCAGTTGCAAATCTTTTGACCGAAAATTTCGATGTAATAAAGACTTCAAAGAGCTCTTTAGGAATAGAAATGTTGGATATATTAGACGTACAATCCATAAAAAAATTTATAAGAAACTATAGAGAAAAATATGGTAAAGAAACACTCAAGACTGTTTTTTTAAATAGCGGTATAATGAACTCGTGAGACACAATAAATCGTTCCAATTTTTTTCGCAGAGCAAACAATTGAGATCCTACTATAAATACTCATCTCAATAATATAATGCTTGTAGAAAGATTACAAATGGCATGAATAATAGATACAGATACAAAGGTAATATATAATGCATCAGTCCAAATCGTCGATAAAAAAAAAGGATATGAAGATTATGCATATATGAAAAGATTGGTGAGCAGTCTATTGTTAAATGATGATCGTTGGAATCCTACTATATTATGTGCTTCGCTTGTTAAATGAACAGCAATGGAGAATAATTTCAAAAAGAAAATGAATAAAAATTGAAATAATTGATTTGGAAAATTTATTGAAGAAAATATGCCACATGGACAACCATCATTAGCGGATATTGATAATGCTGTCGAGCAAATACTTATACACAAAGAAGAGACTAGAGGAAAACTAGTATTCGTAGATTGATGATCGATTAATAACAATAAAGACAAATCAATGCTCAATAATGATTTTTTTTATGATAAGAAAAAAAATAGTTTACTATCCGTAAGCTAGTCTCTATACCACTCTTTGAATCTTTCATACTGAAGAAGGATATGGGCGTACGCTTCTATACCTATTTTTTTTATTTTTTCAAAAACATGTGTCCAATAATCACCAAGATATGATCATCATATGATGAAGTCTACAATCCGGTTATTTAATCTCTTTTCTAGATTCTTCAACATAGTTTGCTACAAAACTAAAACGCAGAATATTCGCTGTCAATATAAAAAAAATCTTGTAATTAGCAAACTAAAAAACATATTTCGACTATGAAAAAATGGATATATGTTATAATCACCTGTTCTTGTCTCATAAGTATTACCCATGCTTTCGATTTTTCTGCTTGTGAAGAAAGAGGCTTCACAGTAACGGCGTATTATTCACCAGAAAGTGGGCAAGTATTTTATTATAAATCAAGCTTTGAAGAGGAGGTTACTCTTAATGGAGAATGACATGTCGGTGCTTCAGGTAAACAAGTATTCAATGGTATGTTAGCATGACCAGCATCATATGTATTTGGGTCTATAATTTATTTTCCAGGATTTGGTGTAGGAGAAATTGCTGATAGGGGAGGTGCTATCGTAGTATCATGAGAAAAAGAACAAAGTTTTGATCGTATAGATATCTGGATGGGAAAGGGCGAACAGTGACTCATTAGAGCACTTACCTTTGGTAAAAAAAACATGATAGGATATTTCTGTGACGATTCGATCGTTAAGACAACACCCAAGGATTCCCTCCTGCGAGACAATGTACCTACATTCAAAAACTTTTTTGATATTGCCTTGCGAATCCAACAACTCGAGGAAGGAAGAAAGGATATCCGAACACGAACGCTTCAAAAATATTTAGTCAAACTCTGATATCTCAACAAAAGATATTGGAATGGAAACTTTGAATGCAATACAAAAAAAGCGCTTTGTAGGTATCAAATAGCCAAAAGAATTATTTCTTCAAAAAGTCCTGATTGTTGAGTATTTGGCTCTATGACAAGATATACGATGAAACTTGATGTGCAAAGTAAAAATTTATTACCCCAAAATTTATACGCCACAGGGACATTTACTTCCATCATAGATCTAGCAAAATATTACAACGGCAAACCAACTGAAAGTCGCCAATCCTCCTTGATAAATGAGGGGGACCACAAAGTGGTAGAGGATTTGGGGGGCAAGTCTTCAGTGAAGAAAGTTTTTCTCTTCTACAGAGCATATACAAAATGACAACAATCATCAGAGATAAAAATTCTTCAGACATTTTTACAATCGCAATGACTCTATAGTGGTAGTATTGATGGTATATATTCACAATACACTATAGATGCTGTTTATGATTTTCAAAAAAAATATTCGCTGATTACAGACCACGATCCGTTGATTTTGAGGGGTTTCCTTTGACCAAAGACTAGAATCAAGATAAATGAAATCAGAATAAAATAATTTGATTAAATTTTTTCAAAAAGAAATTGTCCTCTCTCGTCTTGGATATGTTTTTGGATAAGTTTGAAATTGTGTCCTTCAAAAAACTGAATTAATCCGTCTGCATCATACGTATAAATATTTAGAATTTTGAGTGATTCTCATGGGAGTATAGTGATAGTCTCATTTTTCATAGTAACACTGATTTTTTTATTCAAAATGAAGCTATATTGGTATTTGATGGCATTTATATAATCAATCTTCTGAGTACTTAGTCCAAGATGCCCGTCACTCTTAGCTATTTTTATATTTTCTATAGGATTGTAAAAGAAATTAAGTGTTTCTTGGTTGTTGAGGTATCGATGATATTTTTCAAAATCTTTCAGGTCGTCTTTTGCTGATTTTCCACTTCTTAGACGGACGTCCAACCATATTTTTTCTCCTGATTTGAGGAGATTGAAAAGAATGTCTATGATATTATTCGGTTCAATATTACCAAATGTATTACTGAAAAAAGTAAATATTCTTGTTTGGGATTTTGTGGTGAGTTGAGTAAGTTCTCTTCTAAATTCATTGGTAGAAAAGTCAGCACAAATAAAGTGTTTCTGAATGCTTTTTATGTTTTTCATCCTTTGGATGGAAAGATCTAGCATATTTTTTGACGAATCTACTCCGTAATAGTCAATAGTGAAGTGATCTTTCATATGTTCAAATATATATGATTCTATCTCTGATCTTCAGCATCACAGGCTTATGAGTGCCATTGTTTTGTCAGTAGAAAAAACATTTTTAGTAGCAAAATCTATGAAGAGATTGAGCGGATAGGATTCATGGTAGATATTATCTACTTTTACGATATCGTAATACGTTCACGCTCACGTATTCATATACAGAAATTTCTGTTCTAGTGTCCTATTCCTTAAACAATACGAGAGTTCATCGCTAAGGGTTCCATCAGAGATGAGATTGTAGATTTGATCCATGGAAGCAAAAAAAAGGATAAAGATTGTCTTATGAAAAGTTTGTATGTATGATGAATTTGCTCTTCAATCCTTCAAATACGTTTCATCACTTGTATTTAAATATGACGGAGAATTTTCCATCTGAATCTCATTCTATAGAGATGATATCGATTTTTTCATCGAAGTTTTTACTTTGTATAAGTTTTTCAAAGACTTTTTTATTATCTATTTTCCAGAAGATACGATTAGAATTTTTGTAGACGAGATTGAAGGTATCATTATCAAAATCAAAGAATGTTTGATTGAGGAGTATTTCTTTGAATTCTTCAGGAGTGGTAATGTGATTAGCCTTAAGATAATAATGAAGAAGTTCAGTACAAGCAGAAATCGATTGTGGTTTTTTCTTATGAAATCCGAAAAGTTTTTTTAGAGGTTCATAGATAGCTTGTGTCTCGAAGCTCATCCTTATTTGCTTATCAGTTTCAAGGCCTCATAGGGTATCGATGTTGTTTTCTCTATCATGAAGTTTGAGCAAAATACACCTAATATCTTGCGTGCCTCCATAGAGAATTTTTTCTATTCTATCATGGAATATTTGGGTCGGATAGTGAAAAAAGTGGTCCGTAGTGTCTGTCACGGAATCAACGATAAATCAAATTTCTTCGCCAAAAATTGTATAGATAGATTCAATATCTATGTTTTTATTGTCTTCGACGCAATCATGTAAGATACTTGCTACAACCAAATTAATATCACCAAATCTTTTGGCTCACATGAGGGCGACATTTAGGGGGTGTTCTATAAAAGGCCCTCCAGAATATTTTCTTTTTTGTCCTACATGAGCATGAAGTGCAAAATCACATGCTTGCTCAATAATAGGAAAATGACTCATAAAAAATGGATATTTTGATGATAGTGTATTCAGAAATTTTTGTACCATTACTGCTTCTACCATACCACTATAAGACATAAATATTGTTTTATGTATGTATATATAATGAAAACACAAGATGAATATTCTCGTCCAATAAAATAATAGTCAAAATCTATGGCTCTTAGGTCTAAAACTCCTTAAAAAATATTTTATCATAAAATACAAAAATATCATCATATTATACAAAATAGTGGCTAAAATGTCATCATATTATACAAAATAGTGGCTAATTTTTTGATTAAAACAAGGTATATACGTATAATTATCATGTGTATTTTATCGTTGTTTTGTTTGTATGGAAATCAAAAAACAACTCCTCATCAAGGTGCTTACAAAACTTAAGCCTTACCGAGATTTAGCGGAAGGAATTTTAGCATTGGTAGAGAGTAGTTACGTGGATAATCAGGCCATTGATGGTATTATACGCCTTATTAATCAATCTATTAAGACGGTAAAAAAAGAACGTGAAAAGGGGGTTATGCAAAAATGATTAGAATTAGTTCAAAGAATCAAAGATATGGAAGAGAAAGAAAATCAAATATCTGATAAAGAGTTAGATAAACTTTTAGCTGATATATAAGATATGCCAGGCATAGAGAATATCGATAAAAACAAGAATCAGCAGATAGATCTGCAGGAAATACAGGATGCTTTGAAGCCTAACTGATTTTTTGATGCAAAAAATAAAAATTTTGAAGACAATATGTGGAAGTTAAAAACAGAACTACAAAACAACGCCTTTGATTGACAGAAAGAATATCTTAAAACTACGCTCCATGATTCTTTGAGTAAAGCGAAGTACGATATCACAGAAAAAGTCAAACAGAATAAACTACTTACATGAGATGAGCTTAAGGTATTGAAGTTATCACTTTTTGTAGATGCGGGAAATTATTATAAAGTGGATTTTGTTAATATGGATTGGAAGAAAGATGTAAATGTAGCTATGTATATCAACGGTATCAATCCCTTGTATCAGAATATAAAAGCTTTTGATGGAATAAAAAAAACAGTTGATAATCTCACTTTTACAGAGAATATAACAGAAAATATAGAGGTATTGCAATCCTCTATTGGTGCTGCAAAAGAAATGCTCGTAAATTTCTGCCAAGCACTTCAACAGACGATGACCGGTGCAAGCGATTATAGATTTTATCATAATTTTATAAGTGATATTCAGAGTTTTCTCAAAGAACATCAATCTGATCAATGTAGTAATTATATAGAATATCAAAGTCAGATGAAACAATTCGCTAGTTTTTTTAATGAAAAAATCAAAAGCAATGGTAAATTAGATTCAACAAATCTTTCTTATCAATACATGGGAAGAGAAATTGCATTTCCAAGTGTCAGTACCGATGCTTTTATTAATACATGAAATGTGTTTACTATACTTAGTAAAGCTCAAACACAGAAAGATATAGAAAATGCTAAAGGTAATGCTTATTCAAACACGAGAGAAATGTTAGGATGACAATTATATCTCATGGGTAAAAAGTGATATCTTTGATCATTTCATGCGAGTGAAAATATGGGAAAGCTTGAAAATGATATCATCAATGCAGAAGATATGAAAAAATATCCTGACCTCAAAATTATTTCTGAATTTCTCAAAGATCTCAAAAAGGAAAGTGGAAGTCAAAAAATGTTGTGATTAGATAATCAATATCAAAAACTTATAAGTAAATTGAATGGTAAAGTACCGACAAAATTTATTCTTTTTCTTCAAAAAAAATTTGAAGATCAAAAGGAAACTCTACAAAAAGAGATAAATACCGTATATAGCAATGAATCAACTGACGCAGTGCAGTCCATAGGAATCATGAATGTGTTATGATGACATCGACAAAATATACATCCACAATTAAGTAAGGAAGAACTCGTGCTTTGTGCCAAAGAATATAAGGAAAAGGGGAAATTCACAGAAAGTATCACGACTGCTTTGGAAGCTCTCGGACTATCTACACAACAGATTAAGATAGAGATAGAAAACAAGGTAAGAGATATAAGAGTACAACAATATAATCAGATGATATCAGCAAGGTTCAGTAGTTTTATATTAGAGAGTTCTTTAGATGCAAATCCGGCAAGAGCTGATAGTTTAGGAAAGAATAATCAGCTATTTAAATTGTATAATGATATAAAGGGTATAGGAGATGATTGATGATCTTCAGATGCTGGAATACAAAAATGGAAAGCAATGAGTGAACAAATTCTTGTAAGTATAGCAGTCACAGCATTCTCATGATGAATTGGTAGTTTGGCAGCGTGAGCAATGCTTGGATGAATAGAAGCTGCGACTCTTGGATGAAGAATGCTTCTTTTTGCTGCTCAAATGATCGTAGAATGAACTGTTTTTCATGTAGTGAATACTGTAGTAACATGAGCAATTTCAGGCGATATGAATACTATGCTCAATGAATTAAAAAGCCCCAAAGCGTGGGCACAAAGTGTTTTATATATGGGAGTGATGAATGGGGTAGGAATGGCTTTTAGATTATGAACTATGCCTTGACTTAAGACCATAGAAAGAGCAGCTTCCCTAACGAAATCAGTGAAAGTGGTTCAGCTCATAAATGCTTTGAATACATGAATGCAATTTTCTACAGAGATTTTGTGAATGATGACAACGGATCAGATTGTAAGCTTGACCTTTGATCAGAGATTTAAAGATATAAGCGTAGAATCTGTAATGCAAACGGTGACCTTGGTAGTCGGATTGAAAATGGCTCACAAAATTGTACCTATGGTACCAGAAAAAGGAGATATTACATCCGATGATATAAAAATAACAGATATGACAAAAAAAGAATGAATAGTGACAGATATAGCGTATACACAAAAGATAATGAACACTATAGATACCAAGATAGATTATTTAGCTAAACAAATGAAAATAAAAAGTGGTGTCAGAGCTGATGTTGCCAAAAATATTTTGAATACTATTGATATAGATTTAGTAAAAGAGCCAGGGAAGGAGTATTCCAAACCATTACAAGAATTGAAGAACACAATAGAGCAGTTGGGTCAAGAAGGAAAATTACCGATAAGTTTAGAAAAGAAATATAATGAAATACTTAGAAAGACCCAGACACAGGATATTAAAAAAATAAATGCTCTTCAAGAAAAAACTTTTGATGAATTGACTCTGAAAGATTGGGAAGATATGTGATGAATCAATGAATGGAAAGCTTATATCAAAAAAAATGAATTGTGGAAAAATGAAACATTAAGTTTAGACAAAGAATGAAAGAAAAATATCGATATCAGCAAAAAACAAAATTTTGAAGATTTGACCTTGGATGAATTCAGTAAATTAATTGAAAATATACAAGCAAGAAAAGAAAAATGAGAAGAGTTAAAAGTACAACCAGAAAGATCAGAAAATAAAACAGAAGAAATAAAAAATGATGATTTAGTAAATCCAGAACACTTATTGTCGCTGCCAGAAGAAGAAATGAAAATACTGCTTGAAAAAGAACTAAATGAGCTAAAAGAAGAATTAAAAAATATAAACTCACAGACAACTACAGAGCAGAAAATTGCTATCATAAAAAAGGTAGAAGTGTTTTTCAATAAAATAAAAGATATCTTGTCACACATTAAGGATCATTACGAAACAGTGAAATGAATGAATGGATTGGGCCGTATAGATTATATGGTGAACCTCGTCGATGAATTACGGCTTCATGAAGAAGTGATAAATCCTAGTATAAGAAAAATGATAATGCCAGAAACACATGATTTAATAACTATAGGATTAAAGGGTGTTGTAGAAGCATATAAGAATATTAGAGTTCATTATGAAAATATTAAACAGCTGGATATACTAGCAGATAATAAAACAATAAACGAAACGATTTTAGAAGATATAAAAAGTGATAAACACAAAGAGACTCAGCCGTTTGAAGATCTGCAAACTAAATATAAAACATTGAGAGATGTCGAGGTTATAAAAGGTAAGGAATTAGATTTTGATAAGAGATTTTTAATTACTTTAGAATTACATGATAAATGACTTGAATATTATGATAAAAATTGAGAATTGGTCACGGGTAAAAGTATTAATGATTACTTAGAAAATATAGGAGTAGAACCAAAAAGTAATTTATGAAAAAAACTCAGTGAATTTGCATTTTATCAGACATTGGATAATCCACCACAATATAATTCTCATGGATTTGATCATTCGATAAATGTTACTAGTTATGTAGAAATGATATATAAGCAAGTACCTGAATTTGTAGATAAGGTTAAAAATAGTTATTGACTAAACGAGAAAGCAAGTCAATTTGTATTAAAAATGACTGGTGTTCTGCATGATTTCTGATATCCAGAAACAGAAACTATTAAGGCGCCAAAATCCTTGCATGGTCCTTTAGGAGCAATAGTATTTGAAAAAAACATCATGCCAGAATTTAAAATTCAGATAAAATCAATGGATCCAAATATTACTGAAGAAAATATAAATCAATTATGTAAGGATATGTATAATGCGGTATTTTTTCATAGTGCAGATAAGGTAGAGGTTACCTATAATGGAAAGATGATCTATAAAGATATGGAATTTTTGTTCGAAGATGCTGAAAGCGTAAAAAGTATTTTAGATGCATTGAATCAGAGCTGAATGTTCACTGATCAAATCGATAAAGGAGAGATCACATTTGAGATTAATTCCAAGAACCCTGAATTGGTAGAGAAAATAAAAAAAGAATATGGTGAAAAAACAAAAGGTAATAAGGACAAGGTAATAGCTCAAGACAAGGCATTCAAAGGAAGAAAAGTGGGAAATGACATTCCATGAGTAGGAATAGAATTTCAGACTTCGAGTATCGATTCGCCATTATCTTCTATTATTAGAATTGCTGATAACCTCGATATAGCATATAGCAGACTTTCTCCTTTACAAAAAGATCCATGGTTTCGTGATATCATTCATTCATTCGGTCCTGAATGTACTTGATGAAAATTGATGGAGCTTATGGAAAAATATGATGATGTGGTTAAAGATTTAAAAAAGGGTAAAGAAAATGTAACACAAAGTAATGTAGATGAAGCATTAAATAAAATCCAGGAGTTTATCAAAGATAATCCTAAAATAAATATTTTTATAAACGGCATAGAGACAGAAGTAGCTCTCACTGAGTCTAATATAATCGATTGATGAAAACCAAATATGTACAATTACAAGGACTTTATAATCAAAAAAATATGAGTAACTGATGTTACAGTCAAAACAATATGAATGAAACAAAATAGCATTTCTGTAAGGCATTCTTGATGACTTGAACCTATCCATAATTTATCCGATATAAAAATTAAGTATGTTGAGAAAAGTTGAGATTATGTGATAACAGTCAATGTAGATAAAGCAAAATTCGATAAATTAAATGAGACAACAGTTATGGAAGAAGGTTTGGATGCTAATGGAAATAAAATTTATATAGAAGTTGGTATTTGAGAATATCATATCCGAAGGTTATATGAAGCTACAAGAAGTATTGATTTATCAGGCAAGAAGTGTAAAATACAAGTCATAGGCGATGATGGAAAACCTATAGATATGTGATATACCTATCAAGGATCAGAAGCAGATGTAGGAAAAGTTTCATTCGATAAATGAGAGGCATATCTAGAAGTGAAGAATAGCAGTGAATTTTGAACAAACTATGATGTGAAGGAGGTGGATAATAATTGAAATACAGAATATTTCTTATCATTCGATCAAGCAAAAGATGTAAATATATCAACACTAGGGAAGAATATAATAACTATCGGAGGTAAAAAATATTTCAGGATTGATGCTAAGAGTGATGGTAATAAATTAACGGAAGCATCTAAAAAATAATTTTAATCTATTATAATAAATACATGGAAAATTGAGAACAGTATCTGTATGAGTGAAATAGCCAAGAAAAGATCGATATGTGGTTGAATAGCCAGTCATGAAAATTTTATGATGCTTTGAAAAAGATAGGAGAGAAATATGGGAAAGAAGTAAAAGTCGATCCTCAGACTATCATGAAAAGAAAGGAAATATATTCCCTATGAGATGAAAAAGTAGTACTTGAGCGTCATATAGACGGATGAACTGTAGGAGTTGATGATGGTACCTTACAGACCTATGTGAAATTATGAACGATGGTCGCGTATCCATGGTTCAAGGAGGCATTGGATATGAGCAAGATATGATACCAGACTATGGATGAAGTTCGATTAGGACATGCCATAATGGGGTGCGGTATCTCGGATGAGACAAAATCCAATTATAATTATGTCGCCAATGCTGTCGAATATAAACTACCATTAAGCGATAAAGAAATCAAGGAAAAGATAAAAAATTTGATCAAAGATGTTATTTCTCCATATGTATGAGAAAATTATAGTGTAAAGATAGAAGATGATATATATATAGTACCACTAAACGAAGATGGTAAATTAGATATGCAAAATCATTGAGATATTTTTTTCTCTATGATACACCAAATGACTCAAGAATTAGTTATTAAAAAAATACAAGATGGAATGAAAAAAATACAAGACGAATATATAGTAGCATATAAAAAAACACAAAACGAAAACAATAACAACATAAATACATTAAAATGAAATCTCTAATTTTCTCTTGCAATTGTCCACTGTTTGTCTATAAAACTCACATAACTACCCAAGACAGTAGGTTGCTAAAAGCATAAAACACCAATTCCTACCTAGGTTCACATACAAACATTATTTTTTGTATAAGAGCCTCGAAAGAGTCTTTTTTTAAATTGAGACACAATTCCGCACCAGTGGGATGATGTCGAAATTATACATTTTAAATTCTGCATGTAAGAAAATGACAATAACCAAAGCAAAGAAAGATCAATTATTGGCAAAATACAAAAACGATCTCGTCGGTTCAGCAAATGCGGTGATTGTAAAACAATCAGGAATAGCTGTTACCGTTGCCAACAAAATCAGAATGGAACTTAGAACTGCTGATGGAGAAATGAATATTATTAAAAAAAGAATTTTTCTCAGGGCACTCAAAGACGCAGGACTCGAGGAAGTAAATGTAGATACTTTGGAATGATCAGTATTTGCATTATATTCACATGAAAATGAATTTGGACCGCTCAAAGTAATCAATAAATATTTGAAAGAGTTTAAAAGAGAAAATAAAGGATCAGAATTCTCGTTTATAGGATGATGGTTTGAAAAGAAATGGCAAGGCGGTGAATATGTAAATGAACTTGCGAACGTACCTACAAAAGAAGAATTATTATCAAAACTTTGTTACTTATTCAACTATCCATTACAATCATTCGCTTATGTTCTTAGCGAGATCGCAAAGAAAAATGGTGGTGAAGTAGTAGAAGAAGTTAAGACTGAGACTAAAGAAGAAGCTAAAATAGAAGAAGTTAAGAGTGAAGAAACACCAGTTGTAGAAGTAAAGGCAGAAGAAACACCAGCCGCAGAATAATTAATTAGTTGTTAACTTATTGTAACATATTCTTTATATTATAATTGTTTCAAGAAATGGAACTTACAAAAAATGCACAGAAGATAATGGATCTCGTGAAAGAGATGAGTGCAGTAGAATTAAACCAATTAGTAAAATGATTGGAAGAAGAATTTGGAGTTAGTGCTGCTGCTATGGTAGTTGCATGAGCTGCTGGTTGAGCTGCCGACGCATGAGCTGCTGGTGGAAACGCTGATACAGTTAATATCGAATTGACTGAGATTGGACAACAAAAAATCTGAGTTATCAAGGTAGTTAAAGAATTACTTGGACTTGGGCTTAAAGAAGCTAAAGATTTAGTAGAAAAAGCACCTACCTTAATCAAAGAAAAGGTTAAGTATGAAGATGCTGAAGGTATCAAAGCTAAATTGGAAGCTGAAGGAGCTACTATCTCTTTCAAGTAGACACTTAGGTGCTTAGATGTTCAAGAACTTAGATTTTTCTGAGATCTATATATCTATTCTTCTAAAAGTCTTTTATTTATCAAACGCTAAAAATTATGAGTATATCGGTAAACGATGTAATCGAGGCACAAGCTCATATTGGTACGCTCAAAAGCGAAGCTCACCCAAAGACAAATAAATATCGAGCTGGAGTAGTAAACAATATAGCAGTGATTAATCCTGAATCTATTATAGAGCAGATCGAAAACGCACAAAAGAAAATTCAGACAGCCAAAGCTGAAGGAAAAGAGATTTTGGTAGTTTCTGAAAAGAAAATGTATGCGGACGAACTCGAAAAATTAGGTGAAAAATATGGATTTAATTACCTCAATTACAAACTTCCTTCTTGATTTTTGACAAATTTTGAAACACTCAAAAAAAGGATAGAATCTATGAATACTATGGCTCGTTTTATGGATACAGAAAATTATCTTTCTCTCACAAAAAAAGAGCAGTTAGTATACAAGAGAAAACTTGCAAGAGTATTAAAAATCTATAAAGGAGTAAAAGGTCTCACCAAAAAACCAGAATTGGTAATCGTGCTTGACGGTCAAATGATGGATAATTTCATCAATGAAATAACAAAGACTCCTGATATTCAAAATATTATCATCGCGGGAACAAATTTCTCTAGACGATGGGCAGAAGATAGTATCATTCTTGCTAATATGTGAAGTCATAAGAGCGTAGATTTTATTCTAAACAGCATGTTTAATTAATTTTTTACGCGTATAGAATTGCTTACCGCAATTTATCTTCTCTTGGATTTATATGGAAGAAATACAGCAGTCCAATATAGTTGGGCAACAGTCCAGCACAACCGGGGAAACGCCAGAAATAATGATACCAATGGCAGCTGAACCTTCAAAAGAGGTCTATATACCTAGTAGTACAGAAAAAAAGAGAGCAGTGATGATGTATCTTCTTATAGGGATTATCGTTGTGGCCCTAAATAATCAGAAGAAAAGTGATTTTGAACAATTTCATCTCAAACAATCTTTGGGATGGTGGTCAGTGTTTCTTCTTCTTGTTGTAGTAACGTCTCTCTTCATGTTTATTCCTCTGATAAAATATATTCCTATACTTATAGTATTGATCATGGTTGTTTTCTTAGCTATATTCGTTAAACGTGCTTGGGATGGGAAATATACCATAACTCAAGAAAATAAATTAGCAATATTTGTTGGCTTAGGCGAATGGATTATGACATTATTTGAAGTAGATAAAGAAGAAATATCTTGAGATACCAAGGGAAAAGATGTAGAAACCAAAATATAAAAGATTCAGAATTTTATTCACGACATTTACTTTATCATCATATACCATGTGAAATATAGAATTATTAAAACAACTCAGAGATATGACTTTTGCTCCTCTCAAGGATTGTAAAGAAGCTTTGGTTGAAGCGGGTGATGATCTAGAAAAAGCACAAGAGATACTCAAGAAAAAAGGAATAGCAAAGGCAGGAAGTAGAGGAGAAAGAGAGACAAAAGAGGGAATCGTTAAAATTGTAGAGATAAATGAAAAGACAGTTGGACTTAAGCTTTTGTGTGAAACTGATTTCGTAGCAAAAAACGAAAATTTTCAAGCGTTGTTTGAATCTGTTCTCAATAAAATAGCTCAAGGTTCCAAAGAAATTACCGCCTTAGCTGATCTTGATCCTGCAGTAGCAGAAACAGTCGAAAATGAAGTGAAAGAGTTTATGGGAAAAACAGGTGAAAATATGAAAATAGGTGGAGTGTTACTTACTCACAAAAAAGCATTTATATATAATCATCCAGGAAACAAAGTAGCTACGCTTATTTATTTCGAAGGAGGAAATGATGAAGCAGCAAAAGAACTTGCATTACAAGTAACTGCAATGAATCCTACATATGTTTCATTCGATCAAGTAGATGCTAATGAAATAGCAAAGATGAAAGAAGAATTTGGTGCAGAACTTAGAGCTGCTGGTAAGCCAGAAGCTATGATTACACAGATAGTTGATGGAAAAATCAATAAAGCATTGGCTGATTATGTTCTTCTAGAACAAGAATATATTAGAGATTGATCAAAAAAGGTAAAAGAAATTTTGCCAGCTGATATGAAAGTTATTGCATTCGTAAGGATGGCAATCTGAAGTTAATCACGTATATCGTGCATTGTGCGTCATGCATCATGCATTAAATAATCGGTTTTAAAATTTAAAAAAAGTAATATGCAAAAGTATGATGTAGTGTTGTTGCTTGATGCATCTTTATCAGAAACCAATCGTAAGGAAGTGATTTCTGAATTTGAAAAGATAATCAAAAAAAGTATTGTTCAACAAGATGATATGGGACTCCAACAATTAGCCTACAATTTGGGGAATAAAGCTTGAAATGACAAAGCATATGTGTATTCATATTGTATCCAGGCGGAAGCTGAAGATTTGGATATGATCAAAAAAAATGTCTTGTATAATAAAGCAATCAAGAGGTACTTTATCTTCAAGATGGATAAAACTGAAGAATTTCTTACGTTTAGTAAAGTAAATGATGAACTTAAAGCAATTATAGAAACATGGGACGCTAAGAAACTTTGACAAAAAGTGAGTTTTTTCTCTGACAAAAAAAATGCAAGATATCTTAATCGAAAATCAATAATGATGTTGAAAAAATATATTACCAGATTTGGTGACATTAAGCCAAGAGAATATACCAAAAATCCTGTAGGGACACAAAAAAAGCTCAAAACAATAATCCTCAGAGCTAGGGAACTTTGATTTATAGCATATAAAAAATAAGTGTATAATCTAGAATATAAAATTTAACATTTAACATTATAAAAAATGGCTAGTAAATTAAGAAGGGTGAGAAAATATTCTCGAACTAAAAGAATAGGTAAACATGGATTTAGAGAAAGAATGTTGACTGCATGATGAAGGGCAGTACTGAGTAGAAGAAGGAGAAAGGGAAGAAAACAATTGACCGTTCAAAGATCTTAATCGGATTTTTGAATTTTTTTGTTTTTAGAGGAAGAAAATTTTTGACTATCTTACGTATAGACCATATTCATTGTTTATTTTCTTATCACAGATAACCTTATGAAATCAAAAAAAACTCCTCAGGGGAAAAAAGAAATAAAGAAAACTAAAAAAATTGTCAAAGTAAATAAACCAGTAGCCAAAAAAAGTAAGCCAGTAGAAAAAAAGGTGAAACCGGTAGCAAAGAAAATAAGTAAACCTACAGTGACACCAAAACAGTCTAATATACCACTGACCAAGCCAATAAAAGTAATAGCTAAATCCGATAAGATACATAAAATACCAGATTTATTCAAAGATTTCTATAGAGAATGAGATAGAATATTTTTGCGTAGTCCCAAAAAATTTGCCAGCTTTCCTGATCTTTTGGATCTTCAAAAAAGATGATATGCTGATTTTATCAAAAAATATATCCATAAACTTTTCGGTAATATTAATCCAGTATGGGATATTGCAGGAGAAAAAATGTATGTAGAGATAGATGATATAAAAATTTCTGATCCTATTGATGATGCAAAAACATGTAAGAAGAAAGAATTGACTTACGGAGGAATCATTACGGGTAAAGTAAAATTGAGTGAAATACATGATGATGGAAAGAAAAAGACAGAAAAAACGTTATTTAGTAAACGCGCAAACATAGGTATTCTACCACTTATGACACCATCAGCTTCATATATTATCAATGGAGTAGAAAGAGTAATTATTTCACAGATTATCAGATCATACGGTATATTTTTTGCTAAAAAAGAATTTAGATATTCGTTTAAAGTGATCCCTGAAAATGGACCATGGTTGGAAGTACAGACAGAAAAATCTGGAGTCGTTGTAGCAAGGATAAATAAATCAAGAAAATTCCCTATCACAACATTATTGAGAATATTCTGAGTAGAAAATGATGAAAGTATTAGAGAATTTTTCAAGGATTGTTTCGATGAAGAAGATTTCAATTATCTCGAAACAACACTCAAAAAAGATACTACCACTGATGCATTGTCTGCAGCGGAATTTGTATATAATAAGGTAAGACCAGGAGAATTGATTGATCCAGAAAGTGCACTCAATTATATAAAAAACCAATTTCTTTCACCAGATAGAATTTTTGTGGGAAGAATCGCAAGAAGAAAAATCAATGCAAAATTGGGACTCAAAAAGCCATTAGATGGAGATATAGCAAATATCTTTGATGGAGAAGATTTGGTAGGAGCATTAAAATATCTCTTCCATCTGTCAAATTTCAAAAAATGATATTATATTGATGATTCTGATCATCTTTCAAATAAACGTATCAGATCTATGGGAGAAATTCTCTATGCACATCTCCAACCTGTCATGAGAAAATTTGTGAAAAGTATTAAAGGGAAACTAAGTATTCTCAATCTAGAAAATCCACTTAAAATTACTGACTTGGTAAACTTCAAAATCGTTGATAATGCGGTGAAAAGCTTTTTTGCTACATCACAGCTCTCTCAATTTTTGGATCAGATTAATCCACTGTCAGAGATAGAACACAAGAGAAGAATTACTGCACTTGGGCCTTGAGGTCTCAAAAGAGAAACAGCAAAATTTGAAGTACGTGATGTACATCCTTCGCATTATGGAAGAATATGTCCTATTGAAACACCAGAAGGTCAAAATATTGGACTGGTAATTTACCAATCATTATATTCTCGTGTAAATGATGAATGATTTTTGGAAACGCCAGCACTCAAGATCTATCGTGAAGTACCAGCAAAACAAGATATGTTGGTAAATAGAATTGCTCATCGTGATATTCATGAATTAGATGCAAAAGGGAAAGAACTCAAAACAGTGATTGTCAAAGAAGATCATTATATTGATGAAAAATCAGCAAAACAAATAGAAAAAATCTATGGTAAACTTGGAAAATCTATAGGGGTTAAACCGTTCTTTACTGACGAAGTAGAGTATATTTCTCCTGAATTAGATGAAAGATGTTGTATCGCTGATGCAACAACTCCTCTGGATGCATACAATAATATTACAGAAGTTCGTGTAGCTGCAAGACAGTTTAACGAGATGGGTATGTTCCATGTGGGAGATATAACTCATGTAGATGTTAATCCATCGCAAATATTTTCACCAAATACATCATTGATTCCATTTGTAGATCATAACGATGCAGTACGTGCATCTATCGCTACCAATCAACAGAGACAAGCATTACCGTTACTCAAAAACGATCCGCCATTAGTAGGGACAGGACTTGAAAGAGATATTGTACAAATGACACACGCAGTAATTAAAGCCGAAGCAGAGGGAGAAGTAATATATGTAGATGGAAAAAGAGTAAAAGTAAAATATAAGACAGGAATCAAAGAATATCCATTAGTAGTGTTTGCAAGATCAAATAGTAAATCATGTATGACACAAATTCCTAGGGTTTCATTGGGAGAAAAACTTAAAAAATGAGATCTTATTGCAGAAGGACCATGTTCTGTAGATGGAGAAATGGCGCTCGGAAAAAATCTTAGAGTAGCCTTTATGCCATGGAAATGATACAATTATGAAGATGCGATTGTGATATCTCAAAGACTCGTAAAAGATGATGAATTATCATCAATTCAAATAGAAGAATATGAAATAGAGGTAGCTGATACAAAACTTGGACCTGAGGAGACAACCAATGATATTCCTGGTGTTTCTATGAATAAACTCAAAAACTTAGATGATGATGGAGTCATCAGAATTGGATCTATCGTAAAATGATGAGATATTGTTATCGGAAAAATAACTCCAAAATCTGAAGGAGAACTTACTCCAGAAGAAAAGCTTATTCAAGCAATATTTGGAGATAAATCAAAGAACGTAAAAGATACTTCATTATATGTACCATCAGGTAGCAGTGAAGGAAAAGTGATCGATGTTGTTATATTAGATGCCAAAAAATGAGATAATTTGATGGCAGGAGTAAGAAAGAAGATCAAAGTATATGTAGCAAGCACGAGAAAAATAGAAGTAGGAGATAAACTCGCAGGAAAACATGGAAACAAGGGTATTATCTCTATCGTAGTAGCAGAAGAGGATATGCCATTTACCGAGGATGGAAGACCAGTAGATATAGTACTTAATCCACTTGGAGTAATTTCTCGTATGAACATGGGACAGTTATTTGAATCACAACTTGGATATATAGCAAAACATTTTGGAGTAAAATTTGCCGTTCCTACGTTTTCCAAATTTTCATCAGAAGATTTGACAGAATTTACCAAAATGTGTGGAATAGAGAGTTTGAAATTCAATATTTTCAATGGAGAAAATGGTAGAAAATATGATCAAAAAGTCACTGTTGGATATATGCACATTCTCAAACTAGTACATATGGTAGAAGACAAAATACATGCAAGATCAGTTGGACCATATTCATTAATTACTCAACAACCACTTGGAGGAAAATCTAGACAATGAGGTCAAAGATTCTGAGAAATGGAGGTATGGGCATTGGAAGCATATTCTGCTGTATATACACTTCAAGAAATGCTTACGGTAAAATCAGATGATGTTATTGGAAGAAATAAACTCTACGAATCTATCATCAAGGGACAGAAACCAAAGATTGGTGGATTACCAGAATCATTCAATTTATTGACCTATCTTTTCAAGGGATTATGTCAAAATATAGAACCGTTAAGTTTAGAAGAACTTGAAATCGTTCAAGAAGATAGAATCAAAAAAATAGTCAATCTCTGACTTTCAGGAGTCATGAAAAGTACTATCCCAGGAGAATGAGAAGAAACTGTCGCTACTGAAGAAGAAATAGGTCAAGAGAAAGAAGAGATCATAGATAATGTTATCCAAGAAATGGAAGATTTCTGAGAACTAGAATAATAACGAGCAACTAACGGTGAATAACTAACAATTATTGGGAACAATATATAAACACATCCAATATTGTTAGTTGTAAGTTGTTAGTTGGGTTAATTCATTTATTTTCTTACTAAGTATATTAGTATGAACAAAACAAAATTTGAGGGATTGATTGTGAGACTTGCTTCCGTAGAAGATATAGAGAAATGGTCACATGGAGTAGTAGATAATCCTGATACGGTCAATTACAGAACAGGAAAGCCTAAACAATGAGGATTATTTTGTGAATCCATTTTTTGACCAGTAAAAAATTATGAATGTAGTTGTGGAAAATATAAATGAGTAAGATACAAATGAATCGTCTGTGAAAGATGTGGAGTAGAAGTGACAACATCAAGAGTGAGAAGATCAAGAATGTGACACATCGAACTAGCTGTTCCATTGCTTCATATCTGGTATAAATCAAGTCCATCATGATGAGTAAATCAGTTACTTGGGATTTCTGCAAATGAAATTGATAAGATATTGAGTTTCGTAAAATATATAATGGTCCAGAAAGTGGATAAGGATTTTGAAAAGAAAATTAAAGAAAAGATCAAAGAAGATTTTGATGTAAAAACAAAAGAACTTGAACAACTCTACAAATCAGAACTTGAAAAAGATAATGGTCCAGATAAATCAAAAGAGTCACAAAAAAAGCTCAAAGAATTGGAAAAATTATTTACTGATAATAAAGATTCTTTAGAAAAAGAATTTAACAGAATAAAATCTATTATTGCTGACTTGGAAGTTTGATCTACCATTTTCGAAAACGATTTTAGAAATATCTTTGCAAGATTTTCTCATTTAATTGTTTTCCAATCAGGTCCTGAAGCTATTTTGAGATTATTGCAAAATATCGATGTAGAAAAAGATATCAAAAAGAATATTCAAATTTTCAAAAATACAAAATCAGAAGAACAAAGAAAAAAGCTTATTGCATTGATAAAATTACTTATCAACTTACATGTTTCTGGAGTTAAACCAGAAAATATGATAATAAGAAAATTACCAGTCATTCCACCGGATCTTAGGCCAGTAGTACAACTTGAATGAGGAAAATTTGCATCATCAGACGTTAACTTATTCTACAGACGTGTACTGATGAGAAATATAAGATTAAAAAAAATGATCCAAGTAGGGATGCCTGATGTAGTCAAAAAAAATGAAATCAGACTTTTGCAAGAATCAGTAAATAATCTTTTGGTAGGAGAAAAGGCAGGAGCTGCATGAGGTAGTGGTGCTGGTATCAAAGTATTCAAATCGCTTTCTGATATGCTTTCTGGTAAAGAGGGTATCTTTAGAAAAAACTTACTTGGAAAAAGAGTAGATTATTCAGGAAGATCAATTATTACCGTAGGTCCTCAGCTAAAACTTGATGAATGTGGATTGCCAATATATATCGCTGTCAAAATGTTTACGCCATTTATTATTGGAAAACTTATTGAGAAAAAAATAGTATATACACCAAAACAAGCTGAAAAACTTATCAAAGAAGAATCACCATTAGCATTGAAATTTCTTGAAGAAGTAATCAAAGATAAATGGGTATTGCTCAATCGTGCACCGACACTACATAGACTTTCTATCGAGGCTTTCAAAATTATTTTGATGCCAGGTAAGACAATCAGAATACATCCATTGGTGTGTCCTTCGTTCAACGCCGATTTCGATGGAGATCAAATGGCCATCCATTTGCCGATTTCTGATGAAGCACAAAGAGAAGCAAGAGAACTTATCGCTGCAGACAAAAATATTTTGAAACCATGATCTGGAGAACCAACTATTGCACACTCACAAGATATGGTACTTGGAGTATACTATCTTACAGATTTTTATGATCACAAAAACCCTCAATATACGAGTGAAGAAGAATGGCAAAAGAAACCAATCAGAGGAATATTTTCTGATATAGAGACCGTACTCAATAGTTATGCCAATGAAGAAATTTTTGTAAAAGATAAAATCATCTTAAATTACAACGGAGAACCTATTGAAACGATGGTAGGAAGAGTTATTTTCAATTCTGTATTACCTGAAAAAATAAGATTCATCAATGCAAAACTCAAAAACAAAGACATCAAGAGATTACTCAGTAGAATATTCGACGAATGTGGTATGCAAACAACAGTATATGTGGCTGATGATATAAAAGATCTTTGATTTAAATATGCAACATTAGGAGCAACTTCAGTAAATATTCTTGATATGAAAGTGCCGAAAGAAAAGGAAGAAGAACTGAAAATTTGAGATAATAAAGCAAATGAAGTCTATAAATATTTTTTCAAATGATTTTTTTCTGAAGAAGAGAAACATAGATTTATCATCAAAATATGGACTGATATCAAGAAAAAGATTGAAGAAAGTTTGAAATGAATCACTACACCTGGACAGGATTTGTATACCATGGTAGATTCATGAGCAAGAGGATCACAAACACATATGACGCAGATTGCAGGTATGAAATGATTGGTAGTAAATCCACAAGGAGAAATTATCGAACTTCCGATAAAAAATTCATTCGTTGAATGATTGAGACCTATCGAATATTTTATCTCCGCACATGCAGGAAGAAAAGGAAAAGCAGATACGGCATTGAGGACAGCTGAATCAGGATATTTGACAAGAAAACTTTGTGATGCATCACAAGAAGTTATTATCAGAGAACATGATTGTTGAACTGATAAATATGTCGTATACTCCAAACAAGAATCAGAACTTAGAGGTGATAATTTCTATAATTTGATTGCTGGTAGAGTACTTGCCGAAGATGTTATTGATAAGAAAAAGAATGTTATCTTGAGTAAAGATGATTTCTTAGACAAAGAAAATATGCAATTATTACAAGATATGGAAGTAGAAGAAGTAAAAGTAAGAACGCCACTTATTTGTCATAGTATCAGTTGAATTTGTCAAAAGTGTTATGGAACTGATCTTTCAACAAGAAGAATGGTAGAAGTGTGAGTACCGGTAGGAATTATCGCTGCACAATCAATTGGAGAACCATCTACACAATTGACTTTGAGTACATTCCACGAATGATGAGTTGCAAAATGATGAGATCCTACAACATTGGGTATTGATAGAGTAAAACAATTATTTGAGGTAAGAGATCCAAAAAATCCAGCTATCATTGCACCATTTGATGGAAAAGTATCTTTCTATGAAACAAATAAACTTAGATATGTAAAAGTAGTATCTGAATATCAGAAAAAGACGTATTTATTCAAAAGTGGATATAAGGTAGATGTCAAAAAATGAGAAGAGGTAAAAAAATGATGAATATATGCATCCAAAGGGAAAAGTAAGCTCAAAATTAAAGAGGCTGGGAAGGTATTAGAAATCAAAGCTGATCATATCATACTCGGTATACAAGAAGAATATATTAAAACATTGACGGGGCTCAATGCCATCAAAAAGGACGGTGAAGAGGTGTTTAAATGAGAAATACTTACCAATGGAGCATTGGCTATCAAAGAATATAAAAATGTAGTAGGAGATCTTGAAGCACAAAAATATATCATTAGAGAAATCAAAAAAGTATATGGATCTCAAGGACAAGATATCAATGACAGACATATCGAAGTAGTAGTAAAACAATTATTCTCAAAAGTGTTTATAGAAGATTCAGGAAATAGTAGTTTTATACCTGGAACCTATATCAAATATGAAGAATTTATCAAAGTAAATAAAGAACTCGAAGCTGATGGTAAAAAAGCAGCCAAAGGAAAGAGATTAGCACTTGGATTGACCAATATAGCAAAGGAAACAGATTCATGGTTGTCCGCGGCTTCATTCCAGGAAACTATAAGAGTAATGGTGGCATCATCACTTAAGGGATCTATTGACAAGCTTTCTGATCTTAAATCAAACGTTATCATCGGAAGACTCTTACCAGTAGGTGAAATTTACAGAAAGGATCATGGAATAGATATTCAAGAATAGCTCGACCACTAAAAATTTGTTTAAAAAGTTTTTAGATGCGAGAGCTATACCGATGATTTGAGAAACTGAAAGTACGAGTGAAATGAAGTAATTTCAGATTTCGATAACAATTCGGTATAATAAATTAATAATTGTTAAAGTAAGGCTTGAAAATAGCGTAGAAATTGCTATATACAAGCACACGGAATTAATAATGAATAATTAATAATGAATAATGTAGGAAAATATATAAACAATACCAACATTTTTCACTTTTCACTTTTCATTATTCATTAATTTTTAATCGTTAGTTATAGAATAAAATGGCACACAAAAAGGCCGGTTGATCGGCAAAAAATCTTAGAGATTCGAAACCAAAGTATCGTTGAGTCAAGGTATTTGGAGGGCAAAAAGCTACTGCAGGAAATATTATCATTAGACAAAAATGATCTAAATATGAATGTGGAAAAAATGCCTACTTAGGTAGTGATTTTTCAGTTCATGCAAAAATAGATGGAACTGTAGTATTCAGTAAGAAAAAAGTAGCTAGATTCGATGGTAGAAAATACCTCAAAACCGTTGTAGATATAACTGCATAATAAACTCTTTTAATCATTTCACAATACATTAATGACAATCGGACCAAAAAAGAAAATTTCCCAAGCAAAAGGACGCACAAGACATTCTACATGGGAAAGATTAAATATCAAAAGAATGGTAGAAGCACACAAAATTTCTGTATGTAAAAACTGTGGAGCTAAAAAGCTTTCTCACAGAGTATGTCCAGTTTGTGGATATTACAAAGGGAAACAAATAATAACTATCAAAAGCAAGAGCAAAGATACAGTTGTAGACGCTTAAATTAATGCAGAATGTAAAATTAAGAATTCAGAATTGGAAATTATATGAAGTAGATCTTTAGTTCCTTAGTTTCATCACATGAATATTAGAGCAAGAATCAATGCGAGAAAAATAGTACTTTCCTATTTGTATCAGCATTGTTTTTTTGTTAATCTTTTACAAGAAGATAAAATGATTACGGAATCATTATTTATCGATTATATTTTCAAAACTGATAAGGGGATGTATGATGAGGAAAAAGATAAGCTTAAGGAAAGTATCAAAACACACTTAGTAATATATACTCCAGAAGATTTTAAAGCATTTGTTGACTGCTTTTTCGACGAACGAGCACTAGATGATATTGATTTTGATTATATTTCAAAAGTAGGAATAAATTTTACGAAATATATCGATGAGATACAGAAGAAAGTAAATCAATATGCAACAACATTTGAATACGCACAAATGGATCCTTTAGATCAAGCAATATTCCTTCTTGGCTATACCGAATGGAAAGAATTGGAAACTCCCAAAGAAGTCTTGCTCAACGAAATGATAGAGATAGCAAAAAGATATTCTGACGAAGGTGCACCAAGACTTCTCAATGGTATTATGCACAAGATTGTCAACGATGAGAACTAGAATAAAACAATAAGTTATGATGTATCTTCGGATACATTTTTTCTAAAACAAAAAAACTCGCCCCTTAATACAAGGGGCGAAAATAGTATAATGAAAAATATGTTATGCTAATCCTTTCTGTGTGAGAAGCTCTTTCATGGGTTGCTGGTACTTTTCTCCGGCAACATTGGCAGCAGCTTCAGCGAAGTCTTCTCCTTTGCTGGCAAAAATGATTTCACGGGATGAATTTACAATCAGGCCACAATCATTATTCATGCCATACTCGGCAACTTCTGCAAGACTGCCTCCTTGTGCTCCGACACCAGGGACCAAGAGAAAATGATCGGGTACAATCTGACGGATCTCGGCAAGCTTAGTAGCTTGCGTTGCTCCGACCACATACATCATATTTTCCTTATTGGCCCATTTCTGGGAGTGGATGAGGACTTCCTGATACAGTTCTTTCCCGGTTTCCGCATTTACCATGTGCTGGAAATCGAATGATCCCTTATTTGAGGTAAGATCCAGTAATACTACCCATTTACCAGGATATTCCAGGAATGGTGATACTGAATCTTCGCCCATATAAGGAGCGACTGTCATGGCATTGCAGGGCAGTGTTTCGAAAAAGGCACGTGCATACAAGCTGGAAGTATTCAAAATGTCGCCACGTTTTGCATCGGCAATAACGAATATTTCCGGGTAGGTAGTTTTGATATACTTCACTGTCTTTTCAAACGAAGCCCAGCCCTTTGATCCTTCTGCTTCATAGAAAGCAAGATTTGGTTTATAGGCTATAGCAAGGTGATGCGTGGAATCCACAATTGCTTTATTGAATTCAAACTGTGGATCGTCACAACCAAGCAGATGCGCGGGTATTTTTTTCATATCGGAGTCCAAACCGATGCAGAGGAAAGAACCTTTCTTCCTGATTTGTTCAACTAATTCTTTGTAGTTCATTGTTTTTCTTTTTATTTATTAATTAACTGATTGATTATTTTTATTTTCTTTCTATTTTAGGGAAACCATTGTTTTCTCCCCATTGTTTAGGATTTTTGCTCCAATTTTCGAGCAATTGTATCTGTTCAGGTTGTAGGTAATTAACCTGTACTGCCTGTTCAAGCAGCATAGGATACGTAATAATTGATTGCACCATACATGGAGGTGTAAGAGAAGCAAATAAATTTTGGGCTTCCGGGAATCCATAATTGAATATGGAAAGACATGAGTAAACGTTCCCTTTTGCTTCTTGAGCAGATTCTACAGCATCTACAGAACTTAAACCGGTCGAAATAAGATCTTCAACAACAACAACTTTAGCGTCGTTGAAATCCTTATCTGAGTCCAGTCCCTCAATACGATTCCTGAGCCCATGATCCTTCGCTTTATCGCGGATGTATACAAAGCGTAGTCCAAGCTCATGAGCAAGTATTGCTCCCCAAGGAATCCCTGCAGTTGCGGTACCAGCAATAACTTGAGGTTGGATGCCTTCATTATCCAGTAGTTTGAAGAGCCCAGCAACCACCATAGTCCTGGTTTTTGGATGTGCCAACAATAAACGATTATCGTTGTATATTGGCATTTGGTACCCTGATGCCCAAATAAATGGATCAGTTGGCCTGATTTTTATAGCCCCAATTTCCAAGGCCTTGGCGATGATATTCTGCTGCAATTGTTGCAACGAATAGTCTGAATAGACTTCAAATGGTGTTTTCATACGATTTTTTTTAATTTTTATTTAACGATATTTGACTTTTTATTTTAATATGATATTAATAAAAAATAACCTACAAAAATCAAGTCCATTCAATAGTAAAAAAACCTTACAATATATGTAAAGTTTTCAGTAATTTGAAAAATCAGATAGAAGTTATTTTGGATTATTTTTATCTATAAAATATTGGATTTCAGTGAGGGTTGAGAAGTACCTTACTTTGATAAGTTTATATGACATATATCATCTATCTGTTTTATAAATAGTATATACATTTCCGTTTGGTGCTGTGTATGCTTGTGGGGTGAATGTGGTATCTACTACGTGGCTTCGTACTTCTTGTGGTGGATTTTTACTATCGATATAGTTGCGAAGTTCGCCGATGGTACTAAAATATTTACTTGTAATAAATTCATTGGCGGTGTATCACTGCTCATTGGAGAGAATAGTATAGATTTTTCCATTTGACGCGATATGTTTACTTGGATCATCATTGGTAAATATCCATGATGAAGATGCATAGGTATTGAGATGACAATCTCATGGATTTTGTGCATCAATGTATCTTCCAAGAGCATCACGATTTGCAAAGTAGTTTATAACTTTAAATACTGGTGAAGCATATCACATTTTTGTAGTATCATAAGTTATTCAATATTCTTTACAATTGGGAGCAATCCAGGTTCCTGTATTTATTGTTCCTGATCAATTGATACCAAGTTCTGAATTGATAAGATTTTGTAAATATTGCAGATTACAATCATTGGTAAAATCCATGGTATCAGCAAGCATACTTTGCATGGTATAGAGAAATGTATCAAATTTGTTGTTATCACCAGAATAGTTTTGTATTAAACTATCAAAGATGGTTTGGATGGTGCTTTTATCCGTGTCAGATAATGTACATGAGGTATTTGATGATTGTTTAGTAGTGATATTAAAATTTAAAACTCTATTTGCTATGGTAAGTGATGAAGAAAGAGTTCTATCGTACATAGTACTTGATTTCATAGTGATATAGATATTGTCTCCATTTTGTACAAGGGCGCCAGTTCCTACATTGTTTCCATTTTGATATAGTGTTCCATTACTACCAAGTGTAGCCCAAAGTAATGCTCCAGTCGTTATTCCTGTAAGCGTGATTTCATTTGAGTCATAATAAGTATCAAGGTTGGCATCAGGCGTATTGATAAAATTTCGATGAGTAAAATTTACAATAGTGAAATACCCTGTATTACTTCGTGCAGAGGAGTTACCATCGTTGTCTCTTCCTTGTATTCTAAAATAATAGTGGTTATTGGTTGGAGTAAAATATCTACTAGGTGAACCTATACTTCATGTTGTCGTAGCGATAAATCATGTATTGATGATATTGTTGAAACTAGCATCTCTAGCGATTTGATAGACGTATCATGCAAGTCATGAACCAGTATCTGTGCTTACTAGCCAATTAAAATTAACAAAAAACATATTTTCTCCACTCAATGGATACATAATTGTTGGGATTGTAGGTGCAGTAGAATCAGATCATTTGGTCATAATCGTAAAGAGACCAGTTCATAGACCGATAGTTATATATCCTGTGACTGTCTGTGCATATCATGAACCACTTTTTGCGATAGCTTTGACCTGATATCAGTTATATACAAGTAATCCTGTCGTCCCTGAATGTATTAATGTCGTCCCTGAATATACTGCTAATCGTCCAGAAGTAGCAGTAGGAGAAAACGTAATAGATGCTAATACTCCTGTTTCGAGTCATCAAATTGTTGTTGTACTTCAAGTAAAGGTATTTAATGGTACACTAGCAATATTGGCAAATGCAAATGATCCAGTATCAGGTGTTTGGTTTATTCATCTTGTAGTCACACTAAATCATGTAGTAACCGATCATAGCGTAATCATTCAGGTTATCGTTTGATTATATCCAGTTCTGGTGAGTACAGCTATTTGTACAGTATCACTATTGTTTACTATTCATGTAAGTCCTACAACATTTCCACTGATAATCAGATAGCCAGAGGTAGTGAGCGGAGTGAAACTTAAGGTCACGGGTACTGGAATATTGATTATACCTGCAGTATATATATTGGTACTATATCGTGTATTTATTTGAGCTACACCACTTGATAGAAAAGACATACCTTCTGGTGTCGTATCTCGAATAGCAGACATTTCCGCGATATATTTACTAGGATCATGTTGTGATGGAATCTGTATAAGCGTATTTCAATTACTATACCTCACAGGAATGTTTTGTTTGTACATATTCAAACCAAAGGCATAATTCACATACATACTACTAGGTGATTGAAATAGAGGAGTATATCAGGTGTTGGTACACGTACTGGTCAAAAGAGCTAATGACGTTCCAGAGATTATTGGATTAGTAGCAAACAGACAAGAAGCTAAATTGTTTCCCGTGCTTAGTATACCTGCATAAGGGAAAAGTCCAGCAGTCCCAGCAGAGAAATATACATCGTTACCAAGGGTCCCATCAAAATTTCCTCCTGCATTATCAAAAATTTTCAATTCTCAATAATATTTATTTCCTTGTGAACTATATAATGCTCTAATACCGATAGTATTGTTATACACCCTTACATCATTGAGCATATTACCAGAAGAATTTTTGAAATATATACCAGCATCACTATTGTTGTAGATAGCAGTTCTATTTATTACATTTTCTTTTGTAGTAAGATCTCAAAATATTCAGACAACATTATTGTATGATTGGAAGTTGTTTATAGTGTTTCTATTTGATCAATTGGCAAACCATATTCCATATCCATTGTTATTGTATGTTTGTGTATTGTTGATGACATTATAATTAGAAGAATAATAGAGATGGATACCAGCAGATCCATTATTAAATACTTGTGTATTTACAATAGTATTATGATGGGAACCAAGTCACAGATAGATTCAATCAGTAGTTGTATTATATGCTTGTACATTATTGATTGTAGAATTGTTATTTGCTCCATCAAATTTTATCGCTGAGTGTGCAGGAGAGGAAGTAGATCCCACGTCAAAGTAAAGTCCATCAATTTTTACTGTATCAATGATGATATTGTGTTTATTGTTAGCATAAAATATACTATTCATGCCTCCTCAGCCAGATTTAGTAAATCTTGTAGCAGAAGTCCCTATAATCGCAATACAGTTTCCGTTAAACACAAAACCATTATTACTTAATCCAACAGTGGATCTATATTCACCGCCTGTAAGGATATATATAGTATGATCTTCGAAATTGTATGTAGAATTAAATAATGTAGTACTAGGATTAAGTGTTTTTACATGAAAAGCAGAAAGAGAACATCAATTGGTCTGCCAGTTTTGGGTATAGAGAGCTCCTGATCAAAAATATTGATTGACGAGTGATTGATTTGCTGCTGAAAGCGTAGATTCTGGTTCCGCGATATATCTGCTAGTAAAATAATCATATCCATCACTACCATATTCTTCTAGATTGGTTCAATGGTATCGGACAGGAGTAGTTTGTTTCAAAATATTCCCTCAAAAGATATATCTGATAGGAGTTTGTGTTGAATCAAAAGATTGTGTTCATCTCAATGTTGTCGTTCGATTCGTGCCATTGAGAAAAAAATCTCCGATATTGTTTTGAGGATTAGTTACTCGATCATAACTCATACTCATAGATCATGTATCTATTTGGCCTACGCTTCGTGATGATATGGGTGTAGTAGATCATAGATGTAATAGAGATGATGAGAGTATATAATCAGTAGTATTGTTGAATAGTTGTAATGTTCCATAATAGTCTATATATCATGAATATTCCAATTTTAGTCATGTTGTATTATTATATAGCGATACATTATTGAATATTCATGTGATAGTTTGTCATTCAAATCATAGCATATTATCCAAAAAAACACTATTATTGATGGTTAAATAAGATACATCAGAAGCTATTCCATAGGTATTATTAAAAAATTGAGAATTATTACTACTTACTGTCGCATTATGTACAAGTAATCCATAATTATTATTATAAAATAGTGAATTATTTATGGTCATATTAGAAGCATCAAGATATCATCCATTCTGATTGTTGAATGATTTAGCGTTATACAAAGAGATATTGGTAGATCAATTAAATCAATGTATTCAAAGATCATTATTATAAAAATCCATAGTATTGAGTGTCACATTAGTATCGCTATCTATATCAATTCCATTAGTTGAAAAATTTTGTCCATCAACTTTGATATTATCGATGATAATATTGTTTTTCCCTGAAAATGATATAATTGGTGTAATGGTAGAATTAGCTGCTTTGATATATACATCACCTCTACCAATGATAGCGGTACAATCGCCATCTATAGTTATGGGATTTGTGATAATGTAATTCCCAGAATTGATAACATATATAGTATTTCATGGAAATGGTCATCCAGCTCATGCGGAAAGCGTCACTACATTTGTAGGTACACAACTAGTATTCCATAGTTTAGTATAGGCCGTAGACCCAGGTGTTCAATCTCCAAACAGTGCATACATGATATTTGCATCACTAGGATTTTGACCCCAGAAATCTGAAGTTATAAATCATCATCACTGCCGACTTGCAGAGGTAGAAGTTAAAATATTTGAAGCACCCCAAAGCATTCCTACTATTGCCAATCCAAAAATCACAAAAGCATGATGAATTTTATTATGAAAATATTCAAAGAGTCATTCAGGATGTTTAAGATGATGTAATGGTGATTTCATACTCATGTACCCATAATGGTTAAATTCGATTATTGTTTTGGATTGTTGGTATTGATATGACTCTTGAGTGATGAAAGTGTTGTATAATATACTACTTTCATAAGTTTATAGGACATGTATCATCTGTCAGTTTTATAGATTTTATACTCTTTACCATTTGGTGCTACATACACTATTGGGGTAAATGATGTATCTATATTATGTTTCCAAATATCTTTTGGTGGATTCCTAAGATCTATGTACATACCTATACTTGCCAAAGAATCGAAATATTTAGTACTCATAAACTCGGTTGCAGAAAAACCACCATATTGGCCTACAAGATGATAAATTTTACCATTAGGCGCAATGTGTTTCATAGAATCAGAAGTATCTGGTGTCCAGAAGTTATTTCCATAAGTATTGATATGACAATCACCTGGATTGTAATAATCGAGATGTCTGATAAGTGATTCACGATTGATAAAGTAATATCTATTTGCCATTTCAGGAGCATAATATGCTTGTTGAGTAGTATCATATCCTATACTATATTCTTTACAATTTGGGGTAATATGGTTGCTTGTATCTATACCACCGTCATCAGATCAAAAATCATTCTGAATCAATGAAAGAAGATAATCCAAATTACAGCTCTTGGTAAGATCTGATTCATCTTGTACCATACTCTGGAACGTATTTAAGAAGTCAGAATATTTAGAAAGGTCATTGTTGTATTGGCCCTTGAGTGTGGCATAAATATTTTGTATAGAAAGTTTTTCTGTAGCACTCAAAAGACAACTGTTCTTTTTAGTAGTCACAGAAAACGTACCATTTAATCCAAGAACAGAAATGTTTGAGGTTACCGTGCTATCATAAGTATTACTAGAAACCACTTCTATATATAATTTATCGGATGATGTTACTATGCCAGTTGTTCAAATACCTGTACCATTGTTGATAAAGAGCATTCCCTTATCTATGCTAACCAAAGTAGGACCAGTGAGTCCAAGAATAAGAATAGGATCAGATCTATAAACAGTATCAAGATCTACGTTTCTCAACCAGATAGTTGGGGTAACAATCATAATACCTGTTCCTAGTGTCCCACAATATTGTTGTGAAGTGGTAAAGCTTATGATATTTGAAGGTGATGCATTACCGACATTATCCACACTTTGTATTCTTATATAGTATGTTCACAAAGGTAATAAAGATATATTGAGCGATGCAGAGGTGATAGTGCCAGATACAGTTCCATTTAATAAAATTCATGTCATAGCACTATTAGTAGATATTTCATAGGTATAGTATCCAAGTCATGCTCCAGTATCGATAGAAGAAGCACTTCGAGATACATTGAGTGGTAATGATGGACATACACTAGTTGTATTGAGTGCGAGGACAGGTGCAGGAGTAGGTGCTATCGTATCGACATATATTCTTTTAGCGGCATCAGTATAATTACATCAAGATAATAGTGATCCTGTTGTATAGATGCTTGAGAAATTATTGAAAGCGTTGACGTTTTGAAGTACGATAGTAGAATTGAATATAGGATTATATATTGAATTGCCATTATATGTACCTATTCGTGGAGTTGTGGTAAATTGTCCAGAAACCACGAAGTTTGTAGGTTCTGTAGCTGCCAATTGCATAGTGACACCTGTTCTATTAGTATAGAAGGTTCCAAGTCATACGTTTACTACATTACTTCCACCAAGTGATGAGAAAGAAATTTCTCCTTGGAAGTTTGGAGAACATCCTGTGCCTGCAGGTGGAGGAGGTGGAGGAGTTGTTCAGGTGATTCCGACATGGAATGGTATTTGAGTTCCACATTGTGGTCCTATAGCAGTTGGTCATAAAACTGTACAGGTAGCTAAGTAATCTCCTGTAGCTAGAGTTGATCATACGTTATATCGTGTATTTGAACTGTTATTAGTTATTACTTGACCAGTATAGAAAGGAGTAGTGCTTCATGAATAGGCTATACCCAAAATGTATCCAGTTATATTGGTTCCATAACAGGTAAATGTCATACCACTACCTTGTGCAATGATGATAGGTTGTATAGATGGTGTTGAGGTGAAATTTTGACACCATGGTATATTCATACTGAGTTCTCAAATACCGCCATTAGTATCAAATATAAATCCAGTATTTCATCAAGGAGACATGGTTAGTGTATGTGCAAATGATGAACCACTATAGGTATTACCAGTAAAATTATAATCTATACCCGCAATGAGACGAAATCCTGTTTGTCCTCATATCGTATGATCTATTTGGCCGTATACATCATTAGAAAATGGTGTATATGTTCATGCTACTTGAGTACAATTAGTAAACAATCCATTGGTCATAGTCATAGTTTGATATCATGATCATTGTGCGCTGAGAAGGGCAAGATTACCAGTATCTAAAGGCCAGACTCTTCGTCCTCTTTGATTGTTATAATAGATTCCTCTAAGTTGTTTGGTACAACTGATGGTTTGTTGATTGAATCATCAACTATTGATGGTAATTACTTGTGGTGTGGAAAGTGTTAGTCCTGTTTGCCAAAACATTACTCCTACGAAATTATTTCCTCCAAAATGGAATCGTGCATTGGAAGAGTATCAGGTATTGAACCATGAGGAAAATATAGTGGGAAGAGTGTCCTGAAAAGGAATAGTATATGCATAGAGAAATTTGAAACTACTTATGAATATCCCCAAGAAAAATGCTATACCAAAAAGGCGTTTTGCCAGTTTAGGCATTTTGTGAGAATAACGTGGAGATGGTGTAATCATGATGATAATCATAAAGAATAAATAATGAACTATTGAAATGAAGTGTTTAGGTAGTTGGTCATTTCATTAATTTAAGTATATCCCGGCTAGATAAATAATCAAAAAAATACTGTCTTTGCGTACACATTAGATTGACAGTATTAATAAAAAATATTTAATATGGTTGTTTGTGGGGTTTGAGAAAAACTATGGAGAGCAAAAAAATATATCCTCCCATCTTATAGAGAAAGAATGTTTTGGAATATTTTTGGAATATTGGTCTCTTCGGTATACAGCATAAAGAGTTTTTTTTCAAGTATAAGAAGGTCGTTCGAGGATAATGTAGGCAATATTTCATTCTTGAAAAGTTCCATAATCGGAGGAATCTGAGAAATATGTTTGATTTTTTTATATTGCAAATACATCGCATACGTCACTTCTTCATTCGTTCCAACACATTCAAATGGTTTGATTCACTGGATACCCAGTAGCTCTTTGTAGAGTGGAATAAGGTCTTCATTATTATATAGTTCCTGGCCAAAAATAATTTGAGCATCGTCATCACTGATAAATGGTCTCAATGTCGTATAAACGAAGGCGCATTTAGGACAGACACCACATCGGCGATGATCAGTAGTTTTGTTATTCTCGATGATTTTGAAATTATTATTGCAGCTACTAAAAATACCGAAATATTGTTGATATTGAGCAAATATTTTAGCTATATTGATTTCGTACATTTCTCTCAATAAACTGAAATACTGTAGGTCATGAGATATATATTTTCAAACATAGAGATTAAAATCTGATTCAAATTGATAACTTTTGGATCGTTGATGGTTGATTTCACTTCCGTCCAAAATGGTATTTCCTTCATTGGCACTTTTTTCATTGGACATAACGATATACTTATAATCGTAGAGATAAGCTGCAGTTACCAAAACAAATGCGATAACTCCACTGATAGGCACATGACCATTATACCATCATTGTTGATTCATCTCAAAGAGTTTTGGATCCATCGTTCTGTTCATCACTAATCTTGGTGCTCAAATGGTATCACCGACGACTTTGTGAAGATAATAATCCTTGCCAAAGGTAGAGGTGTAAAATGGTATATTGAGTTTTTTAATTGCTTCTACACTGACTAAGCTATCTTTTCCTCATCCAAGGGCGACCATAGGAGTAGTTGAGTTTGTCGAAAATAATGTCTGAGGAGTTTTTTGGGTACCATTAAGGAAGTTTATGAGTCCATGGGGAGATATTTTGTTGGTATAGAAAAACTCACCCAGTCCTTGCGTATAAAAAGTTTTCCAAAACGATTGTTGATCTTGATTGAGTGTTCCAGTTTCCACGACCAAATCTTTTGTAGGATAGAGTTTATAATAACTTATTCAAACAGCCAAAGAGAGATGAAAGAGGAGGGTATTCATGACTTCAGTATCTATAGTGTTTATAATTTTCAATGCACTACTAGCGAAATCGATAATTTCCGTAAAATAGACCTCATGGTCAAAAGAATAAGAAAAAGTTGCTTTGAGTGTCTTGGGGTCAAAAGTATATCAGGTAAAATAGAAGTTTTGGAAGGTTTTCATACACTATAAAGAGCAGAATAAATCACATACTACGATAGTTATTGAAGCAGAAAAATCAAGCAAAGCGTATTTTCTGGCAAAAAAACAGAGAGATATTAGTATATGTCTGTGATTTTGGAAAATATACGGTGATGAAGCATATGTTATTGCAATTATTTCCCAAAACACTATGATTTTGGTCAGTAAAAGTCTTATATCTTATCTTTGGTATATGATGAGTTTTGAAAATTTTCAAAATAAAAAAATAGCAATTTTGTGATATGGGAGAGAAGGAAAATCTTCTCTTCAGTTTTTATTGAAAATTGGCATTTCACCAAAAAATATTACTATTTTGGACGGAGCAAAAAAAATAGAAGGATTGGCAGAGAGCTTTGAACGTCTCAATAAAACGATTGGTATAGATCCAGAATTTAATTTAATGTTTGGTGATACCTATCTCGATAAACTCAAAACATTTGATCTGATTATCAAAACACCAGGAATATCGCTCTATCACGACAAAATTTATCCATATAAACATAAAATTACCTCTCAGGCGCAGATTTTTTTTGACTATTATCAAGGAAAGATTATTGCGATTTCTGGTACAAAAGGAAAATCCACGACAGCTACACTTATATATGAGACACTAGACCATGCCAACAAAAATGTGCAGTTAGTCGGAAATATAGGAAATCCTGTGCTCGATTATCTTGATATAAAGAATCTAAAATCACAGAAAGATGACTATGCAGTATTTGAGGTTTCCAGCTATATGCTCGAGTGACTCAAAAAAAATAATTATATCAGTGTGTTGCTCAATATTTATTCTGACCATATTGATTGGCATCATGGCTTCGATAATTATAAATTCGCAAAACTCAATCTTCTCAATGGTAGTAGATATAATCTCTTGAGAGATGAAATTCTAGAAAAAGAAGATTTCATTAAACAAGAAACCAAAGAATTACACATTCGTACGTTTGGACATAAATGAAGGTATAGCTATCAAGAGGGAAAATTTTATACAAAAAAGATATCAGTATTTTCTGATGACACACTATTGCTCAAATGAGAACATAATATGATGAACATCTCTGCAGTACTCGGAATTTGTGATATTATGAAGATAGATTACAAAATACTGGAAGAAACATTAGCAACATTCAAGGGACTTCCCCATAGGATGGAAAACATATGAACGTACGGTGGAATTGTATGGATTGATGATGCAATTTCTACAACACCAGAAAGTACTATCCAAGCTATCCAAACGTTTGGCAAACGTATCGATACGATTTTCTTATGATGAACCGATAGGTGATATGTATTCGATGAATTGGTAAAAACTATTATACTTTACAATATTAGAAATGTGGTAGTGTTTCCTGATTCAGGCAAAAGAATCTTTGAAGTAATCAAAAAAAAAGACGCATGAGAGATAAAAATTTTTCAAACTGATGATATGAAGCAAGCAGTAAAGTTTGCGTACAAAAGCACACAAGATGGAAAGATATGTTTACTTTCCACGGCATCACCAAGTTATAGTTTACGAAAAAATTTTGAAGAAAAATGACATATGTTTAAACAGTATATCAAAGAATTAGCATAATTTTTATTTGCTTATTTTTTTTATGAAAAAGTTATTTCTCGTGGTTTTTGTAGGAGTAAATCTTGGATTCACTTTTGCTCACCAGCCAAGATTAGTTTTTAATCAACCGATAGGGCAGGTGGTGAATATCAAAAACCCCGAGGTATCACAAGCATTTTACGGAATCCTTTCAGGACAAGAAGATGTTTATCAAATTGTATCGAACACAGGATTTCTGTTGTATATAGATATCGTCGTACCAAAACTTTCATGAAGTAGAACTGATTTTACGGTAGATCTTATAGAAGGGAATGCTGCAGTATATACAAGACTAGATGGGAAATGATTTGTTTGGACAGATTTTTTCGAACCATTTGCTGGAGATACATATCTGCAGTGACCGAGTATTGAAAAACAAGTGGGATCTGGAACCTATATCATCAAAGTGAGTAATGCAGACAATCAGGGAAAATATTCGCTCGCTATCGGAAAAATCGAGAGTTTCCCGCTCAATGAAACAATTCACACCTATAAAGTATTACCAGAACTCAAAATGGTATTTTTCGACAAACCATGGTATACTGCGTATCGAAATATCGTGGGTTTGGCATTATTATCAGTAATTATACTAAGTATTCTGGTTATTCGGGGAATTATAAAACTTGTAAAATATATCAAACACAGATAGAAATACTTGACTTTATGAGTCAAATAACTAACGATAATTGGCCAATTTTTTGGCAAAAAAACAAAAACTAAATAAAATTAGAAAAACAAAAACAAACATGAAACGGTATGATAGAAAGAAGTAGTAATGAGGTTTTTCAAACTATGGAGAGAAGAAGTGCTATGGGATTCGTGATGGATGTCCTTGCTACTACAGGATCCATTGAGAGGAAAGAAAAGAATGTTTTGATGATAAGAGAAAAACTTCTCATTATTCCTGAAGGAATAATTGAAAAAGAGGTGATCTGTAAACATCTGGAAGATGTTTTGCTGTATGAAGAGACTATAATGGTGATATTCAAAAAGCATAAACACAATGGAAAGGTCGGACATAAAAAAGAATTTTCCCGAGGATTCTTTTATTATATAGGCACAGATCAGAAGAACCTCACTAAGGTATATGCACATTGGAAGGAAGATAAACAATTCCTTTTGCAGAATATCTCTAGTCTCTCTGGTCAGTCATTTTGGGTGACGAAATATGTAATAGACTGCATTGATAATGTAGTGTGCATTAATTTTACCTTATCTCACACTGAGGATCAAGAATCTAAAGCTGAAGTATCCGTCTATATAGGATATAACACATAAGAGTATGTAACGTAAGAGCTGCGGTATTCCGCACTCTTTTTTTTGTTTTGAAAATCAGTACAAAATCAGTATGCTCAGACCACCTTTATATTACCGATATTATTATGTATATAAAAAAGATTTTTGTCTGAATACTATTTCTTCTATTGTGATCTTCTTGGATAAGCCTTGCTGACAACTACCTCAATCTTCAAGAGTTTTTACAGTCATATTTCAATGTGGTATTGCAAAATCAAACGATACCGGCATCATATATCTATATCACCGTACAATACAAAGATATTCCAAGTTTTAGTTTCAAAACATCATTACAAAAAGTAATTTATTTGGATATGTTTCCCAATGTTGCTAGTGTTTTACCGTTAAGTTCTTTGGTAACTCAAAAACAGGTACATGATATAATTCAAAGTAAGTTGCCTATAAATATAGGCTATACAGAAAATATGTATGTCACGACAGATCGATTATGAAACATACTTTCCCAGGTACAAAACATTGTACAAAAAAGCACATCTCAACAGATCATCATCAACCAATCAATGAATTATGGAGTATTGGAAAATATGTCTCAAACACTGAATACAGAATATATTGATACGAGTAAGCTTAGTGGCAATACCTTATTATATGGAGCAGCAAAATGATTAGCAAACAGTCTCAATGATCCATATACAACATTTATGCCTCCTACACAGGCGACGGATTTTACCGATGAAATACAATGAGAATTTGAATGAATAGGAGCATACATTGATATAAAAAAATCATGAGTAATAGTTATCACGGCACCTATCGACTGATCTCCTGCAGATAAAGCTGGATTGCTTCCTGGCGATCAAATTATCAAAGTTGATGACCATGAAGTCATAGAGAGTACAGAACTAACACAAGTCGTTTCCTGGATTAAGTGATTGCCATGAACATCAGTGACACTGACAATTTTGAGAAATAATACACCACATACGATAGCAGTAAAAAGAGATAAAATTGTTATAAAAAATATAACATCTAAAATATATAGCTGACACCTATGTTATATGAAGATCAATTTATTTGATTTTGGTATCCACGAAGATTTTGATTCGGTTATGGACAAAACATTTTCTCCTAGTATATGTACCAAATATATTTTTGATGTAAGAAACAATCCTGGTTGATCGCTTGATGAAGTCGTGCAGATGCTCAATTATATCGTACCCACAAAAAGCGCCTCAGTTATAGTCAAATGAAACGCATACAATCAAACATTGGTAGCTGAAGGATCTAGTTGAATAAAAATCACCGACAAAGATATTATTGTCCTGATAAATAAATGATCAGCATCAGCATCAGAAATTTTTGCTGGAGTTATTAAAGATTATTGAGCTCATGTAGCATTGATAGGAGAAAATACGTTTTGAAAATGATCAGTACAAACGATAACAGAATATCCAGATGGTTCATTATTTAAATATACAATAGCAAAATGGTATACAGGAAAATCTCAAAAGAATATAGATAAAATCTGATTCTTTCCTGACGAACGCATTTACAATGATCCTAAAACATCTTCTGACGAACAACTTGATTATGCACTTTCCTATACATTTAAATAATACTCTATACACGCATATTTATTTTTTTACTGGCAATTACATATGACAGAAACAGCGTTGGTACTAATAGATTTTCAACAAGAATGGACTAACACCCAAAGTGAATATTATGTAGGCGATATCCAAGAAGTGATCGCCAAAGTAAATTATCTTATCGATCATTGTAGGTCTAGAGGATATAAAATCATCTTCACTAAGCATAGAGAAATAGATTCATTAGAATCTTTTGGACCAGAAACAAAGATTATTTCTTCTCTCAAGATAAATAATGAAGATACTGTTATTATAAAAAACAAAATCAGTCCTTTCTACAATACGTCATTAGAAAAAGAATTACAGGGAATCAAACACGTCATTGTATGTTGAATACTCACCAATTTATGTGTAAGAAGCTTTATACAGGATGCATATGATAGAGAATTCAATATTACTGTTGTCCAAGACTGTTGTGTGGCACATAGCGAAGAGATGCAAGAATTTACTTTCTTTGATCTTAGTCAAACGAGAGAGGAGATAGATTTCACCAATCTCAAAGAATTCGTAGAATAGTATATTACTTGAATAAAATGATTAAAATATAAAAGATGGAAATCAGTTGCTCCATCTTTTTATGTTTCAAATTTTTTTTAAAAAGTTTAGTCTATAAAGCGCTTAAAATCTTTGAGATTATCAAATGATTTATAGACGGAGGCAAATCTCACATAGACAACAGGATCTACTTTTTTTAATGCTCTGAGAACATCATCACCTATTTCTTTAGAAGTAATTTCATTTTTATCTATAGACCATTCTGCTTCGAGATTATTGATAATATTTTCTATTTTTTCTCTATCTATTTCTCTTTTGGCAAAGGCCAACAAAAGCGCTTTTTTGAGCTTTTGTCTGTCATACATTTCTTTACTGCCATCTTTCTTTATGACCACCAATTCTGTAAACCCCTTTCTTTCAAAAGTAGTAAATCTATGTTCACAATATTCACATTCTCTTCTTCTTCTGATACTTTGACCATCTTCGATTACTCTTGAATCGATAACTTTAGTCTCCATACTCTGACATTTTGGGCACTTCATGACTTTATATATAATGATATAAACAGTGAATAATGAAAAGTGAAAAATGATGGTATATTTTTTTTGTTGATAATTAAATTCCAATATTTTTGGTTTTTCACTATTGGTTTTTCACTAAATTTTATTGTGGCATCAAAAATCTTTTATTATAATAACTAATATTTTTGAGGAATCACTTGAACCATATGATGTCTTCACTGATAATTTTCTTCTTGGTTTCTTCAAGCGTTTTATTTCCAGAAAATTTGATTCGATTATCATATCCTATTTTGAGATAGTCCTTGTTGTCATCAATTTCTATCCAATATTTAATGATTTCGTTAAAATCTGCTTGGAGACTATTGATACCATCGATTATGGCGTGATGATAATATTCATCAATATTCAAAATATCTTGGACATAGAGTTTGATAAGAAGTGATATATCGAGAGGAATATTTTTTGTATTGGTTTCATCTCTCAGATAGGTGAGGTAAATAAGGAATCCAGAAAATGTCTCCCTGATACTAGAAAAGATGCCCAGGATTGCTAAATCAGAATAATCTTTTTTAAGAAGGATTTTTTTCTCTGCTACCAACCTAAAAAACTTTTTACTAATCCAAAAATCTAGGTTATAGATATTTTCTTTGATATGATAAATATCTTGTTCGCTAAGCTCTTTTTTTAGTATTTTTATAAATTCTTTGTGGTCTAGATTTTTGGAAATATCTTTATAAGTCGATTCAATAAATTCACTGTCTGAAGTATGTACCATTTCCGAAACCTCCTGACCTATAAGTCATTTGAAGAGTTCGATTATTTTTTTATTTTTGATATATAGTCTGATATCTTTGGGATTGATATCTTGCAAAATAGTCGCGATAAAGGTCTCATCAAAAGACTTTAGAAGGCTGATATTAGAATAAATGTTCTTGATGTCAGTTTTATGAGGCAAAACAAATCTCTGTTTCCCCGCTCTTACGTTTTCTGCTGTATGTTTATAAAAAAACACATTTTTACCATACTGGTAGAGGAGTCATCCATAATATAATAAGGTATTGTTTTTCTCATTCAGTTGGTCGTCTATTTTGCTAATTTCTTGTATGATAGGTTTTCTAAATAGTCTAAGAAAAAATGTATCGCCTCTAGAAACCCATGATCATCAAACCAAGGTGATATAAAAATTTAATATTTTTTCCATCATTTTAGATTCTTTTTTTATCCTTTCAGGAATTTTGAAACTTTCGATATTTTCCACATCCTCTCAAATAGAGGACATGAGATCATCAAGATCTTCTTTAATGGGGTTTCATGGATTATCTTCATCTCTAAAAACGGTAACCATATATTTTTGTACTCCTCAGAAAAAGTTTTTCTTGAAGTTTCTATAATCCGTGATATAGAGTAAAAGATTTTCTAATTGACTATCGTCCTTACGGAAGCTTTTGATAAATTCATCAAGTATTTTTTTATCAAATATTTTGGAAATAACGGTATCTGTTATAAGAAACATATCTGCATCTATAAAGAGGTATCTGAGCAAAATATCAGCAGGGAGAACAGATTGCATAATTTTTGTTTCTATGGCAGAGAATGTTTTTTTATCTGTATATTCCTTATAGTTGGCTATAAATTCTGTATAAATTGTTTTGGTATCGCTTTTGAGCTCATCATAAAAAAGCCAAGAATAAAGATCTTTATCACTGACTTGATCGTGAATAAATATGGTATTGAAATTTTGGTATACGGCAAAAAGGAGAAAAAATAATTCCACCTGGTTGAGTAACTCCTTTTTTAATGCCTTAATAATTACGGGATCTGCTTTTTTCCCTGTTTGATGAAAAACAAATTCATAAAATGAAAACATTGTTTCTACAAACCAGTTATAGTTTTGTTCTCTATCTGTATAAGGAAATATTTTGAGTCTTGAGAGAAACACAAAACTAAGAAGAAAAACCGTATAGAGAAAATTGAGATAGTATTCGGGTGGATATGATCTGAAAATGTCTTTAACATACAAGGCGACTACCAAGGATAAACTGTTGCCAATGTTTGCGGGAGAAAAAAATCTATAGCCATTCAAATTGGCGGTAGCACAATAACTATAGTAGGTATCTATGTCTTTGGGTTTGATAGTGATGTTTTCGCCAAATCCAATTTTAAATTCAAAGGGATCGAGAGTAACGTCAAAAAGGTTCAGTTTATAATTTTCCACAATCTTTCTATTAATTACAGAAAAAAATTCTTTCGTGGAAATAAACGAAATAAACATACTTGCAGGATTCATCGTCTGTGCAACTATTTCGTCAGGGAAAAGGGACAATAAAACTCTTTTGAATAACTGCATAGAGAATGTGGATAGTTTAAAAAATATTACGAGAAAATTATTTTATAATGCTTTCTATGATATTTCTAACTTTATTTTGTATACTATCTTGATTTGGTATGGTAGGTACTCGATAATCGTCTAAGTTAGCGGGTCTAGGTTGTTCTGATGTTAATGCAAATATTTCTATGTAGAAATATTCTCCTTTTTCTTTGAGTACGAATGATCCTTGTCCGTCAATCCCTTCCATTTGGATTAGTTTCTTATCTGGTTGGTTAACTAGGATTTCATCGTATCAATTTGGTCTATCTATAGCTTGTATATATTCTTGATGTCATTTTGTGGTTGTATCAAATTTCTCTATTTTCAAAAATGCATATACCATATATCATGAAGTGTCTTTTGCATCAGTTGTGATACGTATTCCCTCAATCGGACAATTTATTTCTCTACAAGGATTTGTAGTAGCTATTTTTGCTGTTCGTCAGGCAGGGATAGTAAACGAGAGTCATAATGGTTGATATATAAATACGTTGGTTTGCTGATGATTTGTCTGATCTATGAGTCATCATAAAGTTGTTGTTGTTCAGGTTGCTTGTACCGTTCCAGTAGATTCAAGTGCTCATGTTGTAGGACATTCTCCTCTGAAATATGCTCGTTCATCACAAATAGTTCCATTTGGTAAATGACATATTCATTCTTGATTTCAATTCAGATCAATAGTTATTTCAAGAGTTCAATTATTCTGCTTACAAAATACAGAAGCTGGGTTAGCTATTTCAGTTATTCTATTATTATTAGTAGTGAAATAGTAATAAGATAAACCACTTCCTAGGAGTATGACAATAATCAATAAAATCCGAAAAGATTTCTTCATTTGTGCAGTGAAGAGTATAAAATGTTATTTTTTTGTGATGAGTGTGATTGTATATTTCAACGTGTCTCGTGTCTGTCTAGGATTTATATCAAAGAGTACCAAAACATTACCACTTTCATCTTTTTCTGTTCCCTTAACAATTCATTCAATATTGCCTAGTTTTTGCATTGTTCAATTTGTTGGTGTAATGCTGAGTTTATCAAAAATAAGCTGAGATATTTTTTGGATGTTGTTTGGAGTATAGAGTTTACCATATCATTTATCAGGTGTTATATGTATTGTTTTTGTGTTTCCCACATTCATACCAATTACCCCCTCATCTATACCCTGAATAACTTGTCCTGAGCCGACAGTAAAGATCAGTGGATTCTGATTGGTATTTTGATCAAAGACTTGTCCATCGGGAAATGTAGCAACATAGGTGATAGAAACAGTATCTCATAGTTTGACACTATTTTTGTTTGTACATCATGCAATAACAAGGAAAGAACATAAAGCTATGCCCAAAAGACCAAAAATTTTTTTCATGGGAATCGATTAAAAAATTAAAAGACTAGTAAGATTAAAAAATGGTAGCATTTTATTTTTTAATTTTCCAATTTTTTTAATCTTTTAATATAGTTATATATTAAGTATCTAAGCAGTTAATTCAACTATTAGTTCTTGAGTTTGTCACCTATAAATTTTTTCCATGATTCTTGGGGACTACTTATAGTATTACCGTTTTGTACATTGGTATACGGCGTTGTTGTGCTTCAGGTATCGACTTGTTGTTTTTGGGACATTGCTTCAAATTTGATAATATATTCATCACTTAAAAGCATATTGTTTTCGTGTTCAAGAAAATATTTAGCATATTCAGATTTTTCGTAATTAATCAAAAAGTTTTGTGTAAATGCTAGTTCATCAGTCTGCTTTTGTTGGTCTATAGTTGCATTTTCGATAGCAGTTTCTATAGAAATATAATTGACATACGTTTTGATAGCAAACATCATCGCAAAAATATCCAGAATCAAAATTCCGTATTTAATACGATTGGGATATTTTCTTAAAATAGCGTATATCTGCTCCATTGTTTAGATAATGAACTGCTTAAATAGTAAAGTAAATTATTTTTTCTTTGGTACTAGAATTATATATTTATCAGGCACTTTTTACATATGATTCTTTATTTTTTGATCGAATATATCCTACATATTGTTCTAGCTGGACAAACGTGTAGGGTAAGAGCGTTTTGGGTTGAGAAAAAAGAATCACCGACGTATATTTTTTCTTTGAAATATTTGCTTTTGCAGCACATGCATCAAGATCTCCAGACAAAATAATTTTATTGTATTTTAGACAGGTGGTGAGTAAATTCTTATGAAATAGATCTATATTTTTTATAAAAATGATACGTTCATGGATATCGGGAAGCTCTTTAATTGTTGCCAAACACAATGTTTCGTCATCATCGTGAATAATAATTACTTGTTTGTTTTTGTTCTTTTTTACCTCTGCGAGGTTATGTACGACGACAGTCTTTTCTGTAATTGCTTGTGTGTTTCTATAAAACTGCTCTTTTGCTTCAGAATATCAGGTGAGCATAAGGACTTTTGCTCATTGTAGGACTAGATTTGCTATCAGTGTCATAGAATAGTGTGATCATCATTCCTTGGCTTTGTAGTGTATCAGGGTAGGAAGATCATGTTCATCAAAATGATGCTTTTTGTCTCCAGCCTTCAAAAAATTAATATGTGTATCCATAAGGTATATCAATACATAAAAAAATGATGTGTAGTGAGTCGAATATACAATATAAGTATTGTTATTCTTGGTTGAAAATTCAAGTCAAAATACTAAAAACCAATATACAACTCCCACAAAAGTGGTTTAATTTAAAATTTAAAATTATATTTGATATGGCTATACGCAAACTTCCAGAATATCTCATCAATAGACTCAAAGCAGGTGAGATAGTAGAAAGACCAGCATCTATTCTCAAAGAATTGGTAGAAAATAGCTTGGACGCAGGAGCGACGATGATCAAGATAGATATTCATGATGGAGGAAAATCGCTTATCAGTGTCGAAGATAATGGATCGTGAATAGAGTTGTCAGATATGGATTTATTATTTGAAAGATATGCGACATCAAAGATCCACGGAGAGCAAGATCTCTTCAATCTCAGTAGTTATGGATTTCGTTGAGAAGCTTTGGCAAGTATTGCAGAAGTAAGCAAAACAACAATCATTTCCAAAACTGCATATAGCGAAATAGGAAGTAAAATCAGTAAAGTAGGAATGGATCCGATTATTAAACATCAACCCGTAGGATTTGTCCACGGGACTTTGGTTACTATCCAGGATTTATTTTACAATGTACCAGCAAGATTAAAATTTCTCAAATCTTCACAGACTGAATTTTTTTATTGCTACAACTATATCGTAGATATTGCTATCATGCATCCTGATAAAACTTTTATTTTCAAAAAGAATGATAAGATAATTTTTGATCTTCAGCCGAGAGATGCCTTGATGGAGAGGATTATGGATATTTATAAAAAAGATCGATCACCACATATCAAAGAAATAAGGTATCAAAGTGAGGAATTATCTCTCTATGGTATCATAGGAAATGCACAATTACTTTTCTGATCTACAGAAAACATCAAAATATATGTTAACAAAAGACCAGTCCAGGATAAGGTTATTAGAAAGGCACTTATGGATGCATATTATAGACAAATAGCGCCAAGTGAGTATCCATTAGCTATTTTGATGATCGATGCAAAACCAAGTTTTGTAGATGTTAATGTACATCCCAGAAAGCTCGAGGTGAAATTTGCTGATTCGAGAAAAGTATACGATGCGGTATATACCAATGTCCAGAAGGCATTATGAGAAAATAGAATCTCTACGATAAGTCAGCAATTTTCTAGGATGGAAGTATCTTCGAGTATGCATCCAGAATCTTCATCTATGTTTGGTGCCCAAGATTTCTGAAATGTAACTCAAGTTACGCAAACCACTACGTTTGTACCAAGCGAGCAAGAACAATTACGAGATCAAGAAGTAGGGGACTATAAAGTAGTTGGTCAATTACGAAATTCATATATCGTTCTGGAATCTACCGAGGCTTTATATTATATTGATCAACATGCATTAGCAGAAAGAATATTGTTTGAAAAGATTAAAATTTGACTCAAAACAACGGACTGACCAGCATCAGAAATTCTTCTTCAACCGATTACCATCGAAGTTGCACGTATCCCAAATATCGATCAAAAACTTGATGAAATCAATGCACTTGGATTTGATATATCGATGATAGGAGAAAATAAAATTGCTATCTATTCTGTGCCACAGATATTTTCTAGATACAAAATAGATATGGAGAAAGTATTCAATCATATTTTATATTTAGATATCATTACCTTTGATTATATTCTAGACAATATTTTCGCTACGCATGCGTGCAAAGTTTCCATCAAAGCAGGGGATAGGCTTTCATTGCCTGAAATGACAAACTTGGTAAAAGACGGTTTTTCGGGTGTGCCATGACTTTTTGTTTGTCAGCACGGAAGACCATTTTTCATTAAAACAGAAAAATGAGATATAGATAAATTTTTTGATAGATAAAAAAATTCTATCAGAATTTTTTTTTATAATAAGTATTGTTAGAATATTTCATACTTAGAATGGCATATTCAAAGTAAGTGTACCTGTATAGAGACCGACAGCTTGAGAGGCAGGGATATGGACAGCTAGATTTACGGTATCAGATTTTACTGTAC
>Ga0194052_1000006_pt1 | contig 187938 bp, 272 predicted proteins | sample SepL226m_MetaG_FD_160117 | JGI IMG/M metagenome (GOLD analysis project Ga0194052, IMG submission 160117) | Anoxic zone freshwater microbial communities from boreal shield lake in IISD Experimental Lakes Area, Ontario, Canada - Sep2016-L227-6m | ecosystem: Environmental > Aquatic > Freshwater >...
ACCTGGGGAACATGTAATAATGGTCAACAAACTCGCAGTGTTACCTGTCAGAATAATTCCACAGGGGCCATCGTAGGAAATAGTTATTGTAGTGGAACAAGCCAACCAAGTACAACGCAGAGTTGTACTAATACTAGCTACACTTGGCAATATAGTAATTGGGGCTCGTGTAGCTCTACTTGTGGAGGTGGTACTCAAACAAGAACTGTGTGGTGTGTAGATAATCTAGGCTACACTGTGAATAATTGGCAATGTACTGGCACTATGCCATCTACCAGTCAATCATGCAATACACAACCATGTGCATCATATTCTTGGGTTACTGGAACCTGGGGAACATGTAATAATGGTCAACAAACTCGCAGTGTTACCTGTCAGAATAATTCCACAGGGGCCATCGTAGGAAATAGTTATTGTAGTGGAACAAGCCAACCAAGTACAACGCAGAGTTGTATAAGTTATACTTATTCATGGATTACAGGAACATGGGGCTCATGCATTAATGGAACACAAACCCGATCAGTAGCATGCCAGAGAAATGACGGTTATATAGCTTCTGACAGTTATTGTCTAAGCTGAACGCGACCTTCTTCATCAGGAAGTTGTGGTACCTATACTTGGTATCGAGGAAACCCAAATACTTGTGGGACAACTTGTAATGATACTCGTGTTGTAGTATGCCAAAATAGTCTCTGACAGACAGTGGCAGATTCATATTGTACCACATCAAAACCATCACATATTTGTTCTCGGGCAATCACTTGGGTCGATGCAGATGGAACAAAATCATGCAATACCCTTTGTAATGAACGGAATAGCTGTTGGGTTGAGGATGACTATTCACAAGCGTGTGCTTCTGGTGAAAGAATTCCGACATGGGGAACTTTTAATTTTATCTTTGGAAGAATAGCAAATCCTGCCAATCTCTGAGGATACCATATATGGCCTCGCAATGGCGCATACTACTGTGGTGATACAAATGCCAGTCACGAACCAGGGTATAGAGATACAGAGAAGGTTATTGCTTGTCTCTGCCAATAATTTGACACAATAAAAAAGACTAAAGAGTATTCTATCTTATCGTGTTCTTACTAAAAAATGTTTCACTACAAAAGAGTGGCATTTTGTCATGCCTTTTGCTGATGCTGATATGCTGACGGATTTATGTAGACTTTTAATCCTGCATTAAATACTTTACCATCTGGTTCAAACTCTCATACCCAATTTCCACTTTTATCATAGATCATGCCCGTATCTAATTGTAGATAATGGTCTTTGGGAATAACAGTAGTCCCTCAAACTTTAAAATCTCTATCCACATGAACAGTACTAGTTCATGAATGTCCTGTTTCTTGTATTCTTTTGGAATCATACATAGGAACACCAAATCTCATACCAAAAAGATTCATCGCACCATCTTTTCCTATCTTAGCTGAATTTCATAATTCAGTTATGAAACGTTGACTATCAGCAGAAGAATAGATTGGGGCTCCAGCCTTTGCTAAATCTTTTATATCTATAGATCATGGTCTTTCCGTATTGTCACCTCCTGACATTGCTCGACTCATTTTTTGATTTCTTTGAGCACTAAACTTTTTCGTGAGAGGACTATCTCCGAATAATGGCGTCAAATTTGCTGGTGACATTTCTCTGGTTAAGTTTGCATGGTCACTATCGGTACTATTTCTTAAAAAATCTACCTTATTCCTGTAATTTTTAACATTTTTATTCATAAAACTTTCTGACTCAATCTGTGGTCAATCTGATTTAGGAGAAATATATGCTACTCTACAATCTCAAGCGACCTTCATATTAACATTTGCCGAATCATCAGATATATGTTCTACTCAAGGTCATCCTTTTTTAAGATTTACACTATCGAACAGATATTCTACTTTTGGTCTTACTCATAGATTATAATTGTATGCCAATGCTTCATTTATACTATCAATTCCACCTGGCAAACCCGAGGAAGATCCCCGTTCCTTTTTTGGTAAGGGTGGGATTACAAGTTGCGTCTCTGGTGTGTTTGGTTTCTTTGTGTCTCCAGTTGGTGCAGGAGCTGGTGCTGCTGGCGCTGTTTCTGGTTTCTTTGTATCTTTAGTTGGTGCAGGAGCTGGTGCTGCTGGCGCTGTTTCTGGTTTCTTTGTATCTTTAGTTGGTGCAGGAGCTGGTGCTGCTGGCGCTGTTTCTGGTTTCTTTGTATCTTTAGTTGGTTCTTCTCTCTTCGCTGCTGCTACTTTTTCTTGTACCAATTTTTGTTCTGCAGGAGTCATATCTGTCCATTTTGTTTCTGCAGGTAAGTTAATATCTTTTTTAGCAGAACCCCACAAGCCACTTTCAGCGTTTGATCTTGAACTTTCCTCCATCTTCTTCACTCTCTCGAGAGCTACTTCTTGTTCTGCTGGGCTCATGTTCGGAAAATCTTTTCCTCAAACACTCGCTTTGGCAGCATCCCAACGAGCATCATTTATGATATCTTTTACATCCTGTTCTGTGAGCTTATCAGGAAGATTTTTGAGAAGACCTTTTAGAGCATCAGAATGTTGATTTTTTCGCTCCTCTGGGAGAGATTTTGCGATTTCTGCAATAGCTTTCTTCGCTTCCTGAGAACGCTCTTTTCATTCTCTTTCCTGCGTTTCAAGTTTTGTCTTGAGTTCTTTTTCTTGTGCATCAAGCTGTTTTCATGCTGCTGCAAGTTTTTGCCTTTCAGCATCAAGATTCTTTATATCGTCTCTGATAGCTTGTTCTTGTCTTTCATAATCTGTTTTGGGTTTTTCTCATTTTCCTGGTTTACCAGTTTCTAGTTGTGTTGGATCTCATATTGTTGGATCTTTTGGCTTATCTGGAACAGCATTCTTGAGATTAACTGCTGCTGACTCATTCTTAGCTCTGATTTTTGATCAGGCTTCGAGGGCTGATTGCTGATTATTATATTCTAAAGTCGATGGCGGAAGTTTTGGGGCATTAGTATTGGTATCATTTGACATAATAAAAAGATTAAAAAATATTATACCATACTATTCTATCCTGTCTTGTTCTCAATTGCAAATATTATAGACACTAGACAACTTGTTTTTGCTGGGGTTCACCCATCGCCCTGGCAGCCGCTATGGCTTGCTTTGCAGCATTCTCTGCTGCGACCTTTGCTTCTTGTGCTCATCTGAGAGTATCAGATGTTTGGCGATCCTTCAGAGCAACTTCTTTTGCGAGATTTCCGACGGCATCGAGATTGGCTGCAACTTTTTTTTCTTTTTGAGTATTTCTCACCAATATTTCTTTGGATTTCTTTGCGGACTCTTTAACTTCCTTTGATGCCACCTCTGTTTCATCTTTTAAAACACTCGTCTCATTTTTATTCGATAATGAAACTCATTCAGAATTTTTTGCAGCACTAGCATATTTCCCTGCTTCATTCTTATGATTTTTTGCTTGATTTGCTGCTCATTGTGCTGCTCATTGTGCTGCTATAACAGCAGCAGCCAGATCACCCTCGAAAGCAATATTGTCTCACTTTTCAATTGCCTTCACTGCATCCCCTGGCTCTACTGGTTTAAATTCAGTAGCAGATGATGGTGTATAGAGCTCTGGAGTGTATTTTTTTACCATACAAAAATATTAGAAATAATACCTTCATATTGTACTATAAATTTTTTTAGATTGCAAGTGTATGATATTTTCCTAAACCTTAAATCACTTTTTTGATATTCCAAAAAATATTTTTCAATTCATTGTTTTTAGAAACATAGTAATTTACCGAATCGGGAGTATTCCTCTCTTTTTCAAGCATTGTACTTGTTCAGGTGTGGGAGACTTTGGTGTTCCACGTAACACAACAATATTATCCTGAACAGTGTATGGTGCAATAACATACCCTACTCTTCAAGACACACTATTAGTAACATGCAAAATAGCTACCGGCCTATTACCCTGTAGAGCAATGGAAGATCTCTTTGAATCTATCTCCACGCCTCCTGGAAAATAAGGAAAGACATCGGGCAATAATCATTCATATATTTCTTCTGCATTCATACATTATAGTGATGGGGTAGATACTTTCTTCTTTGAAGGTAGCGGATGAATACTATCAACCTCTTCATCTGTTGGTGTCTCCATAGAAAGAGTTTCTTTAACTTTGCGATGTCCAGAATCATAGATAGTCTTTTCTGCTTTCCCCCCAATCATATCACCGCCGGAAATGGTACTCACAGTTTCTCGACCAGTCTGTGGAGATTTTGTATATATAGTTGCTTCTCCGTTGGTTCCAAACTTCCATTCCTTGCGCTTTGTAGTGCGTCAAGTTGCATCACGACTTATCTGATTAAGTTTATTACCATCAGGTGACATCTGCATTCCTTGAAATCATTCTTTACTTTGGACTACAGACCGTCGCACAAGTCCATCTGGTCAATAAGTAGTATTATGACCTACAAGATTACCTTCTGAGTCCATACTTCTACTTTTGACTCGTACAGTTTCAGGTTTTGCAGGTGAAGACATACTCTCGGTTAAATGAGGTAAGGCCTCATCAGTAACATTACTTTTCTTCCATTGCCTCTGTTTTATATCTCAGCGGGCAGAAATAGAAGTAGATTGAATTCCCTCGGAATTAGTCTTAACAATTCTTCGAGATCAATCAGATAAACGAGTCTGATTTTCACCTCCAATCAGATTTCCATTCGCATCAAATTTTCTACTAGCTTGGCTTTTTTGAGTAGGAAAATTAACATGATCGCCAGGTCAATATGTAGTTACGCGTCGCCTCAGCATGTTTCATTGTACATCACGAGTAACACTTGAATCAATTTGTGTGCGCCCAAGATTTTTATCGTTTGCCTTATCATATTCGGTCCGATATTGTCTTGTGTTATCGGTAGTATTACTGGAAGATGCGTCTCTGGTTCTTCAATAATTTTTCGATAAATAATGCGTTTCAATGTCCGATGGTGCATCTATTTTTTTAAATCCTGTTCATGGTTCGGGTAGGGTCACTCATTCAACTGGTTTATTAGGGTTTCTACGGACATTTTCTCAAGTGGTTGATGGAGGTATTTCTGTATTATTGGTTCATACAAGTTTTTTAGTAACACGATTTCCTACACCCAGTATTGCCGCCGTATCTCACACAGCAAGAGTGCCATCAATAATATGTTCATTACGTTGTTTTTTGAGGTCATTAGCCAACTCGGTATTACCAGATTTTCGAGCTTCTGATTCTTGCTTGTTAAGGCTGTAAGCATCCTTTAAGTTCTTACCGGCATCTATCGTTGACTCTGCTCATGTATATGAAGCAAATCAAGCAAATGAAATTTGTCACGCTGGAGTAACTGCTAGGGGAAGAGCAGCTCAAATAGCCATGCCCTTTCTACCAGCTGCGTCGGCATTTTGCATTATCTGATTATCTCGTAAGCTTTGCTCAGCAGCAATGTTAGAAGCAAATGATTTCTTAGAATCACCATTAATACTAGCCTCAAGAGCTACTTTTCATTCATCTCTTAGAAGAGAATATCATTCTGCAGCCATACCGCCAGTTGCTGCTCATCAAGCCATAAGTCATGTTCCAGTAGCCACTGTAAGTCCTCATTCTGTCAATAACGCTCCACTAGCAGCCAATGTGGCTCCTCCAGTCATAACAGCACCAACAGTTAATCCAGCTCATACAGCGGTATTTCTAACAACCTTTGTAGCTGCAGCATAGTTCTCAGCCCTATCAGAAAAATCACCAGCAGCCTGAGCTGCAGCAGCATGAACATCCTTTGTGGTATTAAGCTGATAACTTATGAGTTGTTTCTTTGTGGCCTCATCAAATCCACCCTGGTCAAGAGCACGACGAAATTCTGCATTAGCGGCATTCATTTTATCATTGGCAGCTAGCATGTCGTCAGTACCGTGACCAAATAATGTGCCGAGATATCCCGTATTTTTTACTTTCTCAGTTGCTTCTTTGAGTTGACTAATAGCGGCTAGATGACTCTCATATCATTTTTTCAGAGCAGGATTGGATTCTAGTTTAGCCTGAAATTCTGCTGCAGTTAAATGTTTCATAGGAATGCGTTTCGGTCTAGCCTGTTTGAGACTATCTTGTATTTCTTTATTTTCTTCCCCAGGAATTAACAATGACCGATCGCCATTATCTCGAATAGTATCAGGTGAACCAAGTGGTTTTTTGTCCTTTTCGTCATCATTTGCAACCATAATAATACATTATACACTGAAATTGTACATTATTCTTTTGAGGATTGCAAATATTTACACTCAGATAAATGAGTCTAGCATTTGATTAATTTCTTTGAGTTCTGCCTGAAATTCTGCAAGCTCCTTTTCCCCCATCTCGACACTTAATTTGCGTGATTTCACGAAATCAACAAGAACTTTGAGATTTTTCATCACATTGGTCATACGATCGACGAGCTTCACTCCGTCCTGATTATCCCATTTTTCAAAGAAATTACGCACAACAGTATTTGCCTCAAAAATAGCGTCAAAATCAAATTCTTCGAGCTTCTTCTGTTGAAGATCTGCAACCATTCTCTTATATTGTAAGAGTTCTTCTGTTGGTTTGTTGTTGTAGGGCTTATCACTCATAGTTATACTATTTCTTGTTGTGACGTTTGAGATAATTGAGAAGAAAGTTTTTGAGTTTTTTGCTCTGCCATCTGTGTGGCAGCTATAGCTTCTCTTTGATCTGTCTTAAGTTCTTTTTTCAAAACTTCGGAAGGATTTTCTTCAGCTTTCGTTTCTTCTATTTTTTTCTGAGCTGTTTTATACATTTCAGATGTGTCCGCCACCATTGAAAGCGCCATTTCAGAAACATTTGATGGCACCCCACTTGGAAACTGTGCTTGAAGATATTGTTTGTATCTCTCTTGAGACATCGTGGCAATTTGATGTTTCTGTTCATCGAGAATCATTTTCTCAACCATAAATCGCTTAGCAATTGGGAGTTTATTCAAAATAGATTCCATCTCAGCGGCTGGAAGATTAGAAGATACAAGCTCTTGAACAATTTTTTCTGCTTCTTTTTTGGCAGTTTCCTCATTATTTTCTGCCTTTTCTCACCAAGTATGCAAGGAATCTTTAAGCTGGTTTAAATCAGTTTGAGGTTGCTCTGGATTCTTTTTTTTCTCTAATGGATTGATTTCAACGGTCATAATAAATTATTAACTCTTAGAAGTCTACCATATCTTTTCTGCAATTGCAAATTCTTGTAACAAAAAGTTGCAAAAAAGAGAAATACATTATACTGCTCACGTTGCTCGGAAAATGAGCAGCCCACTCAGGTTTGATACAGTCTGTCCTCTTTGGAAACTAAGAAGCTTCAAAGCCTCAGAAACTGGCTACGCAAACAAGAGGTTAAGGATTATTTTTTTATTTTTTTCTTATGTCTCTCATAAAAGACATGCTGCACCACGCAGTACATATCGGTAGTGACACACGCCATTGGTCACCAACTATGAAACCCTATATTCATGGGGAACAAAATGGTATTCATGTTTTTGATCTTACAAAAACTGAAAAACTCCTCGCAGAAATGAAGGAAGCTCTTGCTGAATTCTGCAAGTCTGGGAAAGAACTCCTCATCGTAGGTAGCAAAGTCCAGGTTCAGAAAATCGCAGAAGATCTCGCTGCAAAGACAGGTCATCCAAGTGTCACAAGCGTCTGGGTACCAGGTCTCCTCACGAATTACACGACTATCAAACGACAGGTCCGTGAATATAATAAGATTCAGAAAGATATCGAAACTGGCGAAATCAATCGCCTCAACAAGAAAGAAAAAGCTATGGTCATGACTCGACTCACTCGTCTCCAAAAACGATATGAGGGAATCAAGGATATGAAAAAATCCCCTGATGCTATCTTTGTTATCGACGGTCACTATGAGACTCAAGCTATCCGTGAAGCAAATGTTCTCGGTATTCCGGTTTTTGCTATCCTTGGTACTACTGGTCAACCAAGACTTTGTACTCACTTTGTCCCTGGAAATGTAAATAATCTCAAATCTATCACATTTATCGTAGATGAACTCGCCGACTCTATGAAAAAGACTGTTCGTGAAAGTGCTGCAGAAAAAATCGCTAAAAAAGGACCAGCTGCGAAATCAGCTCCTGCAGAAGGAGTTACAGCAGAAACTTCTGAATAAAAACAGCATATAGCGCCTGGCTAAAACAAGATTTTAATTCTAAACTCTCTTAATATATGGTTACTCTAGAACTCATCAAGCAACTCAGAGACGCAACTGGTGTCTCTATCACTGAGTGTAAAAAGGCACTCGAAGAAACAGGAGGTAATATCGATGCTGCTATCGATGAACTCCGCAAAAAAGGTATCGCAAAAGCTGGAAAACGAGCTGAAAATGCAACTCATGAGGGTCGTATTATCATCCGTACAGAAGGTAATAAAGCCTACATTGCTTCTCTCACTTGTGAGACAGACTTTGTAGCACGAACTGAAAACTTCACTGGATTCATCAATGAACTCCTCGATACCCTTATCAAGTCTGGTTCTGTGGAAGCTGCAAAAGAAGCATTCACGCCTCGTATGTCTGATATTATTCAGCAAACAGGAGAAAATGTTATCTTCGGGCCTCTCGATATCGTAGAAGCACCTGTTGTTGGAACCTATGTCCACTCAAACAGCAAAGTAGCTGCTATCGTCGGTGCACAGGCTGGTACAGATGAGGAAAAGGTTCGACAAGTGGCTATGCATACTGTCGCAACAAATCCAAATGCTCTCCGTGTCTCTGACTTCCCTGCTGAAGTTATTGCTCATGAGAAGGAAGTCCAACTCGATATGATGAAACAGGATCCAAAAAATGCTGGGAAACCAGAAGATATCCTCGCTCATATTATCGAAGGAAAGATGAAGAAATTTGTCGAAGAAGGAACCCTGATGACACAACCATTTGTCGTCAATCCTGATATCACAATCGAGCAATACCTCGGTGGTGATGTCGTCACAAGCTACAAACGATATACTATCTAATGCACTAACAAGAATTATAAAAAATCCTGGGAATTCCCAGGATTTTTTGTGACTAAAATGTATTAAATAATGATTCCCCTATCTCTCAATGAACGGACTTCCTCGGGAGTTAAGAAACGAAAATCGTCTCTTACTTCGACAGTATCACCTTTTTCAAGATATGATGCCACAACATAGTACCATACATCTTGGTATGACACATAGGCTATAAAAATCGTTTTATCGTTAAGAGGGGCGCAAACAAATGATTTCCTTTGATCAATCCCTATTTCACCCTCTAACCATCCCATTTTTTGAAGACGCTCCACAATACCAGGAATACTTCATGCTATAATTTCATTATCAGTCAGATGTAAGAGAGGGATTACCATAGTGATTAATTGATAGGATGACGCCTAGTGAGTGAATTAATATCCTCACGTGTAATTGGTGATACCTTTTCTTCTTCTTTTGATTCTCTGGACACCTCACTCTTTAGCCCCATAAGCTCATTTTGCATACGTGTATTTTCATCGAGAACTTTTTCACCTCCCCTATCTGCAAAGAATTCTGGAGTGCCTTTTAATGTAAGAGATTCTTTTCAAAGAGTATTTTCAATCATATAAAAATTTTTATTATATACCCCCTAGAATACTCCATTTTTAAGAGAAAAGCAAATAGTGTTGTCTTTTTGGATTTTTTTCCTACAATCTCATCACATTTAATAGATGTAGAGCAGTAGTACAACGGTTAGTATAAGGGCCTCCAAAGCCTTTGATCTGAGTTCGATTCTCAGCTGCTCTGCCAATTAAGATTATCAATATCTCGTAGTCTCTCTAGTGCCTCATAAAGCTTTATTTGAAGGGTTTTCTCTTTAGTAATAGTGAGTTCGCCACAAGTTATTTCCAAAAGTTTCACTATTTCTTTGAAACTTACTCAAAAATCCTTTTCAGTAAAGGGTTTTTTTGTGAGTTCGCCAATTTTTCTAATAATTTCTGGCAACCTATCGATATACTTCTCAATATCTGTGCTATTTTTTACACTCTCCACCCTTGCCTGTAAATCTTCTATTTCTTCATATATAATACTTTTTCTTTCTTCTGCTCGTGGCAATACATCAGGTTTAATAATTCAATCAATAATTCTATCATTAATATCCTGTATATCTTCTTCTTTTTTTCTAATCTCACTAGTCATATGTTCAATAAGCATTTTTCAATGTTCTATATTTTTGTTATCTTCATTTGAAATATTCTTTAAAAACATCTTCCTCATATCTTCATCACCTATATGACAACATGCACAATTAAAAATCTGAGCCCATACATAATTCATACTTTCTATTTGTTCACGATTACTATTTTTACCTTCCTCTCCGATCACAATTGATTTATAATAATCAATAAACCTATTCACCCCTTCAAAAAAGGACATTTTAGAAAAGTCCACAGGCATCCATGCTCCATCAATCTTTACATTCCTTGGTAAAATATAGAACAATTCTTTTTTTATTTCTTGTTCAAAGTCACTAGATAATCAGAAAAAATCTTTAGAAATAAAGTCTGATTTTGTTTCACTATTTTTGAAAAATTCTTCATAAATACATCTAGAAACATTATAATATACTTCAAATAACACAAATCATTGCTGTTTTATAAATTGTCTGAGAATCTCAATCAAAGAAACCCCAACATAAGTTTTTTTGCCTTTTCTATATCTGATATACCAATATTGCTCTCCTCATTTTATTTTATTATAAAATCTAAAATGTCCGCCGATTATGTCACCTCACATATATCTCATAATATGGATAATGGGTTTCAAAAATGCTCCGTCAATCTGTTTAGTCCCATAAGTCACTCTATGTTTCATTGTTTTTTGCAGCTTCTCCCACTTTTCGGGAGCTATAGGCGTAACACAATCAATAAATTCTAACTCAAACACTTCTCCTTTATCTTTTCATGTTTTGGGGCAATAAATACCAAAAAGTTTTTGGTTCGTAAAAATTGATACATTGAGTCATTTACCATACTGAATATTGTGAGATGATAAATAATCAAGTATCTCTTGGGTTGTCTTCCCTTCTATCCTCATATCTATAGCCTTCTCAATATGTGGGAAGTTTGGTCACTTACGGACTCATTCAATACCATTTTCTGATACCCATTCAAATACTTTATTACTGGACAAAGTACCAGATGCCATCTTAGGGAGTATCTTCTTTTCTAGCCATATTTTTATGTTCCCATTTGATTTTCTCCTTTTCCCTTCACTTTCTTGCATCTTAGCTCGTATATCTCACGATATTTTAGATCAGGGCGTGTCTATGGTGTAAATCTCTTCTGTCTCTGCAATATGAAACTTCTCGATTCTTTGGTGCTCTTTTCATTCCATTCATAACGCAATAGAAAGCTCTTGAACCCCTATTTGGTCGTGCCGAGAATATCGAGATATATCATATACAAAAACTTCACAAGGTACTTTACAAGCCTGTATATTCACCCACATTCTCGCAAAGTTTCTTCTTTTCGTTCATACATCTTTCCCATTCATTACTCGAACATTAAATCCTGATTCTCAAGGGTCTTTGAATTCTATCACTTGCTTTTCATAATCTATACCAAGCCCCTTGGTATAGGATTTTAAAAAATCTCTTTGCATCTTTGGGCTGTTCTCTTGCGTTTGCTTCCCTGTACTCATACGAATATACGAGAAATACAGCTTTTTCTTAAAATTTGGTACGTCTATAAAATCAGTTCTTCCGTTCTTTGTTTTTGATTGCAAAGGAATACGCAAAATGCTCGAAGGGTCATCTTTATCGAATTGTGGCGTTCTCATAAAGTGGTGTTTATGTTGGTATTATAGGAGAATAAAACTATTTTACAGATTTTTCTTTTATTCCTTCCTTTCCCGTCTCCTTCAAACACCACTGAAAGAAGAAGAGGGAAAAGGAAAAAACAAACAAAGATGCCTTACTTAAATATTTTTCGAATCACATCCAAGAAGGATATGGAAGTTCTGTTATATATTTTATTATATACTGCTTTCTTTGGTGAACGCAATATCCCAAGTCATCTTGGCATTTTTACTCCAAGAGAGTGGGCTATATACCTTTTTGGTGATATTCTAGCAGAAATCATCTTTTTCAGTGAAGGTTTTCGTATTCCAAATTTCATACTAAGATTATATTTAAATATTATGAGTTACAATAATAGTGTTGCTTTTCTTCTTCAGATACTATTATATAGTAACTTAACTTTCTTTTATGAAAAATTATCTCTGCTGAATACTGATCGTGTTTTCCTTTTGTGGTTTATCTTTTGCTGATTGTTCTCAGACAAGTCAGAATCTGAATTCTATATATTCAGATATTCAATCACTGCAATCAACATGGGGATTTTCTGGTGAATATAATTCATCTACAGAAAACTATCTGAAACAAATTCTACAGAATCAACAACTCATACAAACACCAGGTGCTGCCTCAATACAGGATGCTCAAAATAAGCTCTCGGCATATCAAAGATATGGCTCTCTGTATCAACAATATAACTCTGCGTTAGCACAATCAACTTCTTGTAAAGCAGAACTTTCTAGCTTACTCGATCAGGGGCATGATAGTTTTAACAATAAACAATACCAAGAAGCGATCAACTACTTTAAGCAATATTTGAATTGAAATTCAGATACTAGTAGTGAGAGCTATAAGTATGTTAAAAATACACTGATTGCATCCTACCAATTACTTGCAGCCACTTTTGAAAACAAAGAAGATTGGGCAAAGTCAGTTGAGTTACATAAAGAGGTTTTATTGTTAGACTCAAATAATTATTATTCAAATTTAAGTCTCGGGGTAGCCTATAGTTTTTTATGATCTTTTGAAAATGCTCAAAATTATTATCAGAAGGCATATGAAGTCGCAATAACTAAAAGCGATATAGATTTAGCTAAAAAAGGTCTAGATTTAGCAAAACAAGAAGTAGAACGATTAGCTGGTATAAAAAATGCTCCAAGTAATGATACTTTTGCCTATAAACAATATTATCTTAAGGCACTTAATATACCTGCAGCTTGGGATAAAGTAAAAAATTCAAAAGAAGTTGTTGTGGCAGTTATTGATGACGGGGTGAATATTAATCATCCTGATCTTGTAGGCAAGATTTGGGTAAGTCCTCTTGCCAAGTACGGTGATAGTAAGATTATTGATTTTGTATGAGATAAACTTGCTGCTAATCTGCCTGCTTGAGAACATTGAACTATGATTGCAGGTATTATTGCAGCCAGCACAAACAATAATGAAGGTATTGCAGGTATAGCAAAAAATGCTAAGATAATGCCACTACGAGTATTTGGTCTTGATGGGAAAGCCTCTGATGATAGTATAATTCGTGCTATGAATTATGCGATTGATAATGGAGCAAATATTATAAATTTAAGCCTCTGATGAAGCCAATTTGATACCTATACTGATAAATATGATAATGTGATTAAACGAGCCTATGACAAAGGCGTAATCGTTGTTATTGCTGCAGGAAATGGTGATGTTCTTTCTAAATCTCAAACTGGTCTCGATCTCAGTGTGAACCCTATATCTCCTGTATGCAATAATCAAGGTAATACGAAATATTCTATTGGTGTTGCTGCGATGGATGAGAAGGGCTATAAAACCTGGTGGACAAATTATAATGGATGTATTTTTGCTTATGCTCCTGGTGTTTGAATTACCTCCACTTCTATTCCCTTGGCGTCTTGAGACAGTTATAATACTGGGGATGGGACTTCTTTTGCAGCACCTATTGTAACTGGTATAATTGCCCTCTGATATAACCAATACGGCTATGTTTCTCCAAACATAGTGCAGGAGTGTTTAAGTGAGAGTTTAGTAAAAAATAGTGTAGGAAACTATCAGATAGATGCTAACAAATATCTAGATGCTCTAAAAAAAAGACTAACAACTATTCAACAAGAACAAATAGTTTATAACCAACAATCTACCAATTATGGTTCTGCAGATGCTCCCGTATTAGCTGATGCAGGTATTATCAAGAAACAAGAAACTGTTGCAGGATATAATCTCAGCAGTAATGTCTTACGGCAAGAAGTTATTGGTATGGCTATGAAATTGGGGGGATTTTCCCTTCCTGATGGGTATAGTTGTAAAAAAATATTTAAGGATGTTTCTGCCGTTAAGCCAAATAATTGGATTTGTCGTGCAGTTGAGATAGGTGTAGAAAATGGGATTGTTTCTGGACTCAATAAAAACTTTAACCCTGAATCAAATATTACTCGTGCAGAGGCTCTTGCGATTCTAATGAAGGCGGCTGGCATCAAGGTACAAGAGTGAGGTACTTCAAAATATACTGATGTCACAGTACCGTGGCAGATTAATATAGTGAACACTGCTTTTAGCTATAGTTTTATTGATGCAGGTGATAGTTTTTATCCAAATAAAATGGCGACACGAGGAGAGATATTTAACATGGCACAAAGAATTCTGAAATCCAAAAGTTAAGATTTATCTTTCTATTTCACTTATTTGAATTGTATGAAAAAGTCTGCGTTGTATTTAGTATTTCTTTTTATAGTGTCAATATTTTTAACAGGATGTAGTACCCAGGAGGAACGTATTGTGACACTTGAAAGAAAAATAGGGGGCATGGAGGCATTAGAAAACAGGATCACCGAGCTTGAATGAAGAGCAGATGATTTGGAAGGGAAAATAACAGATCTGGAGGATAGCGATAATTGAAGCTCAGATCTTGAGACCGATGTCTATAATCTTAAGAATAAAGTCAGTGAACTTGAAAGCCTTGTGGATAAAATACCCAAAAAGACCTGAATTCTAACTTTGATAAATGGTGAGTGGGTGGAAGAGGTGAGATAATCAAAATTCGCACATAACCACCGTTATGTGAATAACTTAATTTAAAGGAAATGGCTTGTATATGCTATTTCCTTATATTTTCATTCCTCTCTCATTCTATTTTGGACAAAAATGCGTGTCAAATAGGGTGCTGATGTTGTATAATATAGTTTATTTACTTCGGGCTACAATATCTTTCCAAGTAGCTAATGTATCTCATGAAATATTTTGAGCAATCTCTGTCTTATCTACCCAATGATAATTATTCTTCAGGTGAAAGATGGTTATTGTGGAATGCAATTCTTTTTTCATAGCTCCAACTACTACTCTTGTTTCAAGAAGTTCCTTTATTCTTTCTATAGCTTCCGAAATCTCCTCATTATTCTCGAATGTACTTCTCCATTCTGAGAACCTCTGCATGCTGTAATTTCTCTTATTAAACAACTGTCAAAGATAAAATATATTAGAATCATCCTGTATTTCTCTGATCATTGTTTTTACCTCTTGCAGGACAAAAGCTCGAGTATATGTTTTTGGTTTTGTGACCATATGATTATTAGGAGTAAAGCTACTTTAAATATTGTTATCAAACTGACCATCTTTTAGGTTGTTTTTCTGGTATATTTTATATGTTCCATTATATCGTCTGGAATAATCTTGTCAAAGTCCTCCGGAAAGATTTTATCAAGGGTCTTGAGGGTTGGGATTAGCTTCCCAATGTATGACAGAAATATATGTCAGTATTTTTCAGGAATAAACCAACCTGCCATTATTTCTTGGATGGTTTTCTCATTTAATGCCTGCAACAAATCTTCATACTCAATCATTGAACAAATTAAATAGGGCATTTCATCTACTATGTCCTCAGAAAGCCCCCTTAAAATAACCTTATTTTTGACCAATTCCCTCATCTTTGTTGTAATATCTGATCAAATCAAGTACCATTCTTCCATGGTAACTATTGTCGGAAAGACACTACAGCCTTCTCTATATTTGATGTGGGGATATTGGTTATTCTTGAAATCCACAAGTGTGACATATATTTCCGCTATCTCATCAGTTATTTTATCTAAATCTGAATTTATTGCCGCCTGATCACTCAGTTCAGTCTTGGAACGAGCTAAAAGTCGTTTGACTTTCGCATCTATAAATAATATTGCATCATCTTGTTCCAAGATGAGATCTATTGTCTTTTTACCTTTTCAATAATCCATTTCTGGATAAATTTTTGTTTTTGGTTGTATAAGTATTTTGTTTGAGATTTCTTCCACATAATCCTGAAAAGCAAAACCAAATTTATTTGCAAAATCTCCATCTGTTCACCCATCCTTCTTTTTAATAAGATCAAAGTATAAACCTGATGTAACTCTCCATATAAAAAATGTAATCAAAGGACAATAGTAGTATATATCTATTTTTATTAGAGGATAAAAAATTAGAGGATTAAACGCATATACATAATTCTCATTTAATTGAATATCTTTCTCTATAATCTCCTGAAGTTTTTGTAAGTCGGTTGATACTAGACCTGTAAAAATATCTAATTCTTTTTTACCTATTTTTCAGAAGATAATCTCATCATCGTATTTTACCTTTGAATGCTTTATAAATCATCCCAGGAATAATAATCAAATTGCAAAAAAATCTTGTACTGATATTCATATTTTCGTTTTTATTAAATCAGCTATTCTTGGGCTATTGAATATTTTATAGTAACGAATAAATGTTGGATAACCTAGTGGCATTTGCCAAGGAAACTGTTGATGAGCTATTCTTCGAAGCTCGACGTTAATGTTCGAGCCGTGTATAAATAATTTTGCTAAACCATTAGAAAAATCTTTAGCTTTATTGATTGTTCAGGCGAGATAATCCCATTTCTTTAAAGATTTTCGTGCTAATCTTTGGTCTCTCTGTCCATGGATAACTAGATCTCTGGCGATGAACGCAAGATCCCATGGGTAGAGTCATTTTTCTTGCCAATTTTTATGATCCATAATTTCTGGTGGAGTTTCAATATCATTTGGAAAGTCTTTCAATGTACCATTAGGGAACAAAAAATGTCTTGTAAATGCCCAGATTACATACCAAGACTCCTCTAACCCAACTCTCCCTAGATTATTTTTTAATGTCTTATATAATTGTTTTAATGCAGCTTCCATAGGTTATTTTATTCTGAATCCTGATGTGCTTTGAGTTTTGATGATAAGAGTTTCATAATATTGCCTAGAGAAACAAAGATGAATCATAAGATTTTAGAGTTTTTACCGGATATAAATCATTTATGTGCGTACTCATTTCTTAGGCGGTATAGATCCTCAAACCAGGTAACCAGATCTGGACTTAAAGCCCCAATTCCTCCAATAATGTATTCTTTATTATTTGTATTTTTTCCTTTCGGTACAAATAGGTGTTCCAGGGAACAATACAAAAGCAGTATCTTCATTCCAAAATCTTGTGCTTGTGTTACAGAAGACAACAAGTCAAGAGTTGGAGCAATATCATTAATGGAAGTATTATCCCACGGATTTTTCAAGTAATTAAAAATTATTCTATTATCTAGAATAAAGCTCTTGATTGATTCAAAATTCCGTACATCAAGCCAAGTTCTAGATAATGATCGATGTCAAAAAGACCTAAAAAGAGATCCATCAGGATACTTTAAAAACGGTGCTCTCTCATTTTCATCCCAGTCAAAGCCTCCCCGTGTTCATTCCTCTAAAAATACCGGTGATATTGTTGGGGAAATTTCAATACCTGTTTCTCAGATGTTAATTTGTCCGGGAAATTTAAAAGTAGCAATTTTTAGAATTGATAAAAATGACCTCATAAATTGACAACTATACCAATAACAATAAATTCCTGATCCGAATGTTGTAAAACCTAAAGAGCCATTACCGTCCTCGTCTATGTTACATGAAAATGGCAGTTCGAGATCTCTGAATATATTTTCAAGGAACTCGCTCGGTGGAATATTTATTTCTATATTTTTGAAAGTCTTAACCATAGTTAAGCTAGTTGAAAGAGTTCTATTTGCAAGAAAGCCCTTAGCTCTTTCTATGTATGCCTGAACTAGTATTTCATATCATTCCGCTTTTCTTTCCCATGCGATAGTAAAATTATCCTCATCATATAGTGATCCTCATCAGGTTCTTTGCCTATATTCCATATAGGTGTCACATTCAATAAGCATTCTGCATCTAAAAAGAATATTTACTAAATCATCTGGTGTTATTTTTAGATTCTTCTTCTCGAACAAAGAATATAATTCATATTCATCAGGCAGAAGAAACTTTCTTCTATAATATTCTAGTTTTCCATCTGTCTCAAGCGACATTTTCTTTGCCTTTCCAACCTCAACGTTAGAGAGATTTTCAATTTTTTCATACGTCTTACTTCATATAGTGTTTATAATTTCCTCTTGGAAAGTCATATAGTGTTAATTATTTAATCTTCTCTGAACATTTGTTGCGGAATTAATGATATAAGATGAAAAGCAAGATGCAAATATTTATTCTGCTCTCATCTCTTGAAATATTTTTTCTTTTGATATACTCCACTGAACATATGTTCAATTATGAAAGACCTACAATATCTCGCAACCCTTCGAAAGTATTTCCGAAAACATAAATGTCTGCCAAGCTTTGAGCAAATTCGAGAGCTTCTTGGGTTTCGCTCTAAATGAAGCGTGACATATCTCTTCCGCCGTTTAATCGAGCAGGGGTATTTTCTGAAAGAATGACATAGTTTTGTGCCCCAGGAGAGTTTTTTTACACAGAAGGTATATAGTTCTGTCCGAGCAGGATTTCCATCGCCCTGAGACGAAGAAAATGCCCACAATATTGATCTTGATACTTACCTTATTCCTCGACCAGAGAGTACCCTCATGATTAAGGTTCAAGGAGACAGTATGATAGAGGCAGGTATCAATACGGGAGACATAGTGATTGTGGATAAAGGGATGAGTGCCAAGGTTGATGACATCGTGATAGCTGAAATTGATAAAGAGTACACTCTAAAATACCTTAAAAAGGACAAGCAAGGATATTTCCTCTGAACTTGAAACCAGAAGTATCCAGATTTTCATCCAAGAGAGGAATTAAAGATATTTGGAGTGGTTGTAGGGGTAGTGCGTAAATATCAAAAATAATCCTCTTCTATGGAATTTAATGTCTCAAAGCAGGTCTTTGCTCATATAGACTGTGATTGTTTTTATGCGAGTTGTGAAATGATGCGAGATCCAAAGCTCAGAGATAAGTGCGTCTGTGTCTGAGGGGATATTATTATCACGAGTAATTATAATACTCGTAAATATGGCGTAAGAGTTGGAACCCCTATCTGGGAAGCCACCAGGATGATTCCAAAGAGGGATTTTGTTATGTTGCCTCCCGATATGAGTTTCTATGGGAAGGTGAGTGACAGGATGAATCAGTTTCTCCTGCAATGGTCTAATGGTATTGAAAGATTCAGTATTGATGAATCGTGGGTAGATATTACAGGTATAGCAACCTATAAATGAATGACTGAATATCAATTTGCTCTATTTCTACAAGCTGAGATATTGCAAAAGGTGGGCATACCTGTGAGTATAGGCGTGAGTAATACCAGACTGAGAGCTAAGATACTCTCCGAAATACATAAACCAATGTGAGTATGCATCGGAAGTAATTCTCCTGACTTTCTACAGAATGCAGGAGGACTAGAATTTGGGGATATACCATTTATCGGTCCTGCCTCACAAGAAAAACTCAAGTACAGAGTACAGAGAGGAGACATAGCAGGATTTCTTGATATTGGATTTTGGAAACTCAAGGATATTCTTGGAAAAAATGGGACTGATGCTTGGCTAGAACTCAAATGAGTGAATATGTTCCATCCCAAGAGGCAAGAAACAGAGAAGAGTATATCAGCTACCAGAAGCTTTAATGACCACAAGACATCAAATAAGGAATTTGTTTGGGATCATCTTCTGATGAATTTTGAACGAGCCTACGAGAGACTTATAGATAAAAACCTTGAGACTAATCATATCATTATTACTTTCAGAGATAAGGACAGACAAGTATTTGGCTTGGATATGAGGCTTGCAAGACATACACAGAGAAAGAAGGACATCATCGATACGATTAGTTCACTTTTTGAAAAAACCTATTCCCCTGATACTATTTATAGGACTACAGGCATAGTCTTCTCTGGACTTGAGAAGAATACTCCTAAACAATACTCACTAGAAGAGCAGGCTTACATAGCTGAGCTTGTTCAAGACCAGAAACTTGAAAAAATTATCAATGATATTAACCAAAAATTCTGAAGGAAAACTGTTTCTAGGTGTTGATCTGGTAGTATTGATCCGAGATATATGAGTGAACATTTGGAAGGAGTGAATAACTCTGAATATCAGAGGCTTTCAGGTTTTATGGAGATGAAATTAATCTAAGTTCGATACCTATGCTAGGCTATAAATTGGAAGTATCCCCTGCCCTGTTTTGGCTTATGTATAACAAAAATTAAATAATTTGTAAGTTTTCTTAAAAACTATACAATCACAAAGACTAAAAGTCAGCACCGTACCTTTCGGCTACCTTGTCGTAATTTTCTACAAAGTTCGCCAATAACAGCCAATCGTCCTGCCAAAAACATACAACACATGCAAAAAAAGAATTCTCCAATGAATATTCTACTCTGTCTAGACGATATATCGTGAGATTATTCAAGGCATGCAATGGTTACCCTTCTTTCTCTTTTTGAAACAAATCCAAAGTATACTTTTTATATCTACATTTTATCATCATATATCAGTGAAAAAAACCAATCCGAAATAACAAATATCGTATATACACATTGATCACATGTATTTTTTAGCATCTCTCCAGACATTATTCCCGTTGTTATCAAAGATGAACTCATTGTCAGTAGACCAGAGCTCACCCCTGCAACATTTTACAGGCTGTTTTTTTGCGAACATATTGATACAAAAAACATGGATAAAATACTCTATATTGATTGTGATACCCTGTTTCTGAAAAATATTTGATCACTCTATAAGCAAGATATGTGAGACAAGATTATTGCTGGATCATGAGATTTACCATGAATGCAGTATTTGAAAAAAAGGGTACTATGACTCAAATACTATATCAATGCATGAGTATTACTTATAGATGTACAAAAATATAAAAAAATTGATTTAAAGAAGGGTATACAGTATATGAATAAAAAATATGGGAAGAAAATACAAAATGACGATCAAGATTATCTTAATCTGATTTTCCATGATGCTCTCCAGGTACGACCAGAGAATGAGATGAATTGTATCATAAATAGAAAGTATTTCATTGATTATAGAGATGCAACTATTCTACATCTTACAAATAAGCCACACTTATATGCTATGCCTTTACCAAAAGAATTAAGAAATTTATACTACTATTATTTAAATAAAACAATTTTTAGAAATTATACAATACAGCGGAAATTTTTTGATTTTTGAATTGCATGATATTCAACAATGAGAAGTATGATAATGAGGCTCTCATGGTATTTGTTTGGTGGCTTTGGATCTTACTGGACATGGAAAATCACAAAAGGCCCAGTTAATCTCTATATAAAAATAGTATGAAAATAGGCATCCTCTATATCTGTACTGGAAAATACGATATTTTTTGGAAAGATTTTTATCTTTCAAGTGAGAAGTATCTTCTTAAAAATCATGAAAAACACTACTTTGTTTTTACAGACTCTAAAACTATATTTGACGCTGCAAACAACAAGAATATTCATGTTATTTATCAGAAAAATCTCGGATGGCCAAATAATGCATTGATGCGATATCATATATTTTTGAAAGAAAGATGAAGATTGGAAAAGATGGATTTCTTATTTTTCTTTAATGCAAACACTCAGATAACGGCCAAGATAGATGAAGAGATTTTACCTACTATTGAGGAATGAATTACTGTTACTCAACATCCTCGATTTTATTATCTAAAAAACATCCATTTCACCTACGAGAGAAATCCTACTTCGACAGCATATATCCGAAAAGGGTCTGGAAAAATATATGTACAATCAGCACTTCTCGGATGAAAGACAGATATTTTTCTCAATATGTGTGAGATATTGGCAAAAAATACTGATACAGATATAAAGAACAATATTGTGACTACATGGTTTGATGAATCATACCTGAATCACTATATACTCACTCATCCTTATCGACTACTTCATCCCGGATACCTCTCTCCTGAAGGATGGATACTGCCGTTCCCGAAAAAAATACTCCTCAAAAATAAAGCAAGATATATACCTATCATTTGAGTTCGAGGACATTGGTATATTCTAAGACGCTTTATACAATCAGTACCCCTCAAGCTGATTATACTTTTCCATCCATACAGCATTCCAAAAACTGAAAAAATGAAACATATGATAACGAGTACACTATTATATTTGAAGTACTTATTCAAACCTCATAAATATAATAACGAAAAATAGAAATTAATAACTATGATGGCACATAAGTAATCATAAAAAACCGTTTGTCTTTTATGTTTTTTAAGTACAATCTCATAATAGAGTAAAGATAGAAGTCATTGAATAAGCGATTCTCTTTAAAAAATATCTGAACCTGATTCGATTCTGAAGTCCTAGTAAAGATAGATTTTAATAACCCCTCTTATGAAGAAAATACTATACTGGATACACTCACGTCATAAAAATTTTTGGACAAAAGAAAATATTTTTTCATTATTCGTTGGTGTTATCTTATTTTTGATTGCTCTCTATCTCCAGAAGGTAGCAGATGGATACGTTGTGAGAACTGGCGGAACTGTAGTAGGAGACGTATTGCTCGATAATATTCCAGCTCTTGATATAGATGGTGTCATAATTTTTAATACTCTGATGTTTTCACTTGTAGCAATCATTATGTTCATCCTAAAACCAAAGTTTATACTCTTTGCTATAAAATCATTAGCTCTTTTTATTATGATTCGGGCATTTTTTATCAGTCTCACGCATCTTGGTATTTCACCTCATCAGATTGTATTTGAACCAAGCACTTTGGGTTTTTGACTTTATGATACATTTTTTAATTCATCAAACGACTTTTTCTTTTCTGGACACACTTGACTCCCCTTTCTCATGGCTCTCGTCTTTTACCATGAAAAACATTGGAGATATATTTATTTCGCCATATCTATCGTCTTTGGTATTAGTGTTCTCATAGCACATATTCATTATTCTATAGATGTATTTGCAGCTCCTTTTATTACATACAGCATTTTCTCTATTGCTAGGATACTTTTTAAAAGGGATTATAAATTAGTTGTTTCTTAAAATGAATAAAAATTTAGCATCAAAATCATATTGGAATTCAGGATATAAAAATTTTCGTTTTTTCCCTATGTCCAAAAGGTACCCTATTTGTAAAATGATATACAAATATTTTTCATTTCCGAATAAAGGGGATGTCTTTGAAATAGGCTGTTTTCCTGGAAGATTCTTATACCATTTTGGCAAGTTATGATTTGAGCTAAATGGAATAGATCAGACGCCTTATTTAAAAGAAATGGAAAAATGGCTTAAAAAAAGTAGTTTTAAGACAAAGTATTTTATTCAAGATGATGTATTAACATACAAGTCATTAAAAAAATATGATATTATTTTTTCATCTGGTTTTATTGAGCATTTTGAAAATTTTGAAGAAGTAATAAGAATCCATACCAGACTCGTGAAGGATAAATGATATGTCATAATAACGGCCCCAAATTTTGCAGGTAGTGTTCAAAAGTATTTACATGAAAAACTAGATAAAAAAAATCTAGACCGACACAATCTAAAAGCAATGGATGTGAAGAAATGGGAAGAAATCGTAACAGATGAAGGTTTTAAAATAATTAAATCCGGTTATTTTGGTGGATTTGATTTTTGGACGGATAAAGAAAAAAGAAGTATCTGAAGATGACTCCTGGTGTTGCTATTAAAAATTTTTCCTCCGTTAAGATTTATTCCAAATTCACAACACTATTCTCCAGAAATAATATTAATAGCTAAAAAAAATACATATGGGAATGACATTTAATGAATTAAAGGCTCTACAAATAGCTAAAAATGGATGAGCATCGTTCGATTATATAGCAACAATAGGCAGGCAGTGATTACATATCAACCCTAAGAAACTATCTTTCCTGAAACTCAGTAAGGAAGAAAAAGAAGATTTAAAACAAGAAGAGTATGTAGAAAAACTATTAAAAATACTCGGATCTAAGAATATAGACTCTTTTGATTATTCTGGGTATGAAAATGCAACTTTTATTCATGATATGAGTCAACCAATAGATACTATACATAAGAATAAATACGATCTAGTATTTGATGGTGGTACATTAGAGCATGTATTTAATTTTCCAGTGGCAATCAAAAATTGTATGGAAATGGTTAAAGTAGGTTGATATTTCATATCTGTAACCGTGTGTAATAACTTCAGTGGGCATGGATTCTATCAATTTAGTCCTGAATTATTTTTCAGAATCTTTTCAGAAGAGAACGGATATGAGACTAAAGATATTTTCCTAAGCGAAAAGAGTATATGGTACCGAGTTAAAGATCCTCTGACGGTAAAGAAACGTGTAACCTTCAAGAATAGGCATGAGACATATATGATTGTAATTGCTGAAAAGAAGAGTGAGAGCGATATATTCAAGACATATCCATTACAAAGTGATTATGTTGATTCATGGAATGGGACTGACTGGAATAAAGAAAGCTTATTTCAGAGAATAATGAACAGACTAAGAAGGGAGTTTATTAAATATGATAAAAGGTTCTTTGAAAAAATAAAAATATGAAGATAGGCATCCTCTATATATGCATAGGAAAATATGATATTTTCTGGAAAGATTTTTATATTTCCTGTGAGAAAAATCTACTCAGAGGACATGAAAAACATTATTTTATTTTCACAGATTCTAATAATATCTTCGATTGAGAAAATAATGATAAGATTCATATTTTCCCTCAGGAAAATCTTGGTTGGCCAGATAATACTTTGATGAGATTTCATATGTTTCTTTCCCAAAGAGAATTACTATCTAAGATGGATTATTTATTCTTTTTCAATGCGAATATAGAAATTAAGAAAGAAATTTGAGAAGAAATACTACCCAAAAATGAGGGATTAGTGGTTGTTAAGCATCCATGATACTACAATAAATCAACTATAGAATTTCCTTATGATAGAAATTTGTTATCAATGGCTTATATTGAAAAATGAGAATGAGATACTTACGTACAATGAGCACTGAATTGAGGGAAAAGTCAAAAATTCTTACAAATGTGCGATGTTTTATCGAAGAATATAGACACGGATGCTTCAAAAAATATCACTGCCTTATGGCATGATGAATCCCATCTCAATAAATATATTCTCACTCACACATATAAACTACTAAGCCCCGCTTATTTGCACCCTGGTCGAAAGAATCTACCATTCGAATGCAAAATATTAATACGAAATAAGTCCAAATATATTAATATAACGAAAGTAAAATGATATTGGGGTCCTCTGATAAGAAATATCCGGGGATATCTAAATATTTAGACTTCAATCCACATCACATCTCCAAAACTCAAAAATCGGAAGTTATGATCGAGTGCATATTGGTATGCCTGCATCATCCAATCATGTCCCATAAACGCTGCTACGAGAACAAGAAGTGAGGTACGAGGTGCATGAAAGTTGGTAATAAGAGCATCCACCATTTGGAACTCATACCCAGGGGTAATATAAATATCCGTCTCTCCTCCGTAACCACCATTTTCCAAGATAGTAAACTTCCCAGCTATATAGGACTCAAGTGAGCGCATAGAGGTTGTTCCTACAGCAACAATTCTATCTCATTTCTTATGTGCTTGTTCCAAAATTTCTATCGTCTCAGCGGGTATAGTCACACACTCCGAATGAATCTGATAATCAGTAATATCTTCTTCATAGATAGGTTTAAAAGTACCTGGTCAAATATGAAGCGTCACATTGGCTATTTGCACTCCCATGTTTTGAATTTTTTGTAAAAGTTCTGGGGTAAAGTGCCGCCCTGCTGTTGGCGAAGCTGTCGAACCAAGGTGCTCAGCATAGACAGTCTGGTACAGCTCCGAATTTGCGAGATGTTCCGTGATATAAGGCGGCAATGGTACTTCTCCATATTCTTGAAGCACTTCGAGCCACTCATGGTGTGCCACAGGTACCCGAACCAGTCGACCCGCATATGTCTCTCCTACTATTTCCAATATCATATTATTTTCGAGGATAATTTGCCGACCAGTTTTAAGTCTCTCGCCTGGAAAGCACATAATCTCCCAAGTATCTGGCGAAGTGTTGCGAAGAAAAAGACATTCAACTTCTTTTTTCTCACCATTTTTGAGAATCGTATGCCCACAAATTCTCGCTGGCATCACTTTTGTGTCATTGATTACGAGAACATCTCAAGAGCGGAATAATTGCGTAATATCTCGAAATATCATTTCTTGAAGTATTCCTTCATTTTGCACATTTTCTTTTGTCTTTTGTATTACAAGTAGCCTCGAACTATCCCGTGGATCCAGTGGGTGCTGGGCTATTTTTTCTGGCGGTAAATGATAGTCAAAAAGCTCTGTTTTCATTGTATGTATTGTAGAAAAATATTTTTCAAAACAAAAACAAAAAGACCTCTCATTTTGAGAGGTCTTTGAAAACAAATATCAATATTACATCATTCCCATACCACCCATTCATCCCATACCTCACATACCACCACCCATAGACGCTTCTTTGGTACCTTGGACTTCGTAGATAACCGCTTCCGTTGTCAGGAACATACCTGCAATAGAAGTCGCATTTTCGAGGGCTGTGCGTGGGACTTTGGTTGGATCGATGATACCAGCCGCCACGAGATCTGTGAACTCATTCTTTGCTGCATCATATCCATACTGAAATTCTGGATGTTCGAGCACTTTATTGATAATCACAGAACCTTCTTGACCAGCATTCTCAGCAATCTTTTGTGTAGGATATTTGAGAGCTCGCTTCACGATTTCGACACCGATTTGTTGATCACTGTTTGGAGCTTTGAACGTATCAAGAACTTTTCCAGCCTTGAGAAGTGCCACACCTCCACCAGGGACAATCCCCTCTTCTACTGCTGCGCGAGTAGAGTTAAGTGCATCTTCGAGACGGAGTTTGAGCTCTTTCATCTCCACTTCTGTTGCAGCACCGACCTTGATAACCGCTACACCAGAACCCAGTCGAGCGAGACGTTCTTTCATTTTTTCTGAATCATATGCAGAGTCAGTCTTATCAATCATACGACGAATTTCTAGAATTCGATGTTCGATTTCTGACTTATCAGCCTGAGTTGCCACAATCGTTGTTGTTTCTTTCGTAGCAGTGATGGAATCAATCTTACCAAGCACTTCCGTACCAACATGTTCGAGTTTGAGACCAATTTCCTCTGAGACAACTGAAGCACCAGTGAGAAGAGCAATATCAGCGAGATTCTCTTTGCGTCGTTCACCAAAGCCAGGAGCTTTGATAGCCAGGACAGAGAATACACCTTTGAGTTTATTGAGAACTACTGTTGTCAGGGCTTCAGAATCAATATCTTCTGCGATAATCACCAATTCTCTTTTCCCAGACTGAAGCAATGCTTCAAGAATTTTGAGAATTTCTTTCGTAGAACTAATTTTCTTATCAGTGATAAGCACAGGGACATCGGCATATCGAGCTTCCATTTTCTCTGCATCCGTAATCATGTATGGAGAAATATACCCTGATTTGAATTGCATACCTTCTGTTACCGTGACGTTCATACCAAATGTCTTCCCTTCCTCGATAGTGATAACTCCATCACGTTTTACCTTGTCCATAGCATCAGCGATGATTTGACCAGCCTCCGCATTTTGAGCAGAAATAGTCGCTACAGAAGCAATCTCTTCTGATGTTGATACGGGTCGAGACTGAGCGATAAGTTCTTTTATTACTTCAGTTGCAGCGAGCTTCATACCATTTTTCAATTCAACAGCATTGATACCAGAACGGATTTCACGAAGTCATTCTGAAATCATCGCATATGTCAAAACAGTAGCCGTCGTCGTACCATCACCTGCAGCATCATTGGTCTTGCTCGCAACATCTTTGATCAGCTCGGCGCCCATATTCTCTACTGGATCTTCGAGATCAAATTCTTTTGCAATCGTCACACCATCATTAGTCACTTGAGGAGCTCCATAGCTTTTTGGGAAAATCACATTACGACCTTTTGGGCCGAGAGTACCTGCGACTGCCTCATGGAGTTTTTTCATTCCATCGAGCATTTTGAGACGACCTGCATCTCCAAAGATTACTTGTTTTTTTGTCATAAGAAAATATGTTAAGAAATAAGATTAATCGACTTTTGCGAGAATGTATTCTGCAGCCACGATAGTGAGATTTTCTTCTCATTCTATTTTGATATCATCACCAGAGTACTGCCCCTTAAGAACTTTATCCCCTGGTTTGAGGTCATATCCGAGTTTCTCAGCAACCTTTGGGCCAACTGCCTCAACAGTAAACATATTAGGACTCTCATACTGCTCTTTCGGAAGAAGGAGCCCGGAAGCTGTTTCTTTTTTTGCTTCCATTTTTCGCAATACGATGCGATCTTGAAGCGGAATAATCTGTGCCATAAGAGTAAAAATTAGAAATAAATTAAATATAAATTAGCACCAACATTATATAGGTGCTAACAAAAAAGTCAAAAGATTTTTTCGGGTTAGCTAACCTCATGTTACCCCTCCCACTCCGTCAACATATCACCAACAAGTGAGATTTTTCAGATCTCAGAACCAGAACGAGAAAGAGTAAATACAACAACATTTCCAACATACTGAACAGTAAATCGAACATTGGTATCCAAATATCTCACGACACCAGAACTATCAAATGCCATCACAGGTTTATATTGAGCGTCAGTAATATAAGCTCATCATTTGAGCATAGTATCTGTATCAAGAGCTGGCTCTAGATGAAGTAATGAACTTGTGAGACCGAGAGTGTTTTTGTTCTGGTTATCACCTGAAGCTATTTGTTGGAATGTCAGTGAATCAGCTTGATATATAATGCGGGCAATTTCTTTTTGATTCATGAGAGTCTTGAGTGTAAGAGGTGACCCCACTTTAACATCTGGGATTATGGTAAGACCAGGACTTGTATTCAGAATACCTGTATCTCTCTTCAGTGAGAATGCTGATATATTATTGTATGACACGCTCCACTCAGGTGAGATATTGGCCAGAGAGGTAGCAAATGCACCATCTTTAACAGAAATGGGGGAAGATAGTGTCCAAGCCTTACTATTAATAAATGACTGGATAGTAAGTGGAAGAGTAGTATCCTGTGATATAGTACCTGTCACATTTAAATTAGTATCGACATTGGCGATAGCGAGCTCAGCTGGCTTTGTTACCAGTGAGAGTGTGTAAGTGTATGTCACTCCCCTCTTACTTGTCACTCTCAATGTCATTGTTTGATCTTCTTGAGATGTTTGGAAGAGGATTTTTGTAGCAGATGTTTGTTTCCAAAATGCTTCTGATAATCCGGTTACTTCAACTTTTTGAATACTATCCAGAGGGAAGTATTGTTGAAAATCTATCTCAGTCGGTGTATCAAAATTGAGATTAAGAGCCGTTGGGAGTGTATCGACAAGTTGTCCATCTGATCAATCAGTATAAGCATCAAATAATGTCGCCTGAGGTATGCGTTTTTCTGTAGGAGAAAATGCACTATGAGCAACAACATAGTACCAGCCAGGCACTACTGGAAGAGTAAAATCCTGTATTTGCTTCTGAACTCCAGTATGATACACCAGTGACCAGATTTGCCCTGGAGAAACAAGTGTCTCAGCACCATCAGGAAATATAAGAGAGATTGTTCCATTGCTACCCGTTTTAATAGTATCATCTGGAGAAAGGGGTGTGTCGGTATCTGATCTATCCATAGTATGATCTTCAAATTCGTCTGATGGTAAAATGAGTGATCAGCTCTGGATAATAATATTGCTATCTTCGCCAAACAGGATAGATTCTCAAGCCTGAAGTGTAACGTCTTGTTTTTTACTTCCAGAAACAATTTGGAAAGTCGTCTTTTGTTTTGTATAGGCAGTTTTTTTAGCACGAATAACAAAATCCGTTGGAAGGTCTTGGAGTGTAGAAGTATCTTCTGTATATTTTGCACCTGGGAAAAGAATACGGTATACCTTCTTATGATGAAGGGTTACTTGTCATGCTATATCGGAAACTGTTGGTTGAGAGAGAATAGCATATCCAGTAACAGAAGTATCTGTTGGTGCTCATATACTATCAACACGATATTTTGCAGCACTAGCATCGCTCTGTCACCATGTAGAAAAAATATCAAACTGTTGATGATCAGAATTATTATGAATCAAATATTGTGGGTCTACACTCTGAGGGGTATGATTATCGCGTAAAAATATCTGCATATCATGCGGAATTTTTGAGATATCGGATGAATCTTGCCCAAAGAACTCCTTCATCATAGTAGTAACAGAAAATATCTGCGGACTATCCGTGATGTACATTTTTTGTGGAGACTGGGTATGGTTCTCTTTACGATAGATAGTATTTCAAATAACATAGAAAATTTCTCTATCTCCATCACGATCATCATCAAACATACGAAGCGTAGTATTCTCTTGTTGATTCTCATAAAAATAATTCAATCTCTTTGATATTCCATTCTTTGTAATATAGAGCCCCTGTGATTTCTTAAGTTGAATCGAATTTTGTTTGGTAGACGGTACCGTGGTGGTTGGTAAAATATTTGGAGTAGTAGTTGGAGTAGTTGCAGGTTCAACAGAAGCTGGAAGAATCATATTTGGCACAACAGCCTTTGCGGAGTTTGCAAGTGAGGATTGTGGGATATTTTTAAGAGAAGTCAGTACATCAATCAGAGCAGAACCTGATCCTGTCATTGGAGATGCTGCAAGATGAGAGATATTTGGGTTCATATTCTGCAACCATGCTATATCTTGGGGCTGTTTCTTTCATTGAGAAATTTCAGACAAATCTGCAATGTATGTCTTGTTGGTATCGATATCTTTTTGCAGTGCATCAGAAATAAGGGTCGCTTGTTTCTGGAAACGGTCATAGTACACACTTGGATTAAATGTGCTATAAGGACTTTTATTTATTTTCTCAGGAGCATTATCAGCAAGAATCTTACCGAGCGCATTTATTTCAGATGAAGTGTCTGCATTTTTAGGATGAAGTGTCTGCTCATATAACTGTCCAACAAGTCATGGAAGCCCCTGAAGGGCAGAAGTTTGTACATGAGATCCATTACTTTGTGAATTAAGATTGATATTAACAGACGATGGAAGTTTTCCAGTATAGTTTGAAAGATCTCTTGGAAAATTTGAGAGCGGTTGAAGCGCAGATCGAATCATATCTATAATAAAATTCACATCATAGGTCAGTTTCACATGCGTCGAAACACGAATAGCATCTACCCATTTTATGACAACACTCGGCATCTGAACATTGAGAAAATCTATAGGAAGATATCATTGTCTATCGGTTTTATGAGCAATTTTTGTACCCACATACCACTCAGGAGAAAGAGGAACTTTTCGATACAGACATTGTATAAGTGTAACAAGTTTAAATATTTTTAATACCACAGAAATAGCCTGAGAGAGTTCTGGGATTAAGGGTGCTGGTGGAAGATTTGGAAGTTTTGGAAGCTTTATAGCAGGAATTTCAAAATCAAGATTAAGATTTGGAAGGCGTGGCAGCTGTGGAATCGGACCAAGATTAAGACCAGTAAAATTCGGAGATGGCATATCAGGAAGTGCCAACGGATAAAATGAAAAATTAAATACTGGGTAAGCAATATCGATACCGAGATTAATGTCGGAGAAATCCAACTCAATGTCTGGCCATCGGGGCATCTTGATAACAGGAATAGGCGGCACTACAGCGGAAATCACAATCCAAAGCCACTCTTGGAGATTCCACTGTTCATTATGACATACAGCACATGATTGTTCATAATTAGTAAATATATCAATAAGCACTTGCCACAAGTCCCAGAGTTTAGTAATAAGAATAAATGTCTCAACCCAGGTTTTAAATCGCTGTCCGTTGTCATACAACCAACCTCACATAAGCTGCTGAATAGAGTGAACATTTTTGAGTATTTCGTAGAGAAATTTCTCTTTAAGGTAAAAGAGATTTTGAAGTTGCTGTGGCAATGTCATATAGGTACGAACTGTTTCTATATTCGAGCGGATACTGGATATCAAAGGACCTGTATTGACAGCATTATTAGCAGCATTTTTTGGAAGTGCTTCCCATTGGGCTAGAATCGCTTCATTTCTATAAATCCATGCCTGCATGGCAGACCGATCCATCCAAGGAAGATTGAGTGCAATAATCTGTGGATGAACATGCACCATTGGCAAGAGACTCAAGTATTCAAAAGCTGCCTGTATAGAACCGAGTCAGCCCTGTATACCAGAAACAACACCATCTCGAGCGGCGGTAGCAGTATCAAAAGGTGTCAATGCGTCTTGAGTATGTGAATTAGATGTTGTTGTAGTAGCAGATGATGAGGTGGTTGAGGTTTTTGCTTTGTTGAATTCTGGAATCCATCCTCCATCTGCAAATCATGATCCGAGATTTGGGAGGAATATTTTTATATCAGGAAGGCTCGAAAAACTGGAAACAATTTCATCCATTTGACGATGGTACCAATCCATAATAAATCTTGGGAAAGCAGAGATACTCTTTAATTTTATATCAAATACTGGTCCCGTTTTAGTCATATCAAAAGAAGAGCTATTGAGAGTCACCTTAATCATCCCACCTCCACCACTATTTCCACTACCCATCTCTGGATAGGAAATAACATGGTTTGATGATGTTGATTGAATACCAGAATATGGTGATGATGTTGAGAAGATAAGGCTCTGGTCAGAAGAATTTGAACTGGTAACAAGTTCCGCATTTGCAGAAAGTTGTACCCGAAGAAGCTCTAGATTATCTGAGGTCGGGTGTATCATATATTCCTTCACAGCGTTTGCTAATGCGTCTGGATAAGACGTGACAGGTGAGAAAAATCCGCAACTATCACCATTAGTAAGTTGTGTATCATCTCATTCAGAAGTACTAGCATCTGTTTCTAATTCTGATACAATGTCATTAGATCAATCATCACTACACTTTGTAAGGGGTTGAGCAGCGAAGATGCAGTTTCACTGAAATGATACTGGGAAGAGACCAGGAAGATTAATAATTGGATTAGAGGTATTATTAGGACCGAAACACAAGACAACAGCCACAGCGCCCGTTAGAGTACCACCAAGAAAGAGCCTAAACTGACTCTTGCCATACCCCCCTGCAAAGGTTGTATTCTGAGATACTACAGATGAAGTAGAACCAATATCAAATGCACCACCTCACTTATCAGGATTTGGAGGCCAAAAATAAGGATAGGAAGCGGTAGGAAAAGAGAAGAGTGGAATACCACAACGTACATCCTTGTAACAAGCAATAGGAGCCTGATTAATGCCGGGAATCGCATATCCGAGTGCGGTAATAGTATTTCAGGGAACATTTGCTGTCCAGTTCATAGGTTGAGAGATACATCCTGCATCTCAAAAACCACAACTCAATCCACTTATAAATGTTTGTACTCCTTGTATAGCACTATCGAGAGATTTATCGAGTTTTCAGAGTCCAATAGTAATTTTCGAAGTATTGCCAGAATTTTCTATAGTAAATACATCTCAAGTATCATCGCCATATCTATCTGGTATTGAATCTCAATTTGAATCTCTATTAAAAGCATCAAGTTCACTCTGTGCTGTCGCAGCATATTGCGTTGAGATATTTTGGAGTGCTGCGGGGGAAGAATTTTGAGATAAAGAAGAGGCAATATTTTGAGATGCCGATGATGAAAGTGTTGAGTCAGAATTAAGAGGATCATTACTGATATCAGTATTGGTTTCATCAGGGTTTTTTATATCACGAACAATGAGTGTTTTTTGGTAAGTTCTATCAAAGGTATTGTGTGATCTCCAGAGGAACAATGGTCCTCCACAAGTGCTGTTAGGATTTATACGAATATCTCCATACTTATCTTTACCATAGAAATCTTTTTCTGGTATGGTACTAAGTTTCTCAGCATCCTTATTTATAGTAAGAATCTTATCTTTTTGGACATCAATATTCATAAGAGGATCTTTTTGATCTTCTAGATATCCTACATCAAATGTTCCAAATGAGAACGCAGCAAATTTGGCGGTATATACAAGCTCAATAGTTTCTCCCGGTGCAAGTGTGATATCACGGAGGTCAGCAATTCATTCATCAGAAGAATCAATAAAGGTTCTTTCAGTAGAAACTCCTCAGCGCTTAAGTGTATACTTTGTAATTGGCGCATCAAGATAAGTTGGAAAGTTCTCTGCGATAAGAAGTTTCGAAAGAGGTGAAGAAGATGTATTCTTGATGGAAATAACCCCCTGTATCCGAGACCCCTCCATGATAGTGCCGTCCTTCTCAAGAGAGGAGTATTTCTTATTAATATCAAGAATTCATCTGTTAATAAATGGAGCCTTGAGAAGAGAATATGTCTTTGCAGAACTAGTTGATTGGGTTGTCTGGAGTGAGCCACCATATTCAGCAGCTAGACTATTATATTCGTTCGCAATATTAGAAAGTGCCCCATCGGATCCAGCATTGTTATCTACTGAAAGAGATTGGGCCATTTGTGCCCCAGGAGACATAGGAGTATTTGAAGCTGGCGTAGTGTCAGGAATAGAAACTGAAGAGAATAATACTGACTGCAATTGTTCTTGCTGAGAACGAAGAAGAGGATCTTGAGTCTTGGTATAATCAGGGAAGGTAAATCCAGGATATTCATAATACACTGCACCAGAAAAGAGAGATTTTTCGGCAAATGCAAAATCAAATACATGATCTACGAATTGATATATAAACTTTTTGCTTGCTGTGCCATAATAAATAGAGAGCTGACCAAGAGTATCGAGAGTAATAATATCATCATACCCATCGTGATCCATATCAAATACCTCTACTTGGGTTATTTGCCCCATATCTCGATTCCTATCTGATACCAGTTCTATTTCGTGAGAGTCTACTGCATCATGTGAAACAAGATGAAGTATTCCACCGTTATCAATATAGACCGCATCGGCGTATCAGTCTCCAAAGAAATCACCAGTATGAATGGTTCCCTCACGAGCATTCTCAAAAGAAAGAAATTCCCCCATATTCACATAACTACCATCCTTTTTAGAAAGTGCTACTGAGAGTGCCTTGTTAGCATCAGTAACAACGAGATCTTTCTGACCATCGTTGTTCATATCAGAAAAAGAAAAATTATTAATCGGTGCTGTTCATTGAAACACTGGTACACCAATAGATGTATCGAATCCTGTGGTACTATCAACTTTATAATCTGGGAGTTTTACAAGAGCATCTCAGAGATTAATGGTCACATAATCAGCAAATGCCTGCTGTGTTTGAGCCCAAGATTCCCCAGAAGCAAACTCCAAGAGCCCAAGATTCGTCCCAGTCCAACCCATACCGTATTTTTCAGGGTATGCAGAGTATCAATCCTCCACTGGTCATCCTACGTATGATGAAGCAGCAGAAGATTCGAGTACCATCACACCATGAATATCCGCTGATGAAATTGGTCACCAAGTACTATCAGTCACCATATCAGACATCAACATTTGAATAGAGAAAGTACTGGCACTTATTCCAGAAGTTGATGGTATTCGAGGAGTATAAGTGAGCGCCACAGTACCAATAACCGTGTTCTCATATAACACATTGAAACGCACATCAGAAATACTCGGAACAAAAGTAAATGAAAGGGCTGGTGTATCAAAAATATTTTTTACAGGAGCGATTGGTACTCATTTTGAAAGTATCGTACCGTTCGAAATAGTGATATCTGTCGAAGATGGGGTAAAGAGAATATGATCAGCATCTGTGAGACGAGGATATACAATCCTAGCAATATCTCCTAATCTTTTATCGGATATTAAAACAGAAAATAACCCCTGCGTATCTGGTTGCCAATCAGCTTGAAGTCATGTCCCTAAATGAGGTATACCTGATAAATCAATGGCTCATGAGTTTGAAACAGAGAAAAGTCATGCACGAGGATTATCGACCAATGTTGAGACACTAAGAGTTCGAGTATTAGGGGAAAACAAAAGATTACCCGCAAAATATCCAGATGTCATAAACTGGCCAAATGGGCCTCATAATAATACTTGTGTAAGTGCATTCCAAGTATTTGTGAGAATATCATCCGATGTAATAACTGGCATTATCTGAATCTCCCAGACGTTTTCCAGAGTAGGAACTGTTGACTTCATTCCATTTTCCCAGAGAGTACCACGCATAAGGACTCGACCAGGATACCCACGGCTCGTAAGAGGCACACCGTAAACATCACCTCCCATATTCTTGACTTGACCAAGAGGCTCTAATAAATCATCTCTATCAGATTCTATACGTATATCAACCGTGGAAGGATGAATATAATTACCATATTTATCAAATATATTTACAGAAAGAACTTGGGATTGTCCGCGACGTGCCAAAAGTGTTTCTGGGCCCGAAAATGTCAGGCGACTTGGTACATCAGGAGCAATATCTATATCAGTTCATATAGCCTTTCCTGTGAGAGTTTCCGAAGCATAAAAAGAAGTTTTCCCAGATTGTGTTTCTGTGAGGAATGTTGCCTTACCTCGTCCACCAGAAAAAAGTACCAAATCATCCTCAAGGTGTGCCATAGTACCTTTGTTGCCAATACGCATCGGAGCATCCCAATCTGTCACAACAGTACCTTGTTTTGTTTTTATAACAAATTCAACTGGTAATTTCTGTCAGACTTTAATGACTCATGAATGAGTAATATTCGATTCGATTTGTATATCTTCCAGTGCAGTAATTATAAAAGACTGATGAACACTGTCTTGATCGTGTTTCGCTACAATATCAAAAGTTATAGTGCTCTCTTTAGTAGGTTGGAATTGAAAGCTCTTTGAAAGTGGAAAAGTAAAATCTTGTGCTGATTGTGTACTGTCATCAGCAAGAATCGGTTGAGATGTATGGAGAGTACCTGTCCAAGAATCAGTACTAATAGCATTTCACCATTCATCTGTGATAGAAAAATCTGTAGCATACTTCTCATGTGCAAGTACTGTTTTTGGAAGAGTGGAGAGAAGTTTTTTTGGTACTCATGGGGTAATAAAGAGGTCGGTAGAGGCACTGACTCCATTACTCGTAAGAGTAACACTGTATTTCCCGGCCGTATGAAGCACAGCATCAGCAGCAGGACTACTCAGCTGAAGAGCTTTCTGTACTACAGGAACTGCATGAAGAGAAAGAACATTTTTATTTGAGATATAATCAGTGACTTCTACATCAACAGATGAGGGTGCATTTTCAGACTGAAAAAGGATATTGATTCCTTTTGTATCATCCGCGCGAACTGTCTGTGGCGTCAGGGATCCATCACTGGAAACAAGAGTAAATTGTGGAAACTGAGATTCTGGAGAAAGGGTTACAGTAGAAGATCTAATATAAACATGGCTATCCGACTGTATGCGTGTCTCAAGCTCAAATGACATTCGAGTGCTCGTAAGAGAACGAATAGTCCAAACAGCTCGTCCATTCCGAAGTATTGGAGAACCATCAATAGAGATATATTGTTTTTTGATAGATTCCCATTCTGGATCATCAGGGGTAAACATTTTTCCGGTATCAAGATTGGCAATTTTCAAAATTACCAAATCCACCTTTGATGTACTATCATCCACTGCTGAAGTGCCTTGTTCCAAATACGTATCCAAACTAATCGAATTCTGAGGTTCCAAAATATAGCTTGAAAGAACATTTCGGAGAGAAAAAGATTCTGGATGAACTTCTACACTATCATTAACACTGTTAGAATTCGTATCTGATTGAGAAAGAGATACAGTATGCTCAGTTGAATAAATGGTATGATTTCCGAGTGAAATGGAAAGGTATGGTGACCAATCAAATGAGAAATGATTATCTCAACCTGTCTTCCATTCAGTCTTGAAAAGATTTTTTAACCAACACTGTATTGCAGCGGGCCACTTCCAAATAACAACAGCATTTTCGGAATCACATGTCTCCGATTTTTTTTCCTCCTTTGGAGTTGTGGTCGAAGAGTCAGTGCCTAAAACTTGATTCACCTCTTGTTGGGAGAGTGTAAAAGGATCATTAGTGACCTTAGAGGAAGATGCCTGATGAACCTCCTGATAATTGTTTTGTGTATCAACCACAGACTGATACCATTCAGGGTATTCAGCATTAGATCCAGGATGATAACCAATAACAAAATCTTTTGCATCACCCTGTCAGCCCATATACGCTATTTCATATTGTCTGTCTGGGTTTCAAAAAAGTGCTACTTTATTGGACTTATCTCAGCGAAGAGAATCTAGAATACCTTGTTGATACTTCATGGCAGTTGGGAGATTTTTCCAGCGAAGAGAAGCAATAAGATTTTCTTCAATATCGGGACTCGTGGCAACAAGCTGAGCAAGAGAGACGGCTTCTTTCCTTCCTCATTTTGGTACCAACTGAGAAAAGACACCCATATCCGCAGTGTTCTTCCCTGGAACAAGTTTTGTATCAAAAGCACTAAGATATTGTTGTATTTTTTGTTTTATAACCTCATCAGTGGCATCAATAGGGACATTAATATCAAATACATTTGGGTAGTCGAAACGCTTTTCTTGTAAATCTCTATTAACATACACGACATATCTATTCTCATCAACAGGAAGATTGGGGGTAGCAAGAGAGGTAAGCTGTTTCCCATAGGTTTCCGTATCTGGAGCAACATGCTGTATCAAGGAAGAAATAAGTTTATACGTACCTCCAGCTCATTGGGAAGTACATTGTGTAGCCACATTTCACTCTCTTGCCAAAAGAGTTACATTGCCAGAACCCTGACAGGAGGAAAGGGTTTGAAAAATATTCTCTGTTGTCTCTGGTGTTGGATCAAGTCGAAAAAATTCCGTTTTACTGTTAAAATCTGTACCACACGAATATCGTTGCCCTCCTGTTTCTTTTGGCCACTTATATGTCTTGAAGAGAACATTACGCACATAGGGCTCTAAGAGAAGATCCGTCCTCAGACAATCAAATGGAGACGATTGACCTACTGCTTTCTTGCCTCATGCTGAATCATATACTGGCTGAGAGAAATCATCATATTTATGAGCCTTCAGCACAGAAGTTCCAGAAGAAAAATCTAAGTTCATAGCTGTATTACCTCCCCAATAAGAAGTAACCCGATCATCACAACGAATTTTAGCCTCTCAATCCTTTGCTATCAGAGCAGCATCATTCTCAACCCCCTGGATATGATACCCATGATTCATCTCCGCCACAGTGTTTGTATTTCAAAAACTTGATCATCGCAAAAGAGAACACTGTGATGCATTAGTTAAATTAGCTGCTTTTTGACCGAAAAAATAATTTGTATACGCAAATCCAGACTCATTGCGACTGACAAGAATTGGAATATCAACAGAAAGTGATCACTCGATGTAATCATTGATGATTTTCTCAAAAGAGTCATTTGCCTGCCGAAGCATCTGGGAAGAAATATCGTCACGCTCTTGGATAAGTGCTGGCATAGTGTCAACACGAACCTTGGAATATCCATCATAATATCGACCTGATTGGTGAACCCAACGAGAAATATCACCAATGTACTTTTCACTGAGTGTTTTTACAAAACCGGGGATGAGTTCTCGTGCAAAAATACGTGTCGAAATATCAGAAGCATTGGAGAGGAATGATGATGAACCGAGTGAAGATTCGTCAATGGTATCAAGAGTAAGAGGGGCAGTGATAGGTTTCGTATCCGCTGGTGCATGCCATTCTGAAAAGGGTAGAATATCCATCGTACCCATCCCCTTCATGAGGGTAAGATAATTTTCATAGAGATATTGCGCAAAGTCTTTTGTATACCGATTATATTGGAAATGTTCTTGGTTTGGAACGAACAATTTTTCGTATGCAGCGAGTGATCCTGGTGATGTCGCACGGGAATCACGAACACTATCAACATAAAGAACCTGAGGATCCTTGCCAAGATTCGCATATAATCCTTGTTTATTATCATATTGATATACTCGTGCAAAAAAATCTTGAATTTTTTTAGCATCCTGATTAATATCTCCCGTATGTGGGGCGATAACTGAGTGCCAAAGTTCTGGTTGAGGATTTTTTCTTGCCAAATCAAGATATTCATAGGTATTCTTATCCCAATTCCACACAAAATTTGGCTCATCAAAATCAATATAAGGAAAAATAGAGAGGAAACTGGTAGCATCTTTGTGAACTGTGGGAAGTGGGATATTTCCTATCAGAATTGTTCCAACAAGTTTTTGTGTTTTGTCACCATGATTAGGAAGCCCCGAATAATAAAGACGTTCATTTGCAGATGCTATCAAAAAAGGAGAAGTATTTTCTGGAAAAGTAAGTATAACGGTGCGCGTATGTGGCAACACAGACTGAACACGCAATGCATACTTTTCTACATCACTATGAATTTTTTTAAAAAGTGATTCTTCTACCAAGAGTGAGACAACATTCTCATTATTCTCTATTTCAACAGCTTTCGCAGAGGAAATAGAATATGGAATACGAAAAATTTCCTGAGAAATCAGGAGAAAAATCAAGAACCAAGTAATAATTTTTTTATATCAAATCACGGCTCACGGAGTTATTTTCCGCATTGTACCGATTTTTATCAATAAACGAAAGGAAATCTATCCTTATACACTTGTAAAGAAACAAAAATATTGTGAGGTTTAAATACCCCTATTAATCAACATAAATATATCCTTTTATGGCAGAATTATCATGATAGTTTTCTCGACGTGTCGTAATCTGATTGAGTCCACTATAATTCATATCCTTCACGATAATATTATCTTCATCCACTTGCATCACAATAGCGACATGACCATAATATGGAGAGTACCCATATCCATCATAGACAACGATAGCTCCAGGTCTTGGATCTTGTCCTGTTGGCACACCAGCTTTCTGCGCATTTTTGAGCCATTGCTTTGCATTTCAACGCCAAGTAACATTTTTATACTTTGCTACAAAACAAGTACAGTTTCCCCATGCAAAATTCCGACACCCTCTATCCACTTTGAGATCAAGGGAATATGTACCATAAGTAAGTGATTTAGCTGACTTTACTTGTTCTGTCCTAATTGGCGGTTTTTTAGTCGGAGGAATTGGTGGAACATTTTTAACAATAACTGGTACTTTAATCTCGGGTTTTTTTGGATTTGGATCTTTGGTAGGATTTGGTAAAAAGAGTTTTTGTCCAATACGAACTCTCGATGCACTAGTAAGGTTGTTAGCAACAAGAATATGATACAGGTTCTCTATGCCATATTTCTCAGCAATAACGGAAAGTGTGTCACCTTTTTTGACAATATAATCTACACCTTTCATAGTAGGAATAACAATTTTCTGATCTATCTTGAGGTCTGATGTCAAACCAGGATTAGCCGCTTTAAGGGCCTCAAGAGAAACATTATATTGTTTCATGATAGCCTCAATGGTCTGTTTCGGAGTAACGATATGTACAGGATAAAGGATTTTTTTAGGATCTTCTTTGGGTCTCTCTGTCACAACGGGAGGCTCAGGAGAGACAACAACTTCATCAGGAGTCTGCGTGGAGCCTTCTGAAGAACCATCAGATCAATCAGAATTATCTCATCAGTTATTAACATCAAGAACATTGGAAACGATATCTTGCCCTGAAGTGGCATCATAAGTGGATATAATAGTAGACGCATCATAATTTCCTCGAACTATGGCACCCGTATAGTTCTGAATATAGTTACCAAATGCAGGGTATATTGGCAAGAGAATTGTTCACAAGATAGCAATAGTGTTGAGTACTTTCTGACGATTTCGTTGTCTCCTACGAAGACGAGTGGCAAATTTTAATCACATAGGAAAAAATTATTTTTTCTGATCGTAAATAAATCCAACTCTATACTCATTACTCGATTTTTCCATTATGGTAGTGCTCTCCAAAGGTACTGTGATGAAAGAAACATTGTGCGCTCTTAATCCCCTCATACGAGCTCCCCGAACGAGATGCCCGCGAGAAGAAATATGATGAAGAATACGAGAAAACAAACGGTAATTTAAAGATAAAATTACGCACTAATTGAAACAACTTTGAGTTGTGTCTGAGAAGCACGGAAACCACGAGTACGATGATAATGTTTTTTTGATTTCATCTTGAAAACCCTTACCTTATCAGCACGAAGATGTTCAACAACATCACACACAACTTTTGCACCCTCCACAAGAGGGGCGCCTATTTGAGTTCCTCCAGCATCATCTGAAAGAAGTAGGGGTGTGAAAGTATGACTCTCAAGAGCCTCATCAAGACGGTCAACAACAAAAATATCTCCTTGTTTGACGATGTACTGCTTACCACCTGTTTCAATAACTGCTATCATATAAAGAATATAGGAAAAGAATGTCCGTATTGTATCGATTTTTTTTATCTTGCAAGTTTTTCTTCTACCACCCTGTACACACCATATGGATAAGGTATATATCATTTTCACAAAAAGTCTACGTGTCCCCTTGAAAGATGCAGAAAAACATAAGAATTTTTCTCATAATCGTCTCTCTATAAGAAGAATTCTCCAGGAAAATTCGATGTTTTTTCAATTGAGAAGTCATCGCGAATAAGCACATATTCAAAGGCATAATAATCTGATAATATGCTGGCTGGGACAAAAAATAAACATGTTGTAAGAGCATCGGCCAGCAAAGCACTTTCCGCAACAACCCAAATAGCGATAATATCTGTTGGAGAAGTTAATGTCTTTGGATTCATGATATGATTAAACTCACCCCAAGATCGCCGATTTCCAGCGGACCCACAAATACTCCCTCATTTCAAAGTACAAACACCAATAACTTGATCTGGGTTTTTTGGATTTTCAAGTCCAATACGAATTGATTCAATATTTTTATAGAGAATATCCCCGCCAGCGTTAATGCAATAATTTTTTATGTCGGATGCTTCGAGTAGTTCCCCTACTAAATCTATTATATAACCTTTTCACGCGGCACCAAAATCCAGCAATACAGGTCTTTTTACGAGGAGTTGTGGATGATGGTATTCTAAAACATCCTCCCATCTTGGAGGCATAATAAGCTCTTTTTTAGCATGCAGCGAATAGTGTGAGTCATATCATGTATCAGATAAAAGTCCTCCAACAAGAGGTGTGAAAAAACCATTAGTTCTTTTATAGAGTTCATAATAGAGCAATAACATTTTTTCCGCATCATCTGGCAATAGAAATATTCTTGTCCTGTTATTTTTATCTAGCCCTGGCTGTGTCCTCTCTTCCGATGAAATCAGTCCCGTCATCTCCCCATCTGGAGTCTCAGAACTCAGTGAAATTTGTGTAATAATTGAGTCTTCCCGAAAACGAGAGTAATGGTTTTCAAATCTCTCAACTCGATTCTTAATAGCAGCAAAGAGTTTTGACTCTTGATATTCATCAAGTTCTTTATATATATCAATTTTCCAGGTGGTCCCAATGGCTTGAAAATGAAATTGGGACATACATTTAGGGTGTGAGAGCTTATTTCAGGGTAACACATTAATTAAGCCTGTGCCTGTGTTCTGATTTGTGCTAGTGCATTATTAAAACCTTCCGTCGTAAGAGAAGCTCCAGATATGGCTGATAATTGAACATCAGCAATATTTTTCCCAACAACATATTGCTTATATCCAGAGATAAATCCATTTTGGTATCGCACTGAGGTATGATCTCCTGATGAAGACGTAACATTAGCACTAGTAATTATGTCATTTGTAAGAGTAAGACTGACATTAATTGCTGCTTGCCCCTCAGGGGTCATATAGGGACCATCGAGGGAATATGTTCCATCCTTATACACAGAAGATGTTTTTTTCGTGTTTCGAACTGGCTCAGTTACTATTGTTGGAGATACTGGGGTATTTGATGATTGAGGTAACTGGGAACTTTTATGAGCAACCTCATTTTTCAATACTATTTTTGTCGTGGGAGTGCTAGAGCTTTGTGACACAGTTTTTGATACTGGCTTTGAAAGTGTATCTCATGATTCACTATTATCCAAAAACGCAACCAATATAAATACCGCGCCAGTGACAATGCCGAGAAAGATACCTATTTTTTTATAGAGTTGATTTGGTGGCATAATATTTCTTAATAATTAAAAGGGGTGATGTCTATAAACTATTACGGATAAGTTGAAAAAAACTTTCACTTTATATACCCTGATTTATCTTTTGACCGTAACAGTATGAATACTTGTACTAACATTCTTCTGGAAATCCGTTGCCTGAATAGTAATTTTATGCGTTCCTATATCAATTTCAGAGGGGCTCTGGAGAGAAAAAGAATATTTTTTTACATCCTGGAGCGTCCCATATATAATATCATCGACAAAAATCTGAACTTTGGGTATACTGCTCGCATCTTGTATCGTTCATGAGAGAGTGAGTAATTCGCCTGAAGTTATAGTTATTTGTGATGGGTCTTTTGTTTGAATAATAGGAGCTGTATTGTCCTGGTCAAGGACCTTTATCCGATAATTACGAGAAGTACTAAAACCATAAGTATCAATAAGGCGCACAGTTACAATCTGACTCGTACCTCCACTGATACTGACGCCAAACTCTGCCTTCGCTTTTCCCTCTTTAGCGTTATTGAGATCCACAGATCGATAAAATACATCGTTGATAAGTACTTGTGCCTCTTTCATGGCATGTTCAGATTTGAAGTCTATTTCAAGAGGATAAATACCAGAAAAGAGTTCTAGATCATCAGATAGATTGGAAGTAAATTGAGGGACACTCTCAGCAGGGCGATCACAAATAGTTTCAGGCGGAGCGACCACTGTAAGCATATCTTCAGTTAATCAGAGCTTATCAATAAGGTATTTTCTTCATTCATCACTCCCCAACCAAGTATCAATAGGGGCTCTCCATCCTGGATATTTGTCTTCTATAGGAAATGCCGTGTTAAGGACAACAGCATCTCGAACAGATTCTTTTGGTGTTTTCTCATTTACTTTACCATTACAGAGTGTATCTACTTGTATTTTCTCAGGAGCAAATGAATTCAAGAGATCTGGTTTCTGACCATCAATATAGAGGAACTTATCATTCCCTGAAACCGTATCTGGACGTATAAAATCAACTTTTGGAAGATCGGTATGTTCAAATTCCATAAATTTTTTCCAAATAAGAGCACTTGATTCCATACCGCTCGCCCGTGCGGAAGCAGGTCTTCCATCGGTATTACCTGTCCAAACTACCGTCGTGTATTGTGGAGTATATCCAACTGTCCAGAGATCACGCGGAAGAATAGCATCACCTACTTTCTTATCAGAAGTACCTGTTTTAACAGCAGCCTTTCTTCAGCCAGAAAGCGCTAAGAAATTATTCCACCCGGCAGGACGAGCTTCGTTATCAGAAAGAATATGAGTAATCATATAGGCTGCAGCGGGAACAATTACTTGTTTTGATTCATGTTTTGGGAGTGGAATTTCATTACCATTACTGTCTACAATCTTGAGGATAGGGTTTGGTGGTAAATATTCACCATTGTTAGCAAAAGCAGCATATACGGCAGAAAAATCTAGGGGACGCACTTCTGCAGAACCGATGGCTAAAGGAGGACCGTACAAATTATTTTGTGGTTGTTTGAGAATAGTATTGAGCCCCATATTATTGAGGTAGTCTACTAAATCATGTTCTTGTTCCATACTCGTCCCCTCTTTCCATTGAGTCGCTAAAAACCACATCTTAATTGCCGTAATATTCCGTGACGCATCAAGGGCTGTACGTATAGTCATAGGTCAGAGAAATTTCCCATCAAAATCCTTTGGTTTATAATTACCAAAATCAGTCTCTACGTCAAAGATAGGCGTATCAGTACTGAGATTATTTTTTTCAAAAGCTCGTGCGTAAATCAGGGGCTTCATGCTAGATCCTGGTTGTTTAAGGGAAGTAATAATATTTACTTCTCCGTCAATCTCTTTATTAGAATAATCCTGACTACCCACCATTGCAACAATATCCCGCGTCTTACTATCGAGAGAAATAAGAGCTCCATTATCGATATTGTAATTTTTAAAAGTTGTCTTGGCATATGAATCAATAATTTCTTGAGCCTTGTCTTGAAGTTTTGGGTCAATAGTTGTGTACACCTTCCATCCCCCTTGGGAAAAGAATTCTTCACCAAAGAGATCGACAAGATACTGACGAACATAAAAGACAAAATGAGCATAACGGATAAACTCTTTAGGATCTTGAAAAGCAAAGCCAATACCAGAAGAAACTGCATCACCATACTCAGGACCACTTATGTATCCATCCTCAAGCATACGCATCAAAACGCGGTCCTTACGGCCTGACTGGTATTCAAGCGTTGTAACAATACCTGCTTCATTTGGTGCAGTCTTTAATTGCAAACTATTGAGAAACTCCATAAGATCCGATTTTGATGCTTGTTCACAATTATGAGAATCCTTTTTATAGGGTGATTTGAGCTGAAATGCGTTGAGATTACATGCCTCAATAGAATTACCATCTGCTTTCCATACAATTGAAGAGAATGCTTTTTTAAAGAGATCAAATGATTGTGGATTATTGACAGAATCAACCCTCTTTTCTTCATCAGCAGCGCCAGACTCTTTTTTATCCATATAGTAAACATATCCCATCAATCTATCACGATTTGTATAAGGATTAAAAGCTGTAGGAGACTTTGGAAGTGAGGCGAGGATAGCAGATTCCAAGATAGTAAGATCCTTAGCTCATTTTCCAAAAAACCGTCTTGAAGCCTGTTCAACACCGTATGAATCCCCTCCAAAGGAAATTTTGTTTAAATAGAGTTCAAGAATTTTTTCTTTTGAAAAACGGACATTGAGTTGCAACGCTAAAATCAATTCTCGGATTTTACGTTTCCAAGTTCTCTCATTTGAAAGAATAGTATTCTTGATAAGCTGCTGACTCAGAGAAGATCATCCCCCACATTGCCCACCCATAGCACAGGTAATTGCGGAACGAGCGATACCAAAAAAATCAAACCCTATATTGGAGAAGAAACGTTGATCCTCCATAGCAACTATAGCTTGCGTCATGCGAATATTAATCTGATCATAGGGAATATACTGACGGTTTTCATCACCACCATGGAAGGTATATAGCTGGCCACCTTCTCGATCATAAATCACACTACTTTCCTTGAAATTTGTCTGAATATCAGACAAAGAAGGCATTCCAAAAAGAAAAGTAAAATAAAACACTATAATAAAAAATCATATTATCATCGCTCACCACATACGCACCCGTGGCTCATTAGCAAGATGTTTCATACGATACCAGCGGGAAGTACCAAGAAGGAGTTTCCTATGGAGATAATGTCTGCGAGATTGCATACGTATAGACTTAAAGGTTATGACGCGTTAGAAAGTTTACAAGAATTTTTATTGAAAATAATTCTGCGAATCAGCGCCAAGAACGAGTTCATATGGTTGTGTCATAGTGAGCAATTCTTCGGGTGTTGCTGGTCGTTTCTCTCCATAGAATAAGACTGAAATGGCATCAAGCAAGGGGTTATCAGCTTGAATAAGGGAAGAATTATATCGTAAATAAGTTTTTTCCACTTTGTTAGTCTCATTCTTGAGTTGTGTCTCATCAATAGGAAAACCGAGTGATCGAAGTTTTAAAGCGGTAGTGTAAGCCAAGTTAGTCCTCCCAGAAGCATTGACGATAGCAATTGGTGGAGCCTTAGATAATGCAGGAAATGTTGTCACGATATGCACAAAAGTTTTGATTTCAGAGTAGACTGAGAGATTATTATAGGTAGCACCTCGGGGAAGAACTACGGAAGCCCCTCAAAAAAGATCACGGTTTGGACCATACATCAGTCAGCCTGGATGACAAAGTTTTAAGGCATCAAAACACGCTTCATCGATTATGTATCAAGTCAGATTTTCCTTTTTAAATGACGCAGCTTTTTTTGCCATCTTGATCATATCGGTCATTGATGCATTAGTTTTGATAGAATCAGAAAGAACAGAATAAATACCCTCTATCTTGCTTGGAGAGGTAAGAATCTTTGCAGAAAGCATCTTTTCTTGCAAGGCGCCTAAAACGAGTTGTTGGCGCTTTGAACGATCAAAATCACTCGTTGAATGGCGACTTCGTGCATATTTAAGAGCCTTATCTCCGTCAAAATGTTGGAGACCGGGCTGGATATCTACCACGGTGTAGCCATAATTTCGCGTAGGATAAGTAGCATCATAGAGACGTTGTGGGACATCAATATCTATGCCCCCTACTGCATCAATAAGCCGACGAAAACCATCGAAATCAATCAAGACATATTGGTCAATTTGTTTCCCAACAATTGTTCCTACAACATCCATAAGATGCTGGAACGCACCTGCTTCTCAAAGTGATTTTCTCGTAAGAGCATACAGTGAATTAATTTTAACCTTTCATAAAATAGAGGAATTCACAAAAAGATCCCTCGGAATAGATATGGTGGTAACAGAAGCTGGATCCTTGCCATCATAATGTATATATTGGATAGAATCAGTCAGATTTGGAGCAGAATTCTCAGAACCGCCGATTCAGAGTATTAATACATTCATCTCTTTGTTCTCAGGTGCCAACACTTCAACTGGATTAATCTGAGAGAAAAACGATCCAACGGAATTAAATTGGAGAGAGAGTACTCGAGGGAGTGCCCATGCTGCAGTTGAGAGAAGAATAAGAAAAAAGATACTAAAGAAGATACCATTTTTGAGAGCATTCCCTTTTTTTTGTTTATGGTACGTTTTGGAAATATTTTTTATCGCGGTCTCAAAATGCCCTCCTTTCTCATAGGATTCATCATGTTCTTCCAAAATTTTTTCTGGTGCAGGAACAGGAAGGGAAATATTCTTTTGTGGGCTAAAGCGTTTTTTCTTAATCATACTATTTTCGTAACATTTTTATATCATAAACGAGGGGTGCTGCTATCATAATCGAAGAGTACGTACCCACAAGTGTACCTAGCAACATCAAAGTGACAAAACCATAAAGTGCCTCTGGACCAAAGAAGAGCATAGCAATAAGAACGAGTGTCAATGTCATAGATGTGAGGATGGAACGCCAAAGACTCACCTGGATAGAATCTTCGAAGACTTGTTTATCGCTTCTTTTGTCATTGGACTTTCGTTCGTGATACTCAGACCGAACTCGATCCAAGATGACTATAGTATCATTAATGCTATACCCGAGAATAGTCAAAATAGCTGTTACAAAAAAAGTGTCTATCTTCAGAAAAGGAAATGGAATACTCAGAAGAAGATAAATAGCAGGAGCAATTGTGACATCGTGTAAGAGAGTAACAAGTGTTATGCCTCCAAAAACAGAACTTGGAAGTCACTCAATAGACTTTCGAAAAGCAAACATAACATACAGGGCGATGCCAATACAACAAATAACTAAAGTAAGGTACGCTCTATCGAGTACAAATTTACCAAACGATTGGCCAACTGAGATAAATGACGACTCAGTCACAACCACGCCATTATCCTGAAAAATTTGTGGAATCCGAGCACGAACATCAGCCGTTCTCTGTTCGGATTTCTGTTTATCTGATTCTATATTTAAACCGATATCAGCACGAATTGCACTCGTGTTAACAGAATAAACATTAATATCCGAAAGAACCTTCTTTCCTTCAAAAAGATAGGTGTCGAGAATTTGTTTCTTCACTTCAGCTAACTTAGCTTCGTTTGGTATAGTCTTGGCTGTGTATTCTATTTGAAGTCCACCAGTCATATCGATACCAAAATTCTTCGGTGCAAAAAAGAATACCACGACAGAGAGGAGAATAAGAGAACTAGAGATAGTATAAAATATTTTCCGCTGATTGATAAAATGCATACAAATAAATTAAAAATGTTTTGTGCGGGGAGTGTACGATTTTTATCTCAAATCGCAAGCGAAATATTCTTGCGCCGAGTATTTTTTTCTCTCTGAATACTCTCAGACTAAAAAAGTCGCAATACTTTGTTTACTTTCAACTCAATAACTCACAATTTTATCAGCTCTTGCAATATACGTACTGTCGCTTCTACATCATAAATAGCACTATGAGCTCATTCAAAAAAATCACCAAAAAGTTTCCTATGAAGTTCATTGAGTTTTGGAAATTTATACCCCACTCCTCGGCCAGGAAATGCACAAAATTCAACTGTTTCCTTCATAGTACAAAGCGTTTTTTTAGGACTATAATCCCCTTTTCGATTAAGCCGTTCAAGTTCATAATTAATCACACTTTCATCATATTCAATATTATGACCTATCACAAAATCAGCACCATTAAGATAGAAGAGAAATCGACTCATACTCTCTGCAATTGTCGGCTTGTCAGCCACATCAGCATCGTAGATACCATGCACTTGGCTCGATCCAAATGGGATAGAAATAGGTGGTTTTACATATTCATCAATACGATCTATCTCTGTTAAAATTTTATCATCCCCCAACTCTAGGAGAATCCCCGAGAACTGCACGATATACGGCTGCACCTCCAGAGGGCCTTCCCTCTCTACAAAACCAGTTGTTTCCGTATCAAAGACAAATATTTGCATGGCGGCATTGTATCAAAAATAGACACAATGCAAAAAATTTTGCATTTTCCTTCGACCCCCTATAATCCTTCAGAAAATGATATGCCATCATAGCTCAGTTGGTAGAGCGCAGCCATGGTAAGGCTGAGGTCTCGGGTTCAAATCCCGATGGTGGCTCCATACAATCATATCACCCTCGTCCATTGCCACGCGAAATGCCAATCAAGGCATTCCTTCGGTCTCGGGTTCAAACCCGATGGTGGCTCCATTCTCTCTCCTTAATCTCACAACAGTGAGATTTTTTAATGCATTTGGAAAGTAGCTATCCTAAAGGAATTACAAAAAACAATATATAAGCCACTTTAAGGTAAGTGAATCTTTTTCTCTTAATATATTTGACAAGGAAAGAAATGTATGTTTTAATATGACTGTTGAACTGTTTTATGTGTCACCATACGTCCTAACAATCGATACTTGGTTTCCGACATGCTCTGATGACTCGCAAGGGTTATTAACCGTGTAGAGCTGGTGAATCTCTCAAAAGCACCGTAGGAAATGGTTCAACTCGAGATGCTAGTATGGGCAGTATCTCCGAACCTCTTTTTTTGCCAATCGTCGCCGAACACATTGTGTGACAGAGGGAGCAAAAGGAGAGGTTCTTTTAGTATTTCAAAAGATTCTTTTCAACACATCCAATCCCTGCAAAACCTCGTCAATATTTAATACTGTACCACCCATCTTCCTCCTCTCGAGAAAGTTGTTTTTTCGTACTCAATATAGCCGAATGCTCCTGGATGAGTGTGAGTATTGGAATACTTGAGATATCCTCTAAATGCCAATAAAGATGTTGTGTCGGAGTAAACACATTGCCCTTCAATGTGCCAATTCGAGCACCCGCATGCACAAAGAAAAAATATTGCATCAATGGTCAGAGATTGTGCGGATTCGCATAGACTCCATCTTTTGAAATAAACAAATACCTATCAGCAAGTTTTGTATGGAGATGCTTCATAACAAATCGCTCCACCGTTTCTCGCTCTCCTTTGGTTGCGGGACGAACAAATGGTGTTTGTCCTTGTGACGGAAGAAGAGGATATTCGTGTGAAGCTGTGGCATATAATCTTTTCTGAAAAATAGAAGCAAAAAATCCACCAGTATGTTCAATATGTGGCCAAAACCGTTTCTGATAGAGGCACTGAAATAATCCTCCGTTTTTTTGCTCTTTGTCTTTTGTATTTTGTATTCCTTCTGAAAGAAGAATGACATTTTCATTTTCTTCTTTGTTGAGCGTACAGGTTGAATAAGAAATAAATCCTCCTGGCTTCACTATTGTCATTGCTGTTTCAAAAAGTTGTTTCTGAAGTTTGGCAATACGGTGAATATTTTTCTCATGCCAATGCTCTATCACAGAACTATCGCGAAAGACTGTTCCCTCTCCACTACACGGAGCGTCGAGAAGAACCGCATCAAAATATTCAGGAAAGTTTTGGAAAAAACGCCCATCACAAGATACAACCGCCACATTATCATACCCCATACGATCCAGATTATCAAAAAGCTGAGGCGTACGAGAACGATTCACTTCGTTGGCGATAATCAGACTCTCTGGAAAATAATCAGCAAGCTGTGTTGTCTTTCCTCCTGGAGAAGCACACATATCGATGATAGTCCCAGAAAAGTTTGGTTGGTTTGGTTGGTTTTGTTCGTTTATTTTGTTGCCCGAACCAACACTTTCTCTATTTTGTATTTTGTCCTTTGTATTCTGTACTATTTCTCTTTTCAAGAGAAAAGGAGGATGTGCTGCAGCAAGTTCTTGAATATAAAACCAACCTGCTTGATGTTCCAGTGTTCGACCAAGAGCAAGAGAAGTATCTTCTCGATCAATAAGAAATACCTCAGGAATATCGGTCTCAGTCAAAACCCAGTTCTGTTCACGAGCATGAAGGATAAAATCCTCTCGACTAATTTTATGTGTATTGATACGGATACTTTTTGTCAGTGGTTTCACGAGCGAACTCATCACATCTTCCAACTCTGTGGAAGTTAGATGAAAAGTATTTTCAAGATAGGTACGAAATCGAGACATGAAGGTATTCTACCAAGTTTTAAAAAATAGAAACCTTTTATTTTTCAGTCTGTATACTAGCAAAATTATATCCCCAGATAATTTCTCCATTATTATCATAGAGAGTAACCCATCCATTTCATCCCCTAGATATATCGACATCATAATGGTGACAGCCATAGCATTCTTCAGATTGTCATCAAGAGTTAATTTGTACTGTATATCATCCACCCTTCCTATTCGGATAAACCACAACAGTTTCATTATTATTAAGAATAAATCTCATCTTTTTTCACTTACATAAAATTGAAGTATATTCTTGACCATCAGGAAACGAGAGTAATGTATCTTCTTTTTCACCCATAATAGTAGTATGATCTAGTCATAATAATTCATCAATAATAGCAACAGATTTCTGCCGATCCTCTCGAGACATACATTTCTCAAAAGATAATAAAGTAATAATTTGTTCTCTATGAGCTCTAATAATATCCTGCACCTTTGTAAAAGCATCAGGTGTTTTAAGTTGACCAGTTACAGCCCAGTAGACTACTTGTTTATACCAGTCAATTCTTTCCTGAGGAAACCCTCAGATACCACTTAATATACTACCAGCAGCGCTGATAATGCCCCCTTTTCTGGCTTGAGGTAAACTCACAAGACATGTTGAATTTTGAGGTGTATTGGGAGTTCCTTTTAACATAGATGTGTATATTAAAATTAATTACTAAATGTCAAATATTTTTCTCTGTTTGGTTTTGAACAAAAAAAATCCCAAGTTATTTGGTAATAAACTTGGGATCGGACAACTTCTTGCGTGTTCACACATCACAGCGGATTGATAAAGATATCGATTGTTGCTGGAAAATATGATACATAGGCGCTCTGTACGACAGAACATGCCCCGACAAAAGAGGAAACGTGGGCCTTGACTGACCTTTGGTAATTAAGCATTTTCACCCAGCCTCGTATCGTATTATCCGATTACCCAGCTCATTTTAGCATCCATATTGTTTTCACAACATAGGTACTAAAACGAGCCGGGAACAAATAACATCGACAGAAAAGAAATGCGGTGAGGAACCGTTAGGTCCTCTCCAATCAGTAAGTCAAAGTTGCCAAAAGCACAAGAACAATTTGTACGAGCAGTATATCACCAAAAGAAAACTATGAAAGATAGGAGTACCTTGCAAAAGATGCCACTCTATTTGTATTAGATATTTCATATCAGACATTTCCGCTTGTAATACGGGTTTTAGATAAAATATCAGAAAATGCGCAGAAAATGCTATTTTATGCATCAAAAAGCCAAAAATAACTACCTTTGTACACAATTTGTATACGTTGGAAAAGCTTATAGATAGAGCAAATAGGAGATATACGTTTCTTTTTTAAAAAAATATCTATACTTTCTGGGTTTTAACCCTTTTTACTATGTCTTTCGAGCATATTCACCCAAAAAAATCCGAACAAAAACTTCTCATACTCACAGGTATTTACATTTTTTGCATTCTTCTCTCAGAAATATTTGGCATTAAAACAATTCCACTTGGACTTGGGAATATTCATATTGGACCAATCTTTATTAAAGAACTCAAAGTAAGTGTCGCTATATTTCTTCTCCCTCTCATTTTTTCTATCAATAATATCATTATCGAGGTGTATGGAAAAAAGATGGCAAAAACTGCATATCGAATCGGGCTCGGATGTATCGTAGGATTAATTGGGTTTTCTATACTCTCTACCTGGCTCCCTGCGAGTCAAATGTTCTCTGGTTCAGAAATGGCATATGACCAAATATTTCATCAAACAACCCGCATCGCTCTTGCGAGCATTATCGCTTTCTGACTCTCTGACTTTTTGGATATTGTGATTTTTGCAAGATTGAGAGGCAAAATACTCAATCTTGGAATGCGTTCCAACATCAGTAATATTCTTTCTCAATTTATCGATACAACCACTTTTGCATACTTGGCATTTTTTACTGCCACCTTTGGCCACGCAATGATTTGGGGTATAATTCTTCCTTATTGGATATTCAAATGTTGCATGTCAGTTATTACGACACCTCTTGTCTATCTCGGAGTCATATGGGCAAAAAAATAATCAAATGAACTTCTGGAGTTAGCTGGGAAAATACAAGATTTTAAAACTCTCTTAGAAATCAAGAATAAAGAAGTCTAGGTATAATGAATGTAGGCAATTGACTCCATCTCGCTTCTGCCTAGACTGAGAGTCTATGAACAACTTTCTCTCATTCTTTTCTCTGAAAAATTTCAGAGATATCATCCAGACTCTCTGGACACGTTTTCCTATTCCAACCGTACTCGTATTGATTAACGTGGGATTCGTCGGATATCAGGTCAATCATGTTGGGGCAGCAGAATCTGATATGATACTACGAGTTATACTGACGCTTATAGTTACATTTTTTCTCTCTGTGGGTGTTGCAATATTTGGTGAATCACATTCACAAAACAATTATGTTCGATGGATGCCAATAATACCCATTCTATATGGTATAGGTTTTTATTTCTCAATTGTTTCTTTTGATACCAATAGTGGCATGTTTGATGAACATCTTGTTTATTTTCTCCTCCATCTCGTAGGATTTATTACATGGATATTTTTTGCACCATACCTGCTACGTCGTATACAGAAAGAAAGAGATATCATCCAATATACCAATTATTTTACACATGTTACATGGGCATTCCTGATGGCAGGACTCATTGGAGGAGCCGTAATGGCGCTCGGAAGTATCGCTATTGGCGCCATAGGGATACTCTTTGATCTCAATACCCATATTAATGAGTGGAGACTCTACGAAAATTGGGCTATCGCAGCATGCGCCCTCATCGCACCTCTCTATGGGTTGATGCATCTGCCGAGAATAGCGGAAATCCATGAAACAGAATACATGAAAGATATATTTTTTGCCTTTATTATTCGCTTTATTGCTATTCCATTTATCTTCCTCTATTTCTGTATCCTCTATGCTTATAGTGTAAAGGTTCTTCTGAATATCTCTGATTGGCCAAAAGGAGAAATTAGCTGGCTTGTGATAGGTTTTTCTATTTTTGGCTATCTCGGCTATATGTTCTCCAAATCGTATGAGATAGAACATAAAATGGTGAAGATTTTCCGTCAATACTTCCCTATGGTGGTGATTCCACAAATACCGATGCTCGCCTATGCTATCATACTTCGTATTAACCAATATGACCTCACGATGAATCGATACTTCGTGGTTATTTTCGGTATATGGCTCACTATTATTTCACTCTATTTCGTTATTGGAAAGATAAAATCACTCACGGTCATTCCTGCCACATTGACCTGCATAGCACTTCTTATTTCATTTGGCCCTTGGGGCGTCTATCAGCTCCCACTCAATCGACAATATAATGCCCTTGTGAAAAATCTTAGAACGGCTGGTATTCTCAAAAATGGTGTGATTAACAAAGCTCCTGAATCGCTGGATCCTACACTGGAGAATACAATATATTCTGGGATTCAATATGTATGCGGATTTGAGAACTGTGCGCGAATAAAAACGCTTTTTGCCAATGAACTTGCAGAAGCACAAAAGACTGATAAGAAAAATTGGGATGAAAATACCTACAATGAATGAAAACTGTATACCGGCATGAGTAGTTGGACAGTTTTATCTGCTATTTCAACCAATGTCTGAATAGAATGGAAAGATACTTCTGGATTACATCAGGAAGGAAAATACCTCACCTATGGTTCTCCAAAAAATGATATATATAGCATCCCTCTTGATGTGACTGGATATAATAAGCTCTACACCATCAGCCCACTTTCTCCAGGGACAGAATATGTGAGCATCAATACTGACAAGGAAGAATTAACCCTCAAGGAAAACAATAAAGAAACCATTTTCTCATTAAAAGAAATCAATGCTGAACTTATAAAAAAATACCATAATAGTGAGAATAGTGCGCTCAACGCACAGGACCTTACATTCGTACTAGAATCACAAAATCGAAAAATAAAGATCATTCTCCAAAATTATGCTCTCAAAAATCCAAAATTTAATGGCGAAAATACTAACACTGTTACCTTTCAAGAATATCCTAACATATCAGGGTATGCTCTCGTAAAATAAATCGATGAAGATTACCGTCCACATCAAACCCTGAAGCCGGAGTGAGTCTATCCAATGGGTAGAAAATCTCTTCTGAGAAAAAACTCTCGTGGTTAAAATACGAGAAAAACCTATCGATGGTGAAGCAAATAGGTGACTTATCAAGGCACTTTCAGAGTTTTTCAGGATACCAAAATCAAGAATTGCCATACTCCATGGACATACATCACGTGAAAAAATTGTAGAAATAGCTGAATAAATTTCTCCAAAAAAAATCCCCCTATTTTACAGGGGGATTTTTCTTATAAAAAATTCTTATGCTACTATTTTTCGTTTTCTATAGAAATAGTATCCGGTACCACCTCCAATGGAAAGAAGAGTAATGATTATAAGAGATGAAACAGGACCAGTATTAGGAGCAGTATTTTGACAAAGACTTGTGCAAGTGTCTCCACCATTGAGACTACCTTCATCACATTGCTCACCTTTCTCAACCACACCATTTCCACAAACAGCACCATCAGCTCACTCGATTTGACAAGCACTATTACATCCATCACCCGAAATTTGATTACCATCATCACACTGTTCATCTGATTCCACAATTCCATTACCACATTGTCCAGAAGCTATAACAGTTGTCTTACAGACATTGGATCGATTATTTACCACATCTGGATAACAAGAGACAGTGAAGATGCCAGAATCATCAAAATTATATGTTTCAGAGTCAGAGCTAGTAGCATCAAGAATTTTACCATTTTTACTCACCACAATAGCTACCTTTCCGCTTGGTTGCCCAGAACAGAGAATAGATGTAGAAAATGGAACAGTACCGCTCTGGTCTGTTACTACTACACGACAACCATCATTATTACTATTACTTGAATCAAGTGTTACAACACAAAGATCATTTGTACCACCATCACTTCCATTACAACTATATGTCCATTGTTCCTGAGAGGTATTATAGGTCACAGTCCCTGCGGAACCACTACTACAAAGATTCTCTCCAGAAATTGAGGAGCCTTTTGGAGAAGATGTATAGTATTTCTCTAGACTACTACACTGTCCATTAGTAGCGAATGCAAATGTACCTCATAAAAGCAGAGAACTTGCGACAAGGGAAAAAAGAATTTTTCGCATAAATAAAGGGTTACAGGAGTACAGTACCATACTATCAGAGGGTCGTCAAATATTTTTATAGAATATTGACTAGACAAATAGAATTTTATTATTATATTCACGCCCACGCTAACAGAAAAATATATTTTTGGGAACGTAGCTCAATCGGTAGAGCAGCACCCTTTTAAGGTGATGGTCCTGGGTTCGATTCCCAGCGTTCCCACCAAAAATATGTTTCAACAAAGACTCCTTTCTAGGAGTTTTTTTGTATTTTTACAGCATCAATAACCTGAAATTGTATTGTGACAGTGTCTCTCCAGGTACGTGTTGAGAGTTTACCTATGAGATGAACTGGAGCATTGGAAAGTTCAGAAATAATGTCATCCAAATTGAAGCCAATAATATCTAACCCCCTTACATTCGTCTCCCATTTGAAATGCTGTCCAGTCTGTCCAAGAGGCGAAATAGTATTGGAAATATTTTTTATCATAAAAATAGGAGATTGAAATCATTGTCAAAAAGGACGCAGAGACTCAATATGTCACATAAATTCCTGATTTATTTTTGTCATATCAAGCACGGTATCAATCATAAGAGTTGGAACAAACTCACTCATATCATAGAGATTATTTGTAGCAACCAATATGGCTTTCTGGGCCTCAAAGAATCTATCTGCCATAATGGTACAACCTGCAGCACCAGCATGTCACCCATAACGAAAGAGATATTCGGAAGAATCATCAAGAATTTTCACAAGATCTATGCCTATTGGTGCTCGAAATGATCACACAAAAGTATCACCGTCCTGAGTAAAGACTCCAACAGGACGATGAAAAAGTTCGCAAAGTTTTGCAGCTACTAAACCAAGAATCCCGTGTTCAAGTGTTTCATCTACATAAAGAATACATGATGCTTCTGTGTTAATATTTACAAGTGCTCTCTCGTACGCATCTCGTGAAAGTCCTTTTCGTGTCTCGTTGACCGCTATAAGTTCTTGAATTCGAACATACGCATCCCCAGAAGATGAAAGAAGCGCACCGATACTCTGATATGGGGTCGTGATACGCCCTCAGGCATTAAGCATTGGTCCGATAAAAAATCCGATATCATCTTCAGTTTCAAGTGGATGATTCAGAACACCAGAGAATATTTGGAAGAATGGGTGTTGTGAATCTCGTGCTTGAATAAGTCATCTGCGCACTATGGTACGATTTTCATCAATCATAGGCATACAATCTGCAACTGTACCAAGAGAAATAATGTCGACATATTTTTGAAGTATATCTCAAGTTTTATCTACACCAAAAAGAGTGAGTGAAATAGCATGAATTAGTTTCCAAACAACCCCAGAACCAGAAAGTCCACTAAAAGGATATAAGGAGTCATGGCGTCTCGGATTGACAACAGCGACGCACTCTGGAAGAATCTCGGGACATGAGTGATGATCTGTCACAATCACATCCAAACCAAGCTCTGCAGCCCTCTGTATTGGTTCGATATCTTTCGTCCCACAATCCACCGTAATAAGGAGTTTTGCACCTGTAGTAGCAATTTCTTCAATATGGTACACCTTCATGCCATAGCCATCTTTAACTCGATGAGGGAGTCGATAAGAAATATCAAGACCGAGTTCATCTCGTAAAAAGAGAAAGAGTGCTGCTGTTGAAGACACCCCATCTACATCATAATCCCCGAATATCATGACCCGTTCGTTTCATTTTTGAGCTTGCAAAATACGATTCACCGCCCGATCAATATCGGGCATAAGAAAGGGGTCATGGAGTATATCAGAATGAAGAGTATCTAAATGAATATTGCGTGATGTGGCCAAAAATTCCGCAATATTATCAGGGTGAGTCTCGTGTCAGAGCAGTATACGTTTCGATCTAAGAGACAGCATATCTTATTGGTGTTCTCTCACAGTTTTAATGGTAGCCTCAACTGTTTCCTTTAACTGAGCTCAAACTACCGTCTCATAATATCCATTTTTCGCATTAATAACCAGTGTTGTGGGCGTACCAGATACTTTGTACTGAACCCCAAGATTTTGGTCGTCAGTAATTTTTTGAGAAAGATTCGTATCAGTTAAACATGCTTTCATCTGTTCCTCAGTAAGTTTGGGTGCAAGAGTATACACCGACACATCTGGAGATACATACCGCTCATGAATATACTTGAAAAAATCTATATCTCAAAGATTTTTATTCACACATTCTGATTCGAGAGCCCAATCATAAGCATGTACATGAAATGAAAGAGGAAATTGTTTATATACTAATGCGAGACTCTGAGTCGTGTCTTGAAAAAGAGGTCAGATAACATCCTGAAAATAACGAGCACAGAATGGACACTCAAAATCAGAAAAAACCACTAAAATTACTTCTGGAGTCTTTGAAGTTTTCTCGATAGGTTCACCGAGAAGTAAGGATTTAAGAACAGAGGAGGAAAGTTTGTGTGAATCTATCTCTTCTGTTTTGGAAGGAGTGTTTACCAGAACATTAAAATCATCCAAAACCCCTCCAGTATTATCCAATGCTCGAAATCACATCATAAGTGCTGCATACTCAAATACACCAGCACGGATAGCGAGTTCATTTGGCTGGAACTGTGCAAAAGCTTTATTGGTACTAGCGCCATCTTGACAGGAATTTCCATGATTTACAAGATAACAATCAGGAAGTGAATCAAGCAGGTCGGCTTGCCACTGAGTAAATCCTTGTTTTTTTAAATCCTGATAAAGACTCCAAGTAGAGCCGTCCGCTTGCAGTATTATTCTGGGAATATGAAGAGAAATTTTGTCACTTTTTAAAAGGATTGCGAGAGCCTCAGATTTTGTGACAAAATCTGCAGGTCGTGCCTCTGCATTCTCCCGAGTAATAATCCCATTGTCTGCGGCAATTTCCAGCGCTCGACAAACCCAATCGTTATTCTGCGCATCAGTGAAATATTTTTTACAGGTATAATTTTCCGGTAATACGATTCATTTCATTTTGAGAGCCGTTCCGATAACCTCCTGCCGAAGAATCTTGTCATCAAGCCGATATCTCATGTCCATGGTTTGTTGACGAATGATACCTTGTGTGGAGAGGTAATCAGCATTTGCCGTATCAGAACTTGAGAAAGCAAAAGCAACTCAAAAAACAGAATACACAACACAGAATACGGAAAGTGAAATTATTTTTTTCATAAAAAGTTTATTTAGCAAGTTGTTCCTTGAGGTGTTGAAATGCGTGATTAATCAGATCATCCAGCTTCCGAAAATTTTCACGATCAAAGAGTATAATCTGTCCATCAATATTTGCGTGGAGCTTTCCATGGAATGAGTCATCACTATTTTTTTTCACAAAAAATTCTATACGAACTGTTGCATCGGGCTTGTTTTCATATTTTTTGAGGTATGAATCTACTTTCCCCATAGCCATACCAACAAGACGATGAATAACCTCTCGATCATACTCTGCAGACGCATCTATCTGAATAACAAGCTGTGGTTGCATAATAAAAAGGTTAAAAATAAGTACTCTCAGTATAGTCTGCCCGGAAAGAGAGTCAATGAATTTCCAAAAAAGAGAATTGACAAAAAAGAAGCTAATACTACTTAAGTCAGTTTGTCAAAAAAAATAATTCCCTATACTTCACTCTAAGTCCAACTAGGTCCAAAAATACCTCTTAACTTTTTTTATTATGTGCTGAATTGTCTGATATATAGGAGAAAAATCTCCAGAAACGCACCTCTATCAGGGGCTCAAGAATCTCGAATACCGCGGCTATGATTCTGCTGGTTTCGTAACAATAGATATCAGTAATAACGTGCGTCTCGTGCGAGAAATTGGTGAGGTCAGCAATCTCCTTCCCCATATTACTGAAAAATCGGAAGCATTTGTTGGTATAGGACACACTCGCTGGGCAACACATGGTGGAGTTACTATGGAAAATACTCATCCTCATTATTCCATGCATAAAAAAATCTATTTGGTGCATAATGGAATTATAGAAAATTATAAAGCTTTAGCGGAAAAACTCGGAAAAGCTGGATATACTTTTTATGGACAAACCGACAGTGAAGTCCTCGCAAACCTGATAGAATACTGTCTTGAGAGTGTTTGAGATATCAAAAAGGCTATTCTGATGGCACTTTCTCAGGTTACTGGTACCTATGGTCTCGCCATACTCTATACAAAAGACCCCGGTCATATTTATGCTATTAGAAGAGGTTCTCCTCTCTTACTAAGTACTGTGGAGGACGGTATTATGATTGCTTCGGATCCCCATGCATTTCCCTCAAAAGACCTCAGCGTCATACCAATGGGTGATGGAGAACTCGCAATGCTCAACCGTGATGGTACATATACAATAGAATCAGCAACGGGAGAAACGCTTATAAAAGAAGCACAAAAACTCGATATATTTCAAGAAAATACCACCGATAGTCGTTTTGCTCATGCGATGCTCAGTGAAATATTTGAACAACCGGAAGTTATCGAAAATACCGTTCGTGGACGTATCAATTTTGAAACAGAGCAGGTCACGCTCGGAGGTATTAAACAGATTATGCCAGAATTACTCTCAAAGAAGGAAATTATTATTGTGGCTTGTGGAACAAGTTATTACGCGGGTCTTGTTGGGAAAAATTTCCTCCAGGAAATCGCAGGTGTGCCAACTCGTGTTGAAATAGCCTCAGAGTTCCGCTATAGTAAACAATTTTGGAACACTGATTCAGCACTGTTAGTGATTTCTCAATCAGGCGAGACAGCCGACACTCTTGCGGCTCTTAGAGAAGCAAAACATCGTGGCATAATGACGCTCGGGATTGTGAATGTTCCTGGATCGACAATTGCTCAAGAAACTGATGCAGGTATTTTCACCCATGCAGGAAAAGAGATTGGCGTAGCTTCTACAAAAGCATTTACAGCTCAGACAACTGCTCTCTTGATGATGGCTATAGCTATTGGTGAGCGAAAAAATCTCGATGTCCTCGCAAAATCACGTATTCTCAAAGCATTTCGCCAAATACCAGATCAGATGAGAACGATTCTGAGTGATGTCACAAAAATTCAAGATATTGCGAACAAACTCGCAGAATATGACCACTGCTTCTTCCTTGGGAGATACTATCAATCCCCTATAGCACTTGAGGGGTCTCTCAAGTTCAAAGAAATAACCTATATCCACTCAGAAGCTTATCCAGCCGGAGAACTCAAGCACGGACCACTAGCACTTATTGATGAGAAACACCCAAGTGTCGTCATTACTCCACATGATGCACTTTATGAAAAAACTGCTTCGGCTATTCATGAAGTACAGGCACGTAATGGACTCGTATTTACCATAGGCGACAAAGATGCAGATATTCTCATCCCAACAACACTTGACCTCCTCTTTTCATTTCTTACCGTTATTCCTTGTCAGCTTCTTGCCTACTATGCGGCATTGAAACTCGGACAAGCTATTGATAAACCTCGGAACCTCGCAAAGAGTGTAACAGTTGAATAGTAGCTTAAACAATAACTCATTCGACTTGCATATCCTCTTTCGGATGTGATCATCTTGCTACAAAAAAATCAAAACGGCCCGTTAATCGACTAGATGTACGGTCCATCCAGCGAGTTGATAATACCTCGCCATTGGCTAGTTTAACTTGGATAAACTCGCCTGGCCTGACTCAAGCTTTACGAAGTCTTTGTTCTATATCTCGTGAGACTGAGAGATCTCCATATTGCAATTTCCCAAAAGCACCTATTCATCGACTCGAAAATTTATCAGGAGTTTTGTCGCCGTATTTCTGGAAAGTTGTCACTCTTCATCGAGCCGAGATAACCTTTGGACGACCAAGATATTCTCCTGTCCGAGAGTATCTGAGACGATCAGAAACAGAAGGGGTTTTAGAATCTTGTGAGAATAAACTTCCTAATTTCTCAAGAAGACTATTATGTATTCTCTGTACTTCTGGATGTTGGTCGGGTCTATTATTGACGATATTCATCCTAGACTCTCGGGGATTACTCCTATTTTGAGAAAATCTTTCCAGATAAGCCTTTTGGAATGTATTATTTTTAAGAAGTGATTCATTTTCTTTCGTGGTACCCCGATATTTTTTATCAAAGTTCGAACGAACAAAGTCCCTTCTTTCAGTATAAGAAGCAACCTTTTTAAAATCATCTTCTGTAGCAAGCTGGGAATTGTGAGATTCATTTTTTCACATACAATAATCATACTCCACTTTTTTTGAGAATGCAAATAGACTTCTGCTTAAAACTTATTCAAAAGACAACTTAGACGTAGGAATTAATAAATTGTTTCATGATTTGGTATCACGCTGTGTTGAGATGATCATTATCAGACATTCCTAGACGATTTTCTTGAGAGTATGTATAAAAAGGTGCCACAGTGATTCCTAGCCGATTTCCCTGTGCTTGGAGCATGCTTTCATATTGAGCTATTTTAGCATTAATAGTAGAATCTCTATTGAGAGGCGGTGTCACTACAATCACTTTTCATTCTGGATTGATAGCATGGATATTGGATACCAAGTTGCTCATATTATCAAGCATTTTTTGTGAGGTAAACATAGTTGCGTCATTTGTTCCTAAACAAACAACAATATTCTTTTTTCATTGAATATATTCCCTCCCCTGAGGTGAATTAACCAATCGGGCAATTGAATATCCTGCCTCACCCATGTTACCACCAGACATGACTGTCGGTATCTCAACCGTACTTTTTCATGGTAATTTCTTATTTTTTCAATAGGGATCGTATCCAAGCCCCCCTGTAAGAAAATTAAAATGTGAATCCCCAACAAAGGCTGTGCCTCCACGGGGCTTAAGAATTTCATTATTAGGTCAATTACTACTGGAATCAGCAAGGTTCTGAGGTATTCATGAAACTCATGGTTTTTTTGCAAAAATAATAGCTTCATCGGTATATCGAGAACGTCGTGAGCCATTCAAGAAAGAAGACAATTCTGTTCATGTTCCAGATACTCCTTGTCCACCCGCATCTGTAGAATCATACGCCTTAAGTGTACCATTATCATTGTAGACGAGCCATTCATGTCATCCTTGATTAGTACCATTTCCAGTCGCGCCCATCATGGCTGATTCCCCAGGTTTTAAACGAGTTTGAATATCTGCTATAATCCCTGAAATTCACTTTTTAGATTTTGAGTAATGGATTAACTTATCGCTATTTCCTACATTTACGATTCAGTCAGAGGAATCATTGACTCGTTTCATCACATTTTCTTCGATATAATATTCCATATTTGAGATATCCTCGGCTTTTTCTCCATAATATCCATCAGGTCTTTTTTTGATAATACCCTCCTGAGCATCAGAATTAGCTGATGACAAATTCCCAACATAGAGAGCTGATGCCATGGCGACATTCCAGAGATTATGTTTACTATCTTTCTGATCAATAAATTTACCATTAAATGCTCCGGCATATTGTTTTGTATAATCTAACCCAAGAGCAGCATGTGTTGATGTCATACAATCATATTGTCCTTTTCATGATCCATATGTTGCATGAGCATTTTTTTCAAACCATTGAACAGCTGACTTACCTTGAGAGAGCTCAGCACCTTGTCCATTTTGAGCAACATCAGTAACGGGTGGTGTAGCATCAGCAGGATGAGATCTGAGATAGGCTATTTCCTGACCCATACGATTTCTATAGTATGATTCGGAACGGGTATTTCGGAAATTCTCAGCAATGGAAATAACAGATTCATGATTAAAACCAGATGCTATAACCTGTTTTATGATACCAGCTGATCCCCCAATGCCCGCATGATAAAAACGACTCAACATAAAAACTTGTATATATCCAGGAGCATTCTTCACTACTGAGCCATATCTATTAACCAACCTCTCCCAATCTATAGCAAGAGATCTCGTAAACGCCTCTCACATATTTTTATAAGTGAATTGGGATTGTATTTCCTGCTTAAGTCCTGTTTTTGCTCGAAGGAGGTTTTCAGCTGCACCACGTATCGGACCCTGTCGTCCATTATCACAGAATGGTTGAAGTTTTGCGATGGTTTCATCCTTGAGAATACCTTTAAATATATTCTGTACCTGACTATACGGAGTATATGCGAGGTCGATTCACCCGCAGAGTGTTAATCAACTTTTACCCGCTGGAACAACCTCTACATCATGACCTGGATCATACTCCCAACGCCAAATACTATTCATAACATCTCATTTGAAACCATTTTTTGCAAGTTCTGGACTCTGAGTGCCAACTTCACCTTTATATATATTATTTCCATCTTTTGTCATATATCGATCTGATGTATCAGAGATACTATCTCTTCAGGATGATAGATTCTCACCCATATACTCTTTCCAAAATGGAAGTCATAAGGCTGCTCAGATGGGTCAGAAAAAATCAGCTAATTTACGCATACCAGGACTTAGTCATGACTTACGTGCTTCCAGAGACAGCGCACCCAAATTAGGGGACGCAACTCCTGTACTCTCCTTGAGTCGGGCAGCAAATTGTGAATCAGGCTCTCCCATTTTTTTCTCAAAAACAGCACTCACGGCCATAGCTTTTGCTTCAAGAATAGCCTTTTGAACTTCTGGAGTGTTTTTATCCGATTCAGAAGAAAAAGAATCAATAGCAATTTCCCGTTTAATCATATCTGGCACATGGGACCATTTCATGCCATCAGCAAGCGTGTCGCGTAGCTCAGTAAAAGTTGACTCAGCTAAAATACGCTGTACGATACCAATCTGTGTATTTGCTGGATATTCTGTCGTCTTGATTCCAGGACGAAGTTGGGACAATTCCAATGCGTCAGTACTAGGAAGGCCTAGTTGTAATTGAAGTTTTTTAACCAATTCTGGATCAGGTTTTTTTCAGGTATTTTTGGCTTCTTCTTGGATTTTTTTATATTCGTCTACTGCTTCTGAAGACATTTTTTTCACAGTATCAGACTTGAGAATATATTCTTTTTGGGATGGTGTGAGATTCTTCAGATCCACTAACGACATATCGAACATTGGTTTCCCATCAGCTCATTTCATGGTACTGAGTATCTCTTTCTTTTTGTCATCAGGAAGAAGCTGAGGATCAATAGAGGCTCGTGCAACCTCGGTACGAATTCTTTTCTGGGCATCTGGGGCAAGCTGATCTATTTTCCCCGTCTTTGTAACACTCTCTAATTCAGCATTCATTTTTCATTCGATAGCTTTAGCTGTTGTATTTTCTTGCTCTTGAAGTTCCTTCTGTGAACGTTCAAAATCCACTTTTTTTACCATCTTTTGATCAGGACGAGGAGGAATAATTCATGGACTATCCCATCCCTCAAAAGCACTCAAACCATCTTGGTAGGTTTTCTTCCCTTCTGCAACCTCTTTTGCTATATTTCTTTTTTTCTGGAGTTCTACTTTGTGAGCTGTTATAGCTTCTTTCTTGACTTCAATGTCTGTCTTCTGAGTTTTTGTGTCTTTTTTTTCTGGGGTTTTCTGATTTTCTCCAGGTTTTGCAAGTGTCTTTTCTCATTGCTCTGCCTTTGCTGGAAGAGCCTTAGGAGCAGCTACAGGCGCCTTGGATGCATCGGATATGGGTTTTTCATTACTAGCCATAGTACGATTCTACCATAGTCTTGAGATAATTGCAAATCTACGAAATTTTAGTATTTTTTTCTATTCAAGCAGTATTTTGTAGTCATACTGGAGCCGATACTGGTGGTCTCCAAACACCTATAAGAGTTCTTCCTGAAGGATGATTCGCAAAGAAATCACTCGCATATCCATCACCTGTTTTAATCTCAATGTGACCATGTTCTCATCCAGAATAAACACATACATCACCAACCTGTGCGTTTCCAATATTTGGTCCGACATTTGAAAATCAGATACTTTGAAGATCACTTGCAGCATTTTGAGCACTTCATTGAGTCATTTTATAACTCGACTCCACATACCCAGCAGCACAAAGATGATTTTTGACAGATTTATAACAAGTTCCCGTACTTCATCCTGGGTTTGTTCCTTGTTTAGCCAGTCTTGCCAAAAGGCTCGGTGGTCACTTGGTACCCTTTGGGAGATCCTTCAATGGTCATGGCATTTTAAAGCCAGCTCATTGCCATTGATAACTCGCGATAGTCATTTCAGAAGGTGTAACAGGCGGTATATCCCGAGCACCATTATCCGCACTTGGTACATCGGATGATCATCCAGCCGAAAATCCCCGCGTAGTTGAGGGGCTAAATGATTCTGATGAAGTATTTCTTCATACCCTATCAACTGGTAATGAGTCTATTTGTTGAGAAACAAACTTCTTGAATGTCTCTTGATTGGTTGGTATTCCAGTGACTTTTTGAAAATTTTCTGCTAACAATTTTTTGACTTCTTCTTGCGAGAGTCATGCGGGATTCTTAAGTATCTCTTGTTCCGTTGAACGCAATTTCCCCTGAATTTTCTCTCGTACCATGGCGAGTTCTTTATTAGAACTCAGGTCTATATTTGGATCAACTATAGTACTCTTCCACGCTTCTGGAAATGTTCTGGCGAGAAATTGAACTCTCGATGCATCAAGTGGTTCCGCGGCATAATGAAGATCAGTAACACTCTTCATGAGTCATACTCATTCTATTTTTTTCTGCTCTTCTGGGTTGGTTTTTTCTTTCTTTGCAAGAGTGGTATCAGAAGCGATAGTTTCTTGATACGTTTTCTCAACAACTTTAAAAGCATCTTCTTTGACCTTTAGTTGTTCTTGTGCCTTTTTCTCATCCTCATCATCATGGAATCATTTCTCAGACGAATCTTTCTTCTTTCATTCAGCTAATCGCTGCCTATCGCGTTCAAACTCACTGTAAATTTGTTGCAATTTTCAATTCACTTTTTCGAGTTTTTCTCATGGTTTTTCAGATGTTTCTGGAGCTTTTTTAAGAGATTCAGGATTTTTTGGAACATCAACATTATTCCCTGTGAAGGGTGCTCGGTTTACCTGAGGAATATCTTTTTTTAGAGGAACAACAGGAGATGAATCGTTGGGCTTCTCAGACATACAAAAATTGTACGCTAATTTTTCACAAAAAGCAAATAGTTGCAAAAGAATGGAAAAATATACAATACAACAACTGAATTGAACTCAAATACACCCTATTTTAATCTTATATTTCTATGAATCTCGGAATTGTCTGACTCCCAAATGTCGGTAAATCTACCCTCTTCAATGCTCTCACAAAAAGCTATGCAGCGGAGGCGGCAAATTTTCCATTCTGTACTATCGAGCCAAATACTGGTATCGTCAATGTTCATGATGATAGGCTGGCAGCACTTGCTAGCACGATGAAATCAGGCAAGGTCGTTCCAGCTGTCGTCGAATTTGTCGATATTGCCGGCATCGTCCGTGGAGCCAGCCAGGGTGAAGGATTAGGAAATAAATTTCTCGCGAATATTCGGGAAGTTGATGCTATTCTCCAGGTCGTACGAGTCTTTGAAGATACTGATGTCCATCATGTCGATGGAAGTATTAATCCAAAAAGAGATATCGAGATTATCAACGCTGAGCTGATTATCGCAGATATCGAAACACTTTCGAAAAGAAAAGATGGTGATGTCGCAAAAAAGGCACGTTCAGGAGACAAAGATGCTGTGAAACTCTTGGAAATTTATACAAAGATTTTTGAAGGATTGAATCAAGGAAAACTCGCCATCCAGGTCGAGCTCACTGACGATGAAAAAATTCTCGCACGAGACCTTCATCTCCTCACCATGAAACCATTTGTTTATGCTGCTAATGTCAACGAATCTGATCTCAAAATAGACGAAGCAGCACTCCGTGAAAAAATCGGAGTGACCGATACAAAAATTCCTGTTATTACCATTTGTGCAAAAATCGAAATGGAAATGATGGAGTTCGGAGAAGAAGATCGTAAAGAATTTCTCGCAGATATGGGGCTCACAAAAAATCCTGTCGACGAACTGATTAAAACGTGTTTTGACACACTCGGGCTCCAATATTACTTCACAGCTGGTGAAATAGAGGCACGTGCTTGGACTATCAATAAAGGTATGAAAGCACCTCAGGCAGCTGGAAAAATCCACACCGATTTTGAGAAAAAATTTATCAAAGCAGAAATCGCAAACTGGAAAGATATTGCCGACAACGGTGGCTGGCCAGGGGCTCGAGACAAAGGGCTTGTCCGTATGGAAGGAAAAGAGTATGTCATGCAAGAAGGCGATACGGTAGTTTTTAAATTTTGAGGATAAATATGCATAGACCGTTTGAAGATGAAGAACCCCCCTGTTATCCCTAAAAGAACACCAACTCAACCACCATTGAGTCGTAAGTGAAAAAGATGGGTAAAATTATGATGCCTAGTTATAGCAGTAGGCGTTCATGCAGTCATAAAGGAACATATCAACCAGGAAAGAGAGCAAAGAACAACAGGTATACAGGCTGCTGCTGTAAAACAAGGGCAACCTATTATAGTCAAAGAGAACGTACGTGATATACCAAATCAAGTAGAGCAAATACTTTCTGGAGAAAAACCGACTACAGAAACACAAACAACCATCGTTAACCCTCCTGGAGTTGAACCAGCCGTAAAAATCATCACACCAACAGAGACTATTATTGCCGATAAAGAAGGTAAGGCAACAGAAGTGATACCTCATAATCCTCAAGACACAGAAACAAAAAACATTTCGACCCTCAAGGATGCACAACCAGTGGTCGATAAAGCGCTTGAAAACGCAGAAAAAAAGGCACTTCCAAAAGAAGATACCCGTCCTGCTAAAAAAAACTAGGCTCCAAAAAAACCATCAATTTTTTCTGTTTGATAACGACGAAACCAGGTCAACTGTCGCTTGGCATAATGTCGACTATTTGTTTGCACTGCCTTGATGGCTTCTGGCAATGTCTTGATTCACAACAAGAAATCAATCACTTCTCGATACCCAATTGCGTTGAGCCCTGGTAATCTTTCGAGTATTTCTGGAGTAGTAAAAATATTTCCTTCATTATGTATTTTGTCCTTTGTATTTTGTATTAATTGAATTACTTCCTCGACCAATCCCTGCTCAAACATCCCCAACACTCGCTCGTTAATCCGCTCATAGAGTCCAGCTCTATCGCCGTCAAATGGCGTCAGAAAAAAGGTATCATATTCACCCTCACCAAGTCGATTATCAGATTTCTTTGACTTCCCTGTCACACGAAACACCTCAAGTCCTCGCATCACATAGCGATAATTTCTTGGGTCTAATTCTGCTGCATAATCAGGATCTATCACAGCAAGCATATCCCAGAGTTTTTGTTCTCATTCTGTCTCACGAATTTTCTCCAATTCTGCACGGTACTCCCAATCTGGTTCTGCACGACCAAGGTCAAAATTTCCAATAATAGCATCAATAAAAAGCCCAGTACCTCACGAGAGAATTGGAAGCTTTCAGCGAGCATGAATCTCAGCAATTATGCGTTTTGCTTCAGGCACATACTCTCCCACAGAATACGACTCAGAGATATCACGAATATCCAGCATATAATGTGGTATCCCCTGCATTTCTTCTGAAGTAATTTTACCAGTACCAATATCCATCCCGCGATAAATCTGCCGAGAATCTGCAGAAATCACGACGCCATTATACTGCTTGGCAAGCTCTACTGTCAAAGCCGTCTTACCACATGCTGTTGGTCAATAAATAACCAGCAGTTTTGGTTTATTGGAAGGTATGGAGAGAAAGGTAGAAATGGACATATGAATGTTGTGAACATTATTGACTTTGAGAAGAAAAACAAGAAAATCATTTTGAGAATCAGGTAAAGAAAATCCTAATCATAAAAATATGAAATTTGGCTTTAGAGTACCCTCAATAAAAAAACGTATATCAGCACGGTTATCTCCAAAAAGATATTTAAGACATAGTTTAGGATTAAAAATGCCAAAAGGTATGTGAATGATATCAGACCCAAAAAGAGCTCTCTACAACAAAGTTTACAGAAAGACAACATTTGGAGTAGAAAATATTTTTCACAATAAAAAGTCTTGCAACTATACTTTACCGACTAATCAAAATCCCGCTAGAAATTTTGGAAAAGTACTCTTGGTAGTATTTGGAATAATATTCTTTATTATCAACCCTATTCTTGTTCTCATATTGGGAATTATATTGGCAGTCTTTTATTATTATTTTTCAAAGACCCCCAAACAACAAGTAAAAAAGAGTTTAATGGAAGCAAGAAAATCTTTCAATGAAGAAAATTATGAGAAAACAATATCAATATTAGAAGAAATTATAAAAAATAATCAAGAAGAAGATAATGATATTATCTATTTATTAGGGTCTTCTTATAATAATTCTGGAAAATATCAAGAGGCAATTGAACCACTTAAGAAGTCCATTGCTAATTTTCCAGAAGACATTAGCTCAAAAATAGTTTTAGCAAATTGCTATTACAAGACTGAAAAATATCAAGAGGCAATTGCCATCCTTCAAAAAATATCAGATGATACCGAACAATATCTAAAAGTTATACAATTGTTAGGGGCTTGTTTCTGTGCACAAAAAAAATATGATCTTGCTATTGATACATTCAAGAGAGCACCTTTGCAAAAACGTAATCTAGATAATGATTTAATGGAAGTTCATTATAACCTAGCCCTTATCTATGAGAAGTCTGGTGATATCAACAATGCTCTAAAGCATTTTAAAAAAGTTTTTGCTCAAGATATTAACTATAAAGATGTTAGTGAAAAAATTGAGTCATTGAATTCAAAGTAACATCTCAAGATATTGCATTCCCCTCATCCCCACTATACTGTAGCAAATTTTTACTATGCAAACTCTCGAACAAACATTGGAAGAACATCTCCAAGAACACTATATCCACAAAAGTAATTGGCTCAGAGCCGCAGTGCTCGGTGCCAATGATGGTGTTATTTCTATTTCCAGTCTCGCTATTGGTGTCGCTGCAGCGAGCACTGGCAATACGCCTGTGATACTTGCTACACTTGCAGGACTTGTCGCTGGAGCCATCTCTATGGCAGCAGGAGAATATGTCTCTGTGAGTTCTCAGACTGATATTGAACACGCTGATATTCTCCGAGAAAAACAAGAACTGATAGATATGCCAGAAATAGAATTTAAACGCTTGGTTGAGATATATGCGCGTCGATGATTGTCCGAAGAAACAGCAACAAAAGTAGCACAAGAACTTACCGATCACGATGTACTCGCAGCACATGTGAGAGACGAACTCGGTATCATGGAATCTACTCAGGCACGCCCAGGCCAGGCAGCATTTTCATCTGGGATAGCCTTCGTCAGTGGTGGTATCCTCCCTTTTTTGATAACTCTCTTCGCACCAATACAATTTATGGTATATGCGCTCTATTGAGCAGCTATTGTTTCATTGATTATTTTAGGAACTGTTTCTGCAAAGACAGGAGGAGCAAGCGCTACAAAAGCAGTCCTTCGTATTGTCTTCTGGGGTGCAGCTGCCATGTTCCTTACAAACTTTGTTGGATACCTTTTCGGGGTAAATGTTGGTTAATATTTTTGGTAGATATTTCTTTTTTTTGTGATTGGATATAATACGGGTGTTTTATTTTTAAACACTTTTTTATGCAGCTCAATTTTTTCGCTATTTGTGTTATCACTCTTGTATCCTTTTTTGGAGGAGCATTTTGGCACGGACCATTGTTTGGAAAACTCTGGATGAAAATCCACTGGGGAGAAAATCCACCAAGTAAAAAAGAACAAGAAAAGATGATGAAATGAGTGTGGAAACAACTCGTAACTGAGATGATTGTGACATTTTTGATGATTACTTCGCTTGCCTGTATTATAGGAGCAATCCTCAATATAGTTGAGTGCAAAATGCCTTTATGCTCTGGATAGGATTTATTGTTCCGATGACGGTCAGTAATATCATCTGGTGAGGAGATAAGCCAGTATGGTGGTGTAAAAAAATTCTTATTTCCGTTTCATACAGGCTCATCGTCTTCCTGGCTGCTGGCTATATTCTTGCTATTTGGAAATAATATTTTCGTTATGAATCAACCATTTATTGCGACCGGTGTTGTTCATGAAGTACCTGATGATATCCAGGAAGCACTCCTATCACATCCGGAAATAATAGACAAATGGAATAATCTCACACCTCTTGCAAGAAATGAATGGATTTGTTGGGTAACTATTGTAAAGAAACCAGAAACGAGAACAGAACATATCGAACGTCTGTGTGTAGATATTGCTGATGATAAAAAGAGACCATGTTGCTGGCCAGGATGTCCTCATCGTAGACCAAATGCAGCGAAATGGTTCTGAAAACGGTAGAAATCACAGAACTATGTAAATTACAATATTTTTATGGGAAATTTAGAAACAGAATTTAATCCGATCACTAAATTAAGACTTTTTTGTGAAGTAAAAAAAATAGTATATAAAATGCTAGATGATGTATCTATAACTCTTTCCAGGGCTGAAGAAATAATGAATTATGTAAAGAAATATATCAAGTCAGTAGATTCGCCTAGGGAAGCAAAACAATTTTATCTTCACCTTGGAAAGAAATTTAATGAACTTGCAGGAATAAAAAACAAATTCCAGTTTGAAGAAGAGGAAAAAATAGATCAAATATTCTCCTTATTTCTTCACGAATTTATGGGAAAAGGAGATATAGAATTGGCTGCCAATCTGATGGAGCAGATGAACAAGGCAGAAAATTCTCAGATGTATCTGGAAAAACTTAAGGTAAGGTATCCCGTCGAATTTCAAAAAGCATTTGAAAAAACCATAGGAAATTAAATTTGCTTTTATAAAAATTCCATGGTACAATATATGGAGAGATTTTAAAAAAACTCTCCATATTTATCTTTCATTTCCTACTTATGGCCGATAATGAAAAACGCACAGTTGATCATCCAATAGATGCATCGCAAAAACCCCAGGAAGTATCTGGAAAATACGCAAACCCAGAAAAAGCCAACAGCTTTAGAAAAAAGTTTCCTGATCTTAAGGCAACTAATAAAGAAATAGAAGAAGCATCTATCTCTGTTTATTGGAATAAGGAAAATTGATTTAATAATCTCGATAAAGCATGGACGGATCCAAAATTTCAGGAATTAATAGCTAACCATATTACTAGACTAAGAAAATTAAAGGATAGTGATAACAGGATAGAAGCAGAGTTATCTGGAGAGAAAGTATCTTGGAAATACGCAAACCCAGAAAAAGCCAACAGCTTTAGAAAAACATTTCAAATCGAGGCAACGGATCAGGAAGTAGAGCAGGCAGCTAGCTCAGTTTATTGGAATAAGGAAAATTGATTTGATAATCTCGATAAAGCATGGGCGGATTCCAGATTCCAAAAACTCATGGTGTTAAGTATTTTAGAAAATAAGAAATAAATCTTATTGTTCATCAATAAAAAAACCTTTTGGTATCTCTTTTGGGTGAGTATATTAATATTTTTCCAGATAATACCTCGCCGTATAGAGTACATCTTCATCGGTAAAATCAGATTTATTTACCACCCAATCCAGGTAATCTCGTGGAACTTCACTCCAGAGAGTGCCTTTATGTTTGCCAAATTTGCACATATAAAGAACGGATGGGTGTGATGAAATATCGATCATTAGAGCTTTTAATGCTTCTTCATTTTTCTCAGGGTTTTGCGCTTTAAGTGCTTCATGGAGTTTATAAAATACTTTTTCTAGGACGAGAACATCGCCAAGAGCATCATGTGTCTGTGGTTTTTCGGCAAATTCCACACCGAAATAATATCGGAGATATTGGAGTTTATGTTGTTCTACTTCTGGATAAAGATAGCGAGCGAGACGGAGTGTACAAATGGATGAAGTAATTTCTATCCCTTGGCGCACGAGTACATCGATATCATAAGCAGCATTGTGTGCCACGAGCGTATAGGTTCGTAGAAGTTTCTGGAGGTCCGCCGCATCGGAAGTTTCTCTAAAAAGAGGTTTGTCGGCAAGTTCTGACTCAGTAATATGGTGCACTGCCATGGAGCCAAAATCCAGAGGAACACCACCAGTATTGTAAAGTGCAGAGAAATATTCAAATTTATCAGATGGCTTGTAGGCAAGCTGAATAAGGATAGGATCGACAACATTGTGTGTTTCAGTATCGAGAAAAAGGTACATAGAAAGATTATTACAGAGATAATATCGTAAAGCATCAGAAAAGAAAGAGTTTCTTGAATTTTGCTTTTCAATAAGAAATATGATATTATTCTCTTATGAACCCTATTGATCCAAAAGATCGTGTAGATACAATTCAATTGGAATTTCCAGATTCTTTAGGAGATTCCTTAGCTGCTTTATCAAAAGATCCTACAAATACTCAGCTTAAACAAAATGTTCTGCAAAGAATAAGAGCACAGCGAGTTGAAAATGTACTAGGTTTCATAGGATGAATACAATTAACAAACAAAGTCCTCATACAATTACTCAATGAATATGCTTGGCCATACAATATGATGCTATTAAACATAGAAGCTATACAATATATAGATAAACATGCGGAAAGTACTCTTGCAAGAGCCATAAATATTGAGTTACCAAAATTTACCGAGGGAAGGATTACATTCTTTAATCTACTGGGTAATTTGCAAAAAAATATACAAGAATCTGAGGGTATAACTACTGCACCGAAAGAGATAAGTGGTCAAGCATAGTCTCACCCTCTTGTTCTCAAAAAAAATTCACTATGATAAGGGTATGCTTTCCCATACCTTTTTTGGCATCAATTTTATCAAAAGTTCTTACTCAAGTTGTGTCTGAGAAATAGAATCCAGACTTCAAAAAAATGAAAAAACACTTATTGTAACACCAAATCCTGAGATACTCTATGATGCACAGGGCGACAAGATATTAAATACAATTCTTAAGTCATCTGATATCGCTATCCCGGATGGTATTGGGGTTTTTGTGGGATACCAAATGGTTAATTCGCGACTTCCTAAGTGGATAAAATACTGCATGATGCCCTTCTGGTGTCTGCGGGCTATTTTGCACTCATCTAAATTTTCTGAGCAATACGGAGAGAGGATTACAGGTTCACGCCTTACTCCCGATATTCTCGCTCTTGCAGCAAAAAACCATATTGGCGTCACCATTATTGATCCAGTTGTAACAGGCAATGATACTAGTGACATCCTGAAACAAGAATCACAACAAAAAATACAAAGTATTATTGAGGCAAAATACCCATGAATACAATGCGAGGTAGTTATTTCTGACACAGGTGAAGGCATAACAATGCTCCCTATTGTAATTGCAACGCATGGCAATAAACAACAAGAAAAAATCGTCGCAAATATCCTCAAAACCCAACCGTCAACACTTCTCGGAATCGGTGTTGGAAGCTCTATTGATCTCCTGACAGGTTTCCGTACTCCTGCTCCTAAGTTCTTCCGACGATTTGGTGGAGAATGGCTCTACAGACTTTACAAAAATCCCAGAAAACATAGCAAAAGAATGGTACGAGTATTTCGTTTCCTAGAACTCTGTACTCAAGAATAATTTTAGCTGGCTTTTTCAGAAAAATATTTATAATGGGCAAATCCTGTAATAGGCTCTCCGTATGAATCAGTTTTTCGAAACAATAAGTTACATATTTTTATTCTGCGTTTTCTATTTTGAGATTTTTATTCTTCTCTCATTTCTTGAGAAGCAAAAATCAGTGGGGACTCAGAAACCTCTTGAAGAAATCCCTGTTACTATTCTCGTTCCATGCTTCAATGAAGAAAGTACCATAGTCGGAACAATGGAATCAATTTTTCAACTCGATTACCCCAAAGATAAACTCCAAATCATTGTCATAAATGATGGATCAACTGATAAAACAGCTGAGCTTCTCGAACCATATAACGAATATCATAACATTCAAGTCATTCACAAAGAAAACGGCGGAAAACACACCGCTCTTAATCTTGGGCTCGAATACTGTACCACATCTATCGTAGGATGTCTGGATGCAGATTCCTTTGTTGTCCCAGATGCTATGAGACAAATTATGCACAAATTCGAAGATCCAACCGTTATGGCTGTGACGCCTTCTACTGTGATCTGGAAAGCAAAGACATTGATACAAAAGATGCAACGGGCAGAATATCACTATGGAAACCTCATCCGTTATGCGATGTCTCTCATACACGCAATTCATATCGCACCGGGACCATTTTCATTTTTTCGAGTAGAGGTATTTGAGAAGATTGGAAAATATAAACATGCTCACAATACAGAAGATATGGAAATAGCTATGCGGATGCAGAAGAATGGTCTCAAAATCGTCCATGCAGCTCGAGCTGTCGTCTATACTTCTAGCCCGAACACGATAAAAAAGCTCTATAAACAACGCGTTCGTTGGGTTAGTGGATTCCTCGGAAATCTCATTGATTACCGTAAAATGCTCTTTAATAAAAAGCATGGTGATCTAGGGCTTATAGTTCTCCCTATGGCACTTCTCAGCATCCTGCTCACAATACCATTTGTCCTCGCAAGTGCCTATAGTACAATAAGAGGATTACAGGGCACTTTCAATGACTACTGGATATATGGGCTAAAACATTGGAGATGGGAAAATTTTGATATATTTTTTATCAACATGAATACGATGTGACTTCTCTCGTCTGTACTCCTTCTCGTGATGATATTTTTACTTGCTTGTGGGAAACGCGTTACATCAGGAAAATGGGAGATTAGCGGTGATTTTCTTTTTCTGATGCTCTATACTTTTATAGCTCCCTTTTGGCTTTGAAAAGCTATTTATAATAACATTCAAAAGAAACAAACAAGCTGGAGATAGGATTTTTATTTTTTATCATTTTTTTATGATCGACTGGAGAAAATATATTATTACTTTTATTATGACAGGAACTGTTTTTGGTTCTGCTATTGTTATCAATAATTATTTCAATCGTTCACGAGTCACTGAGATGAAGTCTATTTATGAAAGCATCTCGACAGATATCCTCTCAAGTGAAACACAATTCTCCCTTCTTTCTGAGCTTTCTTGCAAAGAAGTAGGCAGCCAGATTCTCTCTCAGGAGCTCGATGAACTCGCTCGAAAAATAGAATTTACAGAACAAAATATTGGAGAAAAAAGCCCTGATATTGTCCAACTCAAAAAATTCTATTCTCTCCTGGAGGTCAAGGATTATCTCCTCATGAAACGCATCACGGAACGATGTGGGAAAAAGATTATGTTTGCCTTTTATTTCTATACCAATGCAGACAAATGTGATGACTGTATCAAAGCTGGTAATACCCTGACAAAACTTCGTGAAAAGTATCCAGAACTCCGTGTCTATTCATTTGATTATCTCCTAGATCTCTCGGTAATAAAAACTCTGATTTCTATTTTTGATGTCAAAGATACACTACCTGCAATGGTAATGGGAGACAAGGTCATCTACGGTTATAAGGATATTGACGAACTTGAGAAACTCCTCCGTGCAGCCTATCCACGAGAAATGAAGATGATTGACGATGAGAAGAAGGCAAAGGAAGATGCTGATAAAGCAAAAGCTGAGGCTGAAAAAAATGCTATCCTCCTCGAAATTGGTAAAACAACAGAAGAGAAAGAAAAAAAGAAATAAAAAAGATTAAGGCTAACGAGCAAAACAAATTAAACTCTATTCTCCTATGTCTTCATCCACCATCGTCTCAGACATAGAATCACGCATCGACATTGTCGAACTCGTGAGGGAATATGTGCCACTCAAAAAATCAGGAGCCAATTGGAAATGACTCTCCCCTTTTAAGCCAGAAAAAAGTCCCTCATTTGTTGTTTCACCCGCAAAACAAATTGCATACTGCTTCTCAACCAATCAAGGAGGAGGACCGATACAGATATTGATGCTCTTGGAAAAAATAGAGTTCCGTGAAGCACTCCAAATCCTCGCAAAACGAGCGGGAGTAGAACTCAAAACAGATACCATTCAAAACCAAGCGAGCGATGAAAAGGCCATTCTCACAAAGCTCTACCAAGAAGTAGCCGCATTTTATCAACATTCCCTTTGGTGACCAGAATGACTGGAGGCTCGTAGCTATATTATGAAGCGATGACTGACGGAAGAAACACTGAAAACATGGGGAATTGGTTATAGCCACGAGCCACGAGAAATGTGGGAATCAATGAAGAAAAAATGATTTTCTGAAAAGACTCTCATGGAAAGTGGCATATTTATTTCTGCCTACAAAGACCGTTTTTTTGGAAGACTCATCTTCCCTATTAGGAATTATCGATGAGATGTTATCGCATTTTCTGGGAGAACACTCAAGTCTGGAAGCGAAGAAGCAAAATATGTGAATTCTCCAGAGACACCTATTTTTCACAAGAGTAATGTCCTTTTTGGAATCGATAGAGCAAAACAAGCTATTGCGAAAGCAAAAAAAGTTATCATTGTCGAAGGACAAATGGACACGGTCAGTCTCCACCAAGCATGAATCGAGAATGTGGTATGAATCAGCTGAACAGCTCTCACAGAGGAACATATCCGTCTCATTCGTCGTCTCACGGACCAAATATATCTCTGTCTCGACAGAGATGAAGCAGGCAAGCTCGCTATCCTGCGCTCAATAGAAAATCTCAAAAATGAATCTGTCGACATCTATGTCATTGAATTATGATGAGCCAAAGATCCTGATGAATTCCTCAAATCATGAGGTGATTTTATGGAAAAAATAGAACATGCCGAACCAGCCATAGAGTTTGTTATAGAAGCTGGTTCCTCTAAATATGATATTACAACAAATCAGGGTAAAAATGCACTTCTTCAAGATGTTGTCACCATGATTGTCCAAATGCATGGTACCGTCGCTATCGATCAATCATTGCGTCTCACGGCAAAAAAACTCGATTTAAGCTTGCAAAGTGTCTACTTCGAATACAATAGAGCAGTTCGTGGAAGAAAACACGAGAAACCACAGGAAGAAAAACCCTCCACACAGCTCTCATGACAAGACTATCTTATCGCTTATATAGCGGGTCTTGCGAGAGGAAAAGAATTGTTTCTGGAGCAATGTATTTTCTACCCTGAAATCTCTCTGGATCCTTCGTTTTCAGAGCTCAGACAATACCTAGAGGGTACGATGAGTTCTGAGTCTCTCCGTATGTATGAACTGCGTTTTGAGACACTGACAGAAAACAAAAAATCAGAAACTATTGAACAAGAATTTAGTCAGCTTATTAACAATACTGACAAGACAATATTTAGAAAACTACAAAAAGAATACGCTCACGATATTCAGAAACTCTCTAACCTCCTCGTGAAAGCAAAGGAGAAGTCACTTATTTAATATTTCCATCTTATGGTAAAAATCGACAAAAAGAAAAAGCTCGTAGCAGAGGAAGTCCACCTCGATGATATCGATGTGGGGCTTGATATGGACATCAAAGATCCCAAGAAAAAATGAAAAGAAAAAGATTTTTTTGTAATTCCAGCTATTGATGAAGAAGATCCACATGATTGGAAAGTACCTATCAAAAAAGTTCTCGGCGATGAAATGATAGAAGATGATTCTATCGATCATGAGGATAGACAAATCCTCGAACAAATCGAGGAAGATGAGCTCCTTTTCCGTGAAAAAGGACCTAAATCACAAGGGTCTCGCATCAATGTCGATCGTGACAAAGATGGACGACGAATGGGAAAATGATTTAATACTTTTATCGATACTTCCCTGCCAGAAGAACTCGTGCAAGATATTCCTGAAAATATTCAAGAACTGATTAAAAAGTGAAAAGTTGAAGGAAAAGTCAGTCAAGATGAGCTCACTGCACTCCTTCCGCGAGCCGAGGAAGATATCGATCTTCTCGACCGTGTCTACAACGCTTTGCTTGTTTTAAAAATTGAACTCGTTGATAATCTCGAACGAGAAAATCTCTTTGAATCTTCAAAAGACGATGATGAAGAAAAGACAGAAATGATTGATCTCTCGGTCATCTCAGACGACTCTATCCGAATGTATCTGAATGAAATCGGACGATATCCACTGATTAATGGTGATGAAGAAGTACGACTCGGTCGCCTTATCAAAAAATGAGATCAAGCCGCTCGTAAAAAACTCGCCGAATCCAATCTTCGTCTCGTTGTTTCGATTGCAAAAAAATATATGGGCCGAGGCCTCGGACTCCTTGATCTGATTCAAGAATGAAATGTCGGACTTTTCCGTGCAGTCGATAAATTTGATCCAGAAAAAGGATTTAAATTTTCGACCTACGCGACGTGGTGGATTCGTCAGGGTGTCACACGTGCCATCGCTGACCAATCACGCACCATACGAGTTCCAGTGCACATGACAGAGACAATTAATCGGTTCAATTATACCTACCGGATGATGACACAGGAATTGAATCGTGAACCACTGATTGAAGAACTCGCTGCCGAACTTGAGATGGATGTCCGAAAAGTACGACAGATTATGCGTATTAGCCAAGATATCCTCTCTATCGATACACCTGTCGGAAAAGAGGAAGATGCTACACTTGGAGATTTTATTCAAGATGAGAAATACGAAAAACCTGACGATGCAGCCAATATGCACCTCGTGAAGACAAATCTCTATGATATGCTCGACTTCCTCACGCCTCGTGAACGAAAAATCGTTATTATGCGTTTTGGTCTCGATGGTGGCGAAGTCCACACCCTCGAAGAAGTCGGCAAAGAATTTGGTGTGACTCGTGAGCGTGTCCGACAAATCGAAGCAAAAACCCTTCAGAAACTCAGAAATCATCCTGCAAGTGATAAAATTAGGTATTTCTTCTAATATACTATGCAAACCAGAAAAGATTTTCTTCTCTCAATTATTCGAGATATTGGGGCTTTTCAAATGCAATATTTCTGAAAAGAAATTACCTTTGAAACCAAACAAAATGATATGGATTTTGTCTCATTTGTAGATATTGAATCACAAAAAATGTTTACTCGCAAAGTACAGGAGTTTTTTCCAAATGATACGGTTATGGGCGAAGAAGACTATGATTCTGCAAAGGATTATTCAAAAGAAGAACACCTTTGGATTATTGATCCAGTTGATGGGACATTACTCTACAAACGAGGAATACCTCTCTTTGGAATAATGATAGCCTATGTACATAATGGACATATTGAGTTGAGCGCTATACTACTCCCCGCACTCAATGAACTCTATTATGCTGATACAAATGGTGCTTACAAAAATGATGCAAGAATCAGTGTCTCTAACACTCAGGAACTTTCTTCCGCTATCATACAAGTATCAAATTATTCACTGCATAATTTTTTCACCAATGCAGAAATGTTTCGAGGATTTTCACAAAAGATTGGAATGAGCTTTGATTCATATGCTGGAGCATACGCTCTAACCGCTTGTGCTTCATGAAAAATAGACTGAGGAGCCTTTTACCCCAATTATGCAGGCATATGGGATACCATCCCGGGGGGGTTTCTTCTACAGCAGGCCTGATGACATGTGAGTACTATCGGACAGAATAATTGGAATATATGGAATAAAAATATTATCTTCTCGAATGGAGTCATCCATCACGATTTACAAGAAGCACTAAAATCCAATTAAAATAGAGATTATTTTATATACACCGTCGTCCCTATCTTCGCCCAGCTGTAAATAAATTTCACAGCATTATATGGCGTATTGATACAACCATGACTTCCAGCGCTCGTATAGCTTGCTACACCAAATTTTGTACGCCAGCAATTTTTTGAATTACAGGTATCATGTATACCATAAGCATCGTGAAAACCGAGCCAATAATCTACCCAGAGCTCATAGACTTGATCTGGAAATGGTGATTTCATGAGTTTAAACCGTTGCTTGGTGTAGATATGGAATTTCCCTCGAATCGTCTCAAAATGATCTCGTCCACTCGTAATCAGCGTCGAAAGAATTAATTCATTATCTTCATAGACATACATCATTTGTTGATCGAGTGAAACATAAATAAGACTATACGCATCTGGCATCGGTGATACTGGCGGAAGAGTTCCCGTTTTCCCCCATTTCTTATTTTCTATTTCAACCCATGGTGCACGTCGATTGTGAGCTTTGGCTCGTATTTCAACGGCATTATCTTGGTATTCCTTTGTAGTGGTTTGAAGTTGTTGGAGAGATGCTTTTAGAGTATCATTTGTCGCAACTTTGAGTGTTGTTTTATTGAAAGCATCACTAAAATCTTTCCAAAATTTCTTGATATCCAAGACTTTGGTTTTGGGCGGATTGGTACGATACATATCCGCCAAGAAAAGCATTTCATGTTTAAAAGATAATATATCCTGAAGTATCAGTTTCCTCTGAGCATACTCAATATTTCTTTGTGTTGTCTCCACTAAATCTGTAGAGATTTTTGATAATGCTTGTAATTCTATGATAGATCCAGTAGGAACGGCATTAAGGCGTTTTTGGAGCATAATAGCCTGTGCAGCAGATTCTGTTTGCCCAGGATATACCATCTCTTTGCGAGCCTCTGCCGAAACTGAAAGATACTTTATCTGTTGTGTAATAGCATCATGCAATCGGTAAATATCATTTTGGTACTGGTGTACCATAGACTGAATTCCTGACTGTATCTTCCCTACTTCTTCTGCCAGGATATCAGGGCGTGAGAAAAATGAACGATTACGAGCCAACTCTCGAGTACGCGAAAAATCCTCTGATATTTGAATGGTGGTACCATTCTTTTGTATCTGTTCATAGAGACCATCATAACGATACACTACAAAAGAATGAAAGGCGAAAAGAAGTGAATGAAGTACAAGAAATATAACCAGAGCAAAAACAACCATAAGCCATGGCCGAGAAATATGTCTTGAGAAGAAAGAATGATTTTTTTTGTTCACCCGAAAATACTACGAGAGAGACGAAAAAATGCAATGATTATTATGAGATTTTTCGCTTTTAAGAGCCAAATATGGCACGGAAAAGAAAGAAAAGAGAAAAACTCAAGAGTCCTGAGACAAGAAGGTAGAATAAAATACTCACAATATGCGGTGACCAATAGAAAAAAGGAGATGCTCCAACAAGATCACACACATCTTTTTCATCTTGAAAAATACGAATATGAAGTCGAATCACAACCGCCATAAGAATAATCATCAGTACGCCGATACAGGAGAGGAATATCGTCGTAATACGAGTGAGGTGTCGAATTTCATCGAGAGAACCACGGAAACCTTTGAGGCTCGATTGGATATCATTCATTGTCTGAACGGTTTCAAAGAGCTCACTATGTTCCTGGACGACAGTCATCAGTCTCGTTAAATCAACACCATAGAGAGGCACCATAATAATATCATTGAGTGGATTTTCTCATCAAAGAATTTTGAGAATACTGGGATCTCGCTCTATCTGCATATCCAAAACCTTGTCCTTGTGGATAAATTGGATTTCATCAGGGCGCGCAACAGTATGTCTGAGCACATTGAGAAAATCTTGAACCTTCTCGTCTTCAAATTTGTACGAAGTGCTGAGAAAAATAGGATAATTAAATTTTTTTACGATAAGTTGTCTCTGCACTTCTGCTTGCTGTATCAAGAAAAATCCAATAAATAAAGTTAGAAAAAGGCCCGTCAAAATCACAACGATTCAGAGAGAAGCAAGTCGTGTCCGCGAGATATGTTGCCAAGATGTCGTGAAAATACGCGAGAACATGGTCTTACAATACCATATACATAACTAAAAAACAACTAGGAGTGCCGGTATGGAGTTGATTTTCTAGAAATTGGGGTGTGAAATTATTCTCAAACAACACCTCCCGCTGAATCCATAAATTTTTCTGGAATTGCCGCTTGTGGTGAAGTAAGCGTATTGATATCTTCTTGTTGCTTTTCAGTATCTATCATCAGAGTCTTCAATTCTGTCGATGATGGCACAGAGATGCGCATCTTTCCTTTTTTCATACGAATTTCTTCTTTGAGATCTTTCTGAAGACCCTGAACTTTTGATAATACCGAGATACCTGTTTGCGAAGCGATAATATCGAGAGCATTTCGCATATTGATATGGTGGTCAAACTCAGCAATCAGAGTCACTATATTCTCTCGTTCTCGTGGATCAAGCTGTTCTGCAAGCTCATACGCACTGATTCGTTTGAAAGCAGCAAGAAGTACTGGAATAGCCTCAGGAGAAATAATAAAGAACTCATATCCCTGCTCTTGAAAGTGAGTTTTATTGAGCATCGCAATAGCATCCGTTGGCACGACAAAGAAGACCATCGGATAAATTTTCGCATCATTATTGATTTTATCAGCTGTTGATTTTACGTTGGTACTCACATAGGATTGCAGATTTTCAGATTTTGAAACCTTTGCATCAAATATCACATATTGCCCCAGAAACTCTATCATAAAATCTGGCTTAAACTTCCCACCAAATCCTTCTGGGAGGTTTTTGTTATCATAGGATTGGAAATTATACTGTGGCAACTTACAGAGTTCGCCAAGATGACTTTTTACTTTCTCTTCATGCTCTGCCCACATACGGTCACGATTGGCTTTCTCATTTTCTTCCTCCTCTTCATCCTCTTTCCTGATACGCTTTTTCTCATCATCAAGGGCATTTTTTGCCTCATCGAGTTGAGCAATTTTTTTATCAAATGCTTCTGCTTTTCTCTTTTCTTCTGCCTGAAAATGTGTCAATTCTTGGAGAACTTTCTCTTTTTCACGAGCTAGAGATTCATGCTTGGATTTCAAATCTGTCATCTCGGCAAAGAGTTGTTTCCCTTTTCCGGAGAGTTGATCTCGCTCAGATTTCTCTGTTTGGAGTTCTTGCGTCAATTCCCCAAGTCGTTTTTGTAATCCAGCAAGCTCTGCGGTCAGCCGGGCATTATCTTGAATATAGGTGTTGAGCTCTCATGGTCTATTCTCAGAAGTGCCCATTTTACCCTTGAAATACATGGCAAAACCAATACCCACACAAGCAAGAAGTCAGAAAATCAGAGGAAGAATATAGGACATAAACATTTTTATTACAGACCATTAGAGTATAGTGAAAATAAAAAAAATCCCACCAAATGGTGGGTATTATAGTATTGTCATGTTACCATTTATTTTTCTCGTCCAAAAGATTCATTATCGTAATTCGTGTATGTTCAGTCAATGTTTCAGGGTGCTGCACGGCAGTTTTTATTTCCAAAAGATCACTTCATCGTAATCATCAAGGAATTAATCAAGAACGGAGTAACTGTCTAAAATGCCCCAATCTCACATCTGGATGTTTCTCATGCGATAAGTAAGGGAAAGCTATATAGGCCAATATTTCAGCTGAACATTTTTCATCCCTACGGTGTCAAAGAAGATTCAATATCCGAGTTGGTAATCCTGTTTTAGCTATGAGAGTGGCTTGTTTTCTTGATACAATAGCCTCCATTCTTTCATGGTAAGTTTTTTCGTGAACAGATTCTGATTGAGATGTATGTGTTTTTGATGGCATAAGGTAAAGTAAGGAATAGGAGGGGTATTGTACAAAATAATTCCAATTGTCAATGAACCAAAGACTTTTTTGCAAAAAGAGAAAAAACAATACAATGCCTCCGTTATTATTAATTCCCTTTTATGGACTACTCAAAAGCTAAGGAAATGATGCGTCTCCAGCAGGAGATGGGCAAGGTAAAAAAAGAGCTCGCAAATACTCATATTGAAGCAGAGGTTGATGGACTCGTCGTCACTATCGATGGTGAAATGAAGGTAGTTGCCGTTGTTTTTGAAGATCCGAGTATCCTCTCAGATCAAAAGAAAACAGAAAATGCTATCATACAGGCAACCAACAAGGGTATGAAAAAAGCGCAAGAAATCGCCTCTACCAAGATGCAATCTATCGCAAAAGATATGGGTATCGACCTCGGGGGTATGATGGGTGGAATGTAATTATCACACTATGAAACCAGCTCTTGTAATCATGGCTGCCGGACTCGGAAGCCGGTATGGTGGATTGAAACAAATTGATCCTATTGGACCAAATGGAGAAATACTCTTGGAATTTGCTATTTCTGATATGATATCTTTTGGTGGAGAAAAAGTTATCTGCATTGTGAGTGAATGAATCCGCAGTGATTTTGAGACAATGATTGTCGAGAAATATAAAAACAAAATCCACATCGAACTCGTCGTACAATCTATAGAAAAAGCTCCTACAACCTATACTCAAAGTAGAACAAAACCATGGGGAACAGCTCATGCTGTTTGGTGCGCACGAGATATTATCCAAGGTCCTTTTATCGTCATCAATGCTGATGATTTTTATGGTCGTGAAGCCCTCAAACAAGCATACACTTTTCTCCTCGAACATGAATGAGATAACCACTGTGTGGTCACATATCCTCTCGAGAATACTCTTTCCCAATACGGAACTGTTTCTCGTGGAATCTGCGAAGTAGTAGATGATAAACTCGTGAAAATCGTCGAGCATACCAAGATCGCCCACCACTGAGACGTGCTCGTTCATACATGCCAAGATGGACACGAAATACTGCTCAATCCTCAAGCACCAACGAATATGAATCTCTTTGGTTTTCAAAGAAGTTTCCTCGACTTATTGGATCAAGAATGCAATAAATTTTTTAGGGAATACGCACAAGATGAAAAAAGAGAATTTTTCCTCCCTTCTGTTGTTATGGAAATGATTGTAGAAAAAAAAGGTAATATCTATGCCCTCTCTACAACGAGCGAGTGGTTTGGTATGACCTATCCAGAGGATAGAATCGAAGCGAAAGAAAAAATCAAAAAAATACTCTCTTAATTTCCAGTCATTCCGTACAAGTTTTTTGCATTACAGGAATAGCAGGATTACTCCCTAATTTTGTCAATTATATACTAACGGACTGTCGGCATTTGGCTGTCGCAAGGTACCCTGTCGTAATCTAAAACGAGTAGCCGCATCATCATGCAGAATAAGATTATTATTATCTAATAAGGTAATAACAGAACTATGATGTTGATCGTGCCATTCATTATCTAATTCTGCGTCTATTAACGGAATATATGGAGCAATGTCATTAAAAGAAAGAAAACCATTTTTATCAGATTTTTGTAACCACCATCACAATGGGTCTCTTTGGTTATATTGTCATGTTTTTACTTTATCGAAATGCCATTTCATAAGGTCTCAAAGATGATTTTGGAGAACAGAATCTCAGAATGTTGGATTATAAAACATTGAAACATAGTCAAATAAAGTCTCTTGGGATTCACTTTGTCACTTCTCAGAGACAGGAAGATCTTTGGAAAGAGTAAGAAGTTGTTCCCAATTCTCATGGATAAAATCAGCACTCGACACAGTGCTCCTAATATGATCATTTATATTGCTCAAATATATCAACAGCCTCTGCTCTTTACCATCGATACTGATAGGTTGCATCAGTGTGTCCCAGTTCTCTTCAATATCTTCCTTGCTAAGACGCAGAGAATCTAACTTGTTGAAATAATCCCGTAATACCTCATCTGACATTCCGGTCAGTTGCTGATGCATCTCCTGAACATAAGAAAGTATTTTAGGAGTGTCTTTTGCTGTGAGAAATGGCTTCGCTCTATTATGGGTTGTGGCACGAAGCACACGCTGCGCTACATTTGCTGACACATTTTGTAAATCTGGATTATTTTTATTTCATGAATTACCTCACGAGACGATGAGGGCAGCGGCAGTAAGGAGTGATGCTGCTCAAGCAGATTTTAAAGCAATATTCTTCATATGCCTATAATACTATACTCCTACACGAAATGCAAGAAATATACTGACTCTTTAATTCCGTCAAAAATCGTCCTCATAGCGTCGAATATCATCTTCGCCCATATAATCACCACATTGAACTTCTATCAGCACCATGGGCTCTGTAGAAGTATTTATAAGGCGATGAATGTGCCCGCAAGGAATGTAGCAACTCTCATTTGTTTTCAAAATCCGTAATTGTTCAATAGAAGCATATTCTGGCGAACGAATATCGATAGTTGCAATACCGGAAACCACTGTCCAGTGTTCACTGCGGTGTTCATGACTTTGAAGAGAAAGGCGGAATCCTGGTTGTACAATGATTTTTTTCACTTTAAAAAGGGCTTCATCTTCGAGAACATAGTACACTCACCAAGGACGGTATCCTATCTCTAAATAGCGATCTTGTTTATGGTCTTCAGGAAGTGTTTCAAGTGTCTCCTTGAGTTGTGCTTCATCCGCCTTATTTTTTAACTTCAAGAAATCGCTCGAATTATGTGTCTTAGCACCAAGTCCGTCCACAATTTGCACACCATGAGAAGAAAGAATGGAAGCCTCTGGAATTTCAGAAGCAAAACGATCACCTCATTTGGTGAAAATAATTTTCTCAAATTGACCACCGGCTCGAGCTTCTCGAATTACCATGTCAAGGCTCTTACAGACACTCTTATCTTCATCAATACTCAAAAACACACGGTCAACTGTCTTGAGTGCTGCAACAACATTCATACGAAATTGTTCATTTTGGAAACTTTTTTCTCCTCGTTTCAGTTCTGCCTGATGATCATTATTAACTATCACCCAAAGTTCATCTGCCCCTGTCTCGGTTTTTGAGAGCTCTAAGCATTCTATATGCCCTGGATGCAGAGGGTTTGCATACATGGATGTGATAGCAAGTATTGACATAAAAATTATTAATTGGTACCCGCGGATGGGATCGAACCATCGACCTTTAGCTTAGAAGGCTACTGCTCTTCCACTGAGCTACGCGGGCATAATTTCTGGAGCCGCTTATCGGATTTGAACCGATGACCTAAGGTTTACGATACCTTCGCTCTACCAGCTGAGCTAAAGCGGCATCTGGCATTCGACGAGCTCGTAGGCTGATTATAGAGATTTTTTATTTGACGCAACAAAAAAGTCCCGCTCATATGAACGGGACTTTTGAAAGATTTTTATGGATTACAGACCAAAATCCTGTAAGAAAGCAACGACACCTTTTTTTCTCATAGTACGGATCGCAGCAGCTGAGATACGGAGTCGGTAAACTATACCGTCACGTGGGTCGCGGATTTTCTTGTAAAAAAGATTCACGAGAAAAGTACGCTTTGTACGACGGACAGAGTGAGAAACTTTGTTTCCTGATCCAGTTGTTTTACCGGTATAGACACAGATTCGAGACATAATACGAGAGAATAAGAGAATTAAGCATTGATAACAGCGATATCAACACCAACACCAGTAGGCAGATTGAGTTTTTGAAGTGTCTCAAGTGTCTCAGGAGTAGGAGAATTGATCAGGAGAATACGTCGGTGACGACGAATCTCAAACTGTTCTCGTGCATTTTTGTTAACAAATGTTGATCGGTTCACAGTGAACTTTTCTATCTTTGTAGGCAAAGGGATTGGACCAACGGTATGAGAACCTGTATCCTTCGCAGCACTGATAATCTTCTTCACTGCTTCATCAACAATTCGATGCTCAAAAGCCTTTACAGAGATTTTGAGAGTTTCTTGTTTTGAAACAGCAGGAACTTTAGCAGTCTTAGCCTTTGTGGTTGTTTTTTTAGCCGTTGTTTTTTTAGCAGCAGTTTTGGTTTGAGCGGACATAATTAATCAAGAATTTTTGTAATAATACCAGAACCGACAGTTCGCCCACCCTCTCGGATAGCAAATCGGAGTTGTGGTTCCATAGCGACACCACATCCGAGTTCTACGAGGAACTTGATGCTATCACCTGGCATAACCATTTCTACTCCAGCTGGAAGCTCGATAGCACCAGTTACGTCAGTAGTTCGGATATAGAATTGTGGTTTGTAACCCTTGAAGAAAGGAGTATGTCGTCCACCTTCCTCTTTTTTGAGGACGTAAACTTCAGCTTCGAATTTCTTGTGTGGTTTGATAGAACCTGGTTTAGCAAGGACTTGTCCTCGCTCAATCTGTTCACGCTCGATACCTCTGAGGAGGAGACCTGCGTTGTCACCAGCTTGACCTTGACCAAGTTGTTTCTTGAACATCTCAACTCCAGTAACGACACATTTCTGTGTGTCACGGATACCGACAATTTCTACTTCATCATTGATTTTTACGATACCTTGTTCGATACGACCTGTAGCAACAGTTCCACGTCCCTTGATAGAGAACACATCTTCTACAGACATGAGGAAAGGTTTGTCGAGATCACGAACTGGTTCTTCAATATACGTATCGAGAGCATCGAGAAGTTCTCGAACACCCTTAGAAGCTTCAGGATCAGTTGGATTATTGAGAGCTGTGAAAGCAGAACCCTTAACCACTGGGGCGTTGTCTCCATCGAATCCGTATTTAGAGAGAAGTTCACGAACTTCCATTTCTACGAGTTCAGTAAGCTCTGGATCAGCGATATCACATTTATTGAGGAATACAACGATTCTCTTTACACCTACTTGAGATGCGAGAAGTACGTGTTCACGAGTTTGAGGCATCACACCATCAACAGCTGATACTACGAGAATAGCACCATCCATTTGAGCAGCACCAGTAATCATGTTCTTGACGTAGTCAGCATGTCCTGGGCAGTCAACGTGAGCATAGTGTCTCTTTGGAGACTCATACTCTACGTGAGATGTAGAAATAGTAATGATCTTGTCAGATCCAGCACGAGCTGTACCACCTTTAGCGATATCAGCATAGGTAACAGCGCCTGTCGCCCCACTCGTACCTACAGCTGTCAAAGCAGCAGTAAGGGTTGTCTTACCGTGGTCGATATGTCAGATAGTTCCAACATTGACGTGAGGCTTGTTGCGTACAAATTCAGCCATAAAAAAGAAATAGGGAAATAAAAATAAGTAACGGTATTATAGGAAAAACAAGAATAATTCAAATTTTATTTTTTCTTCTTGAGTTTTCGAACTTTCTTCTCTATGATGAGAAGAGCTCTTCGGATTTTTTTGTGTCATTTGAAAGCAATGCGTGGCATAAGAAAAAGGTATTAGGATTATACTTTTGATTTTGTGAGATGAGACAAGCCCATCTTCTTGAGTCGTGCTGTTGCTTTTGCAAAAGCATCTACGAGCCAAGGTGTCATACCTTCATGCTTTTCACGACGAACGAGTTTCTCGTATGTCTTCTGGGCATTCTTGATTTTATCACCAGTGATAGCACGTCGTTTGCTGACGATGTATATCATGTTTCGTGGTCTTTTTCCTGATCAAGTCATAAAACGAAATTAAATTGAAACAAAAAGAATACTCATATTCTTTATGCTTCAGTAAATAAAATTGGTGGAGTCTAAGGGAGTCGAACCCTTGACCTCCTCGGTGCAAGCGAGGCGCTCTAGCCAACTGAGCTAAGACCCCATACCATACCCGTGTAGAGAAAGAGCACCAGATAGGTGAGTATCTGGCGGGAGCGACGGGGTTCGAACCCGCGACCTCCGCCGTGACAGGGCGGCGCTCTAACCAGCTGAGCTACACCCCCTCTTTACACAAAGTAGCGGGAGTATAAATAAAATCTGATATTATGCAAATTTTTTTCTTCGATTTTTAGAAAAATCTCATACAATGCGTCTATGAAAAAGAAAATGCCTACTCTGATAGTCCTGTGGAGGAAGTCAAAACGCTATATGTCTTCCCTTTTTTGGCTCGAGCCATGCGCAGGCGGTATCTGCACTCGTAAACGAGGCAATACTGTTGAACTCCTCTGTATCTGTCATAAAAAATGAAGCATTATGCTCCCAAAATGACGCTGCAAAGTCGGAGAAAGCCTAGAAGAATCTGCAACACGCGAGTTCAGAGAAGAAACAGGGATTTATGATTTCAAACTCGATGGTATAGTCTGAATTGTAAGAGATAGGAAACGACGCAAAAAAACAACATTCTTTAAGATAAATAAACCCGGTAAACAACATACCCAATTCCATGACGAAGCGACACTCTGGGTCAAGATAGAAGACGCCCTTGTCGATATGCGACATAAGGGCGAGAGAAAGCTGGTAAAGGAATATATGGAGAGTTTGAGGAAGTAGCCCTATTTCCGTCATCCTGAACTCGTTTCAAGATCCATTCCTAAGTGCTTGTCTTTTTCACCATAATATTATAATTCAGATATGAAAATACTTGAATATAACGATGAGCTCAGAAATATCTGCAACTGTATTATTGTGCCAACTTTCCAGTGTCAGGATGAAGGAAATAAAATAGATTTTTTAGATTATTGTGAAAAATCCTTTTGATTTAATAATAAGGATTGATGGAATATTCTTTGCTCTGTAATGGATTCAATAAGAGAGACTAGTTCCATAATTACCGAGTTCAGAACACACTGACTCAAAAGTGATCGATGAGAGAAACTTATCAGACTTTATGGATTATTAAATGCCGTTTATTGCCAAAAATCATCGATTAGAGTTTTATCACAAATGCTAGAGCAGAAGCATAGCTTTGCCGGGCTGGATATCTTGGAGCTAAGAAATATAATTACCCATATAGCCGAAGAAGGTTATGCTGAAAAACGCGCATATCAGTTTACTTATACCATCGAAGACAATAGCGTAGAGATAATAGAACATACGAATAGGTCAAATCATAAAATATATAGTCTGACAACTGAACTAGATAAATATGATAAAGTGGCAGAAGATATTTATTGAGAACTATTGAACGTAATAAAACAAAATATTTCTGGCGCTGGATTTGATATATGTCCTTGTGATCACTAGGTTGTAATAAAGAAAAGGCTTTTCAAATTTCCTTTTTGAAAATTATCTTCTAATTCTTTATCTTCCGGAACAATAGACCATCATTCATAAATGATTTTTTTAAGCTGATTTAAATTAGTGTTTTTCACAACCCATTTAGGATTATCTCCCCAACCGTCTTTATTAATTTTTTCTATTATCCCAAGCTTTTCTAATTGAGAGACAATTGCCTTATTTTTAATGATTTTATCAATATCTGTTTCATATTCATCGTTTAAACGAACAATTTGTCACTTCTTATAATTCTCTTTTTTGATAAGATTGATCATTACTTCCAAGCATTCTCCTTGGTGCATGTATATACCATTTGAATGTGCATTAACCTCATCTGCAAAAGGATCAGAAGATAAATATTTTTTTCTGGCATCTGCACTTTTCTCTTCAAAAATTTCATCTAAACTATTCCAGGGTCCACCTATGTTTCTTATCTCACTTTCATTATCCCAAGAGCTCCAAACATCAAAATTTGCCTTTAAAATAGCACCTGAATCGCTCATTCACTTTTTATTCACTAAATGTTTTGCATATATTTTTGCAAGATTTTCGAGCCTTTTATATCGAGAACTATTCTGACCAGCTGGGAAATCAGCTTGGAGATGAATAGTGTTAACTAATGAATTGCGTGTTATTTCTTCGAGATTAAGATAAATTCAATCTAAGTGAGATGTTGATAATCGCTCGATTTTTTCTACAAAAATTCTTTGTATTTCTTTAAAAGAATTTCAAATAACCACAATTAAGATAATCAAGGCAACCAAAATAAGGAAGAGGAGTATATTTGTCATAAAATCATTATATATAATTTATATTTTCTACAATTCTACTCTCTCACAACAAAAAGCAACTCGATTACTTCTTCTTCACCACGCCCTCCAATAAACTCGCTATTTGTGAGATATAGACGACGACCGTGCAAATAATACCAAAGAGAATAATCTTGCCCCATGTATCGAGGAATATCGCTCCAAGACCAAAGAAAAATGACAGCGCCATGACGAGGTAACGCTGAGAGCGATCTTCAACTCACTTGAGCGTCATACGATGATGGAGATGAGTGAGATCCCCTTTCATAGGATTTTTGCCAGCGCGGAGTCGTCCGAGGATCACATAAAATGCATCAATAAAATAAATACCGAGAACAATAGAAGCGGTTGCTATTTTACCTCACGAAACTATCGCGAGAGTAGCAATAATATAACCGAGAAACATCGTCCCCGCATCACCGACAATACAGGCACGGCGGGTATCATACCGCCAGAAGACAAACAGTGTTGGAATAAGAATCGTAAGAAATGAGAAAACAAACACAGAATTATTGCGAGAAGCCAGTGAAGTATCAATGAAATACAGTTTTACGGAAAGAAGTCAGAGAATAATAAGTGTCACGAGGCTTACACTTGATGTCATCGCACGACCATTATCGCTCCAATTAATCGCATTCATTACGAGAACATACCAAACGATAGTAATAATAAGAGGAATCAGGTAGAGAGTCTTCCCTGCTATACTCCATTGAAGCATTTCAAATTGGTCGAGAGAAATAATCCCTCCAAAAATATTACTGATGTATCCTATCTTAATAGCTGTAAGACCAAAGAAAGCTCAGAGACTAATCTGGAATCCGAGTCGAAGCATTGGAGAAAGTGAACGCTTTTGATCATCCCACGCCATGAGTACACTCGTAAAAATACCAGCTAGGATAACATAAACTGCTTTTTTTACATCCACAGAAGCGACAGCAGAGAAAATCCATGGAGACCAGAGTAATGTATTCAGCATCAAAACAATACCACCCGGATATGGCAATGGTGCTCGTCATTGTTCATGGGGATAGAGGTGTGGTTTATCGACAACTCCAAATCGATGAAATAAACGAAAAACTCCCCATGTCAGGCCCCACATAGTGAGTCCAGCAGCGAGAGCAATCAGTGGAAGAAAAGTAGAGTCCATAAAAAAAGTTTAATTGGTTACCGAACATACTTCCTTCATTTTGTACTTTGTCTTTTGTATTGTAATCAATGGTGCCTAGGGCGGGACTCGAACCCGCACGCCCGAAAGCAAAGGATTTTAAGTCCTTCGTGTCTACCATTCCACCACCCAGGCATATGAGGTATTGTAGGATTTTTAGCGAAGAATCAAGGAAAAAATAATTTACGAAAAAATAGAACAAACCAATATACAAAAATACAAGAAAGTATCATTGCATAGAGAAGATATAAAAATATACTATCTATATGACCTCTCTTAATCCTATCGACATATTCTACATCGTGTCCTCCATCGTCGTGGGGTGTGCGGGTGTATATCTCATCATTATTTTGCAACGAGTCTCCCACATGACTCGTGTCGCAGATAGATTTGCTCAGACCGTCGAAAAATTTCAAGATGTTTTTGCCATCATAGATGATATCCCGACAAATATGATTCGCAAAATCACCGATTCACTTCCTAAAACTAAGAAAAAATAATATGAAAAATATACAAATCATTCTCGTTATCGCAATTTTGGTATTGATTTACCTTATTAGTATGCAGTGGCTCGGAGGGCAAAAACCTCTTGCACCACTGCCAGAAGATGTAGCTCCTACTTCAGTTATTTCTGAAAAACCTGTAGTTGTAGTCGAGAATACGATGCCACCAGAAACAACTCAACCAGCAATAACAACAACGGCTGCTACCACAACTACTACTCCTGAAGAAACGAAAACAAAAAATCCTGATCTTATCGAATATAAGAATACAAATTATTGATATCATCTCTCTCTGCCAAAACAAATGTACTATGCTGGCTTTGGTTCAAGAAATGGTGCGCTTCATACGCTCGCGATACAAGCGAATGCTCTCCCAGAGACTTTCGGAGACGCTACCGTCAGGATATCATACTACGGTAAAAAAATACTCCCTGAACTTCAAAATACCGAGAGATATGTCGACCCAAATGGAAAATTTATTCTCCTACTGCTCAATAATGCATATAGTGTCCGAATAGAATCAGACAATCTCCAGAGTCCAACCGTTAAAGCAATAGAATCAACTATTGGGGTAGACTAAACAAAAAAGACATCTTTTCTAAATACCGCTGTATTCCTCAGCGGTATTTTTATAAAAAATTGACAAGTATACTTTTATTGAAATAATAACACTCATAATTATTGTTATCATTTATGAATTCCCCTTCTACACATGCCGAAGCTAGCGCCATAAAGCAACAATTCGTGGCATTATTTTCTCCCACTCCTCCACCTGCTACTCCAAAAAAGGTTGTTGAGTGTCTAGTTAAATTTAAGTGAGATAAACCAACGGAAGCTACCGCCATAAAACCTACTATTACTAATAGGAATCCTAATACGATATTTATTTCTAGTAAGATGTATAGTGAAATAGCTGAATTACGTGATTTAGATTCTCTTCCAATAGTTGTATATAATATTATCAGAGAACTAGATGACGCCAGAAAAACTGCAGATTTATGAAAAGTATTCGATGCAATAAAACCCCATGTTGCACTGTTTAAAGAATCACTAGGTGGTATATACATCCTCCGAGCAATGATATTAAATAACTATTTTGTAGAAGAAGCAAATCAAGGATTTCTCCGTTCTTTTTTTCATGACATTTGAAAAGATAGACTTCGTGAAATAGTAAAAACTCTTTGTGCAGTACGATGACATAGTGATGAAGTGATTATAATACTCACTACATTGTGCGGATATACCAAAGAAGAAATAGAGGCGCTATTACAATAATCATAGTTCTTTTTAAAAACCGCTGTATAGTACAGCGGTTTTTATATGTTTTTAGAGATTATTTCTCCATCTTATTCCTCCACCAGACGGTCAATGGATTACACATATGTTTGACGACGAAGAGACTGATAATAATACCGAGAACAGTCATCTGTCCGAAACCTTTTACGAGGCTTACACCAAGCCACCAGAGGATGAACCCTACCAGAAGACCGGTAATATTACTGTCCCATACAGTCGCCCATGCTCCTTCAAAACCCAGTCTGAGAGAAGACTTCAGATCTTTTCCTTGTCTCAGGTAATCCTTCACTCGTTCGAGAAGAAGAATATTACTATCGATAGCAATACCAATACCGAGGACGATACCAGCAATACCAGAGAGCGTCATCGTCATACCAAGCAGACGTACCATGGCGAGCAAAAATATGACATGGATAATAAGGCCAGCAATAGCAACAACACCATCAAAGCGATATCTCCAGAAAATCAAACCAGTTACCAAGAGTAATCCGACAAGACCACTAATAATCAATTGTCTCATAGATGCTTGTCCGAGATTTGGCCCGATAGTTCTCTCACTATGTTCATAGATAGCAACTGGAACGATACCTTCGTTGATATTTTTGCTTAATTCAGTTGCCCATGCTTTTGTATCTTTTTCTGCTCCAGAAGTAATGATAGCATTACCGTCAATTCTCTGAGAAACATTTGGAGCTGTGAGAAGTTTATTACCGAGGAAAATAGCAATAACTTTGCCAGCATTCCTTTCTGTAATATCTCCAAACATTTTTTGTCCTTCGGAATTAAAGATCAGATTCACTACATATCGGCCAGTTGTTGGATCGGGAGTAGGAATAGTATTGATAAGATAACGTTCATTGAGTGGCTCATTATTTGATCCGAGCGCTGGACGGAAACGAAGCGGTTCCTTCCCTACCAAGAGCACATTGACATCAAGTGGCTTACCAGGAAGTATGTCACCGCCATCGAGTGATTCGACATGGATAAATCCATTCCCTGATACATCTCAAAATTTTATAGAGGCTATCTTGCCTTCAAATTTCTTCCCAGTAATTGCCACATCTCCAAGTATCTTTTTCAAATTTTCGAGCGTTACTTCTTGTTCTGCAGGAATATTTGATTGTCCTTTGAGATAATTTTTTATATCCTGGTTCTTATAATAAAAAACATTTTCGTAAGAATCACTGACTTTTTGAGCAAATGAATCAAATGGTATAGTTTTCTTCTGAAAATCTGTATTAATAGCCGTCACTATTTCTCCACGTTTTGCGAGAAGGTCATTATACTCATTCTCTGGTCGCATTTCACGAAACTGTATCTTAATGACCTTACCAATAACTGCTTTCGCCTCTCGGATAAAGTCAGCATCTTTTTTTGCACGCTCTTCTGCAGGGAGACTACTAAACTCGCTTGGAGTAGGTATCTGCACAATAATATGAGTTTCATTGCCGTACTGAGCGGTATTGAGTGTTGGTTCTGTAGTACCAATACGTCGTACGCGTCCATCAAGAATTGTCTTCATATCTTCAATGACTTGAACTCGTCGAATTGCATCCATATCTGTTGGAAAATCAACGAGGTAATCAAGCTCTACTCCGCCATGAAGATCCAGACCGAGCTTATAATCACCAATCTTAGCATCCAGCCGAGGAAGACCAACAAGTGACCAAGGAGTTGCTGCCCAAATAGAAACTATAACCAGGAGAAAAAGAAAGTATTTTTTCATAAAAAAGGAGAATAAATATACCCGCCAGTATAATAATATTTTTAAAAATGGAAGAGGTATTCTAATCTCAGTATATCATGCGAAATACCAAGTCATGCAACCAAGTCATAAGATTGGGGGGATAGATAGATTCCCCTTTAAATCCAAGAGACATCCATCGAATAAACAACTCCTTCATCTCCCCAGGTTTCCAGAGAGCATGTTTTCCTTTATTATAAAAAGAAAAATGGTCGAAGATTTCTAAACACGTCATATACTCTCTCCGCAACGTATCGTCAGGTATGAGGGCACGAACAATAATATGGTCATAGAGTTCACGTGGTGTCATATTCCCTCACTTTGATCAAAGATATTCTTTCATAGGTAGCAACCTTCTTTTATCAGAATTTGGTGCATCCAGAAGGTCTACAGGATTTTTTATACGGACTCCTCCATCAGAAAAGTCAGAAAAATCAAAACCATCTGAGAAAGAAGGATCTATCTCGGTATAACACATATTTTTCCTGATTCGAAAGAAGCACGTCGACGTCGTCAACCGATACTTCCAGATTTCGGGAATAGATGCAAATACTCCCATACCCTCCATTTTAAGAATTTTTCTGACGTCACGACTCACCCCTTGTCTTGCCTGAAAAGGATCTACTCACCATTTATTGTGAAAAACCTTACGCACAGCGGCTACTCTCTCCTCGGCGAGTTCTGCAGCCGATAAAAGTCGTCAGGAGGGATTATTATTCCGAAAGGAATCATTGAAGAGTCATTCTGAATTCTGGCATTCTGAAAAAGCACCAAGATGCCGGATGAAAAGAGAATTTGGGAGGAGTGTAGTGCTCATAAACCATTTATATCACATTTGTCAAAACATTCCAAATACTGAAAATAAAACATTTGATTTTTATTTATAAATAGAGTAAAATACTGGTGTTGATAATCTCCAACACTATGATAACTTCCCTTTTACAACTCGGACTCTCAGAGAAAGAAGCGCAAGTCTATGAGCAGCTCACTCTATCTGAAGCACTCACGGCAGCTACTCTTGCTAGACGCACAAATATTAAACGTGCTTCAATCTATGAAGTCATCTATGGCCTGGAGAAAAAAAATCTTCTGGGGTCATACAGAAAATATAAGACACAGTATTTTTATATTGATACACCAGAAAAACTCATCCTCCAGCATCAAACCAAGCTCAAAATCGCGGAAGATATCGTCAGGAGTATTCGCTCACGAAAACATCATCAAACCATTGCGATCGAAGTTCACCGAGATGCCGAAGGGTTTCAAAAGCTCTATCACGAGATTCTCACAAAATCTGGACGAGAGTTTTGTGCATGGTCAAACTTTGAATCTTTCGATCGTATCATCCCAAAAAAAGAAGATATGATCTGGACAAAAGAACGTGTTAAGCTCGGTACACGACCTCGACTTATTATGGTAGATAATCCAACATCTCAGGAATTTCAAAAACATGACAAGGATTTTCCGAGACAGACACGACTTATTCAAAGTGCAAAAAACTTCACCTCGACACTCGTTATCTCACAATGAAATGTCTATCTTTTTGACGATGAACCCAATGTACTCGCCATGAAAATAGCACATCCAAATATCGCTACTATGATGCAGGAAATTTTTGAAATATCTTGGTTGAAGTAAATTCCGTCGTTTCTATCTAAATATTAGCACCATCAAGATCCAATGCAGCCAAATCTGCTGTGATATCTGAGCTTTTACTTGGCTTGGAAGGAATAGGTGGTGGTGTATCTGCACCAGTTGGAGCAATACCTTCTTTGAGTCGTACATGAAGTTCACGACCCTTTTCACCATCAATACTCTTTGTCTCAATATCGGGATAAGTATCTCCGATGTAAGCATGCACCTGTTTTCGCTCATAACTCGAGAGCTCGTACACTACTTGGTCAATACCATTCTTACGAGCAAGATCAACTTTTCGGTCGACAACTGCAAAAAGCTTCTTTTGTTTTTCTGCGAGATAGTCATTAATCTCAAGATGAATCAAACAATATGACCCAAGTGCTTTTTCACACATCTGAACAAGAATTGATTGTATCTCCTCGAGGGTACGTCCATGGAGTCCTATGAGAAGAGCAGAATCTTCAGAACGAATTTTGATAAGATAAATATGTTGTTCTTCGTTCTGGACAATGATTTCTAGGTCAGAGAAATTGAGACCGAGGGTATCAAAAAATCACTGGGCAATATCGGTAATAAGTGAAAGTGAGGACATAGAAAAAAATTAATGATGTGGTGATGAGTGTCCGTGGCTAGCATGGCTTGTTCCATGACTTATATGAGAAGTAGTATTCTGACGAAAAACCGAAAACCAGAGAGATTCGACAAAAATCTCAATAACAGAGTTCATGGCAGAGACTATAATCAAAAAAACAAAATATACCAGACCTATAATGATAAAAACACCTTGCAAAAATATTGGACCAAGTCCAAGAGCAACTAGCCAGCTCATGAAAAAAGGAAAAAAGAAGATACCAATTAATAAAATGACTTCTCGAAAATATACTAAGATTAATGAGAAAAAGAGTCTAATAGTAATACCAATATTCTCAATTGCCATAGTAAGCGAGAGTCCGAGCGCTGAAAAAACTCATTCATCCTGTATCACGATAAAATATCTCGCATATTCAAAAAAGAATCGAGTAATAATAAGTATTATGATAAAGGAAATAGCTATGATAGATATAACAGTCCAATTACCGTCTAAGAGGCTATATCCCCACCCAAAAATATACGCAACATAGACAGGTTTTGACCAAAAAAGAAGCGAATGATATTCAGCAAGTTTCACGGATTTTCTCCATCAAAATGTTACTGCTTTTAAAGTTTTGTAGGATTTTTCATCACGATCAGTATAGGCTTTTATGAGATAAATAAGTCCTGCACTAAACATATTTTTGAGAACAAATGTCGCCAAAAAATAAAAGACCGCTATGATCAACAATCATGCTATCCACGTAGCACGATGCCCTCCTCATAAGATATTAAGACCAGTATCTCGAACCCAGGAAAAAAACTGCGAGCTCTTGCCAAGAATATCTAACCAGACATGACTAATCTGAATAAGAAGAATCTCTGATAGAATCAAAGTATCTATAAGGGAACCAAAGAAGTTGAATCGACGTATTTTGATGGCATGAGTTGTCAGTTTCCAGGCATCAAGAAGATGATTATGTATGAGAGAAGAGTTCATTTTTGAGCCACAAGAAAAATCATAACGCTGTTTTCGGTTCAGAAGACCGTTGATATCACTGTTTAAAATAACTCTTTGCCACCAAATCAAAAAGCATCTCCTGACCAGAAAAGAATGAAGGAGGTTTTATTCACAAGACATATTTCTTAATATACCATGATTCTTCTGGAGTACCAATTGGGAAAAATATTGATTCTGATTCCAATATCCCCTGTATCTCAGCTTCAATAGTTCGTAATTTATCAGGAGAATTGTAATATAGTCTTTCGGTGAGTTTTTCCATGGTAGTATCGAGTGTAGGATTATGTATTCGTGAAATATTGAATCCATCTTTTAACTGACCAGAATGAAAAAATGGCAATATGTCATAATGAAATAATCAAAGATCAATGCTTGCAAGCACAATATCATACGGTGATGAATCATTCACCGTTTTATGAATATCAGCAAGGGAGAGGTATTTAATATCCACACCAACTGCAAGATCTTGAAGTTTTGATTGTATTTTCTGAGCAATATCCTGGAACAGAGGAACTCCTGATTGAACAAGGATATGAAATACCAGCGGCTGCCTATTCTTATCATAGAGTTTCTTAGGGTCAGTCCCCGCTATTGGAGGGGTTGTTACTGGTGGTTCCACTACAGGAGTATTCTTCTCGGTCCATTCTTGTTGCAGGGTATTGAGTTTCGCAGTGTCAGAACTATAGAAAACAGTCAATTTTTCCTCTGAAATAAGTTTGATATTACTGAAAAACTGTACTGTGTAGATGTTCTCCCCTTCTACAAGGTTTTTAAACTCCTTGCGAGCCTTGTAAGAGAAATGTCGGTTATCAAGACGAAACCCCTGTAATGGATAACCATTAACAACAACCTTTTTAGTATTAAGAGGAGCTGTTCCTTGTATATCTATGAGATCGGAGGAAAGGAAAAGCGGAGATACCGTGCCTGGCTGCGTAATATATTTGAGAACATCAAGTTTGGGTGATGCAGGTTTGACAGAAGCTGGAAGAGGAGCCGTTCCACCAAAAGTGTATCCGAGAGAAAAAGCTGTTTGGAAAAAAAGAGGTTCTGAATTATCCTTTGGAGCGTTTGGCACTTCGCCAAGAAATATATTTTCATATGGTATGAGATGATCTTTTGGAAACTCAATATGGTTTATAACATCGTTAGAAATGGCCTTTCTGAGAGCTTTTGGAATACGATCAGCGTTGAGGTAAATACCATACAACGCAGGACGAGAGTATTTTTGCTCTACAAAAGATGATCACACATCAGAGGTATCACCTATCCATACATCAGGATTGATAGATTTTTTGACATTCTTTTGGGTATCCCCAAAACCAAAGCGAACCTGATCAAGAAAATACATATCTGGCTTAGTCTGATATCCAGGATTGGTCTTGAGTGTGATAGTATTGGTATCTTTTTCTGAAAAAATATACGGTCCACTAAAGGAAAGTGTTGCAAAATTACTATTATCTGAGAAGTGACTCATGTCTCTTTTACGAAGAATTGGCAAGAAAAGTATATCGAGATTTGTGATATCATTTGTATGAAATCTAAAAATAACATCTCCTTTATCCTCTTCAACATCCACCATAGAGAGTCGAGCTTTAGTAACATCATTGTGAGATTTTTCTTTGAAAAGTGCATAAGTCGCCAAAACATCCTCAACAGTTATTGCATGACCATCGTTCCAAAGAGCATCTTGGTTGAGAGTACAACGAACATTTGGAAAAGCATCAAGGTTACAATTCGCAAGATCTCCTGTAATCCTTTTCTCCTCAAGAGAATAATGGGCAATACTACGATAGAGGAACCGCAATACCATATCATTGGTGTTATTTTCAAGTTTAGTATCAACAGAAAGAACATCAAGAGATGGCATATCTCATCCAACAACACCAACATTCATTGTTCCTCCCGCAAGAGGATATGTTATAGCATCATTATATAGGTAGAGAACTACCATGTGAATGCCTAAAAGGAGACAAAAAAACCCTACCAGATAGAGGAGGTATTTTTTGATTTCAGAATAAAGACTCATAAAAAGTAATTAAGCGAGAAAATTGATAGTACAACTCGCAATGAAAATTACAGCAAAAATGATAGTCAAAATATGGAGTGTTTTTGCGGTGCCTCGACGCTCAATAGGCGCTTGGAGATTGCTCGTAAGAGAGACATTGAGACCTCCGTCACGAACCTGTAAAATAATCAAAACCGTCAAAATAATACCCGAGATAAGAGAAAAAGTCATCATAAGAATTTGAATAAGGATGTTAAGAGTATAAAAAAAAACATTTTTTTGCAATTTTTTTTGCAATTGACACAAAAATATGCCATTATAAAGATATGAAAAGGATTATTGCTCTCATAACGGTCTCTTTTATCTTCCTTATACCGCATATCCCGGTATATGCTGGTTTTTTTAGTCTAGACTCTGGGTGAAATGATATCTCTAAAGAAAATTTTTCTCTTAAGGTAGATGATTTTTTTCCCTCATGGAGCAATAAAATCAAAAACTCGAGTGGTTCTGGCATCAATAATGTAAAGAGCCTGATACAAAACATGATTCCTATGGTGACCACCCTTATGGCTGTCGGAGCCACACTGATGGTGTTATGGTGAGGATATCAAATGGTCTTTTGAGGAGCAAGCCCCGCGCAGACTGAAGCAGGGAAAGGTATCATAAAAGACGCCGTGGTAGGTCTTTCGCTATGATTACTCTCCTATGTTCTCGTATTCTATATGTGAGGACAAAAGCTTATTGGTATCGATGCAGGATCAACATGATTACCAGGACAAAATGCAAGTAACATAACAACCGTATTACAATCAGTTATTGGTAAATTACAGGATATTGCAGCCATTATAGCCGTTCTTGGTATATGTGTGGTTGGTGTAATGTATATGATGTCTCATGGGGATGAAGAAAAAACCGCAGCGGCCAAGAAATATATGATTACTATACTGATTGGAGTAGTTCTAGCTTTTGTAGCTTGGGGAATAATGAGTCTTATCAATATAATCCCAAACTCTTTTAACCTATAAATCTATGACGAAAATCAGCATATACCTACTGAGCTTTTTGTTCCTAGTGATAGGATTTAATATATCATATGCAGCTACTGCGACTTCTCAAAGTGCCCTAACAGATGTGGTACAAAAAATAATCCCCAATGCCTCTGCGAGTTCTGGACAAATAAATTATACATCGATAGCTCAGCAGATACAGTATTGGATTTTTGCGCTCGTAGGAGTCATAGCAGTCATTTATATTATTTGGGCAGGAGCAAAACTCCTATGGGCACCAGGAAATGTAGAAGAAGTCTCCACCGCTATGAAATCACTCTGATATATCGCCATATGACTGGCGATTATACCCTTTGCCTGGTTCATAGTCTCCTTTATTATCCATTTCTCTATCAAATAAACCTATGAAAAAGAGTCTCATCATTATCGGAATATTTTTCTTCTCAACGCTCTCACTATTTGCGAGCGCTACAGGATGTAACTACTCATGAAACCCTTTGGAAAGTTTTAAGAATTGTAGCCCAACTGGTGTTATTCACGAAGGTTCAAGCCCACAACTCGATGTGACAAACTCATGATGAGATTTTATGACCCTTATTCAAACAGCAGTAAAGTTAGTACAAACCATGGCATTCTATATTGGAGTAGGCATTATCGTATTACTCGGAATCATGATGGTAGTACCAGGAAATGCTGAAGCAAAAGAGGCAACAAAATCAAAACTTATCTCTGTTCTTATTGGTTTTCTCGTAATGCTTTCTGCAACAATTATTGTTAATGCAATTATTAATCTCATCTATGAAATCTTTTCTTAAAAAATCATTTCTTCTGCAGTTTATACTCTATTTTTCCATTACACTCATAATACTTGGAATCATTCAATCTACCCTCGGAACAATGCGATTGTATAATGCCAGTGAACAATCATTTCAGAATCTCGCTCCTAAAAAAATATATACCTTACCTCCCAGTACTACAGTTGTTCCACCAAAGACTGCACCGAAAGAAATATCAGAAAAGGTGGTCTATTATGTAGCAGAGAATAAAAAATCCGTAGGAAGTATTATAAAAGATGTCTCATCGAAGAAAATAGAAGAAAGCGTACAAACAATATCACAACCATCTCCAAAACAGCAAGAAGTAAAATCTATAATTGATAAAACAAGCAAACCAATTACTTCACCAGTAGAAATATCCGTCACTCCAGAAGAAAATACAGCACCAAAATGATACCAAGAAACTATCTGGACTGTTGTTACAGGAAAATATTTCCGTGATACTTTATGGAAATTTCCCATCATTATAGATACGGAACGAATAGAACCAAGATGACAAATGTATAATGAAAGTATTACATTGGGTAGTGGCATGACCAGCTTATCAGAAGTATCGAAAGTACTCGTACATGAAATAGGTCATATGATTGATATCTACGCACTCCAAAAAAGTTTTTGAAAAGCAGACCCATCAGAAGAGTTTTATAAAATAAGTTGGAAGGATACTATTACCATAAGGGCTGGCGTACCACAAACAGCATTCCTTTCTGGGTATGCCTCCACGAATCAATACGAGGACTTTGCTGAGAGTTTTGCGATGTATGTCTTTCATAACAAGGAATTTCTGAAACGAGCAGGACAAAATGATTACCTCAAACAAAAATATAATTTTCTTAAAACGAATGTTTTCGGAGACACTTTTATAGGTTCTGCTTACGAAAAAGATCCCATTCCAAAGAAAATCTGGGATGTTACAAAAATTGCTATTAAGTGAAATAATATCAATACTATATTTGCCTGGGTTAATACCCTATGACCTTACAGGTCATAAATTTGTCTCAGATTTATCTTGCAATTTGGTTCATCTCGAGAACAAGTATAAACCTTTTTTGGTACCCGAACGTCAATATAGAGATAGCGTTGAGGAAGAACTTTTTCCTGGTTAATAAGAGAAGCAATACTATGAAGTTGTTCTAATCCTCCTGAAAGAGTAAATATAAATCGTGTTCATTTACTCGTAATATGAAGCTCTTTCTCTTGATCATAATAATCAAGAGCTTCAATAGGAAATTTTGGTAATTCTTTATACCACAGTTTTTCCATCTCTTGAATACTAAAGGTATCTGTTGTCGCAAGTGTCGTATTTTGCATACCACTTGGGTCAGGGGCAAGGTTATGAATACGGAGAGAAGATGTCTCGATTTCAGGAATATCTACAATAAGTTGACCATTCTTTGTCAGCAAGAAAACCTCATCGCCAATGTAAGCTCGGTAGATAGGACCAAATGATGTAATTTTTATACGGACACCATCTGGAGGCAACAATGTTTTTTCAACTGACTGAATATGACGAATATTGGACTGTAAGGCGGTAAAAATTTCTGTTGTCGAAAGACGAAAAATATTCTTCCCAGCAAAATCACGCATTAATGTCATAACTGCCGCTCTATCAAAAACAGGCTCAGGCTCCAGAACGAGTTCTATTTTTTCCGCTTTGAGAGAAAAGAGAGGCGTCGTGAAAACCACAACAAAAAAAGTTACTAAAAGTCCTCATAATACAATCCAGCCCACAGTCCGAAAATATCGTGAAAAAAACTGCCCAAAAGAATGCACATATTCCAAGATGGAAGATTTTTTCTTCCGGGTTCTCAGTAATACAGGCTCCTGATCTGAAACAATCTTAGTTGCTATTTTCCATACAGGCTCAGCTGTTTTCTTATTTTTTTTAAGCCACTTCATAGTGTGATTTTTTTGAAGAGAAATAAAGACCTATAATAATAAAACTTATAGCAATGAGAAGTGCCGTCCCAAAAAATGTTCGAATACTTGTTGAGAGCATAAATCATCCTATCATAGGACCCAAGATCATCGTGAGTGAACCAATAGATGAGAGGATTCCATTTACTCCGCCAGCTTCTCTTCTGTCAGTGTGAGCAATTATTTCAGTTGTATAGAGTGCGCCCATAAACGACCCCAATGGAGAGATGGCAAGCCACAAAATAGCAAAGAATGTAAAATGCTGAATGATTCCCATAATAGAAAATGCTATCACGCCAACAACATGAAGAGAGATAATGAGGGTTCGTGGAGTAAATTTTTTGGTCCAAAATTTTGGATAGAGCCATGATTGGTTAATGGCTATCAGTGCTCCTTGAATCGCAAGAAAGAATCAAATGTTTTCTCCTGGAACATCAAAATATTGCATCATAGCCAATGTCATCACAGATTGAAAAAGAAAAATACCTGTATTAAAAACCAGGTATGACCAGAGATATTGTGAGATACGCTGAGAAGAAAAATATCGAACAAATGGAGCAATAATATTATACGAAACAGGTACTTTCTCATCTGGATGATGTGTCTCGGAATAATAAAAGAGAACAGCTGATGATTCAATAGCTGCCAAAACAGCCCCAAAAATAAAGATAGACTGTATGGTGCTTATCTTAAGTAAAATTGTCCCAAGAAGGGGTCCAATAATAAAACCAATACCAAATATAGCTCCGAGGAGTCAGAAATTTTTATTTCTTTCTTCAGATGTTTTTGAGAGATCAGAAAGAATAGCCTGGATAATACTAATATTCCCTCCAGTTACACCGTTTACAATACGAGAAAAAAGATACAACCAATAACTCTGCGTCACCATCAAGACAACATAGGCTAGACAAGTACCTATCACCGAAAAGAGAAGTGGTTTTTTTCGCCCATATCTATCTGACATTCTCCCAAGAATCGGTGCGCTAAAAAAAGCACAGAGAGCGTATAGGGACATACCGAGTGCTATCAAAGTTCATGGTTTAAGTAAGAGAGCAACGCCAAGAATAGACCCAGACCATGTAGTGAGATGGTAGAGAGTTTGCATACCTTCAAAAGCAGGTATCATAATTCCGATACTGATAACATCCAAAATCAAAACAGAAAATACAACAAAGCGAGAATATTTCATAGAAAAAATTAAACAATTGCGAGAATGCGTGACATAATAGACTCTTTTTGCTCCATATCAAGTCCAGAAAAAAGTCAAAAAACTGAACTATGGATCATCATCACTGTCGCATCATCACGAGGGATACCACGGGCTCGTAAATAATATAGTTTCTCGTCAGATATTCGTTCAATACGTGCCGCATGTCCTGCTTCTACATCATCAGAATGTACAAGAAGAGAAGGGATTCACTGAATCTGTCCTTGTGAACCGAGAAAAATATTTTCTTCCAAGATATGTCCAGATACTTTTTGAATACCGGAATTAATTTCAACAATACCATTGAGCGTGATAATTCCCGCATTACCAACCAATGATATAATATGAATATCTGTAAGAGTATGTGACACAGAAAGTGTCGAACGTACTGTGCTTCGAGTATGGGAATTATTTGCCAGAAGCAACATCCGTACAGTACTTTCTCCAGACTCATTGATAAAATGCAGTGAATAATGACCCGTTCCCGTCGTGAGACCGTACCACTCGAGATGAGTATTATTTTGGACAACTATCGTGCGAGCTCTATCCGAATCAGTATGAGTCTGATCAAATACCACTACATTCCCTCATTGGTTAAAAACGAGAGAATCAAGACTTTGGTAATCAAGAGGGATAAAACTCATGTAATTATTTTCCAAGAAAAACAAACTGACTCGTCAGGTCACTACTATTTGATTCTGTGACCGTACCGCGAGAAAGAATTTTTCGTATATCATCTACGAGTGTCTCCTCGGTACCATAATCATAAATGATGACATTCCCAACCGCTACCTGAGGGACACCAGAGTTTCCAGAGAGCGCCTGCATAAGAGCCGTCTGACCAGGAGATTCTACAATATCTATGAGTTCATAGGAAATACTCTCCACATCAAGCAAAGTGATGAGTCGCTGGCAATAGGGACAAAAGGATTTACTATAAATTTTCATATCAGAGAGTATAGGGAAAAAACTGATTTGGAAAGAAAAACTTGCAAAACAAGACGAGAAAAAGAGAATAAAAATCTATTTATCGTATTCATCGTAATTTATGCGTGTTATTATTCTCGAAAATATCCGATCATTGAATAATGTTGGGGCAATATTTCGTACAGCCGATGGTGCTGGATTTGACCGAGTGGCTCTGGTAGGATATACCCCTACTCCCCCAAGAGAAGAGATATCAAAGACAGCCCTCTGAGCCGAAAATTTTGTTCCCTGGGAATATTTTGTTGAAATAAGAGACGCCATTGAACACTATAAAAATCAAGGGTGTGTAGTAGTAGTTATGGAAAAAAACACTATCAGTACTAATCTTTTTGAACTTCCAAAAATGGAGTCCATCGCTCTCATCGTCGGAAACGAACTCGAATGAGTCTCAGAAACAGCACAAAAAATGGCAAATCATATCTGCCACCTTCCTATGCTCGGCAAAAAAGAATCTCTCAATGTCGCAGTCGCGGCGGGAATTGGAATGTATGCGATGATTTAAATAAATATTATATGATAAAAGCTATTATATTTGATCTCTGGGAAACTCTTGGTACCAAGAATATTGGTATTTCAAAAGTATTTTTCGAGCATTTTTCTGTACCGCCAGAAAAGAGGGTCTTGGAAAAATACGAAAAAGCTGTTCAACTTAAGATATGGAATTCAGAAGAAGATATGGTGCGATCATTATTACGGGATTTTGATATATCTCTTGCAAAAGAAAATATTATATGGACTCAAAATCTATTCAGAGAGGGTATAGAAAAAGCAACTCTATTTCCAGGAACATTGGAATTATTAGAATCAATACGGGGCAGATATAGGCTCGCTCTTATTTCCAATACAAGTATTTTCGAGTCAAAGGTTCTCGATAAACTAAAGATTCGGAATTTTTTTGATGTCATTTCATTTTCGTGGGAGATAGGTATATTAAAACCATCGGTAGAGCTATTCGAACAAACTCTTCAAAAACTATGAGTTTTGCCAGAAGAAGTAGTGTTCGTTGATGACGGACAGAAAAATATTGACGCAGTGAAAGCCTTAGGGATTCATGGTTTGCTCTTTAAGAGTATAGATTCAACGAAACGAGAACTTTCTAAATTAAACATAGAATTATAATATCTATTTCAACTTATATTGGCAACTTAGTCTATATAAAAAATAGAAATAGATTGTTTGCAAGGAGTGTCTATGTTAATTGATTTGCAAAAAGGAAACTGATTGATAAGCTCAGCGAATATGGATTCGAAAATATATGTAATACCGACCGATACATGTATCGGTCTTGGATGTCGCCTCGACGATCAAAAATGATATGAGCTCCTCTGTGATATCAAAGGACGAAACACATCAAAACCTATAGCAATTCTCGTGCCGACATGGGAAGATCTGATGTATGAGACGAAACTCTCTCCGACTCAAGTGAATTTTCTTCGTACCTATAAATTTCCTTTTACCATTCTCTGTGAAGTACGAGATGATTTCCGAGATGAGTACCCGCTCCTGGACACTTATGGTTACAAGATGGTTGGTTTTCGTGTTGCAGAGGCTTGTCTTCCGCTTGAGACACTTTCCTATATTCGAAATCCCCTTTTTCTGACATCTGCTAATAAATCTGGAGAAAAAGAATGCTATACTATCCATGAAGTAGAAAGGGTCTTTAGCGACTATCTACCGATACTCAAAATAATCCCATGAACACCGGGCAAACAACCAGCAAGTAATGTCATTACATTCCGTGGAACATCCAATGATCTCCAATATTCTCGTAAGAATTACCCTCTTCCTCTTTAATTTTTTCCTATGCTACAATTTTTGCAAAATATCGATGCGCAGTTATTAGAAGTGATACGATCCGCTGTGGTACCACTTCAATGGACACATCCTCTCGTCACTTTTTTTGCTGATTTAGAACCTATTCTCTTCTTACTTCTCTTAGTCGGACTCTGGATATATGGTGTATACTTCAGAGATAATGGACCAAAGCATGTGGCTCTCGATCTTTTCTGGCATGTACTGGGAGCATTTATTATTTATTGGGTAATCAATCAAGCCCTTCCTATGCGACCTCGTCCAGAAAGCCTTGCGTCACTTCCTCCGCTTATTACTCACTTACCAGATAATTCATTTCCATCAGGTCATGCTCTTTTTTGGTGAGCATCATGGTGGGCACTTCATACGCTTTTTTGAAATAAGAAGATTACATGGATATTTTTCATTCTCGGAGCACTCACTGTCACGGCACGTGTGATAGCTGGTATTCATTATCCTGGAGACATTTTAGTAGGATTCTTTCTTGGATGGGGACTGATGGCAATCTTTACCCACATACCACATAGTGACTTTTATAGGAAATGGTGATTAGATTTTCCAGTGAAAATAGCTGCGTTTTTCAAACTATAAATATTGATTTTTTCACAGTATCACTACACTCTTCTGTATATGAATTTTGTTCAGCTCAAAAATTACTCAGTATTTCTCCCAATAGCAGCATTTTTGTTGATTGTCCACCCAAGCACCAGTATCTCTGAGCCACGATACAAGACACAAGCCAATACAGCTCCTCCTATTACTATTCTCTATTCTGGCATTACCAAGCTCGATACCAGCGATTCTCTTTTACTACGCATTGATAGCACTAATCCTGATGATGTGGTTTCTGGTTGCAAAGATGAGCGAATACTTATTGAGCAACAAAACGGATTTTCCACTATTCAATGGAAACCAGGAAAAAATTGTAAAATACCTCTTATCACCTACAGAGGAAAAAATTATATCCTCCCCCTTAACCAAAAAAATATTCCTCTCGATAGTTTGTCTGATATTTCAACTGAAACTCTAAAAAATACGATTGAGATAACAACACTTCTCAACACAGATACAAAATTATCGAGCATCAAAACACGAAAAATTATCAGAAATATTAATTCAGTTCTTGAGGCAAGAAATAACCCTTTTATCTTACCAATTGAATGAATCAAAGTGCCAGAAAAAGATAGCTTCCTCCCCAATTCACCTCGCCCTTTCAGAGCAGATTCGACAGATGGTATACACCATGGTTGGGATTTTTATACCAAGCAAGGAGCATCAGTTCGAGCCGTGGAGGACTGACAAATCGTCCATATCAAGAGAGATTTTTCTTGGAATGAAATGAACCACCTCTTCAACGCAAGTAGCGAACTTGGGCAACAAGAAAATCTCGATATTTACCGCGGAAATACTGTTTATCTCAAAACAATTTCTGGGCATGTTGTTATCTACGCACATATGCAAGATATTCCAGAAAAGTTAGAAGTTGGAGATTATGTAGCTGCAGGAACGGTTATCGGACATGTCGGGGATTCTGCTGTGCCAGATAAGAAATATCTGTATCATCTTCATTTTGAACTCGCTCTCAATCCATTTGATGATACCAAAGCAGGTACCTATACTTTCGAAGACTATCTTGTTTGGCCATGGTTTGGAAAAGGAAAAACGACCGCCTGGGTTCGTGATAACGATAATGATTTATTCCGATAAATATTTATGCAATCTGGAAAAATTCGAAATATATTTATTTTCATATCTAGTCTTTTATTGTTATTTTTTATAATTTTATCAATACTACTTGTTGTCAATAAATTATACATTGGCTTTGAAATAAAACAGGAACGTGAACTCCCAAACAAAAGTATAAATAGTAATAAACCACGCCCGCCTGAAAGATTAACAAAAAAAGATGGCGTGGAAGAGGATTGCATTATCGCGCTTGATGAAGCTATGATTCGTTCTCCTGAATGAACAGATATACCTGTCAAAATTCAGCCTGAAGCAACATTAGACACACTGGAACAGAGAATAGAGGAAATGGCAAATGGGAAAAATATTATGCCTATTTGTTATCCGAAAGGCAAAAAAACTGAATATACTAGAGCGATTATAACAAATGACATTGCAATTGAACTTTCAGATCCTAATACATCCCCGACGCTTCCTGAAGGAATACAAATCAAATCACGACCTTCCTACAGTCAAAATTTCATTATTGTTGAGGCACCAGACCCATTCAGTGCTATGGCAGCTTTGCCAATTCTTCAGGCAACCGAATGAGTCAAGAATACATATTTTCAAATAGCGAAAAAAATGATGCTAGACACAAATAATATCAAATAAAAAACTGAAAAACCTTGCAAAGAAAAATATTTCTCTATACTGCATTGAAAGAGATATTACTCACATACATCTGAAGAGGTCAAGAGAAAAATAATTGAAGAAGCTGCAAAAATAAGATATCATACTGTTACAGGCCAATAAAATAACAATTCGTTCGTGGCTATCAATGGAGTCGACACTATCGGTTTTTTGATATTCATGAACTCTCTTTCACTCTTTCTATCTTGTGATTTCTCGTAACTTTGTAGACAAAGTCTTGGCTTTTCTGTAAACAAATAAGCTCGTTGAGCTTCTTACAATATCCTTTTTGGGCATAATGCCCTTTCTATCTTTTTCCTTTTTATTATGTCAGATTTTTTCGAACAACTCGATTCTGAACTCGGTTCTATTCCCAATAATCCTGGGTCATGAACACCACAAAAACCCGTGCCACCCAAAGCACCTACCACCCCTAGTATATCACGGGCAATGCCTCAAAGATTGGCCCCAAAACCAACATGAGCACATCCATCGACGGCTCCAAAGAAACCATTCTTTGCAACTAAACCAACCCCAACGACTCCATCACCACTTCCAAAAAAAGAATGAGGAGCACCAACAGGTAAAATCCTCGGGAAAGTCATAGGTGGTTTTGCAAAAAATGGTCCTTCTAAGCGTCTTCAGCTTCCTCCAGCTATACCGACTACTTCGTCACAAACAAATGCGCCACAACAAACGTGAGCACCTATTAAACCAGTATCACCAGGTATGCTCAAGGGTATTACAGTTCCTATTATATTCCCAAAGTCTCACGAACCACAGACACTCCCAAAACTGGATCCTAACACAACTCGTATTATACCAATAGGGGGACTACGAACTGTAGGTGCCAATATGACCATGATTGAGCATGGTAATGAAATACTTCTCGTCGATGGTGGTCTAGAATTTGCACGTGGCGGGGAAAGTCCTGGATTTGATTATATCCTCCCTGATATTCGTTTCCTCCTCGGAGAAACAAAACGCATTAAGGGTATGCTCGTCACACACGGCCATCTCGACCATATCGGAGCGCTCAAGAATATCATCCCCGCGCTTTGATTTCCGCCTATCTACGCTGCCCCATTTACTATTGCGTTTATAAAAAAATTCTTTGATGAGGCAGGACTCCGTGGAAAAGTACAATTTTTCCCAGTAAATCCTGATAGCGGAAAACTCTCCAATATTGGCGTATTTAAATACGAATTTTTCCGTGTAAACCATACCATTCCTGATAGTTGTGGTATCTACATCGAAACACCAAATGTCCGTATCATGCACATGGGAGACTATAAAATAGAATTCTTCCCACGACTCGATAAGCCAGCAGATCTCCAAAACTACGCTCGTATCGCTTCTCGAGGTATCGATGTCCTCTTACAGGAAACAACCAATTCATACAAACAAGAGTGGACCGCTTCTGAAACAAATGTTTCTGGAGAGCTCCGATCACTCATACAGGATGCGCCAGAACGAGTAATTGTCGGAAACTTTTCTACACTGATTAGTCGTATCCAGGATGTCGTCTCTATAGCGGAGTCTCTCGGAAAATATGTCCTCATCAATGGACGAAGCATGGTCGATTCTGTCGCTATCGCACGAGAACTCGGTTATTTGAAATGCAAAGAAGGTGTTATGAAGCCTCTCGATGAAAAGACCATGGAAAGCATCCCAGAAAATAAACAAATTATTATCACGACTGGCGCGCAAGGTGAAGAATTTGGTGGTCTGAATAATATCTCAAAGGGTGACCATAGAAGTATTTCTATCAAACCTCGTGATACTATTATTCTCTCATCTTCTATTATCCCAGGAAATGAGCTCGCTATTACTGCAATGATGAATCGTCTCAATCGATTTGGTGCAAAGATTATCACGATTAAAGAAAATGAAGTCCACTCTGGTGGTCATGGAGGTATCCTCGAACAACGAGTCCTCATGAATCTCGTAAAACCAAAAATTGTTATTCCTGTGCATGGAGACCTCACACAACGACTCACTCTCAAACGCGAAGCGGTGAAGATGGGCTGGGATCCAAAGAATGTTCTGATGCTCGAAGATGGTTCTATTGTCGAATTTGATAGTCGTCATGAGCTCATATTCGGTCGAAAGAAAATCCCAATGGAAGCCCTCGGTGTCGATGGTATGAGTATTGGTTCTCTCGCCTCTCGAACCATCCAGGATCGTATCCGTATTGGTGAAGAAGGCGTCCTTATTGTCAATACCAAGGACGCTCTTGTAGAATCTCGTGGACTTTTCTTCCCAGATGAAATACAGGCATCACATAAAGCTATTAGCGATGAAGTCAAAAAACTCACAGCTGGTAAAAAGGCTGGAGATAATGACAAAAATATGCGGGAGTTTATGACAAAAGAACTTGGGCGTATGATGAACAAAGTCTGGGATCGTGACCCAGCAATTGTGATACTCTAGTTGAGTTAATGAAATAAAAAATAGCTCCCTTAAGGGAGCTATTTTAAAAGAATTAAGAAATATCTTTTACACAGATGATGCTTGCACTACCATTTTTACTGATTCAGCACGAGTCACAGAATCATTGGGTCTGAATTTGAGAACACCTCCTGTCGTCTGCCCATCAATGATGCCAAGTTGTTGAGCTTTTTCAACATAAGGAATCATAGCTCATCATGCATAGTCAAGAATATCCTGAAAATCAGTCGTTTGTAGTGATGAATTAACAGGAATATTAGCAGCCCTCAAGAGTATAATGACCGCCTCAGCACGAGTGATAGAATCATTTGGTCTGAATTTGAGAATACCTCCAATCGTCTGACCATATACAATACCCAGCTGTTGCGCTTTCTGAGTATAGGGCATTGCCCAAGACCCCTCACCAGTAGGAATATCACCAAATGTAGTTTCTGTAATACCATTCACACTGATATGGAGTGAATTCATCGTTATTGCGAGAAATTCAGCCCGTGTAACAGGAATATCAGGTCTAAAAGTACCATCCCTGAATCATCGAATAACACCCCTTAATGCCAAAGCCTCAATATCACTTCTTGCGAAGGAATAATCAATATCGGTAAAAAACTGTGAACTATTCTGTGTCGTAACACCGTTAGCATCCGCTGCAAAGGCAACTCATAAGAGTGCACCAACAGGGAGTATCGTTAATGCCATAATAGCACATCCTTTTTTCAAGAAACTGTTCATAAGAAAAAGTAAGAAAATAAGATTACTATTGTTTTTAGGAGAAGCTAAAATAACAGTAAGAGTATTTCATTATAATAATAATATTGACTATAGACAACTATCAATACATATATTTCTATAAAATACATTTCCAATAATAGACTATGAATCGAAGAATATGGAAGTATCGTTTATCTTACGAGAAAAATAGCCTTGTATAAGGGGGAGTATTAAAAAAAGCTCAAAGAGGGCGAATTTAAAAAAATCCCCACAAATTTGTGAGGATTGCATTATCTTAATACTTTTTAGCTCTTTTTCAGATGCTCGCCAAGACCCTCAATGGCTCGAAGCGTCTCAATTGGTACCATCCAGATGGTCGTATTACTCTGATCAGAGGATATATCATTGATAGATTGAAGTGTGCGGAGATGAAGAGCGCCTGGTGTACCCGAGAGTACTCCTGCAGCTTCTGCCAACATTTTGGAAGCCAAGAGTTCTCACTCTGCATCAATAATTTTAGCTCGTTTCTCTCGCTCTGCTTCTGCCTGTTTACTCATAGTTCTCTTGAGTCCATCTGGGAGATTGAGATCTTTCAACTCCACAGAGTGAATATTGACTCCCCAACTCTCAGATTTCTCATCAACAATAGCTTTTATTTTTTCACTAGCCTCTGTCTTATTCGCTAAAAGCTCATCCAGCTCAAATTGCCCAACAATATTTCGCATCGTGGTCATAGCAAACTGCATGATAGCATATTGCAAGGCACGTATATTGACTACTGACTTCATAGCATCATCAACGGCATAATAGAGGACCGCATTGATAGTCAGAGAAACATTATCTTTCGTCATAGCTTCCTGTGAAGGAATATCGACTGCCTGTTCTCGAATATCAACTTTGGTACATATCTGAATAGCAGGAATGATAAATCGTAATCCTGGCTCCAGGATATGAGAATATTTTCCGAGGGTGAATACCACGCCTCTTTCATACTGCTTCACAATACGAATCGAAGCAACCACTATAATAAAAACAATGATAATAAATGGTTCCATAAGGGGAAATTAAAAAAATAATCCAGTAACATACTGAATTATAGGCGGATATTCTGGACTGCAAGAAGACTCTATGATTTTGGGACAAGGAAACTATTTTGGTGGCGGGGGATGGGATCGAACCATCGACCTTCAGATTATGAGCCTGACGAGCTACCACTGCTCTACCCCGCGACACGGGCGTAATATATTAAAATTCGCACGATTGTCAAGGAGAAAAAAGGACTTTTCGTAGACCAGGGAAAAAGAGTAATGTATACTTATCATCTATGCAAAAACCATTTTGGTCTTACGACCCATCGCACATATTTAGCGAATTTAACACAAGTCCCAAGGGAATTTCTGAGAAAACAGCTCATAATATTCTCCTCCAAGATACTTCCAAGAAAAGATCTTCTGGAAAATGGATGAGAGAAATAAAAATGTTTCTCTGACAATTTCGAAGTCCACTTATGCTGATGCTCGTATGAGCTGTTCTTCTTTCAGCTTTTGTTTGAGAAGCCTCTGATGTTGTTATCATACTTTCCATACTGCTCGCCACAGGTATTCTCTGATTTTTTCAGGAACGCAACGCGAGCAATGCGATTGAGAAATTGCAATCCATGATACAGATCAAAAATACAGTGCTGAGAGACGGTAAAAAAATAGAAATAGCCGGAAAAAACATCGTGGTGGGAGATCTGATACTTTTAGCGGCTGGAGATATTATACCAGCCGATTGCTATATTTTAGAATCCAATGAACTTCATGTCAATGAATCCTCACTCACTGGTGAATCCTATCCTGTTCGAAAGACAAGTACACCAACAGAAGAGTCAGCTACCTTGGAAAAACGCGATAACGCTCTCTGGCAAGGTACCAATATTGTCAGTGGTACTGCAAGCGCCATTGTCGTTGCTACAGGTTCTAATACGGTTTTTGGCTCTATTACCAAAAGTATGGGAGTAGTGCATGAAACAGCTTTTGAAAAAGGTATAAAAGAGTTCGGGTTTTTCCTGATGAAAATTACCGTAGTACTTTCTCTCTGAGTCCTCGCAATCAATGTTTTCGGTCGTGAACCCATTGTAGATTCGATTTTATTTGCTCTTGCTCTCGCGGTTGGTATGGCTCCTGAGCTCTTGCCTGCCATTATGACTATTTCTATGTCAGCTGGCGCAAAACGTATGTTAGAAAAGAAAGTCATCGTGAAGACACTTTCTTCCATTCAAAATCTCTGAGAGATTAATATGCTCTGTACTGATAAAACTGGTACCATTACAGAAGGAAAAATTATTATTCATGGAACAGTCAATATTGAAGGCAAGGAGGATCCTTTCGTCCGAACACTCACGTATCTCAATGCAGCATTTGAAAGCGGATTCCAAAATCCAATTGATGATGCTATTCGTGCTCTAAAACTCGATATTACTGGGTATAAGAAATTAGGAGAAATACCGTATGATTTTATCAGAAAACGACTCAGTATTGTAGTACAAAAGGGTACAGATGCTCAACTTATCACAAAAGGTGCTCTCAAAAATATTCTTGAAGTCTGTACGCAAACACGGCTTTCAGATGGTAGTATCGTACCAATAGAAGAGCATAAAAAAACAATCGAAAAACATTTTACCACTTACAGTAGTCAATGATATCGGATAATCGGTATTTGTTATCGTGATGGGGTTTCAAAAAACCTCTCTCGAGACCATGAGGATGCGATGATTTTTGCTGGTTTTGTCATGATGGAAGACCCAATCAAAGAAGGTATATTAGAAACCATTAATGTGCTCGAAAAACAAGGCATAAAACTCAAAATTATTACAGGAGATAACAGATATGTTGCAGCCCATGTTGCTCAGAAACTCGGCATTCACCCAGATAAAATATTGACTGGGCCCGAGATGATAAAAATAGGACCCGAAGCTCTTATTATTCGAGTACAAAAAGCAGATATCTTTGCGGAGATAGAACCAAATCAAAAAGAACATATTATACAAGCATTACAGAAGCGATGACATGTTGTCTGATATATGGGCGATGGTATCAATGATGTTGCAGCCCTCAATACTGCTGATGTTGGTATATCTATCAATAATGCGACAGATGTGGCACAAGAAGCTGCAGACTTTGTTCTCTTAGAAAAGAACTTCTCCGTTATATCTGATGGTGTTAGGGAAGGTAGAAAAACATTTGCGAATACCCTGAAATACATCTTTATAAACACAGGAGCAACCTTTGGAAATATGATAAGTGTCGCTGTAGCTTCTATGGTTCTCCCCTTTCTGCCAATGCTTCCAAAACAAATCCTCATTACAAACTTTCTTACTAGCATGCCATTTATGGCCATATCAAATGATAATGTAGATGAAGAACAGCTTCAAGTACCTGGGAAATGGAATATCAAGAAAATACGCGCCTCTATGGTAGTCTTTTGACTTCATAGTTCACTCTTTGACATGTTCACATTTTTTACTCTTTATAAGCTCCTGCAGGCACCAATCCATATGTTCCAAACGGGATGGTTCCTAGAGTCTATACTGACACAACTCTGTATTCTCTTTATTATCAGAACACAGAAAAATTTCTTTAAGAGCCGTCCTAAGAAAAATCTTATATGGTTCAGTGTAGTGGCCTTGCTGGTTACCCTGGGTATTATCTATATGCCATTTTCGGAGACACTTGATATGTATCATCTCCCTCTCTCAATAATAGGTAGTATCGCAGGTATTATTATACTCTATGTTATTACAGCTGATATATTAAAGAAATACTTCTTCCGCCGAATAAATAAAATGAGTTAGAACCTAAAAAAAGCTCCAGTAAGCCGAAAATGGCAAACTGAAGCTCTGATTTCTGAAGTATGGTGTAACCGACAGGATTTGAACCTGTGACCTCTTCCTTCGCAGGGAAGCGTTCTTCCAGCTGAACTACGGCTACACAATCACTAAATCCACTCTGGGTGGTCTATATCTTCTTTGTGATTTCCTTCAAGTTCCTTGATTTTTTCAATCCGTTTACTTGCCTCCGAAAACTGTTTTTCCATCTCTCGGAGCTGAGCTCGTGTGAGAGGCTTTGGTTTGTACGATCGAGGTGAGATATCTCATTCTGACATAGACAAAGGGATTATAGGAAAAAGTGAGGGTTTTCAAGTTAAAATTATTTCCCCTGAAAAATAGCTCGAAAAGTAAGAAGAAAAATCTTGGTATCAAGAAGTAAGCTCCAGTTTTCAATATAGAAGAGATCAAGTTCTATCTCTCGGTCAAATGTGTTTGTATCTCGCCCATAGACCTGTGCCATACCGGTAATGCCTGGCTTAATGGTAAGTACCTGTCTCTGTTTATCAGTATATTGTGCTACTTCTTCTGGGAGATGTGGACGAGGTCCAATAAAACTCATATCTCCAAGAAAGACATTGAAGATTTGAGGGAGTTCATCTATTGACCATTTACGCATAAAGCGGCCAAATTTTGTCACGCGAGGATCATGAGCTACTTTGAAAAGAGGACCATCGGTTCGTTCATTAGCAGTAATGATTTCCTTTTTACGATGCTCGGCGTCTTGAACCATAGAACGAAACTTTATCATAGAAAAAAGTTCTCCGCGTCTTCCAACACGACGGCTCATATAGAGAGGATTTCCTCGAGATTCCAAAAGAATGATAATACTTACCAGGAAGGTGAATGGTATGAGAAAAATAAGCAAAAAGGAACTGACTGTGAGATCAAAAACTCTCTTAATGACTCGTCCCCAAGCAGTCAACCCTATCGTACGAATTTCTACAAACGGAACTCGCCCGACAAAATCAATATAGGCATTATGTTTAGCGGTTTCATAGAGATTTCCCACATATCGGTAGCGAATACCATAAATTTGGCAATATTCGAAAAGATTTTTTTTAATTTCATAGGGTAAATCATGGGAGAGGACAATAATGTCTTCTATATCATATTTTTTGATAACATCAGGATGCTGACCAATAGTGCCGAGATATTTAAAAACACTCCCCTGGTCAACAGGAGAAAGGTATCAAATCACATCTATATATTGATCGCCTCTGAGAAGTTTTTCAAGATTTGATTCTCGGTGATTCATGACGAGAAGAACTTTTTTTGCAGAGAACCATTTTCGACGAATTCCAAAAAGTCGAATCTGTTTGATAATAATACGCTCTATGATAATGCTCGCCATACAAATACCAAAAGCATAGAGCAAAATCAGGCGAGGAATAAGAATGGTATCATAAGGAAATCCATTCGTCAGATAGATCAGTCCAATCATCACAAAGAAACTGACAAAAACAGATTTTATGATCATAAAAACTTCCTCTATCATTCCCATCATCCTATCAATAGCATAGAGCCTCTGAAAAGCAAAGATAGTCCCAATAATACCATAACTGACGAGAGCGAGTGACAACAAATATGGTGTATCCATAGAACGCACTGGAAGATGGACTCCAGGAATCAAATCAGTCGAAATACGAATCGTCCGAGCTACCCAAAAAGCCAAGATAACCAAGGCTATCTCGAGAGGGATACGGATGAGTCAAAAGAAGAATTCATGACGACGCATAGAAATAGTGTAAGAAAATATTTGACTTATCAACCCTGAATATGATATGATGCGAATATGCCACCCAAAAACTCATCCATAATGTTCACACTTCTCTCAAGTGTTTTTATGATGATGTTTGTTGCAAGCCTTTTCCATCTCCCCTCGGGGAAGACTAATATAAGCCTAGTAAGTAGTTTTCTTGAGTCCCAAAAAAAGGGAGAAATTAAAGAAATTCCCACAACCATTCACTACGGAAGTATCGATCCTGCTACTATGAGTTATTTACCTCAGTAGTAGGGCTAGGTGCAGGAGACAAATTTTCACTTTTCAATATCTGTATTCGGCGACGAAGCTCCATAGCCTTATCTGGATCATTTTCTGTTTTAATAAGTTCTTGTTGTAAATCCTGTAGAAGTTTCTTTTGATCAACAGCAGGAGTCTGGTCAGGAACAGAAGTATCAAGAGATTCCACAGCTGGTCTTGGGTCAGCGCCCTCTACAGTATCCACTGGAGTGACACTTCTCGAAAAGAGATTACCAATTGGAATATTAACACCAAAGAGAATAATCCCAAAAATTACCACAAGAACAAAAAGTAAAACAATAAGTCCTAAGCGAGGTTTGGTTTTCATAAAAATATTATACAGGATAGAAAAAAAATGCAACTATTATAAAAGATAAAAATACACTAATATACAAACTTCAAAAACTTCCTGAAATATGGACGAATATATTTCTTATACATTCAGATATCTGCTAGCGTATGAAATACTAAATAAAATGCTATTCATACTGGCCACATAACAGTCCAAAATATTTGCAGTAGAGGACGAGTAATTCTACGAAGATTTTTTTGCCATCTTGGAAGGTGAATGATTTTAAAAAAATTATAATCTATAAACTCAGAATAATTTATCTTTTTCCGCTCTACATCACTTATTCACATTTTTTGTCTGCAAATAAAATAGAGAAAAGTCCTATTTTCTTTTTGTATAAATCGAGTCAAAAATGCATCAAAAGCATCATATTTGAGGAGAAAATACCATACTCATAGAGGGCTTGAAGGTGTATTTAATATAGTATCATAAACATCTTTGTGATAGGCAACTCAATGAGTTGTACGAATGCCAGCACCGGTAAAAAAATCACCTGATTTTTCCAAAAAAGGAAAGTCTCTAAAAAGAAATCATCATCAAAGATAAAACAAATTCCACTTTGCTGGTAATTCCAAAAAATTAACCGGAAAATCAATATCTATAAATTCTATATCATCTTCAAATACTAATACATTTTCCCATCCTCGCTCTTTAGCTATCTGAACAATAGTTCTATGAGAAAGCAAACAACCAGCTGCTCCTTTTTTAGGAGTTTCAAAAGCGCTAAACCGAATCACGCGATCCAATATTCCTGCTTTTTTAAATTCCTTCTGAGCTACTTCCCATCTGTCTGTACGACGATCAAGATTTATACAATAAATAGCTTCAAAATGGGAAAAGAAATCTTTCATGATAAGAGAGTTATTACCGTATCACCACAAATTCTGTCCGAGAAACCTCCTTCCACCGAGGATCATCTTTTTGGAGTAAAGCGAGAATTCAAGCATAATGGAGAGCTCCGTAATGCATATATATTTTCCTTGATGGAGAAGCCTCAATAGTACGAACAATATTTTTATTTCTCTCTCCAAGTATAACAGAAAATATAGGCACTTGGGCTTCGAGTTTTTGTATTATATCAGGACGTTCATACACACGTAGAATTACATTCATGACTGCTCGTGAGGCAACATAAGCAATATATTTTTGTGTGGAGTTCATGGTAGGATAGTAAGCCGCTATTTTTTGCACCAGATCTACAGAATCCTGAGCAGGCTTGGAAATATTTTGCTCTTTTGCAATACGGACAATATCGTCCGTTGAAATATCAACATTTGTGCTCGGAAGAATCGTGAGAAAATCTTCTTGTCTTTGAGATTCGAGACCGGCCAATGTACCAAGTGTATCATACATTTCCGGAGAAACATCCGTACCTAAGAGTGTACTCAGACGTTCGAGGCTCTGTTCTGTCCCAGAACGGACTCCTTCATAGAAAAAGACATATTCCTGTCCAACCAGTTGTTGCATATCTTTTTGAATATCATTATAAAAAGCTGGTGAAGCGATATGCATCATGGATTGAAAGACAACCGTCTTTTCACCATTGGAGATAGTAATACGAGGAAGTGTTGCGGGAACCCAAGTGTTCGTAGCGAGAAATACGCCAAAGATTCCCCAAGGCAGGAACCAAAAAAAACATATTAATCATAACCATCCACGAGTGAAACCTCTGAGAAATCGTTTTGAATAACTATGATGATATTTCTTACTCGTGAGAACATTTACCAATCCTATAGCAACACCACCCCCAACCATAATCAGAGCAAGCACAGGAATACTAATCAAGAATCAAACAACGCCTGCCGAGGAACCCAAAGCCCAGCTTAGCCACAAGTTCGCCAAGAGTTCTATAAGGAGAAAGAAAGTTAGGAGCATAGACGGGATTTTATAAGAGCATACTAGGAGGAAAGAGTTTTTTTGCAAGATAAGGAACAGTCTATTTTCTCATATCTACAACGACATCATCCTGTATTTTTTTACTATTGAGGTAGATATCGACATTGCCTTCTCGACGAATATTCATTTTTGTTTTGAGTTGTTCTAAATACACACGAGGAATTGGAATCTTTGCTATGATGGAATGAGTTTGTGATTTTTCAAAATATATTCCGCAGAAAAATGCGGCAACAATACAAAAAGTAACTAACAAAGAAGTTCTTATTGTTTTCATTGGAGTGAATGGGCGAGAAGAGTATTCGCTAGGAGCATAGCAATCGTCATCGGACCAACACCACGAGGAACTGGTGTAATATCAGCTTTCTCAGAAATAGCAGCTGTATCACAATCACCGAAAAGACATCGCTTCTCATCTGTTTCTTCAACACAAATTCCAACATCAATCACAAGTACTCAATTTCAAATCATATCGGAAGTAAGCAGATGTTTCTTGCCGACAGCTGGAATCACAATATCTGCCTGGAGAGTATGTTCTTTGATATCTTTTGTGCGACTATGGCAAACCGTTACCGTCGCTCCAGCGTTGAGGAGCATCATAGCAAGCGGTTTCCCAACAATAGTACTCTTACCTATCACGACCACTTTTTTACCAGCGACATCCCCAGAAAACTTTTCAATAATTTTCATAATTCCTTTGGGGGTACAGGGCATCAGTCCAGTCTCATCACCAGAATAGAGCTGAGCAATATTAGTAGCAGAAAATCCATCAACATCTTTGAGTGGATGAATCGTATTAAAAACTTCCTGAGCTTTTACGTGGGTTGGCAGTGGGGATTGAACCAGAATACCAGTTACAGAAGTATCATTGTTGAGAGTTTGGATCTCACGAATAAGATCGTCTTGAGAAAGAGTATCTTCAAAACGAAGGATTTCTCATTGTATACCTACTGTTGCACACTGTCGTATTTTGTTACGCACATAGACAGCGCTCGCAGGATTGTCACCTACCATTATCACACACAGTTTTGGAACCACAGAAAGTCATTTCACTTCTCAGGCGATATCGGAGATATATTGCTCAGCAAGAGAATGGATATCAAGAATCATAATTTATTTTACCAGGCTCATAAGAAATGGAATACCGAGACCAGAAATCACATCCAATAAGAGAATCAAGATAATCGGTGTGATATCGATAATACCAATAGTGGTCGGAAGGTACTTACGAACTACAGCATATAGGGGCTGTGTAATATGGACCAATGGACCGATAACAATACGGAGTCAGAGGAGTGATAACCAACTCAAAAGAACATCAATGATGATACACCAGTAGAGTGCTCGTAAAAAGAAAGTAAATCCAGCAATAATGTAAATAAATATACCAGTCATCATAGTGTAAATAACGAGAATTAAGCAAGATGTTTTTCGACGACACTCACGAGATCTTCTGGAGATTGGAGCCCCACCATTTTTTCAACCAATTGTCCATCTTTGAAGAGAAGAAGTGTTGGAATACTCATAATACCAAATTTCCCAGCGATATCGCCAGACATATCAACATCTACTTTGCAAATATTAGCGCGACCTTCATAAGTTTTTGCCATATCATCGATAACAGGAATCAATCTCTGACAAGGACCACACCAGTCAGCATAAAAATCTACAAGGGTAACGCCAGAAGCAATAGTGCTATCAAAATCAGAAGATGTGAGTACGTGAGCCATAGAAAATAAATAAGAATAAAACAAAAAGGAGTATAGGCATCTCTCTCAAAATGCAATACCTAGGAACCCCTATCTAGGTACTCCCATGAAGAATTATGATTTATTTGACATTTATATATTTATGTATATAGTATTGTCCCTTTTTACTTTTTATAAAAATTGTTATGGAAGCATGAACACAAGAAATGTCACTTCAAGAACTCATAGAAGCATGGCGGTGAACAGATCAAGAAAATTATGGAGGATCTTCTGATTTTGGCTTTAATATAAACCTTGAAAGGATATTTTATGAAAGAAAACTTTCCGAGCTATTAAGATGACAACACCCAGAATTAAATGACAAAGTGGTATGAGTACGTCTAGAGATAGAACAAATCATAAAAGGAATCCTCAATAAAAACCCAGAAATCATGAGGGAATATGTAGAACCTGCTGTGGCTGCATAAATCCATTTTGCATTTTTAGGAAAAATAGTTACTCTCGGATAATAACACTTTTATGAAAATCATATTTGTGACAGGGGGAATTATATCTGGTCTCGGAAAATGAGTGACGGCCTCATCGATAGGTCGTCTTTTCAAATCTTCTGGATATACCGTGAATATGATGAAGATAGACCCCTATCTCCAGGTTGATGCTGGGACGATGTCACCCTATGAACATGGTGAAGTGTATGTGACCGAGGATGGCGCTGAGACTGATCTCGATGTCGGAAACTATGAACGATTTGTCGATATTCATCTTGATAAAGGCTGTAACCCAACCACTGGAAAAATCTATCTGACAGTCATAGAAAAAGAACGCCGTGGGGATTATCTCGGAAAGACCGTACAAGTTATTCCTCATATTACGGATGAAATTAAAAGAAGAATCAAAGAGCAAGCAGAAAAAGCAGAAATCCTCATTGTCGAAATTGGTGGTCTCGTCGGCGATGCCGAGAGTCCTGTCTTTATCGAAGCAATTCGCCAAATGCGAAAAGATATTGGCAAAGAAAATGTTTGCTATGTGCACGTCGTCCCGCTCCTCTATATGGAAGCCTCTGGGGAATTTAAAACCAAAGCGATTCAACTCTCAACGAGACAACTCCGAGAAGCCGGTATTCAACCAAATATCCTCGTGGCTCGTTGCTCCAAACCAATGCCACAAGAATTAAAACCAAAGATTTCCCTCTATACCGATGTCGAAGAATCTGATATTATCGAGGCTATTGATGCGAGAACGATTTATGAAGTCCCACTTCTCTTTGAAAAACAAGGACTCAAAGAAAAAATCGAAACCGTGCTTCATCTTCCAAAGACAACCACCAATCTCACAACTTGGGAAGGATTTGTAAACAATATTATTTCTCCAAAACAAGAAGTACATATCGCGATTATCGGGAAATATGCCGAACTCGAGGACGCCTATATGAGTGTCCGAGAAGCCCTCGTCCATGCAGGAGCCTACCATGCAACCAAAGTCCACCGACATTGGATAAATTCCGAAGATATTGAAAAAGATGAGAATATCCTCAAACAGTTACAACAAGAAGGAAAAATAGACGGGCTTATTATTCCAGGCGGTTTTGGTTCACGAGGTATCGAGGGGAAAATCACAGCAATTAAGTTTGCACGAGAAAATAATATCCCATTCCTCGGTATCTGTCTCGGACTCCAGCTCGCTGTCATAGAATTTGCGAGAAATATTTGTGGTATCACTGATGCGACATCAACAGAATTTGAGAAACCAGGAACACCGTTTATCGAATATCTCCCAGATCAAAATGACACGATAGATAAATGAGGCACACTCCGTCTCGGTCACCAAGAGGCAGAAGTAGCTGAAGGCAGCATCATCCATAAACTCTACGGAGCAACCACTATCAGCGACCGTCATCGTCATCGCTACGAGGTCTCTCCTGATAAACATGAGATACTGAGAAGTCATGGCCTGGTGCTCTCTGGTACATCGCACAATGGCAGATTGATTGAATATATCGAACTTCCTACTCATCCCTATTTTGTCGCAACACAAGCCCATCCAGAATTTAAGAGTCGACCAGAGAAACCACATCCACTGTTTCGGGGATTGATTGAGGCGGTAGTGGGGAAGAAATAATCGTGTTGTAAGGACAAGGAAAGAAATATAATGTTATATTCAACTATACCAGAAGAATAAAATAACGACATTCAAATTATGACAAAATATAAGTGGGGATTTTTACGAGAAACAAATGCATTGGCAAAAAAAGCAGGAATTGACAAAGATACAGGTCTTCCTAGAACGGGATTGGAAGAATATTTAAAAGTAATTTTCCCACAGACAAATGATTGGGTACACGACAAAGCAATTGGTGAAATAAATGGGCAAAATTACCGAAAACGACCCGACTACAGGAGTGAATCACTACAAATGATTATTGAATTTGATGGGTTACCACATTATACAAATCCTGACATTATCGAAAAGGATATAGAAAGCACTAAATTATACGAAAGCTTTGGATATAAAGTTGTTCGCATTCCTTATTTTATACAGCTGACGAATAAGGCTGTTAAGACAATGTTTGACACAAAAGTTTTAGAAGAATTATTCGATGAAAAAATTCCTTCATTAAGCGCATTTGGACGAAATTCTCCTGCCTATTTATGTCCAGCTGGAGTAAAAAGAATGGCGGATGAATTCAGGAAATTTCCCGAACAATACAAGATAAATATTAACTTCTTGAAATCACAAAATAATCCATTTAAAAGTGGAGTGGATTTTTTAGAGAAAGAATACAATAACATAATATCAGGATCTAATAGTGACTCCCGGTTGTAAAATTTCTTTTCGTGACAAGTAATCTTTTCCACTCTGCTCCTAAATGAAATTTCTCGTGCCCTCTTTGAAATTAATTAAAGATATTTGATTTGTAAAAGCAAGAAAATAAATAGGATGTATAGGTTATCTCTTATTTTCTCTCTATGAAAAAAGTTCTTGTCGCGATAGTACTCGTTGTGGCAGGTGTTGCATTGTGACTGCTGATACCCAAGCTCAGTAATATCAACATTACCTATCTCTCCCCAACAACACAAGAAGAAATCTCATCTACAACTTGAACTTCCCCAGAAACAACCATTGAACCAACTACTCTCGAGAGCACAACCGAAACAGTCAAGACGACTCAAGTCAAAGAACCTACTCCAGCACCGACCCCAAAAAATGAAAACTGTATTGGAAAATATTGTGTCCCAAAGAATATTTCTCTCAAGAAAAAAGGCACTCTGCTCGAGGGGACATCGATAGATCATCCTCAAACAGATGAAGAAGTACAACACACATATCAGATATCAGTTGATAAGAAATACTTTAGTCACACCTATAACGAGATCATGCATTCCAATACGCTCGAAGCGATGCAGATAACACCAAAGACATTGGTTATCACGGAGACTGATGGAGGTTGTGGTTCCAATACAATTACACAAAAAATCACCGGATCAGTACTGCCAGAAAATATACTTGCCCCAGTAACTATAACTATATGAGATATTACCCTTCGTAGAAGTGTTGATTTCAAGATATCTTCTTCTATTGCTGATAATACGGTAAAAAATCTCACAGCAACTTCGGAGGAGAAAGGCATTTCTCTCACAAATTCATGAGTGGCTCAAAGCATTATCAACGATGCTATCAATTCATCGAAATCATTCTCACAGAAATACCTCCTAAAAGACCCCGTTTCACATCTGGCGTATGTCTACACTGCAGACAATACACCATCCTCTGTCTACATTGTCCAGCTCGGCACTGATGCAGCATGGCTCTCAGAGAATCTGGATAGCCAGGGCAACCTCCTCAACAAAAGCCTTTCACAAAAAATCCTTGGTTATTTTGGCACAGCGAAAATATCTAACTATATCATGGCTTATGCGAATAATCAGATGAGATTGGAAAATATTACAGCGGAAAATATGCCAATATTCAAAGTGAAAAAATTTGATGACAAAGGAAACTATCTCCTGTACCCTACTCAGAAATATGTTTTCTCGATAATGGCGGAGCTATGCAAACCTGTGGTGTATTATTATTCTGATGTTCCTGAGTATAACGCTCTCACTGTAGAAAACCAAAATACACTTGATGTTTTTACAAAGGTTATACCAGATTTTAGCCAAGCAAATACATGGTATTTCACATCAAAATGACTCTCAGACTCATCAGTGTATTTCAATCATACAGCATATCCATATTTATATTATTCTATTCAGAGCAGTAACTTCCGTCACAAAACAGATGGATGGATTGTGCAGGGAAAGGATATCTTAACTTTCTTCGCAGAAAAACTCAACAAGATAGGGTTTAATGCTCAAGAAAAACAAGACTTCATAGCATACTGGGCACCGGAATATAACCCCGAGTCTTATTACTTCGTATCCTTTTTGTTTAATGAAGAAGTGGATCATCTCGTAAAGCTCTGATTTATGCGTGCACCGGATCGCATCTTCCGTGTATTACTGGATAGCTATGAGCTCGATGGTCTCACCGAACACGATAAACATTTTCTCTATGCAGGAAAACCAGATTCACGAGATGATGTCCTTCTGAAGACTTTTGAGAGAGGATTAGGTGGTCGTGAAGTGTTTGAGTGGGGAGGAGTTATCACTCGATGAGATGGCTCACGATTGGTGTATTAAGAAATACAGACATCCATGAAAAAGATTCTTCTGATAGGGCTGTGTATTTTTCTGACTTCATGTCACCGTGCAGATCAAATACATTTTGCAGTCATCCCCCATCACAATCTAGTAGAAAATGATATACGTGATTTCTATCGAGTTTTACAGCAAAAATTCCCCAAAGTAGAACGAATTATCCTGATAAGTCCGAATCATTTTGCGACATTGCAAACAAATTTTGTAGAATTTCCGAGTGCCGGGAAATACTGTTTTTCCGCGAAAAGAGAATCCTGTGTATCGGGTATATCACTTGATTTAGCATGAAGTGATACCAATGCAAATGTATTTCCACAGGAAGGAAATAATTTTATCGTACAGGACCATGGACTCGGCGAACATTTTTCAATGATTCAAGAATCTTTCCCAAACATACCAGTTGCCGGTATACTCCTCAAGATAGACCCAAATGTTACCGAAAAAATGGATAGTCTACTACAAAAGATTCAGAAAGATAACATACCAACACTGGTTATCGCTTCAGTAGATTTCTCACATCATGTTCCTGAGGCTATCGCCCGTTTTCATGACGCGAAAACATATGATTTTTTAGCAGACAATACCTCTAAGAATGATCTCGAGGTGGATTGCCCAAATTGTTTAGTCATAGTAAAAAATATGGCTCATGCCTATGGCCAAAAATCTTTTCGCCTCTACAAACGCACTTCGGTAGACAGTGTGCTCCATATAAAGAGTTTGTACGAAAATACCTCTCATATGTTTGGTTACTTTACAAATAAGCCTGAATGAGATAGTTTTGTCCCGTCAGACAAGTCATATACTTTTTCACAGCCTCTGCCATGAAAAACACCGGTATACGGGACATTATTTGGAGATGCTCATTTTACTCGCTGGTTCACTGACCCAAAAAATACAGAGGACCCTCTTTCCTACTTTGCTTGCTTCTTCCACCATGCCGACATTACTCATACACCAAAATTCTGGCACAACAGACTCCTCTATGGCTTTGATATTGCCGGAATAAATCTAGAGACCAGTCTCGCCTCTCGCGATGAATGTGTATTATCTACCAAAAAAACTTCCTTGCAGACCAATCCAGAGAATATACATTATTTCTCAGATATTGGCTTCAATCTCTTTAATCTTGCAAATAATCATACTCACGATTGTGGTGATTCTGGATTTGCAGCAACACAAAAACATCTCGATGTGAAATGACTTGCGCATGTTGGAAGTGGTGATAATACAGACACGGTGTTACTAAAAAAATTCTGAGATACGAATATTGCTTTTATCAGTTTCAATACCATAGAAACAACCTATGATACTGAGAAAATCCTCTCTCAAATGAGACAATTTACTGATGAATGATATGTCGTCATAGTACAAGTACATTGGGGAACAGAATATATGTCTGAAGCAAATACGACACAGCAAGTTCTAGCTCATAAAATGGTTGATGCTGGAGCGAAGATGATTGTCTGACACCATCCACATACCGTCCAAAACAAAGAGATATACAGAGGTGTTCCTATCTTTTACAGCTTGGGAAATTTCATATTCGATCAACCATTTCCAGAGACACTCACAGGACAGGCAGTACTATTCCGAGTGACGGGATCCAATATTACTTATGAATCCGTGTTATTTGATCGTGATGCGAAAAACTCTCTTATTGATTGTACTTCTTGGAGATAGAAAAATTTTCGTATTATCATTATAGTTAATCTCATTATATGAAACATATTCATCTGGAAAAATCATGGATTATAAAAGCTCCTATTGAGGAAGTTTTTAAGATTGTGACTGATTTTGAAAACATGCCAAAATTCTTTCCTAAAGTTACCAAGTCAATCATCATTACAAAGAAAAAAGGTAATAATTTAGAAATTGAGGCTCAGGTAAAATCTTTTGGTGCCACGTTCCCCGTCAAAATGAAAACAACAATTCTCCCACAAAAGGGGTTTATCTCAGATAATGAGAGTTTGAAGTTTGGCACCTCGGGACATGAAGAATTATTATTGAAAAAAGTGAGAGGTGGTACAAAAATCAATTATGTTTACGAAGTAGATATTCATAAAAAGTGGTTACGGGTGATTGCTCGGCCACTAATTAGCTGGTTCGCTATGAAAGCATGGGAAAAAGCTGTCGTGAATGAACTAAGAAAAATTGTAGAGAAATAGAGTGAGCTAAAGTAGGAACATTAAAATATATTCTCGTGACAAAACCATCTTTTTCATATACTCTTCGTATGTCTGAAACGGATGCCCTCCACACCCTCTGAGAAGTTTCTCGTGCCCTCTTTGATGGACACGATGATGCTACATATTCCAATGATTTTGAGTATGGAGTTTCTGAATCAGTGGTACGAAAAATCTGGGAACAGAACAAAGAACCGGAATGGATGCTTGAAAAACGCCTCGCAAGCCTCAAAGTGTTTCAAGAAAAATCTCTGCCAACATGGGGACCGGACCTCAGTAAACTCGACCTCTCAAAAATTTGCTACTATGCTCGACCAGAGGGTGCTTCAAATGCTCTCTCATGGGACGATGTACCAGAGACCATAAAGAATACCTTTGAAAGGCTCTGAATACCTGAAGCTGAAAGAACGATGCTGGCTGGTGTCGGAGCTCAATATGATAGTGAAGTCGTGTATCATAATCTGAAGCAAGAACTCCGAGACCAAGGCGTGATATTTGAAGATATGTCTGTCGCTGTGAATGAGTACGCTGATCTGGTACAGAAATATTTTATGAAATTGATTCCCGCAGGTGATCATATTTTTGCTGCACTCCACTGAGCAGTATGGTCTGGAGGGACATTTCTTTATGTACCAAAGGGGGTGAGAATATCTGAACCATTACAGGCCTATTTCCGTATGAATGTGAAATCATGAGGACAATTTGAACACACACTGATGATTATCGAAGATGGAGCTTCGGCACATTACATAGAGGGATGCTCAGCACCAAAATATAATACACCGAGTCTTCATGCTGGAATGGTAGAAATCTTTGTCGGCAAGCGTGCCACCATGCGTTATACATCAGTAGAAAATTGGTCTCTCGACACCTATAATCTCAATACGAAACGTGCTGTCGTGGAAGAAGAAGGCTATATGGAATGGGTGTGAGGGAATTTCTGAAGTGGCGTCACCATGCTCTATCCATGTAGTATTCTGAAAGGGAAAAAATCTCGCTGTGATCATCTCGGTATTGCTTTTGCCAATGCTGGTATGGAGGTTGATGGTGGTGCAAAAGTTATCCATATTGGAGAAGAGACTTCGTCGAATGTTATTATGAAATCGCTCTCAAAAGGAGGCGGGCTCTCGACCTATCGTGGACTCCTCGATATCCTACCTTCAGCACACAATGCTGTGAGTCGTATCGATTGTGATGCACTTATTCTCGACAATCTCTCAAAAAATGATACTATTCCTGATATCCGAGTAAAAAATACCTCAGCGATTTGTGCCCATGAGGCGAGTGCAGGAAAAATCAGTGAGGTGCAGATGTATTATCTTCGAAGTCGTGGTATCGCTGCTGATGCTGCGAAGGCGATGATTATCAATGGGTTTATCTCTCCAATAGTCAAAGAACTCCCTCTCGAATACGCTGCAGAACTCAATGCGTTGATCACGCTCGAGATGGAAGGAAGTGTCGGTTAAAAATAATTCCTTTATTTTGTATTCTGTATTTTGTACTTTGTATTTTACTTAAATGTCCTGATTTGATACCCTCTTCCGCTGAAAAAAACGCTCTACTGAAGCTAAAAAAAGCAGTGAAGAAGTATTAAGGAAAAACACAGGAGGAAAAGTCTATCAAGATATTCATAAAAAGAGACAGAAAATACTCACCATAAAACCTCTGAAAAGTATACAAAGAGATAAAAAAATAACTGCAGAAGAAAAGGTTTTTCGTATACAAGATGAGATAAAAAAATTCTGAGACTCACTGAAGAAACGACAAATTGGCATAATCATCTTGGTATTATTCCTGAGCTTTACTGTCTATTGAGTCTGATTTATCCTCAGAACAGAACAAACCATAAAAAATATAGTTACCTCTCCAGAAAAATATTACTCTGTCGGAAAAATCAATGAAACAGTCTTTTCTCTTTGGCAAGATTATCAGATTCTGGGATTAATTGCCGATAATTCCCCTATTCCTCTTGAACCTCTCACGAGTTATGGAAAGATACTCAAGAATACAAGACTTCTTGCAGCACAGAGCCAGAATATCAAGAAAATGTGAGACGATATCCTCGGTTGGAAAAATGTCTCAGAAACAGAAAGCATTTTTCCTCTCCTCGATAAACTCTGGAATATAGGAGAAAGTAGTGAAGAGAGTGTTAAGACTCTTGCAACTTCACTCTTTAATATAGTCCATCCTGGAAAGTGATTACAAAAAGAATATACCCAATATTTAGGCTATCTCGACACCTTTCTTCATAACAAGAAAATTTGGTATGATCTTTTGGGTGATAAACGACCTACGAGAATCCTCATCCTCAATCAAAATAATGATGAACTCCGAGCGGGTGGAGGTTTTCCTGGAACTGCCTTCCTCGTAGAATTTGAAAATGGAAAAATAAAAAATATCTCTTTTCATGATATCTACGAACTCGATCATTCCCTCACGGAATATCTCATTCCGCCTGAAGGAATTAATCAATTCAAATCAAAGATATTTCCATGAAGACCAGTGGAGTTTCGCATCAGAGATGCAAACTATTTTCCCACCTTTGCTGAAAGTGCGAGAAGTATAAATACACTCGCTATTGCCTCAAAGATAGGAAATATAGATCTCGTGATTGGTATTAATACTGGGCTTATTGCGGATATCATGCACCTTACGGGACCCCTGCGAATCAATGGGATTCCGATGAAACTGGATGAAAAAAATATTGCCCTTGTTCTCTCGATGCTCGTTGAAGCAAAAGAAAAAATTAATGGGATTCCCAAAGGAGTTATTTCTCTTTTATGAAACACTATCCTCGATACTCTCATAGAAAAAAATAAAACAATAAGTGTCGCAAAAATCCTCTGGAAGAATCTCGAAGATGGTGAAATACTTATGGCTTCTCCTAGAGAAGATATTCAGCAGGCAATCAACAGTATGAATCTCTTTGATACCTGGAAAAATGCGACTGGAGACTTTATTTATCCAATTTTTACCTCCATTAGTAAAAATAAGAGTGATAGAATAATGACCAGGAATATTGATATTCATGAGGTAAGTAATTGTGTACGAGAAGTCACTCTGATACAAAAACATGGTTGGGATGTAGCGGTAGAATCACAAATAAAGAAGATGGCTCATGATCTCGATATTACAGAAAAACTTCCTCTTCTCCTCCCTATACAATGAAGTGGCGACAATAAACAATATATTCGTTTTGTACTCCCAAAATGATCTACCATGAAACCAACTGGGAAAATACCGCTCAAAACTATCAATACGAGCAATGATGAAACCGTTATTGATGGGTATATTACCACACCAACAGGAGGGTCTTCATTACTCAAATTTTCCTACACGCTTCCAAAGAATCTCTGTGGCACAGAAACACAATTCTTTAAACAAGCTGGTCTCAAAAATATCACAGTAACAGTGGAGAAAAATGGAGAAATCCTTTCTGAGAAAACATTTTAATATAAAAATATGTTTCATTACACTCTTTTTGATATACCAAAAATTCTCACGAAAAAATATATTGAGAGTGTCTGAAAGACGCTTGGAGAAGTCACCAGAATACCTCAAAAAGGACACATCAATATTATCGTTGTATTGCCAGACGAAATAGCTACTCTCAATGCAACCTATCGAGGAAAAGAAGGACCAACAGACATACTCACCTTCCCTTATCGAGATACTGTGAACAAGGCAACTGATATTGCCGGAGAAATCTACCTCTGTTTAGAGAAAATACAATACTATGCGGAAGAGAAATGAATGAGCTATGAGGAACAACTCAGATCTACCATCATTCATGGCCTCGTCCATATGATGGGGTACGATCATGAAACAGAAAAAGAATCCAAAGAGATGGAGAAAATTGAGAAAAAAATCTCAGCTCTTTTAAAAGCGGAAAAATAATTTTGACAGACTGCGTCTTTTTTCTACAATGCACAGCACATATACGGAGGGATGGCAGAGCGGTTTAATGCAACAGTCTTGAAAACTGTCGTGGCGAAAGTCACCCTGAGTTCGAATCTCAGTCCCTCCGCCAAAATATATCTTACTCACCTACCAGGTGGGTTTTTTATTTTTTTGAAAAATATAAAGACACCGTGTTTGTCCGGCAAGCTCATATTGATGCACTTTTTCTAGTATGAGTCATAGCTTTCGAGCCATTTGCTCTCCATCTCTTTGTTCTTCTTCTGAATAGATTTTATAGAGAATGATCTTGCCATTTCTCTTGAGAAAAGGAGCTGACCATGGCAAAATATCGCTCATATAAGCCGTCGCTCGAGACACCACAAAATCATATTTTCCAGCATATTCGGGATTTTTTGCGAGTATTTCTGCACGTTCTTGTATCGCCATAATATCGCGAAGCTGAAGCTCCTGAATAAAATGATTCATAGCTTTTACTTTCTTCCCCACACTATCCAACAATGTTATTCGAAGAGATGGCTGAATAATCTTGAGAGGAATACCGGGGAATCCACCACCAGAGCCAATATCCAATATTTTTCATTCCAGATTTACCGCTCGCAGAATAGCGATAGAATCAATAAAATGTTTCACAATAATTCACTCCTCATCTCGTATTGCTGAGAGATTTGTATGAGAATTATACGCAATAAAAAGACTGAGAAACTCTTGAAAAAGTTTTTCTTCAGAGAGAGAAAGGGTGATTCAGTGAGATAAAAAGAGTTGAGAAAGTTTCATCAGAATTATTTTTTGAGAAGATCGCGAATTTCAGCTAATAATTCCTCTTGTGTTGGTCACTTTTCAGTTGGTTTTATAGCTTTTTTATTGATCTTGTTCATTGTTTTTATCACCATAAAAATACAGAATGCCACTATCAGAAAGTCAACCACTACCTGTAAAAATGTTCCATAATTGAGCGTAACAGGCGGAATAGCAGTAGCTCATCCAGAGGCTGCCACTCAAGCTTTGAGAATAATTTTATAGTCAGTAAAATTAAGTCATCAGGTTACAACACCAATAAGTGGCATGACAATATCTGTCACAAGAGAAGTCACTATCTTGCCAAAAGCCCCTCAGATAACGACTCAGACTGATAAATCCACCACATTGCCACGCATAGCAAATTCCTTAAATTCTTTTACAATAGACATAAAAACATGATTAAAGATTGGATATTAGTAGTATAGGGACCGGAAAGAAAAAAACAAGATGTCAAAAAAGATGAGACTGTTGATAATAAAAATAAAATACTACACTATAGAGGTACTTATTAGCACATTTTATGGATCATAGAAAAAAGCTTTCATTTGTTTTACCTGTATACAATGAGGAAAAGAATATTGTCCAGGTATACTCAACTCTCATTAAGACAATTCAGCCGTTTCTAGAAAAATATTCCTATGAAATACTTTTTGTCGATGATGGAAGTACAGATAGTTCTTGGCAGATAGTAGGAACTTTAGTACAAAAAGATGCGCAAGTACGGTGAATCCGCTTTTCTCGAAATTTTTGACAACAAATGGCACTTGAGGCAGGACTACAAGAAGCAATTGGAGATGCTGTCATAACCATGGATTCAGATGGCCAACACCCCCCAGAGATTATTCTCGAATTCATCGAAAAATGGCAAAATTGATTCCAGATAGTAAACACTAAACGGCTCGATACGCAAAAAATTTCTCTCTTCAAAAAAACCACTTCCTCTCTATTCTACAAAGTGTTTAATAGTGTTTCCTGATTCAAACTCGAACCAGCTTCTTCAGATTTTAGACTTCTCGATCGCACAGTAGTGGATTTTCTCAATACCCTGCAAGAATCACCAAAATTTTATCGTGGCATACTCGCTTGGACTGGTTTTACAACTGCTATTATCCCATTTCATGCAGCCAAGCGAGGAGGTGGGAAAAGCGGATATTCTCTTAATAGGATGTATGGACTAGCACTTCTTGGGATTACAAGTTGTAGCCTCCGTCCATTAAAAATGATTATTATATTTGGATTTATTGTATCACTTGGTGCAAGTATATTGTTAGCCATGACAATCGTAGTAAAATTAACGCACTCCACCCTCTTCTCGAGTGCGGCACTTTGGGGAAGTTTCATATTAGTAAACACAGGTGTTATTGTAGTGATGCTTGGAATTATTGGAGTATACAATGCAAATATTCTATCTGCCATCAGTTCTCGACCAACTTATATCGTAAAAGAGAGGAAATAAAATCAATATGCCAAAAGTCTCAGTCCTCATGACAAATTACAATGCTGGTAAATATATAGGGGAGGCGATCGAGAGTATATTGTGACAAACTTTTACAGATTTTGAGCTTATTATTGTGGATGACTGTAGTACCGATAGTAGTTGGAGTATTATCCAGAAATATCAGAAACAAGATGAGAGGATTCAGTGCTATCAAAATGAGAAAAATCTCTGAATCTCATTAACGAGAAACAGATTAATAGATTTGGCACGATGAGAATATTTAGCATGGCTCGATTCGGATGACCGGGCGAGACCAAATCGTCTTGAAGAGCAATTAAAATTCTTTGGTACTCACCCCGATTATGGTATTGTCTGATCCTGGATGATGCTAGTGGATGAAACTGGGCAAGAAAAATGACTAAAACAACTACCTGTACATGACAAGGAGATACGACAACAATGGTATTTTAGAAATTCCCTCAATCATCCAACACTTATGATGAGAAAAGAATGTGTACGAAAAACAGGGTATTATAATCCACTTATGGATTGAGCAGAAGATTATGATTTTTGAATACGGGCATGAATGAATTATCTCTTAGCAAATATCCCGAAAGCGCTCATTGACTACCGTATTCATAGCAATAATGCTTCTATAAAAAAACATAAAAAAACAATACAAAAAACTCTTCTGGTACGAAAAAAAATGAAAAAACTCTGATATCCGATGTGAATATGAGCACATAGTGCTTACTTCATAACCTGGATGATGCAATTTGTTCCACCAACATTGGTAGTCCCTTTATTTTTTTATTTTATTAAAATATTTTCTCTAAAGAAGACGAGTAAAAAGTAAAAAGCGTTTTGACTTATAGGGTATATTTTTTACAATGCGGTGGCGTGTTGGGGATTCGCCAAGCGGTAAGGCATCGGACTCTGACTCCGACACCGGGGGTTCGAATCCCTCATCCCCAACCAATTCTGTATTATTCAGGATTCTCATCACTCACTAGGTTCGGGTTGACTCAGAGTGAGATTTACTCACTCTTCCCCCTCATCCCCAACCAATATATAACTTTTTGATTATGTCTGAAGAAACAACTGATAACAAAACATCTGGAGACCAGAAATACACTGGTTTCTATGGTATTAAAAGTGATCTCGTAAACGTCTCTACGTATGGAAAAGAAAAAATCACCTTTAATCCAGAGCGTGGAGGCATCGTATTCTTTTGTCATGATTGCAATGCCCTCGTAGAGACTGATCGGCCTGATGCTAAGAAAATGAAGTTTATTTGCAAGGTCTGTAAAGGAAAGAAAATCTCATATGGAACAGAAGAGAGCCTTAAAGAACACTATAAAAGAAACCTCTCTAGAAGATAATATCAGAACACAGTTCACAGAAAGTCATCACCGAAAAGAGTACAAATATCTTTTTTTTACAAAATTTCCATATACTGTAAAAGTACTGACAAATCGTTCGTACTTTTATTTTTTATATTTTCTTCTATGAATGAAGACAAAAAAGCAGCTCTCCAGGCCGCACTCAAAATGATTGAAAAACAATATGGCGCTGGAGCCGTTATGGTTATGGGCGAAAAAGCTCACGTCCCCGTTGAAATGGTATCGAGTGGAAGTCTCAAATTGGATGAAGCTCTCGGTGGCGGATATCCAAAAGGACGTATCATTGAAATATTTGGACCAGAATCTTCTGGTAAAACCACACTGGCACTTCATGCCATTGCTGAGGTGCAAAAAGCTGGAGGTACCGCTGCATTTATCGATGCAGAACATGCTCTCGATCCACAATATGCAGCAAAACTTGGTGTCGATATCAAAGCTCTTATTATTTCCCAACCAGACTATGGTGAACAGGCACTCGAGATAGTTGATGCTCTTATTCATTCAAATGCTGTCGATATTATTGTTATAGACTCGGTAGCAGCGCTTACTCCCAAAGCAGAACTTGAAGGATCTATGGGTGACTCACATATGGGTCTGCAGGCGAGACTTATGTCGCAAGCACTTCGAAAAATAACAGGTGCTATTAGTAAATCTGGATGTACTCTTATAGCCATCAATCAACTTCGTATGAAAATAGGAGTCATGTTTGGCAATCCAGAAACAACGACTGGTGGGAACTCCCTCAAATTCTATGCCTCTCAACGCATCGATATTCGAAAACGAGCCAGTATAGAAGAAGGAACTGGTGATGACAAGAAAATTCTAGGCAATATCGCTCGAGTAAAAGTTGTAAAAAACAAAATCGCTCCTCCATTCCGTGAAGCAGAAATCGAAATTATGTATAACGAAGGTATTTCAAAACTCGGAGAAATAATCGATCTTGCCGTCGAAAAAGGACTTATCAAAAAATCTGGTGCCTTCTATACTCATGGGGAAACGAAACTCGGACAAGGACGAGATAATGTCAAACAATATCTCCGTGATAATCCTAAACTTATGACAGAACTTGAAAAAGAGATCAGAAAACCAGTTATTGAGACGAAGGTTGCAAAATCAGAAAAAGAAGGAAAATAAGCGTATTCTAATAAAATCCTATGTCTTCCTCTGTTAAAGATATCCTCTCAAAGACCAATCAACAATTCGGACTGCTTGATGATGACCGAAAAATAGCATTTGCTCGAGAAATGAGTGGCTGGAAAGGATGGAGAATGGCCTTTACTGGTAAATTGAAAGTAGGAGATTTCCGAACTATCATTGAATGAAAACGACTTATTCAACAACAAAATAGTGGCAACAATCACTAGAGAAGATTTCTTTCAATTTTTGCACCGAGACTTCGTAGACTATCTACGAAGTTTTCATATCCTCGCTCAATATGAGAAACATTATCCAGTACTGTCTCACCACTCGCGATCATACCAGCTATCAGCATCGCTGCTCAGGATCTCAAATCCCAACTCGAAACATGTGTTCCTCGCAGGGCAGTCTTTCCAAAAATAAGAGCCTCGTGTGGATTTAATAAAGCAATATGACCGCGCATTTTCTCAAGTTCTACCAGCCAATTGAGACGTCACTCAAAGAGTACTTCATGGATACGACTTACTCATTCTGCCTGAGTCATCAAGATGCTTGTAGGAGACTGTAAATCAGTGGGAAAACCTGGATAAATATTGGTTTGTAGCTCTGTTGGTTGAAAAAGAAGCGACCGCCGAACTCGTAGCGTATTTCACATTATAGTATATTGAACACCCATACGCTCTATCACATGGAGAAATGCTGTAAGGTCAGATATACGCGCTTCGTGAATATCAATATATTCCTTTGATATAAGTGCCCCAATAATGGCCAATGTCCCTGAAACAATATAATCACTTACCACTTCTCATGACATTTGAGAAGCAAGTTCGGCCGGAGAAATAATAATCGTATGGTCATATCTCAGCGCTATCTGTGCGCCTGCTGATCGCATAACATCAATCATATTCATCACATGTGGTTCGTAGGCAGCAAGCTGAATAGTCGTTGTAGATTGTCTCGATAATGCTGCGAGAAGGAGAACTATCGTACTTCAAACAGAAAAGTATGCATTAACAGAGATATCCTCTGTATTCCCTACTCCAGAAAAAGAGAGAAGTTCATCAACCTGTGAACTTTCATATCCGAGCTTCTGAAGACCTTGGACAATTCCTTCGATAGGACGTTTACCAATACTACATCCACCTGGATACATGAGAGAAACTTTCCCAAATCGAGCCAGCAGAGGTGGTATAAGATAATACGTAGCACGAGCCTTTTTAAAGAGATCTCTATTTAAGTTTTCGAGTGAAAGATGGGTATTATCAATAGCAAATGAGTGATTAGAGTAGGTTATTTTGGAACCTAGGCTCTTCAAGATATCGCACAAAAGATGTACATCAGAGATATCTGGAACATTTGTAAGTTCTGCATGATTAAAAAAAAGTGTCGCAGCGATAAGTGGCAAAGCGGCATTTTTTGATCCATTCACCGTAGTCTCTCAAGCAAGTTCCGCTCAGCCAGTTATAGTGTAAGTGCTCATAGTAAAAAGTGCTATGATAATAACGCTTTTTTACAATATGCAACCACCCTTATTCTCAAAATGATATATGGCTGGCTTCGGTTTTTTGAAGAATAAATTTCGTATAGAGAGTATTAACATCATTTTTGAGATCAGCTATTTCATCTTTTTCTGTCTCAAAAAAGGTCTCTGGAAACTGATGAAGCATGGTATCAAGAATGATAAATTCAGGATGAAGTGTGTCGTCATTTTTGGTAACCAAATTAGGACTCTGCTCGATCAATTGTTTCAGTCATACCTCTAGATGATCCAACATTCGTTTCATAAGTACAATAAGGGTATGTTCAATATCATCTCTATCCTCGAGCAGGATAAAAGCATTCATATCTTCATCTGGAATATCAAAAATCTCCTCTACAAGTCAAAGAATAAGGGCTATCACTATCCCATCCCGGTCAACCCCCTTAGCTCTTACTTCTCCTGTTTCTATTACATCCAACAATCCGTCTTGAAGAGTACCCCAGTTTTCAAAATAGAGATTTTCTCGACCAAAAAGTGTTCTGATAAGAAGGTGTTTATACTCAGGATGCAGGGCACTTTTCTGTACTACATCAAGAACTTCTTGAATTTCACGATCAATTACTTTCTTATTAACAAGAAGTTCAAGAAAATAGTTTTCTAGAGCATTATCCGATCCTTGATTCTTTTTGACAAAAGCATTCATATCCATAGTCTAACAAATAAAGCTACAAATTGCAAATATTTATGTCAGAAATCGCCCTTATTTCACATCTCAACCCAGCTCTAAAAAATTTTCTGAAAAGTATGAAAACGTCTTGAGAAGAACGATCAGTACCAAATATATCCTGGAGTACAGCTAAGGAAATCATTAAGTATATCAAAACAATCCCAGTTAAAAATATTCTTGAAATAGGTCCCGCAAATGGCTTTTCCACCATGATGCTGGCATTATGATTGCCTGAAGCACATATCACCAGCATAGAATTTTCTCGTCATGCATTTGAAGAACTCCGCCATAACCTCACAACTTTTTCAAAGTTACAAAGCGAAGAACTCCAAGAAGGAATCCCAGCAGATTTTGGACGAAAAATCACTTCCGATATTTTTCAAGAAACAATCGGAAATTTCTCTGTCTATTTTGGCGATGCTCGAGAAGTACTTCCCTATTTTCAAGCAGGAAATCCAGAGGCACAATGCGAAAGACCAAAAAGCATATTGAATATCCCCAAAAAGACATTTGAGGTGATTTTTATTGATGGAGCATTTCGTATGACACGAGAATTCTATGATCTCTCAATTCCGCTTTTGAATCCTGGAGGAATCATTATTATCGATGATGTGATTAAGTATCGGTGGAAAATGAATGGATTTTATGAATATCTTGATTCTCTCGATGTGAAATATGAAGTGATTCAGACAGACCCAGATGATGGAATTATGGTAATACAATTTTAAACCATAAACTGCCCCTTCTCATAGATTACTTTCTCAGATCCATCTCAGAGATTTGCGGTCACTGTACGATCAGTCGTGCTCATAATATCAGTATGTACAACACTGTCATTATATCCACGTTCTCCCCACTCTTCCTTTGAAGTATTTGCTATATCGCCAGTGAATGCATCTTTATAGGCCATTCAGAGTGCAAGATGAGTATTTCCAAAAGGACCACCAACATTTTCATCATAGAGCGTCTCACCCATAAATCGAGTAATACGAGAAAGTCTCGAATCAGTAAGAGAAAACTCCCCTGCTTTATTGGCATCTTTTTGAGCAATCATTTGCTTCAGAAGTGCCTCATTTTCTGTTGCTTGTGACTCAATCACGAGACCATCTTGAAATCGTAATTCGATACCACGAATGATACTTCCTTGATATGAGAGTGGCATATTAAAGCGTATCCATCAATTCGTACCGCGCCAATCAGGGCTTGTGAAGACTTCAAAACTTGGAATATTGTGTCCGCTACCAGCTAGCCATTTTCTATCAGAACCAATTCTTACAGTGAGATCCATATCTTCACCAACAACATGGACTGATTGTATAGCGAGAGCTGTAAGCTTTTCTGCGAGCACACCAATAGTTGTTTGGGTTTCTTTCCAGCGAGCAATAGGATTCTCATCATCGAGGAAACAAGCATGAATAATCTGATCCCAATATTCCTCAAGACTCATGCCCGCAAAAGCTGCCATCGCTTGTGTTCCATACATACCGAGTGTCCAAGAGAGTTTTCCTTGGTGTTCTTTATCATTAAGGGCTTCGCGATATGGTTTAATAGTAGAAAAACGACGCATAACTTGTTCACCATCTATACCTGAAAGCTCATATTTTTCTTCTTCAGCGATAATATAGAGGCGATGGTCTATATCGGCGACCGTTCCGAGAAGTCTACTCATGGGACGATAGAGTAATTGAGGTTCATTGGCAAGCTGAAAAAAAGAACGCTGTAATCCATCGGGTATAATCTCCACTATAGGATGCCCTCCTGACCGCAAAACAGTGTCATGGAGAGGTTTAAGGAGTGGGCGGGCACATTCAGGCACAGAGAGGAGTACAACCTCACCTGGTTTAATTCACGCACAACCATTCAGAGCAAAATTAATGAGAACATCAGCATACCGCTGGAGGATAAGAGAAGAAGGAGCCATAAAAAAACGATTATTTATAAATTTCAAAAACTACTGGCAATGCCTTACTACTTCAAAAATTTAGCTCAGGATGTGTAGGATTTCGATAGGCAACAGAACTCCCCCCATCAAGATTAAAAACTGTCAGGGTATCATATTCACCTTGAAAACGGGATTCACGAAGGATAGTGTCTCGAACATCGGAGAGTGTCGCTGGCTTTATTAATGTTAAAAACCAGAGGTCTTGCACGGAATTTTTTTCAAACAACACCATAACAGTACGATTATGAGCCTTTCAAATATAGTTTTTGGGGGCGATATTTTGCTCAATAGTGCCATCCTTGAGGGAATATATCATTGGTCATGCCTGAAAAGCAGTTTCACACGCATCCATGAGGCCATCAAAGTAGGTACTATTAGGCCAAAAAGTGATTTTTTTATGAGAATCGAGACAAACAATATGAGTTATCTGCGGATCCCCATACACCATTTCTCACCAGAGGACACCGCTCGACCAAAGGAGACCAGAATGATACTCTGCTCCATCTTGACGAGAAAAATAAGAACCATTAATGAGTGTGCTTTTTGTCCCAGATGCCAAAGTGCTAATTGTTGGAGTAACAGTTGGGTTATAAAGTATTCCAAACCCATTTGAGGCATGCGTCCAGATAGCACCCACCCCGTCATCAAATAATGCCTCCTGAGTATCAAAAGAGTCATTCAATAATTTTCTACGAACGGATTCATACAACGCATTTTTTTGAAGCGACGCCGCATCGGTTTTACCGATGAGCGTATTTTGGATTTGAATTAGTTTTTCATGAATAAGAAGTTCCAATTTTTCAGCTCGATCCGCAGGAAATGAAGCAAGTTTTTTTTGGATAAGTCACACGAACTGGCTCGCCTGTTTCTCTATTGAGGCATCAATAGGATAGGCAAAAACACTACTTCTCATGAGAAAAGAGAGACAAAAAAATAAAAAAAATATTTTTGAAGTAACTTTCATACTAGGATAGTATGAAAATAGGGAGAGAAAACAAGTTTTTAAAAAAGACCCACAAAAAATGTGGGGCTTTATATATCAAATATGTTCTTGTTTATGCTCGTCCCCGTTTAACAGTAAAATATGCATCTGGTTTACATATGATTGAAGATGGGGTATAACCTATCTTAACTGGTACCGTGTAATTATATGCATCGCTTTGTCCACCATTATAAAATACATTCGCTCTGGAGAGATTAAGAGAACTGATGCCAGTTATTGAAATAACCTTTGCAGAAAGAATATATGTTCTTGTTTCTGAATTTACTACCCCTTTCACACCCGGGAGACAACTCAGCTGAGTCTGATTATTATCCAAAAATGAACACTTGTAGAGGAGTTTTGGATTATTCTCTTCAGTTATATACCAGTCAGTAAGCTTAATGGTATCCGAATTATCAAATGCTGTATCAAAGTGAATTTCATCTATTTCAGCCTTGGCTGGATATGGTTCATTGACTGCAAGCCTGTAGAGAGGAACTCTGGCTTCTCCAGATATACATAATTCCCCAGACATCAGCGTTTCCCCAGATACAAGTACCTCTCCTGAGACAAGCGTTTTTCAAATAATAATCTCTTCACCTGACATATGTATTTCACCAGATACAAGCATCTCGCCAGATATATGAGACTCACCAGACATGAATGGTGAAGTTAAAATAGGCTTTATCTTTAATTGTCTATCGCAAGATTCGTATTCATTAATAAAAATAGTATATTGGACAATAAGTTGACTCTGCTGCGTAATACTTCTCTGTTTATTTGTCATCTGACTTGTTAACTGATTGATAGTATTATTACCCAATAGTATAGAGTTCTTAAGAGTTTGCACATCCTGATTAAGAATATTCTCCTGTTGTTTTTTTTGATTACAGACAGTGGTTGCTACAATACCTCTAGGATTCTTACATTTTTTTTCTAAAAAAGAATCAATGTCAGCGATTTTGGTATTCTTATCTGTAATTTGACCTTGTTTATTGTTGATAAGGCTATATTGATCTGCGATTGTTTGATTCAAAATAACAACCTCTCCACTTGCAATATCAAGGATCTTCTGTGCTTGAATTCTATGACCAAGAAAGTCTGTATACTGAGAAAGTTTTGCTTGCTGTGTTCTTTCTGTACAAATTCAAGTATTAAGGACATCGGACTTAAGATCTAATTTACCCGTTCAAAGAAGTCATACAAGTGTAAGACTAAGCACAGCGCAAGAAAGAATGATAATCTTCTTTCTATATAGGGATAGTTCTATAAACATGGATCTAAAAATAGAATTACAGTATTAATAATACTATAATTTTTTTATGACGTCAAATCTATGAAAGGATTTAGGGGAAATAAAAATCCCCCAATTGGGGGAAATATATTTTTATAGAAATTTCTGAACCCTATTATACAACAGCATCAACTGTCACATAGACAGATTTCACTTGTTTGCCATCAAAACGGGTTCGACCTTTTTCATAGAATCGGACCACACCTTCTGCAGTTGCTTGGAGCGTGAAGTCTTTTCCTTGGAGGACGCCAACACCTGGGAAAATCTTGTTTCCCTTTTGTCGGACGATGATGTTCCCTGGAATTACAGAAGTACCAGCGTACACTTTGACGCCACGTCGCTTTGATTGTGAATCGCGACCGTTGTTGGTAGAGGAGACTGCCTTTTTATGAGCCATATACTTATATTAATGAAGATGAAAGATTACTTGTTTTTATTACCAGGATTATTCATACGAGCAAAACGAGCATTGACCTTATTTGCTTCAGCATTCTTGTAGACATCAAGTTTTTTCTTAAACGCTACACCAGTTTCTTGGGATGCATCGATAAGCTCGAGAGCGAGAGCCTTTGCAAATGGAGTACCTTTTTTTGATTGAGCTGATTCCTTGATCCATTTTGAAGCGAGGAAGAGCTGACGGCGAGGAGCAACATCTCCAGGAACCTGGAAGATAGCACCACCGATACGTCGAGGCCGAACCTCGATATGAGGCATAACATTTTCAAATGCTTTATCAAAAATCGATTCAGGATCTTTGTTGCCTTTTTCTTTGATAAGACCAAATGCATCTTCGAGAAGTTGCTGAGCAAGCTTCTTTTTGCCGCCTTGCATGATGTAATTAACAAATTTTTGTTTCTGAGTGAGTAACATAGAGAGAAGAGATTATTTTTTAGGACGTTTAGCACCGTAATTACTACGAGATTGTTTACGATTTGCAACTCCTTGCGTATCCAATACTCATCGAACGATATGGTAACGTACACCCGGAAGATCCTTTACACGACCACCACGAATCATAACCACAGAGTGTTCTTGGAGATTATGTCCTTCACCGCCGATATAGGCGATAACCTCATAACCATTTGTGAGACGAACCTTTGCTACTTTACGAAGCGCTGAGTTAGGCTTTTTGGGAGTCATAGTGTATACCTTGGTACATACTCCTCGTCTTTGAGGACCAGCAAGAGGCACATACACTCGTTTGAGGTTGTTTCGGATTGTCATGAGGGCAGGAGACTTGCTCTTGCGTACTTTATTAACACGAGGTTTTCGGATAAGTTGTTGAATTGTAGGCATAAAAAGGTGAGAGACAGAGAATTAACGTTTTGACCATTGAATAGCTTTACGAGCTTTATGGAGACCTGGTTTCTTACGTTCCACTTTACGAGCATCACGTGTGAGGAGTCCTTGTTCACGGAGAGCAGTCTTGCATGATTCATCATTGATGACGAGAGCGCGAGCGATACCGTGAGCTATAGCCTGTGCCTGTGCACTTTCACCAGAACCACGAACCGTCACAGAGAAATGATGGTCACCAGCACCTGCTACCTTGAAAGGTGCGTGTACGAGTGAGAAAAGGTCAGTTCTTGAGATATACTCTTTGAGTGGGCGATCATTGATGGTTGATTCACCTTTTCCAGTGAAGAGACGAACTTGAGCAGTTGCTGTTTTTCTACGACCTATTGAATACGTGTATTTCATAAGCTAATTAAAAAGAAGTAGGAGTTATATTTTCTGGAGTCTGTGCTTCATGACTGTGCTCACCTCCTTGAAATTGTTTGAGACGCATCAACATATCATCCTTGTGGCTGTTTTTTGGAAGCATACCAGCCACTGCGAGACGAAGTGGTTCAAAAGGCTTCTTTGTCTTGAGATCACCAAGAGAAATAGTCTTGAGACCGCCCATATATTGGGAATGAGTATAATACATCTTTGATTGATCCTTTCGACCAGTTGTGACGATTTTATCAATATTCGTAACGATAACATAGTCACCATTATCAATATGTGCAGAGTAAGTATGTTTTTCCTTACCAGTCAGTTTTTTTGCGATAAATTGAGCCAGTCTACCGAGAGTAAGACCAGTAGCATCGATGAGATACCATTTGCGTTCAATTGTGTTTGGAAAAAGTGTTTTCATAGAGAGATAATTTATACAACGAGTTCGAGAGTAACGAGCATGCTCGCATCACCAGCACGATATTTCAATGGAGTTGTGCGAGTAAAACCAGAGGTTCTTTGAGTAGCTTTTGCCATTTCAATAGCTGCCTTACATGCTTTTTCTGTGTAGAGTGATGCTTGAAGTCTACGAATAGTATTCATAGTATCTTTTTCTTGAGCAAAACGAATCAATGTATGGACGAGTGGAGTCACTGCTTGAGCTCTTTTCTGAGTTGTCGCTATTTTTCCATGAACAAACAGGCTTGATGCGAGATTGCGAAGTACTGCATCACGATGATTTGCATCGCGTCAGTTGAGTTTTAAATGTTTTTTTGATCGGTGTCGCATAAAATAAAAGAATAAAAGGAATACAAATTAATCATCTCAAAGAAGCTTTTTACCCTCTTTTGCAAGAGCAGCTCGTACTTCATCCATAGCTTTTTTACCAAATCATTTGATAGAAGAGAGCTTAGCTTCTGTACATTTTTCGAGTTGTTCAACAGAGAGGATGTTACCATTCACGAGAGCATTGAGTGTACGAGGAGAGAGAGCGAGGAAATCAATATGAGTGAAATTCTCTCGGTCTTCTGTTGCTTGTGCTTCTTTTCGTTCTTTGTCACGGAGAAGTCTTGGATCACTCATAAATGAGCTTTCGATGAGGACTTCTGTATCACAGAAAGAGTCAAAGTAAGAACGGAGCATCTGTGAACCAAATTTGAATGCGCTTTCTGGAGAGATAGTACCATTTGTTTTGATAGAGATACTGAGCTTATCGAGGTCAGTCATATCTCCGAAACGCTCACTCGTAACTTCTGTGCTCACATTGAGAACAGGAGAAAAGTTTGCATCAACGAGGAGAATCATGACATCATCATCTTCTTTCTTGAGGATTTCGATAGATTTGTACCCAACATTCTTTTCTACACGGATTTGGATATCGAGATCAAAACCATCTCGGTCGATTTCTGTAATATAGAGGTCTTTATTGAGGATTTCAACACCACCTGAAGTCTTGATATCAGCTGCCGTTACAGCACCTGCTTTATTTTTTTTGAGACTGAGCCATACGATACCTTCATCTGATTTTTCGAGAACGAGATTCTTGAGATTGAGCATGATATCGAGAATGCTATCACGAACCCCTGGAAGAGTCGTGTATTCATGACTCACACCATGAGCCTTGATACCCGTGACACGAGTGCCAGGGATAGAAGACAGAATCACACGACGGAGAGCATGTCCGAGCGTCATACCATAACCTCTTGGAAGAGGAGCTATATCAAAGACTGACTCTTGAGAAAACTGAGCTTCTGAAATTTTTTGTTCAGAAACACGAGGAAGACCGATGATAGTATGGAGAGTGTGCATGAGAAAAAAAATAAGAAAAGAAAAACTACTTAGAGTAAAATTCGATGATTTTCTTCATGTCTATAGCAACACTTTGATCGAAATCTTGTGTTTCTGGTAGACGAGTGACTGTGATTTTGAATTGCTTTGGATCAGCATCAACCCAGTCAACTGAAGAGACTTTTCCTGATTGGTTCTTTGTAAGGAATTCTTGTGATTCCACTTGGAGAGTCTTGTAGATAGTAGTATCCTTGAGTCGTTCGCGTACAGTGATGACATCACCGGCTGTTACCTGGTATGATGGGATATCTACCTTGTGTCCATTGACAGTGAAATGTGCGTGATTAACAAATTGACGAGATTGCATGATAGTACGAGCAAAGTTTGCCTTGAGAACGACGACATCGAGACGAGTCTCGAGAAGTCTCTGCATATTTTCGAGTGTATTCCCCTTCATACGAGATGCTTTCTTGAAGTAGTTCGCAAATTGTTTTTCAGAAACACCAAACATTCGTTTTGTTGCTTGTTTTGCACGGAGCTGTTGACCGTAGAGATTCATACGACCAGCATTCTTGCCGAGCATTTTTCTCTTTGAATCATTGAGAGAATATTTCTCACTTCCGAAGAGGTTTTTTCCTTCTCGACGACAGAGTTTCTTTTTTGGACCAGTATAACGCATAGAATAAATTAAAGTTTACGAATTTTCTTTTTCTTTGTCCCATTGTATGGAACAGGAGTCTCATCGACGATGCTGTCAATCTCAACGCCAGCAGCAATAATAGCTCGGAGAGCATTGTCACGACCAGAGCCGACACCTTTTACTTTGACATGAGCACGTTTGAGACCATAGAGACGAAGCGCTTCTTCGAGACATTTTTCCATAGCCATAGTTGCAGCGTATGGTGTTGCTTCACGAGCACCCTTGAAACCAGCACGACCACCACTATGCCAAGTGAGAACATTTCCATCAGTATCAGAAACACTGACATGAGTATTGTTGTAGAGAGCAGAGACACAGATAACACCCTGTTCAACAGTGCGTTTTGTTTTCTTTGTTCGACGAAGAATTTGAGCCATAGAGAGAAATTAATTAAGCAGCAACTTTTTTGTTAGCAACGGTGTTCTTCTTGCCTCGTTTTGTACGAGCATTGGTTTTAGTTCTTTGTCCTCGGACTGGAAGTCCTTTTTTATGACGAACACCTCGATAACAGTTCATATCCTGGAGCGTCTTGATATTGGTCATGATTTCTCGTCGGAGATCTCATTCGAGTGTATAGCGCTTCAATTCGTCTCGGATAAGTCCGAGCTCTTCTTCTGAGAGTGTTTCAACCTTGCGAGTTGATTCAATCTTCGTTGAAGCAAGAATAGCCTTTGAACGAGTAATACCCACTCCGTATATAGAAGTGAGAGCTATCCAGAGATGCTTGTGGTTTGGAATGTTGACTCCTGAGATGCGTACCATAAGAGAAAAATAGTAAATTAGCCTTGTCTTTGATTAAAACGACGATTCTTTTTGTTGATAATACGGACATACCTCTTGGTATGGCTTTTGTTCCATCGTACAACGATAACATCGTTGCGTGGATCTCTCTTTTTTATTGATGGGCGAACTTTCATACAGATGAAACATTATGGCGATAAACGATACGGCCTTTCGTGGTGTCATAGGGGGTAATCTCAATATCAACTACATCTCAATTGAGAATAGAAATACGACATTTGCGCATATGGCCAGAAATATAACCGGTGACTACCATGGTATTTTCCCCTAATTCTTGACCAGCAAGAGAATCAATCTGTACTCGATAATCACCATTAGGGAGAGACTCCAAGACAGTGCCTCGTGCAGCGATTTTTTCTTCTTTTACCATGAATTAGGAAAACATTTTATGATATGTGGCGGCATTGTATAAAAAAAGCCTTACTTTGCAAATTTTTTTTATCAAAAAATAAAAAAACAATTCGGGAAGACAAAAAGTATCACGGGAAAGAGAGAAAAAATTTTGAAATTCAAAGAATCTTCTCGCTTGCGTGATACCTTTTCTATATAGAAAGACTGGAATGAACAACTTTATTACTCAATATCAGGAACGAGGGCATGTGTAGAGTGAACTTCTGTGACATCTGAGACATTTCATTCATAATATTGTTCGTCTGATTCGAGATTATTATTAAAGTATTGGAGCGTAGGAATACGACGGCCAACAATAACGTTTGATTTGATATCCGCGAGTGGATCGATTCGCTTCTTTGAAGAAGCATCAACCAACACCTTCACAGTTTCTTGAAATGAAGCTGCAGAGAGCCATGATTCAGAGTGGAGAGAGACTTTTGCAATACCGAGAATCAGTCTTTGTCCCACTGCTTGACGCTTGTGGTGTGCAACAAGTACCTTATTTGCATCATTGAAAGCTCCAATATCAACAGTATCTCCTTGGAAGTATTCGCTGTCTCCAGGCTCAATAACCGTGACTTTTGAGAACATTTGACGAACGATACAACTGACATGTTTCGCATTAACAGTTTGTCCTTGAGAAGCATAGATTTCTTTGACTGCAGCTACAATATATTCTTGAGAACGAGCTGGTCCGGCAATAGCCATAAGCTCATCAACATCCACATCACCTTCACAGAGTTTGTTTCCCTTTCGTACCATATCACCCTTTTCAACAGAGAGTTTTCGTCCAAATGGAATAGCGTATTCCAGTGTTTGAGCTTCTGTATCTGAAACAGAGATAATACCATTTTCGATTTTAGAAACCACTCCACTGAGGGTAGCAAGAATCTTTTGTTTGGTTTCTGGATTGACGGCAAGGATGTGTTTGACCTTGATGGCTTCGCCTGTCTTCACTCGTTGCTCGTAGTCATGAGGGATATAATATTCTCGAGTTTCTGGTTGGAATGCTTTGATAAAGATAGTTGCAGACGTTTTGGTATGTTCAATCTTGGTAACTTCACCATCGATATGACTGATGCGTGCAAGATATTTTGGCGTTCGAGCTTCAAAGAGTTCTTCAACACGAGTCAAACCCGTCGTGATATCTCCTCCTTCTTTTGCGACTCATCCTGTATGGAATGTACGCATCGTCAGCTGAGTACCTGGCTCACCGATAGACTGTGCCGCTACGATACCAACTGGAGAACCGATTTCAACCAGAGTATTTCGTGCTAGATCCATACCATAACACTGTTGGCAAACACCCTCATGTGTCTCACAGTTAAGCATGCTACGAACTGGAATAACTGGAGCATCAGAAGCGAGAATTACCTTGAGGAGAGTCTGATCAATAGTTGTACCTTTCATGGCAATAGCAGTTCCTTTTGAATCCAAAAGATCTTTCGCAAGCACCTTTCCATAGATCTTTTCTTCAAATGATTCCTCGAATACACCACCTGATTTACTCGAATCTTTGCGAGATATTTCTTCGAAATGCAGTGTTCCACAATCATTTTCTCGAACAAGGATATTCTGAGCCGCATCGACGAGACGACGAGTCATATACCCAGATTGTGCTGTTTTAAGAGCCGTATCTGCCTTACCTTTTCGTCATCCATGTGTTGCGATAAAGTATTCCAATGAAGTAAGTCCTTCTTTAAAGTTTGATTTGATAGGAAGTTCGATAGTTTTTCCTGATGGAGATGCTACGAGCCCCTTCATACCACAGAGCTGTGTTACATTTCCCCAGCTTCATCGTGCGCCTGAATCAATAAAATGATAGATGTGGTTTTCTTTTGGGAATACCTTCTTCATCGCAGTCTCGATATCATTTTTTGCTTGGCTCCAGATACGGATTGATTGGCCGTAACGCTCATCGTCAGTGAGGAAACCTTCGTATGCCATCTTTTGGATTTCACGAACCTTGACGCTCGCGGAAGCAATAATTTCTGTCTTTGAATCTGGTGTCATCATATCGCTTTCAGAGATAGAAAGTCCACTCATCGTCGCATATTTGAATCCGAGATTCTTGATTTCATTTGCTACCTTTGCTGTCTCAGCAGTTCCATAGTTTTCAAAGATATTTCCGAGGAGTCGAGAAAGTTGCTTCTTGTTCATGGTCACATTTTGGAATGGGTATCCAACAGGAAGTGCATGGTGAAATACGATACGTCCATAGGTGGTCGTTGGAGCTTCTTGTGTGAGTTCTCCCCATCCTCGTACACGAATCTGTGTATGGAGAGTGATATTACCTTGTTGGTAAGCAATACTTGCCTCATCGTAGGAACCAAATACTTTACCATTAAATGGTAGAGTATCTTCTTTAGTGAGATAGTAACATCCGAGAATCATATCCTGTGTTGGAGACACAATTGGTTCTCCATTACTTGGATTGAGCATGTTTGCAGATGTTGCCATGAGCTCTCGTGCTTCTTTTTGTGCTTCTGGCGTCAGTGGAAGATGGATAGCCATCTGATCTCCGTCGAAGTCTGCATTAAACGCTACACAGGTCAGAGGATGCAATTGAATAGCCTTTCCTTCAATCAATACTGGTTGGAATGCCTGAATACCAAGTCGGTGGAGAGTAGGTGCACGGTTCAAAAGAACGTACTTGCCTTCAATCACTTCTTCGAGAGCGTCCCACACTTCTTTCTCGTTATCTTCGATAATTTTTTCAGCATGTTTGACGTTGAATGCATATTCTCGCTCAATCAATTTACCGATAACAAATGGTCGGAAGAGAGTGAGAGCAATAGTCTTTGGGAGACCACATTGATCCATCTGGAGTTTTGGACCGACGACGATAACAGAACGAGCAGAATAGTCTACACGCTTACCGAGAAGGTTCTGTCGGAATCGACCTTGTTTCCCTTTGAGGACATCAGTCAGAGATTTGAGTTTCCGCTTATTTGCCATCGCATATCCAGAACGTGAGCTGCGCACTGAACCAGAGATAAGAGCGTCAACTGATTCCTGGAGCATTCGTTTTTCATTCTTCAAGATAACATCTGGTGCACCGAGTTGAATCAGTTTTTTGAGACGATTATTTCGATTAATAACACGACGGTAGAGATCGTTCAAATCTGAACTCGCCATACGTCCACCATCGAGCTGGATCATTGGACGGAGATCAGGAGGAAGAATTTGAAGTGCTTCCATGATGAAATCTCGTGGATGTTGTTCACTTGAGAAGAGGTCGATTGCGAGACGGAGCTTTTGAAGGAGTTTCTTTTCTTTTGATTTTGGAGCGGTCTTGATATCTTTTTGGAGAGACTGAATCATATCAGCGAGATTGATTCTATCAAGCAATTTTCGGATAGACTCAGCACCCGTTCCTCCTTGGAATACTTGTGGAAATTTCTCGTGGAGTGATCGGTAATCAAGTTCTGAGATCACCATACCTACCTCAAGAGATTTGAGTTTATCACGGAGTCCTGCATATTCTTCATCGAGTTCATCGAGACGCTTGGTACAATCATTTTCCATTTCTCGAACCGCTTTTTCCTTCATTTCACCCGCTTCATGCTGAAGTTTTGCTTCATTGAGCATACCAGTAAATTCTTTTTGCATCTCAGTTCGTGTCTGTTTGAAACGATCTTCGAGAGAAGAAAGTGCATCCTTGAGAAAATCAGCGTAGACATCAGTAATCACAAACGCAGCGAAGTATACAACCTGATCAAGTTTTTTGATAGGAATATCGAGCATAAGACCGACACGACTTGGAACAGACTTGAGATACCAAATATGTGCCACTGGAGCCGCAAGCTCGATATGAGCCATTCGCTGTCGTCGTACTTGGGAAGTCGTGACTTCTACACCACAACGCTCACAGATGATACCTTTGTAGCGGATTCGTTTGTATTTTCCACACGCACACTCATAGTTCTTTCGTGGTCAGAAAATCTGCTCACAAAACAATCCTCCTCGTTCTGGTTTTTGTGTTCGGTAGTTAATCGTTTCTGAGATAAGAATCTCTCCATGAGATTGGAGAAGAATATCTTCTTTCTTCGCGATACTAATAGCAATACCTCGTACTTTATTGAGATTTTTTCCAGCAGTGACATTTTGCTTACCAGCATTTTTGGAAATCGCAGAATAGTCTGTGATTCTGTCGTTGAGGAAGTCCGTCATCTCATCCGTCAGGTATGGATTCAGATTATCCTCGAGAAGGAAATTATCTCCTTCCTCTGGTCAGAGAAGGTCATCAAGAAGAGCATCTTCTGAAACTGGTGCCAATTCCTCTTCTTCATCAGAGAGGACAATATCGTCAGTTTCTTCTGTATCGAGCTCTGTTTCCAGTACTTCATCGAGTGGTAAAACGTCTTCGTCGTTATCTTTTTGTGCAGACATAGAAAAAAGGTTAGAAAAAATTTTTATTCAGTTTCCGTAACGATGCTATTGGCAGCAGAGAGTGTCTCTACTTCGCCCATACGATCAGTATAGATTTGCTTTTGGATATCGAGATCGCCCTGTTCGAGGAGATCCATCTTGAGACCGAGAGCCTGGAGTTCTTTCACGAGAACGTGGAATGACTCTGGAACACTTGGGCGCTTGATTTGTTCATTTTTGACAATAGCACGGTATGCCTGTGTACGACCAGTAATATCATCTGATTTGATGGTGAGAATTTCTTGAAGAATATTTGCTGCACCGTACCCTTGGATAGCCCAACATTCCATTTCTCCGAATCTCTGACCTCCGTTTTGTGCACGTCCTCCGAGAGGCTGTTGTGTCACCATAGAGTACGGTCATACAGATCGAGCATGGATCTTGTCTTCGACAAGGTGATGGAGCTTGAGCATATACACCGTTCCGAGCATGGTCTTTTCTTTAAATGGTTCACCAGTTTGTCCGTCATAGAGTTGGACCTTTCCTGTTTCATCCATTCCCGCATCACGCATGAGTGAATGAATAGTGTCGATACCAATACCATTGAGGACTGGAGTCGCGACGGTAATGCCGAGTTGTCTTGCTGCTTCTCCCAGATGTGCTTCGAGCACCTGTCCGATATTCATACGAGAGACCACACCAAGTGGATTCAATATGATATCAACTGGCTCACCCGTAGCGGTGTGAGGCATATCTTCTGCTGGGACAATACGAGCGACGATACCCTTGTTACCGTGTCGACCCGCCATCTTGTCTCCTACTTCGATTTTTCGTGTTTGTGCGACGAGGACTTTGATTTGTTTGAAAACACCATTCGCGAGATTATCACCTTCTTCTTTTCTGAGTGTCTGTACTTCGATGACCTTTCCTCCACTTCCTGATGGCATGTAGAGAGAAGAATCTTTGACGTCTTTTGATTTGTCACCAAAGATAGCTCGGAGAAGACGCTCTTCTGGAGAGAGTTCTTGTTCACCCTTTGGAGTGATTTTACCAACGAGGATATCACCTCCTTTAACGAAAGCACCGACTCGGATAATACCATCTTCATCGAGATCACGGAGTTTCACAGAAGAAACATTTGGGATATCAGCCGTTGTACTTTCTGGTCAGAGTTTTGTTTCACGGACATCCATCGTGTATTCAGCGATAGAGACGTGTGTGAAATATTCTTTTTCGACAATATCAGCATTGAGGATAATCGCATCTTCAAAGTTGTACCCATTCCAAGGCATATACGCCACACGGAGATTTCGTCCGAGAGCGAGTTCACCATTTTCCATAGAGTGACCATCGATGAGGACGTCACCAGCCTGAAATTTTTGTCCATGAGAAACTCGTGGATATTGGTGGAGCTGCATATCATGATTTGATCGCTCAAATGTGATAAGTTCGTAGGTTTTCTTTTCACCGCTAAAGTAGAGCACTGTAACGTGTTTTGCATCGACACCGAGGACTTCCCCATCATCTTCTGCGATAACACAATACCCGCTCTTTTCACCAAACGCTCGTTCGTTACCTGTTCCCACAATCGGTGCATCAGAACGCACGAGTGGAACAGCTTGACGCATCATGTTTGATCCCATTTCTGCACGAGTCGCATCGTCATGTTCCAAGAATGGAATCAGTGATGTCGTCTCAGATACGATTTGTTTTGGGGAAATATCAATATGGGTAATGTCACGAACATAGACGAATGTCGCTTCACTATTTTGACGAGCACCGAGTCGAGTTTCTGCGAAATTACCAAAATCATCAATAGGAGAATTGGCTTCAGCAATAGTGAAATTGCGCTCTACATAGGCATCAACATATTCATATTTATCCGTGAGGTATCCTCGGACGAGGACTTCATTTTCTGTATAATTTTTCTTGAGAAGCTCAGCGTGCTCTTTTTTCATGAGGACTTTTTCTGGGACAATGATTTTACCTTTTTTATCCACGATATCTTCGAGTGTAATTCGGTTCACTGCAGAAGCACCATCATTTGGCACAAAGTGAGAAATCTTGCGGTAAGGGGTCTGGATAAATCCATGTCGATCAACACGAGAGAAAGAAGCGAAATGCAAGACGAGACCGATATTTGGTCCTTCTGGTGTCGCAATAGGACAGATACGACCGTATTGTGTCGGATGGACATCACGGACTTCAAACGATGCTCGTTCACGAGTCAAACCTCCAGGACCCATCGCAGAAATACGTCGCTTATGAGCGAGCTCTGAGAGTGGATTACTCTGGTCCATAAACTGTGAAAGCTGTGAGCTCGAGAAAAACTCTTTCACAACGGCTTCTACTGGACGGTGGTTGATAAAACTTCGAGCGCTGGATTCATCGAGATTGAGAACCGTCATACGATCCTTGGCAATTCGCTCCATACGAGCGAGACCCACGAGAAATTTCTCTTGGATCAGCTCACCCACAGAACGAATACGTCGATTATCGAGTCGGTCAATATCATCTGGTGTTGCGGTTGTATCTCCGATATTCAGTCTGAGGAGGTATGTAATAGTAGCGACAAGGTCCTCGATAGAAATAAATCGTCCGTCACCTTCGTAGACATCGCTCACACCGAGTTTTCGTGCTATCTTGAGTCGTGCGACTTCACCGAGGTCAAATCGTTTTGGATTCGCAAACATCGTGCGGAAGAGGTCTTCTACTCGCTCATCAGTACCCAGATCACCTGGACGAATCAGTTTGTAGAGCGCATGCCATGCCTCAACTTGTTTCTTTGTTTTATCTTTATCGAGTGTTGGTTGGATATATTTTGCGACGATATCCTTGTTCGCGCTAAATGCTTTGATAATAGCAGCATCACTCTCCAGGCCAAAGGCTCGGAGGAGTGTCGCTGCTGACATCTTGCGTTTTTTGTCGATACGAACAGTAATAATACCCTTCTTGTCGACAGTGAATTCGAGCCATGCACCTTTTTTTGGTTTAATTTTTGCTGTGTAGACACCAGAATCAGCTTCAAATGAGATACCGTCAGCCTTGATAATCTGGTGAACAATCACTCGCTCTACACCATTGATAATAAATGTTCCTTTTTCTGTCATCACAGGAATAGCACCGAGGAAGACAGTATCTTCTTTGATTTCTCCTGTTTCTTTGTTAAGCATCTGGAGTTTCACACGGAGGTATGACTCGTAGTTGAGATTTTTACGACGACATTCTTTTGGAGCATAGCGAGGAGCCTCAATTTCAAAATCTTTGAAATGAATTTCAACACGCTCTTCAGAAAAATCAGTCACTGGAAAAACACTCTCAAGCGCTTCACGGAGACCATGCTCAATAAATGTCTTGTAAGAATCCAGCTGTGCTGCAATGAGCTCAGGCATATCGAGGATAGATCGGTCTTCTGTATAAAAATGTCGACCTGCACGAACATAAAGTGCTCCATGGGTTGGAGTTTCATGACGCATAACAGGAGCCTTGCGAGGTTTTGCAACGAGAACAGCCTCCTGTTTGACAGGAGCTTTCTTAGCGGCTGGAGTTGGCTTGGTGCTTTTTGGAGCTGGTGCTTTTTTTGCTGGTGCTGCCTTCTTAGGAATAGGATTTTTTGCAACAACCTTTGCAACTTTTTTAGGTGCTGGTGCCTTTTTAGTAGGAGCTACTTTCTTTGCAGGAGTTTTTGTCTTTGGAGCGGGTTTCACCACTTTTTTAGCCACAGGCTTCTTCGCAGGAGTTGGCTTTTTTGCTGGTGCCTTGATTGCTTTTTTAAGAGCAGGTGCTGCCTTTTTTGGAGCAGGTTTTTTAGCCACAATAGGCTTTGTGACTTTTTTAGCCACAAGCTTTTTTGTAACTATCTTCTCTACCTTTTTGACCGGTTTTGTGCTCTTTGTGGGAGCAGCTTTTTTGCTGGTCACAGGTTTCTTTGACACAGTAGCGCCTGCTTTTTTAGCAGGTTTTGGGGCGTTTTTCGCAGACATAGCGTAAAAAAAAGAAGATAAAAGACACAAGAAAACCGCATAGACATGCTATACGGCATACACGGACAGGTTATCTAGTAGGTTCGTGCACGAAAGACAGAGGGGATATGTGATATGTCAGGGATTATAGTGAGGTTTTTATAAATGCAAGAGATTTTTTATATTTTCTTTTTTATCCTCAAAAATGTTTATTTTTTTCATAAAAAAACAGGGTAGAAAAATGCAAAAACAAGTCTATCAAGGAAAGAGTTTTTGAGTCGAAGGGAGTTTACAAAAGTAAATGACCGAGATGAGAAAACGAATTGACGCAGAGAGGCGAAGTTTTTCCGTGTTTCTAAACATCAAAGGCAGTCGCTGGGAACACTTTTCGCACCACCCCAACAATATTGGTGGAATCAAACTCTTCTACCACAATATCAGAATGTTCTGTATTGAGAGAATGAAGCACCCATCGCTCACCTTCTGCACGGATTTTTTTAATCTTTGGTTTGCTATTGTGGACCACGAGTACTTTGTCTTCTGGACTAAAGATAGACTGGACTTGTATGAGTGCAAAATCTCCTGAATGAATAAATGGTTCCATAGAATCCCCTTTTGCTCGGGTGATAAAACAAGACTGTTGTTCACTCGGAGTGACAATCGTCGTATCGACCATCAGTTTCTTGCGAGGATATTCCTCGAGAATCGCCTTGCCCGCATTTCCACACTGAGCAAAACCAAAGAATGGTAATGCCAGTTGATTGGTTTCATCGTATTTTCTGAGCACTTGGTAACCGCCAAAAGGATTTTTGGCAATATAGCCCTGTCGCTCGAGCTGCATCAATTTGTCCAACACCTTCTGTGGGTGATCGAGACCAACTGCATGACCGATATCCATCAGTGTCACGGTGTACTCCTGATTATCAGCGAGGAAATCGAGGATGTCTCTGTGGCGGGAATCAAGTATTTTCATAAAAGAATATGAGGAAATATGATTCCATTATATTCCGTAAAACCTTGAAAGCAAATCTTTTTTACAGAAAATTATTTTTTTCGTAAAAGATTGAATGAGAAGCTATTTCTGCCCTTGTTTTGAAATCTCAGCTCTTGCCTCAAGAACTTCTCTCGCCTTGTCGAGACCGGCTGCATACATATCATTTGTTGCTTGGTCTACCACATAGCGCTTATCAGAATGTGTCATATGAGTTCCCTCCGCAGTGGTAAAAGGTGAGGAAACTGAATACTCTACAAAATCAGGATTACCATCACTGTCACCATCGACTATATCATAGACGGAGATTTCATCTCCTTGTTGTTTTACTGTCACCATATGTGTTCCTGTCTGTCGTGGACCGAAACCAATATTCAATGATGCAAGACGCCAATTATGTGGTTTTGTTGGATCCTGAGTAAAACCTTCCATAGGCTTTCATGCATCCTGGGCTTCCGTAAAACGACGCATAATCTGACCCAGCGCTGCCCGACGAGATTTTTGTGTTGAACCAGTCGGGATAGTGTCCATAGTACCTGTCGGTAAAGCAACAGGCAATTTTACTTCTGAAACAGGAGTTTCCGACTTATGGCAAGCAGCAAGTGCCAAGGAAAGAGAGGCAATAAGTGCTGCTGAAAGAAGTGAAGAAGATGATTTTGGAGAAGATTCTGGGAATTGATTGAGAGACATATAAAGATATATGAAAAATATAGAATATTACTATATAATAATATAGTGTTTGTCAAATATTCCTACGGGTTTAATGGAATCATCCTTGGTTTATACGCCGGAGGAAGGAATCCAACATAATTTGTACCACCATTGGTATCTCTGTGGGGAAACCTTCAAATCATTCTAACGGAAGTCATTTGAGATATTCTTCCAGCGCAGCGTCAGAAAATGATGATAGTCTCGGAAAATCATAGATAATATCCACATTGAGTTCTCGAATCCGTGAAACATCATCCCATGAAAGTCAGAGAGAATCAGATAAGGCTTGAAGTTTCTGTATAAATTGACCGATTGTATTCCAATATCAATCTGGAATCCTATTCGAAACGGGGACATTAATCTGATTAAAACGGTAAATATTTCCAATATGGGTTTCTGGTCCAAAAAGCGCTCGCCAAACATCTTGCTGGGCATGCATTGGTGCCTCAATAATACATTGGGTTCTGTCGGAGAATTGCTGCATCAGGGAATATACGACCAAAATATTTGGAGTTCCATTGGAATGATAAATACCACAATCACCCGCAGCACTTCATTCGAGCACGATATGATCAGCTCCAAGTTCCTGTGCTCTCTGTATTCCTGCCAGCATACAAGATACAGCATTGAGATCGTAAGAACAATGATCTTTAACTCCTACTTCTACTAGTATTCTTCTAAAGAAATTTTTTGCGCGAGCCACCAATTCTGCATTACTCAAAAATTCTGCTGGAAGCTCGATGGCGTCCACTCACTTATGTACTAAATTACGAAAACTTCTTGTATCATCTCAAAGAAACCTGCCTATTCTCGTGTAATGTTGTCCTGCTTCCTGTTCTGCTAAACCTCATCCCATGCAGACAGATATAGCTGATCATCGGACCATAGAACATACCCGTTTGATATCCATTGTACCTCGGTGGGCAGAAGCAATTTTGATATATGAAATAGTATCACCGTGTTCTTCTATTACGGATTCCAGCTCATGCATATTAGTCCCTGAATGTACTATAAGATGATTATTTCTCAACATATTCTGTATAATAATATATTATACAATTTGTCAAATATATTTTACAGTGGCTTTTTGAAAATAAAAAGATGCTCATGCATAATCAAAAGAAAATTACTTTCTTGTGATTTTTTGAGATTCTCTTATCTCTGCAAGCGAAAACATGCAATTATATTTTTCTCCATCTATTTTCATACACCAGATTTCATCAAAGGTTGTATCGAGAAGATAGGGGTTACATTCTAAGAGAACACGATATGCTTCCTCTCGTGAAAATCATTGAGAGAATCAAATCACCTGCATATTCTCAATATCGGGTTCACTTGATTCTGAATCTGGTTGATATGTATGTCACTCAAAAGTCCCAAATATAAAGTGACTCTTCTTTTTGTACCTTTTGTTATAAATTGGATCTAAAGTCATAGCAAAATCGTTAAAAAATAAACGATCATGATCTATGAATTTTTTGAAAAAGATCAAGAGAAAGATCTATTTAAAGATCAAAATTAGAGTTTTTTATAAATACCATTCTCTAGTCTTTCAATATATCAATGAACGATAAGTTTCTGAAGTTGTTGGCGAATTTTATCAGGAATATGATTATTCTCTGGATGAAGCTGTGATAAATGGGGTTCAAACTCATAAATATCTTTCAAAGAAAAAGTATTTTTTCACAGCATATCAATACATCGCATCACATCGAGGAGCCAACCCTTTGTCTCTAAATTTCCAGTTTCTCAAAGAAAACTCGTCTTATTCCAATTCTCCAGTACCTGTCATTTACTCAAATTTTTACCTTCTTTTACATAAAATATTTTCCCACTTTCAGGAATCGGGTCTAAAAGAATATTACAACCAATCCATCCAGCTCTTCTTGCAGTTGATGATAGAGGCTTTCTTTCTTCTATAATCGCAGGTGTAAAATAATGTTTCGGTACAACAAAGAAATTAAATACTTCATATTCTTTTGTATAGTTCAATCCGAAGAAATTTGGATTTTGAGAACTTTTCAATCGATCAATCATAGTCCGATATGCGCCATCGGTAATCTTTCTTCAAAATGTTCATTGCTTCGACTTTAATTCGAAATCTTCTTGGCAACTTTTACAAAAGAAATCACCAACAGGAGTGTTGTTTGGGTATTGTGAGAGGGATTGTCAGCAGACAGGACAAAAAATATTCTCCTGTGTCCATGCTTCAGTTATAACTCTTACTTTTTGAGATGAGCTGATATGATTCGTGAGGCTACGATCGAGAAAAGACATACTTTCGATTATAGATATTCCTATTTTTTCACAACAAAAAAGTCCCCATTGCTGGAGACTTTTTGATGGAATGATTATTTACACAGTTTCCACTGGAGTCGTGAGCAGGAGCTCTTTCGCTGGATCATAAAAATCCAGATTTTTCGCCCCAACAATCTCTGTCATGGTTTCAATCAGGTCAGTGAGTTTCACTTCTTTTTGAATCCCTGTTGCCATATCCTTGAGCTGACAAACACCTCGGCGTGCTTCCATAATACCGATAATGGCGACATAGCGAGCCTTGAGTTGATTAGCTTTCTTGAGTTGTGTTTTCATCGATGGAGAACCAAATGACGCAGAGACTTTGAGACCACGATCACGGGCTTCGATACTGAGTGGGAGAGCGATTTTTTTCGCTTCATCACCGACTTGGATAAAGTAGAGATCGAGGATATCTTTGTTCACGATGGAGAGTCCTTTTTCTTTCATCGAATCAATCAATCGCTCAACACCCATCGCAAATCCGACGGCTGGAATGACATTTTTTGAACCGAGACTGGTAGCGAGACCGTCATAACGGCCACCACCACAATACGCGTCTTGCGTACGACCAGAATTGTCGACACATTCAAAGACGATATCACAATAGTAGTCGAGTCCTCGGACAAGGGTTGGATCTTCGACATACGGAATACCGAGGATATCCAGATATTCTTTGACAGATTCGTAGTAAGCAAGCGTATCTTTTTTAAAGAAATCCTTGAGCTGTGGAGCGTAGGGAAGAATCTCACGAACATCAGGATTTTTTGAGTCAAGAAGACGGAGTGGATTTTTTTCTACACGAGCTTGATCGATTTCATCGAGGAGATGAGACTTCCCACGGAAATAGGTTTGGAGTTCAGAGACATACGCTTCTCGCTCTTTGGTATTTCCGAGTGTATTGACTTTTAGTGTGAATTTATCACCGATACCACAGTCACGAAGTATCTTGACCGCCATGTGAATATTCTCGGCATCGAGGACTGGATCGCGCTCACCAATAATCTCCGCACCGAGCTGATGAAACTGTCGGAAGCGACCTTTTTGAGGACGATCATAGCGAAAGTGTGGCTCGATATAGTAGAGGTAGACAGGCTGTGGTTCTTGAGAAAAGTTTTCGAGATACGAACGCATTACACCAGCGGTTGACTCAGGTTTGAGGACAATATCACGACCTTTTTTATCTTGGAATTCGTAGAGTTCTTTGCTCACGACATCAGTCTCAGCCCCGACAGAACGCACGATGAGATCACGCATTTCGATGATAGGTGTCGAGATACGAGTAAACCCAAAGTGTCGGAAAATATGTCGAGAAACTTTTTTGATAAAGGTGTAATACCGTTGCTGTTCGCCAAACCAATCTTGTGTTCCGCGTACCTTTTGTGGAGTTTCCATAAGAAAAATAAATCCCTATTAAGCAGGATAGGTCAAGAAATAAAAAAGAAATTGAGAAAGAGTATAGACCAAAATTGCTCAAAATCAATAGTTTCTGCAAAAGGAGAAAAAATATATTCTTCACACAATCCTCACAAATCAGGACTAGTCAAGTACTGAAAAATATATATACTCACCGGCATATGAAAAAAATTCCACTCGTTGCAACGATGATTGTAACCCTTTTCTGTGTTTCTCAGGCGTTTGCTCAGACAGATAACCAGAAAGAAGATGTCTACACATTCACAAAAGCATGAGAAGTTCAGATCGCTCCTACTACCGTTGTAACAGAAACCAACAAGGTTGCCGTTACTACTGATGAGGATGTGACTCCTTCTGAGGATGCTCTCCTCGCTGATGCTCAGACACTTATCCGAGATAAACTGGTAGAAAAATACCAGGTTCGTCTCGATAAAGTCATGGAACAACTCACCAAAAAACTCGCTGGTGTGCCTGCTGATGTCCAGAGAAAAGCCCTTACAGAGGTACAAGGACGTATCGCTGAGAAAAAAGCTCTCGTCCTCGCAAAGAAAAATATTGATCCTATGAAACGCGATATCACTATTGCCATCCTCGATCATATTGCTCTCCGTATCGAAGGCATGATCCAACAATCTGCTCAAACAGTTGTAACGAAAGCAGTGTAAATAATTGTAGACTCTCACAAAAAACCCTCCTGGAAACAGAGAGGGTTTTTTATAGCTTAAGTGCAAAAATGCAAAGTACAAAGTACAAAATGGAGGAGTTGATTTTATTTTCCTGCGACCCCAGATACGAGAGTCCGAGAGCAAATACTGTTTGAGCGTCCTGAAAACAGCATACAATGAAGACTGGAAAGCGAGTTTATTTGCTTTCGGTGGTTTTGCAGTACTTTTGCCATCAAAAGTACGAAAGGAATCAGTAATGGTTACCTGGATCCTGAATCGAGTTCAGGATGACGGAACAGGGTGGATTTTCTGCCTACGCAGGAATGACGGAGAAAAATCCTTCACTTTGTATTTTGTATTCTGTACTTTGTATTTTCTTTTACTCCTTCACTGTCACTTTCACGATTTCTACTTTTTTAAATGGTCGATCTCCGCTGTCAGTTGGTACTCGTGCAATAATATCCGCTATCTCTAGACCTTCTATCACTTCTCCGAAGACACTGTGTTTGCCATCGAGCCAAGACGTCTCTGGAGCATGGACGATAAAAAACTGACTCCCGTTAGTATTAGGACCAGCGTTGGCCATAGAGATAACTCATTTTTTATGTGTGAGCTCTGGATGAAATTCATCTTCAAATTTTTCTCCATAAATACTCTCGCCGCCTCGACCAGTACCCGTCGGATCCCCTCATTGCAACATAAAATCAGCGATGATACGGTGAAAGATAGTACCATCATAATAGCCTCGCTTGGCGAGTTCAACGAAGTTCTTGGCAGTCTTTGGGACCTTGTCAGCAAATATCTCGAGAGTGATATCGCCATGATTGGTATGGAGGGTAACAGAGGGATTCATAAAATATGATTAAAAATAACAAAGGGATTCTAGAGGTTTTTGTCAATTATACAAATCATTGAAAACTTTTGGAGTGTAGAAATGTTTCCCTATACTTTGTGCAATCTATTATAATCTCCTCTCCATGGCACGGACTACTTCAACCAAAGTGCAAAAAAAAGAAACATCACAGAATATTCTAACAGTGCTTTTACATGGTTTCATAAATTTTCTCCGAGCAATAAAAGTTTTTTTATATAAGAAGAGAACTCTCAAAGGAATGGGAGAATATCTCTGGACACAATGAATAATAGGTTATATGAGAAAATGTCTCAAAGGAGTGTGGAATTTTTTTCGCAAAAAAAGAACATTGAAAAGTATATTAAACAGTATATGGGAACATATCTATAACTTTTTCACAGAAGGGACACCAAAAGAAGTAAGAGAGCCAAAAAACTGGCTTGAAAGAAATCAATATGTTATCTGGGACAGCATTATGCTTATCCTGGTGTATGCTTTTTTGTTCAGTGGGCTCAAGATGGAATGGTTTCTCCGAAATATTATCCCTATTGGAGGTGATGTACCCTATCACTATGCAAATTATATAGATTTCAAAGAAATACTCGTTCCTCATTTCCAGATTTCTGGTTGGTCAGATGCGAGCTTCGCTGGTTTTCAGCTCTTCCAATCCTACTCTGTTTTCCCCTTTATTCTGATCTATCTACTCAATATCTTTATGGGGTCATGAGTGGCATTTAAAGCAATCCTCATACTAGGAGCCGTTTGACTACCCCTAGCAACCTATTGGGCACTTTTCCAATCAAAGGTTGTTCGTCCTGGCCCAATCTTCGGAGCCATACTCTCGCTCGCCTACCTTTTTCATAATGATCATTTTGCGTTTGGTGGGAATTTGCGCAGTGTCTTTTCTGGAGAATTTGCTCACAGCCTCTCGATACTATTTCTCGTAATATTTTGTTGATTCCTCTATAAGGCGTTTGAAAATAAAAAATATATTCCTCACGCTATTATAACGCTCGCACTCGTTGGTTTCTCTCACCCAATATCATTTGCGGTAGCCATATTTCTTCCATTATGATTTTTTATAAATCCAATACTATCGGAAGATGATGAAGAAACAACAGCATGAGTATCATCACTTGGATTTTTACAAAAAAGCTCAGTAGCTTTTAAGATTATGCTCATAGGTGGGCTGCTTTTTTGTACTTGGGCAATTGGCTACTATGTTAATAACCAATACACGAGCATGGGCATGCCGAATATTATTGAGAGTAGTTTAGGTTGGTGAATGACATTCAATTACTTGATTCCAAAATTATTATTTCCATTTGCTATTACATTCTTTGTATTCCTTATCTATTATATTTTTAATCCAGAAAAGTTGACGCCCCTCCAAGTATTGTTTCTCTGGGGAGCCCTTATTTCATTTAGCTTTTTCTTATTGAAATTTATGGGGTTTGGTGTTCGATTCCTTCCGTTGATTTATCTCTTTGTGATGCTCTTTCTAGCAACTACAATAGGTAATATGTATCAACATACTCGGAGGGAGGCAGTCCGTATCTTGATATGTTGCGCGCTAATAGCCAGTGCAACATTTATATATTATTTTGTTGATTCAAATAATATATTTCAGATATACAAAGGCACCTCTGGTCATAATTTCATCGGTGCAGAAAGTCGAGAAGAATGGAAGTCAGTGCAACTAACATCCGAATTTCTCTCAAATAATTTTGACACACAAACAGAGAACAAAACGACCTCTAATCCTCCAAGAGTCTTCAGTTACTTCAAAGGTGACCTATTCCGTGTTACCTCTCGTGCTTCGCTCTACGATAGCCTCTTTTCGAGTTCATTTTTTAGTTCTCAATGAATCTGGACTGGAAGACAAATAGATAAACAGCAAATATCGGTAGAAAAATTTTGGAATTTTATGGAACTCAGTAATACCAAAATAGTTGTAGCCCCAAAAGAACTCGCTGAATATATTGATAAAAAACCCTATTTCTCACTTATAAAAACTTTTGATCTCTATAAAATATTTCAAACAAACAACACTTCTGACTCTTATGTTGTTCCCCTAAAGAATAAAGTGTATGCTATCTCAGATCTAGCAACATGGAAAAAGGCGAGTGATAAATGGTATGGTGAATATTCCGAAAAATCACCATTCATTGTCTATGAGCCTGAGAGAAAACAATGAGCTTTTATACCATACGATGCAAGAGAAGCACCAGCTATACCATATACGGATACATGTAAAGTGCGAGAATTTGTCCAACGAGAAAAGATATCTATCCATACAAATTGTATTGGTCGTCCATTGCTGGTAAAATTTGCCTATCATCAAAACTGGCAAGTCACAGGGGCAAAACAAGTCTATTTAGCCACTCCAGCCTTTATGATAGTCGTGCCAGAACAAACCGATGTCATGATGTATTATGGTAAAAGACCATATAATTATCTCTCCTATGCCTGTGGCCTCTTGGGGTTAATCTTATTATTTTCTTACACCTATCTCGAAAAAAGGACAATAACTGTCTTGAGAAAAATCTCAAAAAAATACACAAAAACATTTACAGTGCTTTCAAAAATAATTGAAAAAACACGGATAAGAGAAATCGGGGAGTATGTATTAAATCGTGGTATACCAATTTTACTCACACTAATCCTAGTCGTCTGTATAGCCTTTATCTATACAAATCAAGATTAAGGAATCTATCGATCAAATTTTACGGTTGCTTTTCTTTCGAGTTTGTTCCATCCTACCTCGTGTCATTTCAGCGAAGCGAGTAGCGTTTTAATAGCGACCACATAGATAAGCTGTCGATAGAAAAAACGTTGTGAGAAGAGCCATACCAATAATTTTTTGTCTTCCTTTTTTTCAAACAAAAATGCTATCAAACCAGTAGCATAATCTACTATCAAAAAAAGAGAATAGTAAAAAAGTATTTGTTTCAGATTTCCCGAAACATACGAAGACCCGTGCATGAGGGAATCAAGAAGAGCCGAGAGAATAGAAATAAGAGCTACTCAATCAATAATCGGAGAAATAAGTGGGAAGACTATCTGATAGAGAAATATATTGGGCAGAGCAAACATTCCGAGCCAGCCATATTGTGGTCGAAAAGCCGCATCTTTGTGTTTCCAAACAGCCTGGAAGGTCCCAAACATCCAACGATATCTCTGACGAACAAAAGCATTTACTGTATCGGGTGCTTCTGTAATACCGTATGCGCTCTCATCATAAGAGATAAGATATCATTTTTTCTGTATAGCAATGGTAAGGTCGCTATCTTCAGCAAGAGTATCTCCACTAAATCAGCCAGCTGAGATAACCACATCTCGTCTCCATGCTCATACCGCACCCGGAACAACAGTGATACAATTCAGAACTGCAAAAGCCCTACGATCAAGATTTTGGCTCGTGATATATTCGATAGCTTGCCATCGGGTCAAGAGGTTAATACGATTCCCCACTTTTGCATTTCATGCCACGGCACCAATTTGAGAGTCATCAAAGTGGCGTACCAGACGGGAAATAGTATCTTGAGAAAAAATGGTATCAGCATCAAGTGTGATGATAATATCAGCCCGTGTTTGAGTAATCCCAAAGTTGAGTGCATTTGGTTTCCCACCATTTTCTATTTGAAAGGTTTTGATACGAGAATCGTCACCGTAGAATTTTTGAACAATTCAATATGTATCATCTGTGGAACCATCGTCAACGACAATAATCTCGAATTTTTGACTATGATTGGATGCCAGAAGAGACGCGAGAGTAGTTAATATTACTTTCCCTTCGTTGTAAGCCGGAATAATAACTGCTACGGAAAGATCTGTGGATTGGAAGATCCTTTTCTGACTCCACTTATGCCACAAAGCAAGAATAATAACAAAGAGAAGCCTTCAAATACCTAGCAATATTCCGAGAATAAAAATAAGATTCAAAAAATAGGTCCAGAGGTGGAGGGAATTAAATCAAATTTTATCACTCCAAAAAGTATACATATTCTTTGTAGGAGGCATTATCTCTCATTGAGTTTTGCCCATAAGCCCAGAAAGAGTGACAAATTCGTATCATCGTTCCTGAAGTTTTTGGATGATAAGGGGAAGCGCTTGCACTGTCTGGGACCTATCACCTCCTGCATCATGGAGAAGAATGATATTTCCTTTTCCAGCTTCAACTTGAGAAACAGTAGCATCAACAATTTCCTGTATTCCTGGTGATTTCCAATCATTTGGATCTACCTTCATGCCCACAATAATATATCAGAGGTTATTAATATTTTGGACGGCAGCGGCCTGCTCCTGAGTATCTGGCTCACTATCCTCTGAATATGGCGGACGAAATAATCGTGTATACCGACCAATAAATCCTTCTAAAAGTCGCTCAGTGGTCGTTAATTCTAGTTGGAGTTGCCCTTGAGAAATATCCGTAATATTGGGATGTGTGAATGTATGATTTCCTATATCATTTCACTCAGCATATTCTCGCTTCAGGATATTAGGATTCGCTTCGGCATTCTTACCAATGACAAAAAATGTTGCATGAACACCCGCCTTTTTTAATTCATCAAGAACCTTAGTAGTCCAAGTCGGATCCGGTCCATCGTCAAAAGTAAGAGCAATTTTCTTTTTATCAGCTCATCCATAACGATTGATAATATAAGGAGCTGGATAGGTAAGATATTTTAAATCTGTGATGAGTTGTAGACTCGTATCATAGGTTATAGTGCGTTTTCAGACCTGAGGACTACTGGTTACTTGAAGTATTTCTCATTGTCCTTCATAATCAAGATTATAATTAAAATGTATTGCTTCAAGATCATTATCTAATTTCGTAGACCAAGAGACATCTTCTCCAAAATAATTCCATATTGTAGGATCCTCACTTCATAATCTCCAAAGAGCAAAACCAGCTGGATAATATCATGCTCATTCCTTCATGCAGTTAAATGTCGTTGTTGCATCCATCATCCATACTTGATGATACGCATTATTTTCATCATAATAATCATACACAGGATTGAGCGAATCAGGATCCATAATAATATCCCCTTCAGATTCTTTCGCGACTAACATGGCCTCTTCATAGGTTCTCACAACTCATTCTGTTGTACCCTTTGTCCAATCATAAGCATAATTTCAGAGTGCTATAATCATTTTTTCACTAGGAATATCCTGACTATGTGACTCCAATATGGTATTAAACCAGTTTATGCTCGCGATGGCGCCTGGAGTGCTCGTTGTCCAATGCTCATCATATGCCATCAAGACAACATAATCGACTATTTTTGAAATATTAGCATACTGAAAATTGTTGTCGTTTGCTGGTAAATTCACCGTGATAATATAATTGTTCTTATGGAGAATAGAGGATAACTCTTCTAGAAAAAGCACATAATTATTCTGAGCAGATAAGGGAATATTTTCAAAATCTATGCTCACGCCAGAAAGTCCGTTGACCTTCAAGTGCTCTAGAATAGTATCATCTATTTTTTGTCGCTTTTCTGGGGTATTGATAGAATCAGCTATATTCTTTGCCTGCCAAGTCAGATCAGTAAAATTATTAATAAGACCAAGGATTTTAACATCTGGCGATCGGGACTTTATAAAATCTATCGCTATTTTTTCCCTGTCAGGATTATCTGGTGTAATATTTCATTGAGAATCTGAGAGGTGCATCCATTCACCAATAACTATATCGAGTGAAGAGAGGTTATCTTTTAGAGAACTCAAACTCGCATCGTCCCAATCAACGAAAAACCCCACACGAAGAGACTGAGCCGTCTTCGTTTTGGTAATAAATTTAGATTTTTTATTTTGCTGAGCGATCTGATTGAGAAGCGTCTTTTTTGTTTTTTTAAAAACCGATGTGTTTTTAGAAATATGGAACTGAGGACTGAGATTTTGTTTCTTTGGGAGAATATCCAAAGATTTTAGCGAGAGAGCATCAAGAAATGGATTCACAAAAATACTCCCCACAACCAAAGACACCATAAGAGTTCCAAAGAATCAAAATATATACACCCCGGTCTTTATCTTTGGCCACCTTTTCTTATTGATATCAAAAAAAATTGGCTTATGCGATAAAGGGCGACTGGAAGAGTCTTTTTTCTTTTGAAACATAAATACTGGTGTTATAATTTTAATACAGTTATACTCTTAACTCTCTCTTTTTCAATGCAAAATCATCTCAAGTGCATTTTCCATAGATCCCGTTACTGTGATGGATCCAGAGTTTACAAAAAATATTTCATCAGCATTTTTGATAGTATTGAGCCTGTGCGCAATAACTACTTTGGTGGTTTTTTGGGGGAGTTTTTGCAAAATTTCTTCTAAAAGTTGTTCTGTAACAGTATCGATATTAGCCGTTGCCTCATCGAGGATAAGGAGCTCAGGATTCCGTAAAAATGCCCGAATAAAAGCTATAATCTGCTTCTGCCCGAGACTCATAGATTCTGAGCTAGTAACAATCTTTGCATCAAGTCATCATTCAAATCGAGAGACAAAATCCAAAAGATCATACTGTTTTAACACTCCAATAAGTTGTTCAGATGTATGCTCTAGATATGTATCATTCCCGTAGAGAATATTTTCTCGTAAAGTGCCAGAAAAAAGAAATGGTTCTTGCAAGATGAAACCAATCTTCTTTGTCCGCTCATCTGGCTCATAAGTTCGAATATCTTTCCCATGAAGAAATATGGTTCCTCCAGTGGGGTCATAGAGTCTTGCCATCAGAGAAGCTGTTGTCGTCTTTCCGCCACCCGTTGGACCAACCAGAGCATAGGTTTTTCATTCCTCTAGTGAAAAATTGATATCATGAAGAATCATATCACCATCTGGATAATGAAATGAAACATTCCGAAATTCCAAAACAGAATCAGTAGCAACCATACCTGTTGAAGGTAATACAAGAATGTCGGATTGGAGACTGAGAACTTCTCATACTCTATCGAGTGACGCCAATGCGAGCTGAAATGAAGCCCAAACAGAAGCCAGCTGTCGGAGAGGAGTATAAAAATTTGTGACATACAGTTGGAAACTGATCACAAGACCTATTGTTAGGTTTCAGTGGGTAATCAAGTAGAGACCAAAGAAAAGACTCAAGAGTGATGCGAGATGAGAGGCAAATCCATAAATAGGCGTAAAAATATTACTCGCTATGCCTGATCAAATAGAGGTTTTATAATTTTTTTCATTAGATTCACGAAATTTTTGTCTAAAATAATCCAGTCTATTAAAGGCGAGGATAACCTTGAAATTGCTCAGACTCTCCTGTATATCAGAACTAACGCCTCCTATTGTCTGAAGACTTTCGAGATTTTTTCTCTTTACCCATGGGGAGAGAAGGAGCGTGATAATGAGCACGAGCACTGCAGGGAAAAGAGCGACAAGGGCCAGTTGAAAATCGAGGAAGAGAATAAAAATACCTGTTCAACTAATCAGAAAGAAATTTCAAACAAACTGCATCAGAGCTTGTGACATAAACTGATTGAGCTTATCAGTATCATTATTAATTCTCGATATAAGATCTCATGATTTATTTTGATTAAAAAAATCTATAGGAAGTTCTTGGAGTTTATTGAAAATAGTATTTCGAATACTAAATAAAAGGCGTCGCCCTACTCCCCCCATAGTCTTTGTTTGGATATAACTCGCTCAACTCCCGATGATATAGATAGCAAGCAGTATTCAGGCATTCACAAGGACTCCATGAAAATCTTTTCACTGTATGTAGTGATCTATCGTATATCCGATAAGTATTGGCGAAGCAAGGCTCGAAAGAGAATTCGTGAGAACAGCAATCAAGGTAATAATAAGTTTTCATTTTTCATCCGCAAGCAAAGGAAAAAATCTCTTTACCGATGAAAGTATAGATCACATTTTTTTTGTGTCCTCAGAAAGAGAGAGTTTATACTTCATAGTTATTGGTGCTTATTTGCGAATTATAGATTTGAACATATTCAACAGAAGAATGCATGAGTTCCTCATGTGTCCCAAAAGCCAAAATCTCACCTTCCATCAGGAGAATAATCATATCATAGTCTCTGATAGGATCTATTTTTTGTGTCACAGATATGAGCGTAATATTTGGATAATTTCTGGCGACATTTTCCAGTATTTTTTTCTCAGTTGTGACATCGAGCCTGGCAGTAAAATCATCGAGAAAGAGAACCGTAGGATTGATGGCTAGAGCTCTTGCGAGCATAATGCGTTGTTTTTGTCATCCAGAGAGACTTGTTCATCGTTCTGAAACAATGGTATCAAGCCCATTGGGTAATTGAGCAATAAAATCATGAAGCTCGGCTGTATCAATAGCTTTTTCGATATCCGAATCCTGTATAGTATTACTAAAGGCGATATTTTCTCTGAGCGTAAGATTAAAAAGAGCGCTATCCTGAAATACCAGACCTACCTGCCCATACAAAGATTGTTTATCGTAGGTATGAATATTTTCTCAGTCATACAATATAGCACCAGAAGTTGGTTCCTGAAGTCATACCATAATAGAAAGGAGTTGTGTTTTTCCGGCCGCTGTTGGACCAATAATAGCAGTCTTTGTCTTTGGAAGTATCTCAAAAGAAATATCCTTAAGCGCACATTTTTCTCAAAATTTTAGAGAAATATCTTCTACCTTGATGGATCATGTTAATTTTTTACTCAAACTTCCAGATATCTTTTTTATAGGTGCGTCCAAAACATCTGCAATTCGCCCATAGGAGGCAGAGGCTTGTGCAATAACATTGCTGGTGAAACCTATAATAATTATAGGAAAAATCAGAATAGCGAGATAAGAATTAAATGCGGTAAAATCTCACAAACTCATAGATCCCGAGATAACAAAATGACCTCCGAGAACGAGGATAACTAGCACAGCAATATTGGAACTCAAGGCAATGATAGGCATCAATCCAGCGAAAAGTTGCAAAATACTCAGACCAATTTCTTTCGCTTTTTGATTGGCTTCGAGGAATTTTTTATACTCTACTGCCTGGGAATTGAGGAGACGTATCAGGGCAGATCACAAAATACTCTCATTGATAATCCTATTCAACCAGTCGATGGTTTCTTGTGATTTTTTAAAGAGAACACGAACACGAGAAAACACAAACGAAAATGCTATACCAATCAGGGGAACTATCATAAGGACAGTAACAGCTAATTTCCAATCTATCATAATAAGCAGAATGCTCGCACCCAGAATCAAAAAAATAGAAGATATGATAGAGGCAATAGATTGAGAGACAAAGGACTTCACAGAGTCGACATCAGATGTTAGATTGGTGAGAAGTTTCGATGGCGTAACTCATTGAATATAATTATAATCTTGCAAAGATATTTTATGTATCAGTTTCATTCTCAGATCTCGGGCAACACGCTCAGAGGTGTACACCTGCATGATATTTTGGATGTAGGTAAAAATAAACACTCAGAGTGCTACAATAAAAAATTCTATCATAGTGCCGTTCATATTCAGCTTTCCACCTGTATATGTATCAATAGCACTGGAAATAATCTTTGGCACCATAAGATTGAGTCCATTGCTTACGATAGTAAAAAATAAAAGCCCCGCCACAAAGAGAGAATACGGCTTCAAAAGCGTAAAAATACTGTCCTTCTTCGGAGTGTTAGTGGTTTTTTTTGTCATTATAAGAGGGTTCGATGGTGAAATATATCAGGTTCACAATAGACCAAGCAGTATATGAATTCCCCGTAAAATTCAATATACTTTCTGAGAAATCACCAGAATAAAAAGTGTGCACTAAGAAGAAAAATCTACATTCCAAAGCCAAATGCTCTCCTTCATATGCTCCCAAGTTCGAATCATTCAAAAATAGTTTGAGGTGTCTCTTCAGGGTAAGCAGTTCACAAAGTGATTATAGCAGGAATGTAGTGCTCCAAAGTGCGAAAAGCTTCCATTCATCATCTCAACTTATGAGGATGTGCCAATGCATCATATTCTTTATTAAATAAATGTTTCTTAAAGTCTTCATCAAAATCTGAAGCAAATGGATACGGTGTATTTTTCTCAAGACCAAAATCGGCCGTCGATAAATCATGAACAATATTTCAATTAGTGACTATCAAGATACCATGATCTCTCATGACTCGTAATTTTTTTCATAACTCTAATTGTTCTTCCAGTGAATCTCGGGAATCAATCGACAAACAAAATACTGGGATATGTGCTTCAGGAAATAGGTGCATAAATACAGACCATGTTCCATGATCCAATCATCTCTGAACGGGCTCATACTGTAATTCAGGAATGAGACTTTGTATCAATTCCGCTCACTGGGGATATCATTTTGCCTTATATTTTATTCTGTAGAGCTCTTCAGGGAATCCATAAAAATCATAGATTGTTTCTGGAAATTCAGAAACATCAATCTGTTTATAGGGTCAATACCAATGTGCTCCTATACTCAAAACAGCTTTTGGAATAGGAAGTTCTCGTCCAAGATTTTTAAGTATTGTGATATATTCATCGGTCGTCTCATTTTCCAGAGCGAGCATCGGAGAACCATGAGAAAGAAACAGTGTTGGGAGTCGTTCCATAAATAGAGAATTAGGTTTTGAGTATATGCTTTTCATGTGGGTAAGCAAAAGAAATGCTGTTCAATAAAACTCCTATTGAGAAAGAATACTGAAGTATAGAATCTTAAATATTACCCCTGAACCATTGTACTAATATCAATCACAAACCTATAACGCACATCTGAACGCAACATTCGCTCATAAGCAGTATCTATACTGTCCGCTGAGATAATCTCGATTTCAGGCCCTATATTGTGCTTGGAGCAAAAATCCAACATCTCCTGAGTTTCCTTTATACCACCAATAAGTGAACCAGCGAATGATTTACGCCCCATTATAAGGGAAAACACATTGATAGACAAAGGATCTGCAGGTGCTCAAACATTTACCAATGTGCCACCAACTGCCAAGAGTGAGAGGTAGTCATCAACATTTATCTCAGCACTTACAGTGTTAATAATAAGGTCAAAAGACCTTACAAGTTTTTTAAAAGTTTCTGCATCATTGGTGGCAAAATACTCACTTGCGCCGAAACGAAGACCGTCCTCTTTTTTATTGAGTGAATGAGAGAGAACAGTAACCCGAGCACCCATAGCATGGGCGATTTTAACAGCCATATGGCCTAATCAACCCAATCAAACAACAGCTATATTCTTCCCTGTTCCAGCACCCCATCGATGAAGTGGTGAGTAGGTAGTAATTCCAGCACAGAGTAGTGGCGCAGCGATACTGAGTTCTATATTATCAGGAATTCTGAGCACAAAATCTTCTGTCACAACAATATGTGTCGAATATCCTCCTTGCGTAATCCTTCAATCCGCACCCATTCAGCCATATGTCCCAGTAAAGCCATTAAGACAAAACTGTTCTTCGTTATGATGACAACTGGTGCAATTCCTACATGAATCAACCATACAACCAACGCCGACCCTGTCTCAAATGGCATATTTCACAACTTCTGAACCAACTTGTGTTACAATTCCAGCGATTTCATGACCTGGGACAATCGGATATTTAGTGCGCCCCCATTCATTCCGAGCATTATGAATATCAGAATGACAAATACCTGTATAGTGGATTTCGATAAGAACATCCTTTGGGCCGAAATCTCGACGCTCAATGGTTATTGGCTGAAATGGTTCACTTTGACCAAAAACAGCTCGTGCATTTGCGGTAATCATAGTATAGATAAATTAAGAACTCAAATTCTATCCTCTTGTGACTGAAAATCAATTCTATTTGAAGAGTTTTATCAAGTAGTGATGCTAAATAATCTCCTGAACTTTTACGATTTTCGTAACAATTATTATGCTGAGAAATATAATGAAAGCTGAAAGGAGAAATATGGGGATATTCTTCTCTAAAAAATATCATCCGAAGAGTGGTCATAAAAACATAACAATGGACTGAATAGAAAATAACACTCAGATTATTGCTCATCGTGAGTGCCCTTCCACCTTATCTATAATCTCAGCTTGGTACGTAGGATTGACGATAGTCATAAATCCAACGAGTAAAAATAAGAGTATCAAAAATAGGGCTAATGATTTTACAAAAAATAATGATAGCAATATGACAAATCCTGTGATGTTAATAATATACAAAACTTTATGTAAAGAAAAGTACTTAAACCAAAATTTATTCACTAAAAACATACGGCTTAAAAACATATTTATCCCCAATCAAGCCATCACATATCCTGTAGCAGCTCAACTCATCATATAGTGCTTATTCAAATACAGCGGGAGAACGGATTGATAGAGGAAATACGATAGAAGAGTGAGAAAGAGGGATATCATAAAGAGATTTATGGCTGGATTTTTGAGATAATGAATTATTTGTTTAAATGGATTGTATTGTATCTTTTTCTTTGTGGGATTTTTATGGGTTTCGTCCAAAAAGATTATTAATATTACGGTTTCGATAAGGGAGAAGACAGTCATAAACCAATATGGGACCTTGATTCAGTAATGCAGAAGTATGGCTCAAAAGAGAGGACCAATGATAAATCCTGCTCAGACAAGAGTTGAGATGGTTCAAATATTTTCCCTCAGTTCATCCTTATCCTTTGAAATATCCGACATCATAGCCTGAAGGATACTGATATTTCACCCTGTAATTCCATTGATTATTCTTCAAATAATAAATGCTGGATAGGTAGTTCATAGTGCTATTACAAGGGAAGAGAAAAAAGATCCACCGACACATATGGTAAGAATCTTTCTTCTTCAAAAGATATCCGATAATTGTCATAGAAACGGTGCAGCCAGAAAAGAGAAAAACATATACGCCGTAACTCAATATGATATTAAAAGTGCTCAGACGTGATAGTATTTCATCAGATCAGGTAATGTCGGGACAACCATTCAAATGGATAATACATCCAAAAGACCAACCAAGATGATAATATATTTATTTTTACTCATAAACTTATTATTCAATTATATTGAGTAAATCAAATTGTCCTGAAAAAAGAAAATAAAACTCCAGTTACTACAAACTGAAGTTTTATTATTTTAGTATCTTGGAGGCACTCACACCCACCAATGTCCGAACTTTTATAGAGAATTATGATAGGGTAATGGGGCAACGGGGTAAGACAATAGAGAAACAAAGAAAAGAGCCCCAACACTTTGAGCTAAATTATTCTGTCCATAACTGATAATGAGACTTAATGAGTATTCCATAGGGTATATCGAACCTTCCCTATTAGCGTTAAGGCCAATACGTCTACATCAAGTTCATCGCCATAAACCCTGAAAGTCTCTGATATTCAGAATTAACATTGATATCTTCCAGGTGCTCACTCATATATCTGGGGTCAAAACTCCCAGATCACGCCCGAGAAACGGTTCTTCTTCAGAATTTTCGATTAATGTCATTGATGATTTTTTCAAGCTTTTGGTCCTGAATAAGCTCAGCTATATACGCTTGCTCCTCTAGGGAATATTGTTTGGGGGTATTTTTCTCAAGTCCAGAGAAGACTATACCGGTGGTCCTATAAACAATATCAGGAGAGTAAGTTCTTTCAAAGAGAGTACTGATAGTATCAATGATTTCCTTTTTTCTTTGAGTGTGTCTAGGGAGTTTTTTATCCTGACCAAACACAGATAGGTCCTTATCTCTGAAAGTAATAATGATATGATTAGTTTCCAGGTTTTTATCTATCAGTCGTTCATAGGCTCTTTCAAAGTTCATGAGAAGATGTTCCCAGACAAAGGCCTTATTGGATGTCTTATGGTCATTAAAGCTTCTGGTAGCTGATATGCTCTTTTCCGTCTTCTGTCTCTTCGGATGAAACATATTTACTCCCCTCAGTTCTAGCCAGACATCAGTTCCATTTTTTCACAGAATATCTTTGAGTGGCCAAAATCAAATTCTAAGGAAACCTGCTATATTACCGTTATTTACTTTATATTTGAGTTTCTCCTGAGAGGCAGGTCAAATGAAAGGTATATCTCAAAAATCAAGTCATCAGGCATTCTGCAAAAAGCCAGGAGAATCCACCCCTACACATATTCACATTGGCTTATGTATCTCAGAAAGGATTTTTGCTCGCAGTCTCGTATTGCTGACGCCTATACTGACAGGTATGCCCACTTTCTGTAATATCTCAGCTTGCAGAAACTGCGCAAACTGATGCTCGGTCATTCATTTATAGGTGGCTATGCCTGTAATATCTACCCATGATTCATCAATACTAAATCTCTCAATACCATTAGCCCACTGTAAAAGAAACTGATGCATTCTGTCACTCACCTTTCCATAGAAACTCATATCAGGAGGTAACATGACAAATTCCCTCTTTGGAATCATTCTTGTGGCTTCCCAGATAGGGGTGCCCACTTTCACCCCATATTTACGAGCATTATAATTACTCGTGATAATAATATCCCCTCAGACACAGACAGACTTGTCTCTGAGTTTTGGATCTCGCATCAGCTCACAGCTTGCATAAAAACAATCACAGTCTATATGCGCAAAGACCTGCTTTGAGACATTAAATTCCATAAGAGAAGATTATTTTTGATATTTACGAACCACTCCTACCACCACTCAAAATATCTTCAATTCCTCTCTTGGATGAAAATCAGGATACTTCTGATTCCCAGTTCAGAGAAAATACCCCGTCTTATCCTTCTTAAGATATTTTAAAGTGTATTCCTTATCAATTTCCGCTATCACAATATCATCAACTTTTGCATTCATGCCTTTATCCACGATGACTATGTCTCCCGTATTGATACCTGCCTCTATCATACTATCACCCTGAACCTTGACCATTAATGTGCTCTCTGGTCTCGGGATCAGATAAGTATCCAGATCAATATTATGAGCATTTTCTTCATCTCCGGGCGATGGGAAACCTGCTTTGACAGAACTGTATACCTTCTGTGTAAAAAAACTCTCTTGCGGCACAAAACTATGTCATTCTTTCAGGAAATATCCCTGTTCGATTAAACGGCGGAAGAGATATGTCACACTTCACTTCGAACGAAACCCGAGGAGCTCTCGAATTTGGTCAAAGCTGGGCAAACACTTATGTGTGCGAAAATACTTGCGAAGAGTGGCGAGATATTGTAAGTCTTTCATAATTGAACATTTGTTCAGTTGAGTATAGAGAAAGATAAAAGAAATCAAGAGATTCATGTTCAATTGCCCCCCAACAGTATCATCGTAATAACATTTTCATTGATTAGAGACTTGACTCGACGTTAAGGTCGATACATAAATAATCTTTTACACAGCGTAAGAAGAACCAAACGCTATGAGTGTGCCCACTTGACAAGTCATCCGTGGCGTTACTTGGTAATATTCTTAATAGTCTAGGATTATTGTATTATGCAGCAAAAGAGCCTCACCAACAAGGGGGAGTATGGCATAGGTGTTCTGAAAAATTGAGAATTATTATGTACTTCTGTATTGTAAAAGGGTAAAAGTGGGTAAAATACCTCTATGAACACTATAAAAAAGCAAGGGAATAACAAGGGAGTTGGCAAGGAGGCCTGATATGCAAATTTAGAAAAAGGAAGATGGAGAAAAGGACAGTCCTGAAACCCAAAAGGACGTAAGCCAAAAACATTTGCTGGTGAAGCAAAACAACTCCGGGACCAGGGACATGAAAACGTAACAACGGGAAGTATACAGGAGGCATTTCAAATGCTTATCTGAATGAACAGAGCGAAACTAATAGAAATAGCGATAGATGAAAGCTTACCTTATACTTTTTGTGCAGTTGCAAAATGAATGCTTAGCGATAAATATGGTATGCGTATAATAGACAAGATATTTGATCGTTTGTATGGAAAACCATCGAAACAGCTAGACCGAATTAAAGATAAAAGCTTCACTCTGGCTGATGGGCTGTTGGCATTGCGAGACAAGAAGCAGAAGAGCTAGACATAAGAACCACCAACGACTTTATCTAGCTAATAATATGTTATATACAACATAATGAATAGGTATAAGACCTTTCTTGCATAAATTGTTTTTTAAATAGAATAGACAAGCCAAAACTACATTTATTTAAGCACCTTTTATGCCCACAAAAAGTTGAAACAAAAACTTACGAAAAGCACATAAAGCGAAGAACGATGAATTCTATACACAAATTTCTGATATAGAAAAAGAGCTAGGAAACTATAGAGAATATTTCAGAGATAAGGTGATTTTTTGTAATTGTGATGATCCCGAAGATAGCAATTTTTGGCGATATTTTAAGGAAAATTTTGAATTTCTTTGACTTAAAAAACTTATCTCTACTCATTTTGAAACAGAAAAACAGTCATATAGACTAGAAATATCCAGAGATATCAACCATGATGGAAAAATAAATAAAAAAGATGAAGAAAAAATTAAGCTTAAACAAAATGGTGATTTCAGAAGTTCTGAGTGTATAGAAATACTTAAAGAGGCCGATATTGTGGTTACGAACCCCCCATTTTCCCTCTTGCTCAATTATTCGAATACAATAAAAAATTCATCATTGTTGGAAATCAAAACGCGATAGGGTATAAAGAAATTTTCAAAATCATCAAAGAGAATAAATTATGGCTCGGGTATGGTTTTAATGGCGGTGCTGCTCATTTTATTAATAGACATTATGAAGACTACGCAACAGCTGGTGGGCACAAAGAAGGGATGATTAGAGTATCTGGAGTTGTATGGTTCACAAATATCGAAACCAGGAAACGTCATGAGGATCTGATTTTGTATAAAACTTATCGTGGGAATGAGCATGAATATCCAAAATATGAAAATTATGATGCAATAAATGTTAATA